>SDBS01000452.1_pt1 | contig 39777 bp, 23 predicted proteins | sample 2277091 | NCBI WGS metagenome assembly SDBS01 (sample SAMN10404972, study PRJNA504765) | marine sediment metagenome | isolation source: marine sediment core GS10_PC15, 163 cmbsf | place: Arctic Ocean: Southern Knipovich Ridge | collected 2010
CGCATCGACCATAGCTGAGACCAAGGTGGTGCGGGCCCTTATAGAGGGCTTCCAGGTGACAGATACTCTCTTTGTCGACTGGGTGCCGGGTCCGATAGACCTGGCGGTCTCGACGATAGGGGTGGCTCCCGACACGGTGGTGGCTAACGGTACGGCTCAGTCGCTTGTGACTGTGACCGTATTTGATACACATGGAAATCCTGTACCAGGAGCTGTCGTGCTTTTACAGGCGACAGGATCCGGAAATACTATAGTACAGCCTGTTGGAGTGACCGGCGCAGCTGGAGTGGCAATCGGTACGATCGCCTCGAACGTGGCGGAGAGCAAGACTGTGAGCGCGACGATAAACGGCTCGGCTCTGACACAGACTGCTGGGGTCGTGTTCCGTACCGGCACGTTCAGCCAGGAACTCTCGGAGATAGCGGCTGACAAGGACTCTTTGACTGCTGATGACCTCGAGCTTCTTACTGTGACTGTGACGGTCAGGGACGGGGAGGGCAACCCCGTAGCCGGGGTGGCAGTGACCCTTGAAGCTGACGGCACGGGCAACACTATCATAGATCCTGTCGGAGTGACCGGAGCTGACGGTATAGCTACAGGTACGGTAAGGTCGACTGTAGCGGAGCTCAAGACAGTGAGTGCGAGAGTAGGCGCTCTTTTTATAGATGATACAATTGATATAGACTGGCTGCCCGGACCAGTGGACCTTCTGGTATCGACGATAGTCAGTGACATCGATACTGTGACTGCCGACGGTTCCGAGATCTGCCGGATAACTGTTACTGCAATGGATGCGCAGGGCAACCCGGTCAGCGGGTCCGATGTGCTGATCGATGCGACTGATACAGACCTGGCGAATACTATATTCCAGCCCTCAGGCGCGACAGATGCCAACGGTATCGCGGTCGGCTGGATAAACTCGACAAAGGCTGAGGTAAAGACTGTAACCGCTACTATAGACGCGAGTTCTGTGAATGACAATGTAACCGTAACATTCATCGCGGATCAGCCTGACAGGCTCGTGTTGACACATGACGGGGCCGCAACGGCCGGTGTTTCGGAGAACTTCACTCTTGAGATACTCGATGCGAACGATAACCGGGTCGACTGGTTCGATGACGTGATCCGCATCCATACAGACAGTCCCGAGATCACCAACATGATCTCATGGGGGCTTGGTAGTGGATCGGGGAGTATCATCGGCGGATCGGGCGATACCGATACGGTAAGCTACGATTTCTCGACCGCGGACAACGGCATTGTGGCCTTGACGTTCATGGACAGAAGGGCTGAGACGATCAGGTTTACCGCCAGGTACGGTTCCGTGGTCGACCAGTCCGCTCAGACCATGACGATAGATCCCGCTTCGGCGGACGTGATCTTTGTGATGGCAGGGGACGGTCAGCGGGCCGTAGTCGGTCAGCCGGTTCCCCAGCAGCTTACAGCAGGCGTCGAGGATGAGTTCGGCAACAGGGTCCCCGGAGAAGAGGTCACCTTCACTGTCCTTGCTGGAGGCGGTACGATAGACACGGACCTCTCGACAGGCGGTAACCAGGCGACCGTGAATACCGACGGATCAGGGATCGCGGTCTGCGAATCATGGATACTGGGTACGACGAGCGGTGAGAATTCAGATGTGGCGCTGGCCGCAATAACTTCCGGCACGACCTTCGCGGTCCTCTTTAGAGCCACGACAGACCACGATGAACTAGACTCCGTGGTACTTACACCACTGAGTTCCGACGTGACAGTGAACAGCCCTACCATCGTGACAGCGACGATGACCGACCAGTACGGTAACTTCGTAGTAGGCGAGAACCTCACTATCTTTATCAAGGATGAGGTCGACGGAAGCCTTGAAGAGGACCTCAGCAACACGAATCCGACGAGTCCGCTTGGTCCCGGCAGCCGCTCGGGAGCGAGCGATTCCAGCGGTACGATAACTGTTGTCTATAATTCTCCGGCATCCGCCGGGCTTCAGGATGTTATCGATGCTAACAATGCTGTCGTTACGGCCGATCTGATCGATGATGTCACATATACCACGGTCGCGAGCGGAGCGACGAAGCTGATAGTGGCCGACATCACGGGACTGCCGTCCCAGGCAGGCGTTCCCTTCTCCTTTACCGTCAGGGCAGTCGACAGCAACGACAATCTTGATCCTTCAAATACGAATCATATAGTGCTCGTTCCCGAGGAGGGAGGGGGGCTGACCTTCAGCACGACGCCGGGTTTTGCCTCCACGATCACAGAGGCCGACCTGTCCGCCGGTGAGATCGTCCTCTATGGAATCGGTACGGCGACCGGCGACTGGAATATCGCTGTAACAACTGCCGGGCTTTCAGCCACTGTGTTCCCCGCGGCCATTACCGCGAACGATACGGTGCATCATTATGCCATCACGACATCTCCTGCTGCAGTTGCGGGGGAGGACTTCACCGTCGCACTCGAGGCGAGGGACGAATGGGAAAACCTGGTGACGACGGCAACGTATGATATCGATCTGCGTGCCGTGGATCCTGTCGTTACGACTTCTGCCGCGACTTCGGTCCTGTCGATCACGTCCGGAACGATCAGCGGCGGCCTGTTTACCGAAGAGAATCTCAAGTATTACGTTGCCGAACAAATCAGGGTGGAGATCAGCGATGCCAGCTCCCCGGTCGTCGGAGTCAGCGAGATAGTAGATGTCGATCATGCACCGGCCTGGCAGATCGTTGAGATCTCGGGCGATACCACTGGTGTTGCCGCCGGAGACTCGATACTTCTCCGCATGAGGGTCACCGACAGATTCAGCAATGCTGTAAACAGCGAAACGGTCTCGTTCAGCATACTCCCTGGCGAAACGGGTGGACTGGCGGCCCCGCAGCGCATGACCGGAACGGACGGAACTACTTCCGTATCGTACGCAACCGGAATCCTGGCAGGAACCAACAGGGTGAGGGCCGCGATACTTGACGGAAATCCCGAGGGACTCGAGACGCGAGAGTTCGTTATCGAGACAATTCCGCGGAGCACTATCGACTACGTCACACTGACAATCACCGGCAGTACATTCGAGGCGGGTGAGATCTTTACAGGACACGTCGCCGCCTACGATCAGTACGACAACCTGATTATTTCCGACAATACGACCAGACTGATACCAGTGGCGGAAGCGGCCTCTGTAGATTTCGACCCCGACACGCTGCAGTTGACGGCCGGCGAGGCTTCGTTCACCGCGATGGATACGGTTATGGGTACGAACAGGATCGCGATAGAGGATCTGGCGGGAACGGTACTGGCGCCCTTTGGAGATCTCCTCACGATCACGGCCGGACCGGCATATGAGATCGTCAAGGTCAGCGGGGATACGACAGGCGTGATCTCCGGCGATACGACAGAGGTTTTGATCCGTGTTACCGATATGTACGGCAACCCGGTGCAGGATGAGACCGTCAGGTTCCTCATCACGAGCAGCCTGGGCGGGAGCCCGTCCCTGATCGATGGCACCGGCGCACCCGATGACGGCCTCGTGCTGAGCGCCGCCAATGGAACGGCAGCATGCAGCCTGGTGACAGACACGAATTACGGTATAAACAACGTACTGACCACGATACTCGACGGAACGCCAGCGAGGGAGACAGCGACGTTCAATGTGGTCACCACCGCCGGTAATATTTCCAGGTACACAGTGATTCCGGTAGGTACAGTGCATATTGCCGGCGAGAACTTCAACGTGGAGATCACCGGATATGACCTGAATAACAATGTCGCTGAAGGCGACTTTACGACAATAGTCGACCTCGGAAGCGATGGAACGGCAGGATGGGCAGAGAATCCGATTACCTTGTCAGATGGCCGGTACATCATAAGTGTCTCTGAAACCGCGGCCGGGCAGCTTGTGCTCAATGCCGAGACGCAGGGCGGCGGTGCGCTGAGCCACAGCGAAACGATTACGATCGTTCCCGAACTGCCGTCGGGAGACATATGGATCGCTTCACTCAATCCCGACACGATCACGGCAGATGGAACGAGCCTGTCTGCTATCGAGACCGGGCCAGTAATCGATATCTATGGAAACGTCGTGCCTGTGAGGACGATGATCACTGTTTTCACGACAGGCGGTTCTGTAGCGAGCGAGGATCTCGATCTGACAGAACCCGGCGTGCAGAGAGAGACGGCCCTGAACGGGGTGGCGTCAGTGTTCGTCAGGTCCGGCCTTACACCGGGCGATTATGATGTAGGCTTTGACAGCGTCGAAGGAACAGCGACGGGGGACACCGTGCTGACCTTCGCGCCGGTTCCTGATGTTGTATATGCCGATTCGATCTACCCGGTCTACGCGGTGCCGGGCTCCGATCTCACATTCAGTGTTCGGATGATGAATACGAGTCAGACGCGAGTAATCCTCAGCGCTGCGAGCACGATCTCTTTCAGCGATGGATTGGGCCACGATTTCACTGCGGTGCTCGGCGCCGATCACAGCCTGGGCGGCCTCGCGACAGGTGACATTGTCTTCGTCACTACAGCCATGCATCCGATGTTCGAACCGGGCACATATTCACCGCGGATCTCGCTTGTCGGTACAGACGAGTACGGATCAGCCTATACAGCGGGATTCGACGCCGGTTCAAACTCTGTAAGCGTATCGAGCATCGAGATCAGCAGTATAACGCCCCGTGAAACAGTAGTAAGCAGGGGGGATACTGCCATTGTCGACGTGACTGTCACCAATACCGGCGGGGCGGTGGTCAGGATCCAGGATATCGATCTCCTCTTCGCGTCGGGGAATTACTTAGCCCTACCCGATTCGACTCTGCCTGTACTTCCCGATACCCTGCCTGCCGGGCTCAGCGAGACATACACTCTCAAAGTGGTCGTACTGCCGAACTGCCCGCTCGGGGTCGATACTATCGACGCCCAGGTAACCGCACAGGTAAACGGCTATGAGGTCACCGACCTGACGGCGGATCATAATGTCGCGACATGGACGGTCCAATCCTCAGCTCTTATTTCCTACGAAGCGGGAACTCTCGCTCCGCCGATCGTATCTACCGCGCAGGTACATTCGTTCACTCTCGATCTCTTGAACTCGAGAGAGGCCGCTGTGATCCTCGAGGCGGGCCTGACCTCGCTGTCATTCACGGACGGTACGGAGATATATTCCGTTTCTCTCGCTGCTGAGGGAGCGCTGCCGGGCGGAACGGTCTCGGATCTCTCATTCCCCGCAGCCGTGATTCCCGCGACGATGAATCCCGGAGCCTGGCCGGTAACGGTCGATCTCGTCGGGACAGAGAACGGCGGAGCGTTCGACACTTCGTTTGTGCTGAGCGACCCGGTGACGGTCGTCGCACCGGCGGTGGTCGAGTACATCTCCGCGACCCTGACGCCGGCTGTTGTAAGCAAGAACAGTTCGGTGGCGTTTGCGGTGGGAATCACGAACACCGGCGGCGCCGACGTCCTTCTCGATCCGGTGACAACGACTTTTGTGCTTGATGACTTGACTACGACATATACTGCTTATCTCGACGGCGCGCGCAATATCCTGCTGACACCGGGTGACAATACGATATGGTTCGATGCGGTCACGATTCCGGATGGATTCCTGACCGGGGATTTCACTCCAGTCATCGATCTTACCGGTACTGAGAACGGCCTGTCCTTCGCCGCGCAGCCTCTCGTCACAGACGCGGTGTCGGTGCAGGATGCTTCCCAGCTCGCGATCAACAATACCGACATAGTGCCGACAGACCTCTTTACAGCCGATCAGGCCGGGTTCAGACTCGCCGAGATCAGGGTTGCCAACAACGGCGAAGCGGCGGTAAGGCTCGACAGCCTCGACGTCAGGTTCTACATAGGCGGCATCGAGGTCACAGGAGAGTACGCATTGACTCCCGCGCCCCCCGTAGCGGGTATTGAGGTGCTCGGAGGAGCGGACATCCTTGTCAGGATGATGTTCGCAGACGGCGCCGGATCGATGACGACCGGGACCGTGACAGTCGAGTCTTCGATATGGGGGACGGACCTCAACAGCAGCGACGATCTCGAGGCGACTACCGAATATGGCGGCAAGGGAAGCTTCACCGTCCAGACTCCCGCCGACCTGGTAATCGAACGCGTTATCGCTTCGGTGACAGAAGCTACAGCCGGCCAGGACAGGGACTGGACCGTCGACGTGGTAGTGAGTAACGCCGGGGAATCCGATCTCGATCTGGATCTGGCGGCGACATCCCTGACATTCTCGACCTCGGGAGATTTTAACTGGATCCCGCCGACTGAACTTGTAGGTGGTGGAATCACGCTCGAGGGAGAATCGTCCGATACATTGAGATTCACTATAGACGTTACCGGCTCTGTGCCGGGCGACTGCAGTGTGAATATGAACACGGATGGAACAGAGATAAACTCCGCGAGACCTCTAGGTCCGATCAGTGCCGATCCGGCTGACGCGGCTTCGGTGGAGATTCAGGGCGCCGCGCAGCTGGAGGTCGTCTCGGTGACGGCTCTTCAGGATCCAGTTACCATCGTCCAGGCAAACGAGTGGTCGATCGACATGGTCGTCAGCAACGGCGGCGGTTCGAGCGTTACGCTCGACCTCGACAGCATCGATTCGACGGCGGTCGCAATCGAAGGCGGGACAGGCTTTGCCTTCACGCGGCCGGTCGCGCTGCTCGAGGGCGGCGTTTCGATACCTGCCGGCGGCAGCGGGAATCTGAGATTCGTTGTCATCACTACAGGGACGGTGCCGGCTGGCGATACGGCTCTATTCGGCAGCATCGTCGGAACCGAAGACAACAGCAGCTCGAGGGTCTACCATTCGATCACAGGCCCGGTCGGTGATAACTCGGTGGAATTCGAGGAGCTGATCGCTCCGGCCTACGCCTCAGCCAGCCTCACCCCGACAGTGGCCAGCACCGGTTCCGATATAGATATTCAGCTCGGCATATTCAGCTCAGACACCGATCACTCTACGCTGATCCTCGACAGGGAGAAGACCCAGGCATGGTTCGGCGATGCGGACGGCGATACCTTCAGGACCTATCTCTCCGCGGTATCCGGGATCACACTTACGGGCGGCGGCGCCACGACTTTGATATTCAACAGTGCCGCTGTTTCCGCTGATCTCGAGAGAATCGGATATAGCGTAGGTATTCATCTCGAAGGCACTGAGAACGGGAACCCGTTCTCGACCGATATAACAACGGCATCCGATCTGCTCACGATAGAGGAGGCGCCGCAGCTCAGTATCATCGCGATAGAAACGCCGCAGAGCGTTACAGCCACGTTGCAGCCGGCATGGGACGTCCGCATGGTACTCCGTAACACGGGCGAGGCATCGGTCAGGTTGACCCTCGATACCGATTCGACCGGCGTATCCTTCTCGATCGCAGGGGTGGGGGACCAGACATTTGATTACACAGTTGCTCCGCCTGCCGGGCTTTCCGGCGCGGGCGGGCTGGTCCTCGCTGGAAACCAGGTAGATACGCTCGTCTTCAACATCACCACCACAGGCTCTACGACTGGAACCGCGGTCGTGAACGGCAAGGTGGCGGCGATCGATATCAACAGCAGCGAGATTCTCACAGACGATACGTTTACGAGCGGCGGAAGCTACTTGGCCGTTCAGGATCCGGCGCTGCCGGTCGTGCTCGAGGCAGTGGCCAGCCAGGATTCGGTGACCTCGGGACAGACGACATCGTGGAATATGACCGTTCTGGTCAGGAACGACGGTGAGGCGGCTATGACGCTTCAGCCGTTAAGCACGCTTCTGTATGCCGACTCCGCTCTAACAGTGCCGATACCTCCGACGATGTTCACAGAAGGCGGCACCGTACTCGCAGCCGGTGAGGAAGGACATCTCGAATTCGAGATCACTCCGACCCCCGATATTCCAGCCGGGTACGATCTGAGGATAGACGCTGTCGCCAGCTTCATAGAGGATAACCGCCAGGCATCTCTCGTTTACAACACCGGTGCCGGGGGCGGCGGATATGGCAGGGTAAGGGTTCAGAGGCGGGCCGATATCAGTATAGTCGCGCTCAACGGCAACGCACCGAGGCAGCCCTTCGTGAACAGGAACCAGGATTTCCCGCTTGCCGTCGAGATCACGAACAGCGGTGAGGCGGCTGCAGAGTTCATAACCGTCGATCTTGCTGGTGACGGATCATCGATCATCAGCAATTCTCCCCTGGTCGGCACGCTTGCCGGCGGAGAGATACTGGTAGACACCTTCAGGGTCACCGCCGCGGCGGATCTGGCGAGGGACGAGGAATTCACAGCCTCGCTGTTATCCGCGGTCGACGTCAACTCCGGGCAGTCAAATATCGTGAACCTGACGCAGGGAACAAATACGACCGAGACGATGACGATACAGGATCCTGCTGACCTGCTGGTGACGGCTGTGCTGCCGTCCCAGACTGAGGTCAATGCCGGTCAGACCGTCGACTGGACGCTCCGGGTCGAGTTGTCCAATAACGGCGATGCTCCGGCGACTATCGATGTTCCCGTTCCGAACGACATCGAATTCCTCGATGGCGGAATACCCCTGAGTGGTTATCTCGTCGTTCCGCCCACGACTTTCGGATCGGGAAGCGCCGGATGGACGCTCAACGGCGGCGATGTAGATTCACTGATCTATACCGTTTCGACCACCGGTACCGATATGGGCACGATGGATGTCAACGCTGATATATCGTGGATCGACGAAAACGATCCCGGTGCCGCCGCCTCGACAGCGAGTGGAAGTACGACGATAGACGTGAGGGAAGCATCCGGCCTGAGGATAATCTCGGTTACGAGCAATGCGCCGAACAACGCGCTGCTGCCAAACACGTCGATCGTCAACACGGGCCAGGTATTCAAAGTGACCGTTACCGTAGAGAACACCGGTGGAGACGATCTGACGGATGTGCTTGTTTCGCTCACGTCAAATGGAGCCGCCACGATAAACTTGGCAGCATCCTCGCCTGACCTGCCGAGCGGCGCCTCGGGAGACTTCGTATACGATGTGTCCTCAGCCTTTACAGGGAACGAGATCCTGACTGCAGTGATTGAAGAGGCTTATTCGGTCAATACGGGCGAACTCGTCGAGCCGATCCAGGCCGTCGAGTCGGTAGAGAACATGCAGGTCCAGGCGCCGGCCGACCTGATCATTTCGACATATGTGCTGTCACCGGCCGGGGCAGTGGACGATACCATCTCGACCGATCAGCAGTTTGTGTTCGCAGCCATGGTGGAGAACGCGGGACAGGCGGAGCTCGATGACTTCGGGCAGGTCACGCTTTCACTGCCAGCTGGATTCAGCATGATATATCCCCCTGATATCGATTCGCTCACGATGTCGTTCGCTGCCGGGCAGGAGATCCTCTGGACACTCCAGGCGCCGGCCACGGCTTCAGTTTCGACGCAGCCGCTGGTCGTGTCGATAACAAGGACCCCGACAGATAAAAATATTAATACGGACGCCTCCATACAGAAGGCCGCCGATACGGTCTCAGTCGTGACCGAGGATGCAGCGGGGATCGACGGATGTTCAGCGTCCGTTTCTTCACCGCCGGGAGCGGTCGACCTCGTCCTTTCGACGGGACAGGATTTCGTTGTTACCCTGACGCTCGTCCCTTCGGCCAACTCACGGTCAAACACGGCGACGATCGTGCTGCCGGCTGAATTCTCGATGACCGACAATCAGACGATCCAGCTCGGGGACGGGGACGGGATCGGGAAGACAGCTGAATGGACCGTCACCGCGCCTGACGTCAATATGGACGCGTCCGAGATAAAGGTGTTAACGGCGGGAACGGACGCTAACTCGGGAATATCCTACTCAGGGTGCCCGGATTCGATCTATGTGGATGTTGTACGCAAGGCCGTACTTGACCTCGATGCGTCGATATCGGAGCCCGACGAGGCCACCGACGGAAACCTCTCGATCGGCCTGCCATTCACGATCCGGGCCGATGTGAGCAATATTGTCGATGCGGCCGGTATCGATACTGCAGGTGCGCGACTGGTGATAGACCTGCCTTCCAGGGGATCATATGCTCTGGCAGGTGGAGAGACTTACCGCAAGACATTCTACCCGGGAACGCCCGTAACCTGGGATCTGATCGCTCCGGACGTTGCCGACCCGCCGACGAGGATAATAACCGTGCGGTTCGAACCGCCGCACGCTACCGACGAGAACTCGAACGCACCGGTCGCCTACGTGACCAGCGAGGTCCCGATAGGTGTAACAACCGATGCGGGGACGATAACGATGCAGAACATCTCGCATCTCGATTCGATCCCGCCTGTCGTCGTTCCGAGGGGCGCGGCCGATGTGCCGGTCATGCGTGTGGTCTTTAAAAACAACTCGGCGTACGAGGCCGGACTGGACATGCTGTATGTCAGCGTGGAGGACGGCAACGGAAACCTCAGGAGCGATCCTTCGAGGTACGTATCGGCTGTTACGCTAAGTGCCGGCGGTCAGAGCTGGAGTGAACCGGTCGGCTCGATGAATCCCGTACCGGTGTTCGTCGCTCACGAATTCACCCTTCTCGCACTAGGATCCGATGACGCGTCCGATACGGCCCTCGTATCGATAGACGTGGCGGCGGCAGCGCCCGATGGAGAGCTGCGGATCAATCTGGCCGAGAGCGACGATGTCGTCTTCTCGATCGGCAGCGAAGGAAGCCCGATAGCCGTCGTGCGTGACGCCAACGGTGAGGACATCGCCGGATTCTTCTACAACACCCCGCTGTCGGTCATGAGCGCAAGCTTCGAGGAGTATGTACATAACTATCCCAACCCGTTCAGGGCGGGAAGTGAAGTCACGAAGATAGCCTATTTCCTCACTCAGGACTCGAGTGTGAGCATAAAGATCTACGACTACACCGGTGTGCTTGTCTGGACGAAGGAGATCCCGGCAGGCGGACCCGGCGGCTCGGGTGAGCCCGGGGGCACATGGTGGGAAGCTGACTGGGACGGCCGTAACGGCAGAGGTGTAGTAGTGAGGAACGGGGTATACGTCTGCAAGGTAACGGCCGGCGGAAAGTCCGCGATGTTCAAGATCGCAGTGGCCAAGTAGGTGGAACCGGATGAAGAGAGTTCTTGAAATAACACTGATCATCGCTCTCGGACTCTGTCCGCTAGGCGCAGCCGCGCAGGATGGAGGCGGGGGGACGAGGTCGGTCTTTACCCTCGGCGCCGGCTCCCGGGCCATCGCCATGGGCGGAGCTTTCACCGCCATCGCAGACGATGCATCCGCTATTTACTATAACCCTGCCGCGATGAAGATCAACGGGGCGCCCACGCTGATGGCGAACCATATATCGCTCTTTTCCGGATTTACCGACGCCAGCTATGACTACCTGGGCCTTGTCTGGCCGACACTCGGCGCGGGATCGTTCGGTGCCGGCCTGCTCACTACGGGGACAGGCGGTATCAGGGGATATGACGAGTTCAGCAGGCCGACCGGTGAGCTTTCGTACAGGGAGAGCCTGGGAATTGTCTCCTACGCATTCGACCTGCCGTGGCACTTTGCCGGGACATGGTCGGTGGGTACCTCGATAAAGATCCTCCATCAGAGGATCGGAGATTACGCCGATACGGGTACCGGCCTCGATCTCGGGCTGCTCTACAGTATCGAATATATTGACGGACTCTATCTGGGAGTGAACCTCCAGGATATCGTGGGAGCGAAAACAAAACTCGTCTCAGCGAGCGACGAGGTCTACCGCACGATGATGTTCGGCCTCGGGTACAAGAGAGCATTCGGAGAGAGCTCCAGGCTGACCGTTGCGGTCCAGATGGATATGCCGGAGAAGGCGGACAGCGACCTCAGATTCGGCGCGGAGTATACGATCCGCGACATGATCAGCATCAGGATGGGATACGATTCCGAGTCGTTCACCGCAGGTATCGGGTTCACGTGGCACGGGTACTCGCTCGATTACGGATACTTCAGCAGAGAAGAAGCGGGCAGCTCACACCCGATCACCCTCTCCGCCCGACTGGGCACTCCGCTCGACCAGAAGATCGCCGAGAGGGAAGAGATACGCAGGCTTGAGGAGGAGAGAATGCTCAACGAGCTCTTCGCGGGCCGTATCACATCGCACATCAACGCAGCCGACAGCCTCAGGGGAGCCGGTGAACTGGAGAGCGCCCTCGACGAGGTCAAGATCGCGCTCGAATACGATCCGTCCAGCGAACGGGCCGCGGTCCTCCGCGACGATATCGGCGCGGAGATCCTTGCCGCACAGGAGGAGCGTACAAAGAATGCCGAGAAATCACTTCTGAGCAACAAGCATTTCAGGCTCGGCCTGGATTATTACAGTGTTAACGAATATATCCTCGCCAGGGCGGAATGGCGTAACGTCCTCGAGATCGATCCCGAGAACGAGGAGGCACTCGAATGGCAGCGCAAGACCCAGGAGAAACTCGATGAGCGGCTGCGGTTTTATATCTCCGCGGCTGCGGAGCATGAGAGAGCCGGAAGGCTCCCCGAGTCGATCGGTGAATGGAACATAGTGCGCATGATCGATCCCGAGAATGCCGAAGCTCCGGCAGCCATTGAACGGATAAAGATACTCATGGACAGCATGAGCAGGGATTACATAGAGGCCAACCGCAAGCTTGAGACGATCGATTTCTTCGACAGGGCCGTGACGGCGTTCGTAGAGGGACGGTACGAGGACGCGATCGACCTCGCGCGACGGGTCCTCCAGCTCGACCCGGCCCATGCAGAAGCGAAGGGTCTGATCAACAGGGCGCAGCGGAGGATGAAGCCTCTCAGCGACGAGGAGAAGGAACGGATCAGAACCCTGTGGGTCGAGGGGTTGAAGTACTTCTCGCAGAAGGAATACGCGAAGGCGATAGATATCTGGGAAAGGATCCTCGATATCAATCCGTTTAACGAGAGTGTCAGAGAGAATATCGAGGATGCAAAAGAGCGGCTTAAAATACTCGAGTCATCCGAAGGCGGATAAGTGAAGCGGGAGCTCTTAAAAGACACTGAGACATTTCACCTTGAAATCCCGGCCGATGAGAACAATCTCAGTGAGGTCAGGGATTTCATTGCCGAAATATGTCTCAAGGCCGGTTTCTCCAAGCGCGAGACCAACAATACGAAGCTCGCGATGGACGAGGCCTGTACCAATATCATCAAACATGCCTACCGCGACAAAGCGGGGTCGATACGTGTCGATGTCCAGGCGGAACCCGGTAAGGTAGAGATAAATATCTTCGACAGGGGAAAATCCTTCGACTGGTCCAAGGTGGAGGACCCCGATCTGCAGCAGTACGTGGAAATCGGTAAAAAGGGCGGCCTCGGCATATACCTGATGAACAGGTTGATGGATGACCTGGACTATCAGCCGTCGGAGAACGGTAACCGGTTGATCATGGTCAAGAGCGCCGGCTCTGACAGGTCTGAAACGTTCTTTAGCTCGATAAAACCCAGGTGGACCGCCACGCTGCGGTTCAAATTCGCATTCAGGGCGACGCTCGGGCTCCTGGGCCTCGTCTTCTTCCTCTGGGCGATACAGTACGTCAGCCAGTCGAGGGAAATATCCTCGAGGACCCGCAATGCCTGGGTGTCGATGAACAATTTTGCCAGGGTGGTAGAGGGGAAGAGCGAGTCGGCGATCATCAAGAACGACCTGTACGATCCAGAGTACAGGGAACTCACCGATTTCGTGATCGAGCGCGTAACGAAACATCCCGCCGTGACTTATACGCGTATCGTCAACAATGACGGCATTATCGTCTCTTCGAGTGATGTCGAGGAGTTCATGAACGAATACGCGATCCCCCCCGGTGCGGTGAAGATGGAAAGGCGCGGGACATGGATCACAAAGAAGGACCAGGACGGCGAAGTCACAAGAGAACTGCACTTACCCATTTATATATCGAGGGATGAGATCGAGAACGTAGCGTCACTAGGACGCGTCATAGTCGGTGTTTCCGAGAGTGTGATAATGAGCGGCATCGACGATCCTAGGCCGAGGACCGTTCTCATCCTTGCCGGCATATTCCTCGTCGGGTTGTCTCTGATCTACCTTCTCATCTCGGTATTAGTAAAACCGATCCAGGCCCTGACCGACGGCGTGAGGGCGATCGGAGAGGGTTCGCTTCACGACGAGATAAGGATCGACGGGCCGGAGGAGATCGGAGAGATCGCCAGGGCATTCAACGAGATCACGATGAAATTCCGCGACGCTCAGAAGAGCGTAGTCGAGCAGGAGAGGATGCAGAAGGAGATGCAGGTCGCACAGGAGATCCAGCATTCGCTCCTTCCGGGCAAGGTGCCGGATGTAAGAGGATATGACATCGCCAGTCTTTACCGCGCCGCCAGGGAGGTCGGAGGTGACTATTACGACTTTGTCATGGTAGACGAGGACAATCTCGGCGTAGTGGTGGCCGATGTGTCGGGCAAGGGCGTTCCCGGGTCACTAGTAATGACAATGATCCGTACCGCACTGAGGATGGAGGCAAGGGGAAGCCGTTCGGCCGCCGATGTAATGGCGCGTATGAACGATTTTGTCACCGAGGACATGAAGAAGGGTATGTTCGTCACGATCTTCTACGTGATCCTCGATTCGAAGAACAGGGTGATCAGCTACGCGAGCGCTGGTCACAATCCCATGGTCCTGTTCAGGGCCGAGACAAACGAGACATTCTTCCTCAATCCACGAGGTTTTCCCGTTGGTATCAGCCTTCCGGACGATAGCCTCTTCCGGCGCTCGATCGATGTCGAAAAGGTAAAGCTCAAGAAGGACGATATGCTCGTCATATACACCGATGGTGTGACAGAGGCGATGAACGAAGCGAGGGAGCAGTACGGTGAGGACCGTCTGCTTGCCCTGATCAAGACATGCGGGAAGAAGTCGCCCGATGAGTTCATCGATATGCTCAACGAGGATATCAGGGAATTCACAGGCGGATATCCGCAGAACGATGATATCACTGTCGTGGCTGTGAAGGAAAAGCTGATGGCCGACGACGTGCTGTCCGGCATACGGAAGAAGCTGCTCGATCTCGTGGAGGTGGATGGCTTGACGGTGGCTGAGGCGTGTCTGCGCATGAAGGTATCTCCGTCGACCTACTATCGATACAAGAAGCGTCTTGCCGAGATGGGAGAGCGCGGCCTCAAGAACAAGATTCTGCGCGAGGAGCACGAGATAAAACGCGTCAGCCTGGAGCAGAGGAAAGAGCTTTTCGAGATAATCAGAAACGACCCGAAATTCGGAGCGAAGCGGATAGCGACCGCATTCAACGAGGGCAAGGAAGAGGGCGATGAACTGACGCCGTCTCTGATCTACGATGAGTTGAAGAGGATGCGTCTCAATACATACGACAAGAGACTCGAATATCTCAGGCGCAACAGATTCATCACCGAGGATGAGTTCCAGAAGATGCTTTCCGGTGATGAAGTCGCGGCAGCTTCCGCGGCTGACTTGAAAGACGTGCCTGTGGAAGAAGTCCCTGTCCATCCTGACGATGTCCCGGACGAAGCTGTGCCGGCGGTAACCGATATGTCGGAATACCAACCCGCTACTGTCTCCAGGCTTGATGACAATGAAGCGGAGGATGATGTAGAGAGGATGCTTGCTTCGGTGCTCGGCGGGGATTCAGCGGAAGGCGGCCTCATCGAGGTGCTGACACAGGATGAGGAGACGGGAATCATCGTAGTCAAGATAGTCGGACATCTCGACTCGAGTTCGGCCGGAGAACTGGAGCTGTTCCTCGAGAGCGTTCATGAATACGGATTCTCAAAGATCGTAGTGGACCTGGGCAGCGTGCCTTACATCAGCAGTGGGGGATGGGGAATATTCACCGGCCGCGTGAAGATGCTCAGGGAAAAAGAGGGTGACGTCGTCCTGTCAGGCATGTCCCCCGAGGTATTCGATATATACGAACTGCTCGGATTCCAGGATATCATCATGCATTTCCTCAATGTCGACGAGGCTGCCGATTTCATATCCCTCCCCTTCGAAATCAGACAGGAACGGCTTGAGCTCATTTCCGGCACCGCCTCGGAAGGCAAGCGTCTGGAGCAGAGGATAAGCGCCGTCGCGGAGGAGGAAGCAGAGGCGGAAGAGGAAGGGGCAGTTCCCTGGTCTCCACTGAGGATCGAATCTGGTACGGTAGGCGAATCGGGCGAGATCACCATCCTGAGCCTCATCGGTGTGATAGATACGGTCAGCTGTATGAAACTGCGTGACATGCTGGACAAACTCGTTGCCGGAGATGTGACAAAATTCGTGATAGACATGTCTCTCGTCGAGTATGTCAGCAGTGCCGGCTGGGGAGTATTCGCTTCAAGGATAGATGAGGTGAGACGTGGCGAGGGCGATATCAAGATATTCGGAATGGATCCGGAAGTGGACAGCATCTTCCACCTGCTCGGCTTCGATGTGATCATGCGTTCGTTCAGCATCCTGTCCGAAGCAATCAAGGATTTCGAACGGGCATCCGCACTGGCGGGAAAAGCGGCGCCGATTCATTCCGAAGTTATCGTTACAGACGAACCACCGGCATCTGTTGTTGAAAACGCGGAAGGGACCATAGAGGAAAAGACCAGGGAGACTGTTCACGAGAAAAGCGTATCGCGGGGTCCCGATCTGAGCAAGCTTGAGTTTGAAGTAACGGCCAGGCGGTCACCTGACGGGAAATCGATGGTACTCGATATCTCCGGAGCGATAGATGCGGCGACATCCGCGGCGTTTGAAGACAGGCTCGAGATGGCTGTCGTGGACGAGCCGAGATTCCTCGTACTCGACCTTGCAGGCGTGATCTATATAAGCAGCAGCGGCTGGGGAGTCATCGTCAAATACATGCAGAAGACCGGTGCTTCTGGCGGAAGGATGGCACTTTCAGGGATGACTCAGCCTATCTTCAAGATCTTCAGGGACCTGGGATTCGAACCTCTGATACCACACTTCATGAGCAGCGGGGCGGCCCTGGCGGATCTCTCCGCGCCTGCTGCCGAATCCCCTGTGGAGGAGCCGGTCGAAGAGATCAGGAGCCAGCCTCCTGTCGAAGAAGCCATCAGGGAAGAATCTGTACCGGTCGATACTTTCCGGTCCGACCCGCTTCCCGGGAAGACTGCCGCGCCGCAACTCGAGAAGCCCGGTGTCGAACCCATAAAGCCGGCGGATCGGGAAAAAGCCGAGAAACTCGAGGTTAGACTCGATCTCTCCGGGCAGGCCGCTGAGAGCAAAGGTAAAGATGGAAAGATCCGTAAGCTTGGATGGGGTGAGTACGGCAGGAAGCTGTTGGAGCGAAACAGAAAGAGGGACGGGAGGAAGAAGTGATGAAGAGTTTCGCGATAATGACAATGAAGGGGGGTACGGGGAAGACGACGACTGCCGTCAGTCTCGCGCACGGTCTTTCTCTCAGCGGCAGGAAAGTCCTCCTTGTCGACTGCGACCCGCAGCGTAACGTGGCCGTCACTTTCGGAGTGAAGGGCGAAAAGGGGCTCGACGGGCTGCTCATGACGGGCGACGTCGACATACTCCAGGTGAGAGAGAACCTGTTCATCATAGATTCGGGCGGGCGCCGACTGGTCGAAGTGGAACTTCAGCTCGGAAGGCTGGAGAAACGTGAAGGCAGGCTGCGGGACGCCCTGATGCACCTGAAAGGCTGCGAATACGTCATATGCGACTGCCCGCCGTCGATGAACCTCATCAACGTCAATGTGCTCGCTTTCTGTGACAAGATCATAGTTCCTGTCGGCATGGACTATCTCTCCGAGGTAGGTGCGCGGCAGACTATGGAGATCATCGAAGAGATCAAGTGGATCACGGAAAAGAGCACGATCGAATTCAGGATACTGCCGACTTTCTTCGATTCCCGGACGAGGATATCGAGGAAGGTACTGGATGGCCTGAAGGAGCATTTCGGCGATAGACTGTTCAATACTGTTATCAGGGTAAATACTGCTATAAAAGAAGCACCTGGCTCAAACAAGACGATATATGAGCATGCTCCACTATCCAGGGGAGCGTACGATTACTACAAGCTGACCGAAGAGGTGCTCGCCCTCGAGGAAAAGGATTGAAACGCCTGACGGTCCGCCTGTTTTACTGTATTCCGCGGGGGAGATATGATATTATCCCCTTCAGCGGGAGGAGATTCACTTGGACAGTTTCGAGTTGAGGGAAGAAATACGTCACGGCGGGGCGAGTTATTTCCTGCAGACGAGCTATAATCCGGAGAACGGGCAGATCAAAAGCTCTTTCTTCAGGGACGGGATAGTTTTCGATTCGGTTCTCAGAGAAGTGGATGATATCGGGACCGATGAGCTGCGGGAGCTTACGAAGGAGATCCATCAGCGCAACAAGCGGAGCTTCCGGTTCATCATGGATGCCAGGGACAACATCGGCAGGTCCACCGATCCTAATCCTCATCTCCGGCTTGCCGAGACACTTCTCAGGAGAAACCTCTTCAGGGAGGCGATAACCGAGGCAGAGACGGCGGTGGAGAAGGGCGCCAGAGATTCCAGGTCGTGGATGGTCATCGGTGAAGCGTTTTTCAGGCTGAACGAGCTCGATATGGCGCTCGACTCGATCAGGAAGGGTATCGAACTCAGTCCGGACTACCCCGACCTCCACAACCTGATAGGGAAGATCTTTCTTATGCAGGGCATGTGCGGCATGGCGGTTGAGAGTTTCAAGAAGGCGATCAGCCTGAACATCTATTACGGCGAACCATATCTCAACCTGATCAGAGCTTACCTGACCAACACAATAATCAAGCAGGATTACGAGCTGTCCCGTGGGCTCGAGGAGAAATTCTCGACAAATCTCGAGAAAGCCAGTCAGCTCAATACAAGCCTCAGGGAAGGGATCCTCGATGAGGTGAAGGGACATTTCGGGCGGGAGGAGTACGAAGAGGCGCTGAAACTACTCGAAGTCGCCGGATCGGTCAATCCCAGGAGCCTCGTAGACGATATCATCCTCGAACTCTACCTTATGCTCATACAGAGCGGTGACGAGATCGAGGAGGGGGATATCGAGAAATACCTTGAAAAAGTCGAAGAGATACTCGACAGAAACCCTACATTCGCAGATGCCTGGAACTCGCTGGGTATTCTGTATACCGCGAAATGCAAGATATTCATGGATAAGGCGAGCGAGGCGTTCGCGAAAGCTCTCGAGATAAACCAGGACTATGAAAAAGCCAGGAAGAACCTGAGGCTTACGGAGAATGACCGACAGGGTATTTTTATCCTTTTAAAGGCATTATTGGACTGAAAGTTGCAATAAAAGGACACGAGGTTATCAAACCAGGAATGCCAAATTATGGATAGGCTGCTAATTGATGAAGAAAAGGTCGAGGGCATTGTCGTCCTGAAGCTCCAGGGGCTGGTCGATTCCGGCACCTCACAGCTTATGGAGGGACGGCTCAACGATCTGATCTCTGACGGCAACGTCAAGATCGTCGTGGACCTCGATCTTGTAGATTACATAAGTTCTGCCGGTTGGGGTATTTTCGTCGGTGAGATCAAGGGTGTCAGAGCGGGCAACGGTGATATCAAGCTTGCCTCGATGCGTCCCGATGTCAGAGAGGTATTCGACCTGCTCGAGTTCAATACCCTGTTGACACCGTATGATTCCCGGGGGGATGCTCTGGCAGCGTTCGAGGCGGAAAAAAGAAGCGAACTGGCCTGAGCACGGATGTAAAGGGGAACAAAAAAGATGAACGACATCAACATTTCCTTCTCGAGAGCAGACGAGAATCCCGATGTATCGGTCATATCCGTGAAAGGATATGTAGATACTACGACTTCGACCGACCTCGAAGATAGTCTCAAGCGCCTGCTGGGTAAGGGCCGATACGACATCGTTATCGATCTCGCTAACGTGAACTATATCAGTTCCGCCGGCTGGGGTATCTTCATCAGTGAGATTAAGGAGATACGGGAGAACGGCGGGGATCTGAAACTCGCCGCCATGGTCGGCGACGTTTACGAGGTGTTCGAACTTCTCGAATTCCAGACGATCCTGGAGAGTTTCGACACTGTCGCGGAGGCTGTCGGCAGCTTCGGCGATGTTTCGAGCGGAAAGAACGGAAGCGAGGAGAGCCAGATAAACGCTTGATTCCCGGCATTAAGATCATGAAATGACAAGCCTCCGCCTCATGGCGGGGGTTTTTTTTATTATCGCGAACCGGCCTTGCCCGGTTAAACTGATCACGTTGAATCCATGGAGGAATCTTGGAATCGTCGAACTGGACAATCGTGACAGATCTTGATCCGTGGAGGATCGCGGCAGGCGCCGTGCTGGTACTTTTTGCGCTCTGGGCATACAGGCGGACACTTCCACCTCTTTCCCTGCCAAGGCGGACGGTACTTGCCTCACTGAGGATAGCGGGGTTTGCCATGATCGTTTTCTTCGCGCTCGATCCTTCGATCATGACCAGGAGTGAATCGTCCAGGATGCCGGTGATCCCCGTCCTTGTCGATGTATCGAGGAGTATGAGCATTGATGATGCCGGCGGAGTATCGCGAATAGACGCGGCTGTCAGCGCGGCCGGCAGGATCAGCCGGGCGATCGGCGAGGCAAGGGTCGAGATACTGCCATTCGCAGCCGGGCTCCACGGTATAGCGGTATCCCCGGACAGTATTCCTCGCGCGGATGGAGAAGGAACAGATATTTACAGTGCGATAGGCGCCGCGGAGAGAAGATACGCCGACGACAACCTTGCCGCCCTGATAGTGATCTCCGATGGACGTATCACGAGGGGGATGAAGGGAAGACACTTTGCCGCGAGTGTGCCGCTCTTTGCGGTCGCTGTCGGTGATACGCTGGAAGGGGTGGACCTGTCCATAGACAGGGTGGAATACGAGAGGACCGTGTATACGGGGACTCGGGAAGGTATCAGCGCTGTGATCCGGTACTCATCGGCTGGCGGACAATCGGCCCTTGTCGAGCTGTTCGATGGAGACAGGGTGGTGGACAGCTTCAGGACCGGGCCGCTCGATGGCAGCGGCCTCATCGAGGCGGATCTGAAATATGTCCCTTCCGAAGAAGGGATCCGATCGATGGAGGTCAGGGTGGCGCCCGTCGATGGTGAAGTGACAGAGGGAAACAACAGGGAGATGTTCAGGGTAAATGCGCTCAAGGACCGTGTCGGGATCCTCTTTTTCGATGGAAGCCCGGACTGGAACATGACCTTTCTTCGCAGGCTCTGCGAGGGTTCGAAGAGGCTGCGTCTTGACACGGCTGTCCCCGCCCCCGGCGGGGGATTCAGGATACAGGGTGGAGGAAAGTGGGAGTTTCCAGGAAACTCTGATGGACTCTCCAGGTATGACCTGGTCATAGCCGGCGGTGGCGGGACCTTTCCATCGCCACGGGAGGCGGAGGCGCTGAGCGGATATATCGCTGCCGGAGGAGCGGTTCTTTTTATCGCATCGGAGAAATCCCCGCTGCTGTCCCCTGGCGCATTGACCATTCTCAGGAAGGTTCTGCCGGTTACTGTCTCTGGCTCTCCCCGAATATCGACCGGTGATTATTCGGTGGTTCCAGGTGCGGCAGGTGACACTCCCTGGCTTCCTGATATGCTCGGCAGAGGAAACAATGCGCTTCCGCCGCTCTCGGGAGTGCTCGAGGGGCTGTCCCCTGCAGCCGGGGCGCGGGTTCCGCTGCTTCTTGTGGACAACGAGTCGGAGAGGCCGTTTCTTGTGGTGGAACAGAAGGAACGTGGAATATCGGCGGCCCTGCTGGGATTTCCCGTCTGGAGATGGAAGCTTGCCGGAGAGGAAGGGGCCGATGCATACAACGGCCTTTTCGGCGGATTGATCCAGTATCTCGCCGAGGGACGTAAGGCGCCGGCTATCGATGTTCAGACAGACAGGACGGCCTACAGGACCGGCGAAAGGCCCAGGATAACGATCTTTCCCTCGACACAGCGTGCCGGTGAGAATATCAGGGGCGAGGTCGTCGCAGCCGGCGGTGACGGAGTTCCTGTAGAGACCTTTGTCCCTGAGCCCGATCCGGAAATCCCCGGCGCGTGGTCGGCCGCTCTGGGAAACCTCCCTCCGGGTGACTATACCATCAGGGTGAAGGCGGGTGGAATCGACGGGACCGCCGCGGAAGGGGGCGCGTCGTTTGCCGTTGAGCCCCTCTCGGTGGAAATGCTGCGCACCTCGGGAGACGCCGGACTTCTCGGAAGGATAACTGCAGCCTCGGGAGGAAGGGTCGTCAGGCTGGAAGAAGTGGAGGAACTTGCCGGTATGATCGATCTCGAAGAGGATACCCTCGTTTCTACTTCTGTCCGGAAGATCCGCGGGAAGGTGTGGTTCTTCGCCGCGATCATCCTTGTTTTCGCCGCGGAATGGCTGCTTCGAAAGATCTTCGGCCTGGTCTAGGATTCAAATCATCCGATAATGCTTGATATCATCGCCACCCGGGAGTAGACTTCCGGACGGAAGTCAGGGAGGTGGATGATGAAGACGTGGGACTTCCTTCTTCCGGCCGTTCCTCTGAAAATATTTCTGGTGATCCTCGCCATTGGTGTGTGCGGCTCCGTCTCTTCGACGGTCGTGATAAACGAGGTGTATTACGACCATCCCGGCAGGGACACAGGATTCGAATTCATCGAACTGTACTGCACCGGGGAAACGGAGATCTCACTTGAAGGATGGTCGCTGGCCCTGATAGACGGCAGAACGGGGGGATCGCGCGAACTCTGGCATGCCGGCCAGGGTATGGTTATCAGAGGCGGCGGCCTGATCCTTATAGGTGGCGACAGTTGTGTGGTGACTCCGGACGGGTTTCTGACCGGAGCGATCGAGAACGGGCCGGATGCCGTGGTCCTTCTGTGCGGTGATGAAGCGATCGACCTTGTTTCCTACGGCGGCAGCGATCCGGGCTGCTCTCAGGGAAGGTCGCTGTCGCGCCGTCCGGATGGAGCGGATTCAGACGATACGAACAGAGATTTCGTGTGCGGGCCTCCGACTCCAGGGTCGAGGAATTTTCATGACATCGACCTTTCAATTACACTTGATAGACCACTACATGTCCATTGTGAATATGAAGTTACAGACGTAACCGTACTCCTGTCCAACACGGGGCTCGAGGATTATTCCGGAATCGCGATCCTGACTGTTACGAGCGCAGGGGCAGGATTCAGGGAAACATTCGGCAGCAGGCAGTTCCATCCTGTGCTGACCCCTGGAGAGGAACAGGCAGTGAGTGCGGGATGCAGAGGAATTCCTCACGGAAACACGCTCCTGGAGATCAGGATCGAGGCGGAGGGTGACACAAACAGATCGAATGACAGTGTATCATTTGTCGTAACTTCCTCACCCGGTGATGTCGTAATAAGCGAGATCATGTACAGGCCTTCAGGGGGCGGCGAATGGATCGAGCTGTTCAACAGGTCTCCGGACAGTGTCGATCTTTCGGGCTGGACTGTCACCGACAGGTCGGGCGCTTCGGGATCGATAAGTGACGGTGTCGAGATAGGGGCGGGCGGGTACCTCATCCTCGCTCAGGACCCACGGGGCATGACATCCGAATTTCCCGCCTGCAGGATAGAGGTCACCTCTCTTGAGGATCGGTGGCCCCGTCTCAACGACGGCGGCGGTGATGGAACAGCCGAAGAGATATTTGTCCGGAACCGCGACGGGATCATGACGGAGAGCGTTTCATATCGAAGCATGATCATCGATGAGAAGGGCCGTTCAATCGAAAGGCTTTCACCGGAACTCTGCAGCGCCGGGAGAGACGGGATCTGGCTTCGGTGCGGTTCTTCCGCGGGCGCCACTCCCGGCGAGAGGAACTATTGCCATACCGTAAATATCCCGTCTTCCGGTATGAGCGTCTCCCCCGATCCTTTCTGTCCCGAGATCGACGGCACTGTGAGATTCTCCGCGGCCGCCGCCGCGGGAGAGACCTCTTATGGCGCAAGCCTGTTCGATATGGAAGGAAGGAAGGTCGCAAGGCTCGCATCGGGTCCGGTAGGCGCTCCAGCGGTCTCCTTCGGGTGGGACGGTCGTGATGAAAAGGGAAGGCCGGTGATGACCGGTCTCTATATCTGCGTGGTGGAATTCAAGTGTGGCGGAGGCGGAGTATGCAGAAGAGAGAAAGGTATTGTAAGGGTCTGGGCCGGGCAGCGCTGATCGCGTGGTTCTGCTGTTCGTTGTCGCCCGGACGTGTCATGGCGTCCGATTCATGGGAGAGAGGGATGGGAGGAGTCGTCTTTCCCCGGAGGAGCCATCCGGCTGCTGTCGACGGGACGGGAGGATACCTGCTCATCTCGGCATCGGCCGCGAATCCCTTTTCCATACCGGGACTCTACGAATCGACAGCTTTACTCTCTGTGGTCCGAAGAAGATGGACGGCGGCGGTCCGGTGGGAAAGGACAGGCATTGCCGGTTATACGCGGGATCTGTTCGAGACATCGTCAGGGATGGCTCTGCCGGGGGATTTTCTCCACGTCAATGTGATAGTGGGCGTGGACAGCCGAAACGTGGCCGGATACGGAAGAGATACGGCCGCCTCGACGGCCTGTTCCGTTTCGATGGAGGTATCCTCTCTGGCTGTTATCGAGGTGGAGGCCGGTACGAGGCCCGATGAGCGGCCTGTCCGAGTGACTGTCCGTGCGGGGAGAAGCGGTACAACGCTGGTCCTCAACGTCGGCAGGAACAGCCGTGGCGAGAGTGTCGTGCGGGCCGGAGGCTCGATCCGCCTGGTGCGGCGGGTTTCTTTTCTTGCCGGATATGATCTCGAGACGGGTGAAGTCTCTGGAGGACTCTCAGTCGTGGCCCCGGCCAGAGCGGCCGTATCGTGGAGCATACATCCGGTACTGGGCGCGACATTCTCCGTATCTGTCGGAGCGGTTCGATGAGGCGGGTATGGATGACAGCGGCAATCCCCCTGATGCTCTCCTGTGCTCATGGGGGTGGCCCCGGGAGGGTGGGGAGGGACCTGTCAGAGGGGACCGATCCATCGAGGGACCGCTATCTTACAGAGACGTTTCTCGACAGGAAGCCGTCCGGTCCCCTGTTCGAAGCGGGAGCTGGATATGAATCAAACAACACCGGTAAGGCGGAGACGAGAGATGCATGGGTACGGATCCGTGCGCAGGGCATCAGCGGTGCGGGGAGGTTGCGGATAAGGGGAAAGACAGTCCGGGAGGCCTTTCATCTGGCGGCTGCCCCAGCACGATATCTGAGGATCGACCTCGGCGATCTCGTTCCGGATCTGGGGATAGGGCTCATCTCGAGCTGCAGGCGATTCACCTATCCATTCTCTGCGAGGCACCCGCTCTATCGACCGGTTGGGCTGCGGGGCTGGACCGGGTTCTATGGATCATTTATCCGTGGAGCTTCGATCCGTGCCGCGGCGGGACCTGTGATACTGACGCTGGTGGGCGGCAGGCCGGCAAGGCACGGCGCCGAAGAAGTAGAGTATCTCGAAAGGAAAGGTGTATCAGGAATCAGGATCGCTGCCCACTCCGGCACGATCAGGGCCGGGTTGACTACGATCGACGCCGGTTCGCGAGCCGGCGGCAGGATAACCGGTGTGGATCTCACGTTCGTGTCAGGGGGCCGGAGATGCATGCTCGAAGCGGCGGCCGCCCGGTCAGGAAATATATCCACCGTCTGGGGCCTGACAGTCGATGGAAGGGTTCTCGACTACGGAATGATCTTGTGGGAGGTTCCCGCCGGAGCGGACGGGTACCTTGCATCCTTTCCGGGTTTGTCATCGGCGGCTGGCCGCTCACGGAGCGGGGCGTCGATCACACTTCGGTGCAGATTTCCCCGGAAAACGCATCTGTCGGCCTGGGGAGAGTTGCGGCGAAGCTGCGACGGGGGAAAGAGGACCCTTGACCGAGCGCTGCGGCTTGAGACAGGGATCAGGTGGAAAAGAGGAGCGGTGAGGTGCGCGTGGACGTCACGCACCCGTGAATCTGAAGCTCTTGTTCCATTCCCTCCGGGAGGCGGCGTCGATAAGGGTTTCTCAGGCGGGTTCACGCTCTCCCTTTCATGCAGGCCCTCGAAGATCCTGGCTGTGGTCTTTGAGTTGAAGAGGCCCGGAGGTGACGGTGGGGAAGGGACGCTGGGTGCGGCGAGGACTTCTCTTGCAATCCGCAGGCTGCATTCGCGATTGAAGGTCACGGCCGCCTCGTACCGGTCTGATCGCGGCAGGGCCGCATTCGCACTGTATGAGCCCTCGGGAGGCGGGAAGTACCCCTGGAAGACACTGTACGGAAGCGGAAAACGCCTTACTTTCGGTCTTGAGACTGAAGCAGGCCTGATCAAGGCATCACTGTGGCTGCTCTGGACATCGGAAGGCGGCAGGAAGGCGGCTCTGAGCCTGTCAGCAGCTATTTGACGGTTTTTCAGTAAATTGGAACCATTCATGCACTGATATGCTTCGTAATGGAGACACTCAGAACTATATCTTACGACTACGAGGCTGCCGGCCGTAGGATCGTCACGCTCCCGTCGGAGCTGCCCTTCGCCGATCATCTGGAGGGACTCCGCAGTATCCGCGATCTGGAGCAGAGGCAGAAGGAACTGGCCGTCATAGCCGAAAACGGGAATATCTACAAGGTATCCAGTGGAATCTCATCACATCTCCTCATCGCGGAATACCCGCATCTCGATCTGCTGACCATCCTCTACATGGCGGGCTCGGGTGATCCGGCTGGTATAAAACTGCTGTACGCCACGATGCTCGGCGTCCAGCCGGCGACAGTGATGATCGGGAAGCTGGCCGATTTCCGGAATATAAATCGGGTGATGGACAGGATACATAAGAAGAAGGAAACACATTCCGAGCTCAGTGAAGCGGAAAACTGGTTCAGTAAAAAAATCATGCTGCTGTCGATGGCGCAGAAGCTGCCTGATACGATCGAGTACGATGCCGAGAAACCATGGCACTCGTGGAGCGAAGGGGTCCGCAGGGCTCTTGCGGAAGCCGACGACAGATGGGACGAGGCAGTAAGCGAAAGGGCCAAAGCCGAGATTGAAGCCCTCGATATGAAGATAAGAAACATCGTCGCTATGCTCGATCCTGACAGGAGGACCGCGATCGCGGTATATCTCGGAACTCTGTGCGAGGAGAATGATTTCAAGAAGCAGGCGCTCAGTGAATCGACAGGCAAGGGACAGTCAGATCCTCTGATCCTCCGGCGCGGTCTCGAGAATATCTGGGAGAACGTGACCGCATCACTACGTGAGAGCGAGGCAGGAACCCTCCTGGCCGACATGTTCGAGATCCAGGCGAAGAAGGCTCACACGCTGCCCCAGCTCAAAGCGGGTGCGTCACTGATAAGATCCCTCAACATGCATCCCGAGTTCAGGAAGGTCAGCAGTTCGGTAGACCTGCCCAGCTGTCTCTACCAGTTCATAACATGTGCCGGCGACGGGATCATCGAGGCGATGGTTCCCAAGGGAACCAGACTCGACGCAGTAAAGGATTCATCCGGTTTCGAGCTCGAAGGTGAGGTTCTCACGATAGATCTGGCAAGGATCTCGAGGGGAACGTTCGTCGATGAGGAAGGCCTGCCGATCGATGTCGACTGGACGCTGGCAATGCTCGACAAACAGCTGAGCTACAAAAGCATGGTCCTGTCTTACATGGACAACGACAGCTTCCTTGTAGCGCTGCTCAACAATCCGAAGGTCAGTGCTAAACCGGGCATCGTGGATCTGATCTCGATGAGGTGCCGGTCGCTCAGGGTCCTGTCCCTTGTAGCTACGCGCAGGGAGTTGTTTACAGGGTTTGCGAACAAGAAGGTCCCTCTCAATCTCCTGATGAATCCCTGCAAGATCCCTCTGACTTCTATCAGGAAGTTCATCCATATCAGGTATGTCGACAAAATGACCCTGGGGAGACTCACAGGCCGCGGCGGAAATGTTCGTGAAGAAGTGAAGCGCGAGATCCAGCGATACCTCGATTCGGCTCACTGATCGATTTTTTATTTCCTGAATCTTTTACGGATCGAACCCCAGGAGCTTTGCTCTGTTCCGACCGTTCCGCAGCCGGAACGGCAGGGGTGTTTACTCTCAATGGAGCCTCCTTTTCCACAACTTCCTATTTGTAATGATTTTTAGCAAGGGAACTGCAGGGAAAGGAAATGTAGAATAGTTGACTGCTGCTGTTGACAAACGGAACACTTGCTTCTAATATTCGTATGTTATACAGGGAATAATGGAATATGCGATGAGATCGACCCATTCCGAACAGGAGGAGTGATGTTAGCTGAAAGGATGAGCAGGTTGGGGACCGAGACGGCGTTCGAGGTCCTGGCCCGTGCCAAGGCGATGGAAGCAAAAGGCCGAGATATCATTCATCTCGAGATCGGCGAGCCTGACTTCGATACCCCCGTCAATATCCGGGAAGCGGCCAAGAAGGCGATCGATGACGGGTTCACACATTACGGTCCGTCCGCGGGTATGCCGAACGTCAGAGAGACCTTCGCCGAGTTCCTCACGAAGGACCGCGGCATAGAGGTCAAGCCCGATAACATCGTCGTCACTCCCGGTGCCAAGCCGATACTATTCTTCTCCATTCTCGCGCTTGTAGATGAGGGTGACGAGGTCGTCTATCCCAACCCGGGATTCCCGATTTACGAATCAGTCATCAACTTCGTCGGCGCGAAGCCTGTGCCGATCCCGCTGAGGGAGGAGAAGGCATTCTCCTTCGACCTCGACGAGATGCGCGAACTGGTCACCGACAAGACGAAACTTATCATCATCAACTCTCCCCAGAACCCGACCGGCGGCGTCCTCACCCTTGAGGATATGAAGGGGATAGCCGAACTGGCCGAAAAGCACGATGCGTGGATCCTCAGTGACGAGGTCTACAGCAAGATGGTATATGATGGAAAACATGTCAGCATCTACGATTGTCCCGAGGTGCGCGACAGGGTGATCCTCCTCGAGGGTCACTCCAAGACTTATGCGATGACAGGCTGGAGGCTCGGGTACGCGGCGATGCCGGTCGAGCTGGCCGCACAGATCTCGAAGCTCCAGACGAACAGCAACTCGTGCACGGCGGCGTTCACACAGATCGCAGGTGTCGAGGCCCTTACCGGCCCGCAGGACGAGTCGCTCAAGATGATGGCCGAGTTCAAGGCGAGAAGGGACCTGATCGTCGACGGTCTGAACGAGCTCCCCGGTTTCTCGTGTCTCAAGCCCAAGGGCGCTTTCTACGTTTTCCCGAACATCACGGGAACGGGCCGAAAGTCGAAGGAGATCGAGGAGTTCCTGCTCGAGGAAGCCGGGGTGGCGGGTCTGAGTGGTACGAGTTTCGGCGAGCATGGCGAGGGGTACCTGAGGTTCTCGTACGCCAATTCGCAGGAAAACCTGAGGAAAGCCCTGGATATGATCAGGAAGGTCCTCTGAAAACAATAACCGAAAAAATCAATCATCCCCGGCGGAGGAATATCTCCGCCGGGGGTGTCGATTCCGGAGGTAATTCTTGGCTGGCGTAATCGATGTGGTGGCCCTCGGAGGGAACGCGATAATCCCGTCCGGCGGCACGGGAACGATAGAGGAACAGAGAGATGTCACTACGCGTTCGATGGAGCATGTGGCTGATCTTATCCAGTCGGGCAGAAAGGTGATAATTACTCACGGGAACGGCCCGATCGTCGGGAACATCCTCGAGAGGAACGAGGCTGCGAAGGACAGGATACCACCGATGCCGCTCGATATCTGCGGGGCCGACTCGCAGGGCGGTATCGGATACATGATGCAGCAGATCCTCGGTAATGTTCTGCGCGGACGCGGGATCGATAACCCGGTGGTATCGATAATCTCCCAGGTCGTTGTCGATGAGGATGACGACGCATTTCAGGATCCTACAAAGCCGATCGGACCGTATTATTCCCTCGAAGAATCGAAGGATCTGGAGCGGACAGATGGCTGGATCATGAAGGAGGATGCGGAAGGCAGGGGCTACCGCCGGGTCGTAGCGAGTCCTACACCTCGAGAGATCGTGGAAATCGATGTCATATCATACCTCCTCGCACAGGGCACAGTCGTGATCGCCGTTGGCGGAGGCGGAATACCCGTTATCCGCAAGGACGGAAGGCTCAAGGGTATCGAGGCTGTGATCGATAAGGACAGGGCCGCTTCGGCGCTGGCTTCAAGTATAGGGGCGGAGGATCTGATAATACTGACCAATGTGGAACAGGTATATACTGACTTCGGAAAGCCTGAGCAGAAGGGGCTGGGGAAGGTCGAAGTCTCCGAGATACGGAAGATGTACGAGGCATACAAGTTTCCCGCTGGAAGCATGGGGCCGAAGATCAGGGCTGCCATTGATTTCGTCGAGTCCGGCGGCCGGTCTGCGATCATTACGCATTCCGACACCCTCAGGGAAGCCGTCGAGGGTAAGGTCGGCACACATATAGTTCCGGACAGCGCCTGATTCAGGCGTCAGGTGATCATGGATCCGATCCTGCTTCCTTATGGAGATTCAGAGGTCTCAGTTCCCCTTTCGGTGGGAGCCGTGCCGGAAATCGCCGACTGCTCCCTTCCAGATCATCTTCCTGATTTGTCTCTCTCAGTTGAAAAAGCGCTCGAGCATCCGGAAGGATGCAGCCATCTTTCCGGCCTGATCCCCGCTTCGGGCAGGATCGCGGTACTGGTATCCGATCTTACGAGAGGCAGAACGGCGGCGGCCGTTCTCGGCCCGGTCCTCGAATATCTCGAGAGGCACGGAGCGGGACCGCGGCGGACCACCATCTACATCGCCAGTGGTATGCACCGTGGTCAGTCGGCCGACGAGACAGAGACGCAGCTCGGAACGGCAGTCTCCGGCAGGTACAGCATCGTCCAGCACGATGCACGTGATAGATCATCTCTCGTCGAGGCAGGTACGACATCTTACGGTACACGCTGCTTCTTCAACCGGGAGGTAGCGGAATCGGCGCTTGTCGTCGGGGTATGCGCCGTATCGTTCCATTATTTCGCCGGGTTCGGCGGAGGCAGGAAACTGATCCTGCCGGGGATCTCGGGCGAAGAGACGATCATGGCCAATCACAGGCGGTCGCTGAGGGAGGATCCCGCAGGGGGGTTGTCCGAAGGCTGTGAGCCCGGAAGACTTGATGGCAATCCCGTCCACGAGGATATGATCGAAGGAGCCCTGCTCCTGCCTGCGCCGGTATTCATGGTATGCGCGGTAGCCGGATCGGGAGGAGAGCCTGCTTTCGTCAGTGCAGGCGACATCGATGCGGCTCATCGAACGGCGGCATCGAAGCTCAGGGAGTCATACACTCTTCATCCCGGCAGGCGCCGGAGGATCGTCGTAGCGTCGACCGGAGGATATCCGAAGGACATCAACCTTCTGCAGGCCCATAAGGCTATCAGGCACGCTTCACTGGCTGTTGAGGACGGGGGGCTCCTGCTCATGGCGGCGGCCTGCGGTGAGGGTGTCGGCTCCGATTCGCTCGAGCAGGATTTTTCAGGTGGAAGGGAAGGTGTCCCGGCGCGGGTCTCGCGTCGATATACGCTGAACTCCCAGGCGTCGATGTCGATCCACCAGATCACGGGAAGGATAGAGGTGAGACTCCTCTCTCAACTACCTGCCGATATCCTCGAGAAGTTCGGGTTCGGTTCATGGGAAACCGGGGAAGTCCCTCCAGGTGAGATACTGGTCATTTCTGACTCCGCGTCGTTTCTGCCCGTCATCTAGCCGGGAATATACTTTGCAGCTATATATTCATCCTGAGCGATAGACAGGAGAGCCCGCCGTCCATCTTCTGGAACTCGGTCATGTCGACCTCGAGGATCTCCAGCCCCTTGGCGATGAGTTTCTCCAGTGTGACAGGGAACCCGGAGGGAAAGATTATCCGGCCGTTGACTTCGATGCTGTTAGCGCAATACTCCTCGCCCTCGGCTACCGTTACCACATCGAGTCCGGAGAACTCCTCTATCCCGGCCATCGAGCTGTCGGCCAGCAATATGCCGTCCCCCATGTAGCTGACTCCTGACTTAAGGTGGAGCCCGCATGCTGTCGGAACGGTCCCGCACCTGAATCCTTCGCGCTCGAAGATCGTGCAGAGCTGCCCGGCGCCATCAGTGTCTGTTCTGTCCGAAAGACCGATCAGGATCCGGTCGTCGATCTCAAGAACGTCGCCTCCGTCCAATCTTCCGGGAGGCTCGATCCTGTCGATCTCGAGGTAGCGTGAAAGGACAGGTTCGATCAATTCGATCTCACCGAGTCGCGATGGATGACCGGGCCTCGTTATCACGGCGAGGCTGCCGGCTATCACGGCGGGATCCTCGACGAACGTGGAGTCGGGATACTTTTCGACAGCGTCGAGAAGGATTACTTCCAGTCCGCAGGAACGGAGTGCCTCGCAGTAAGCCTCATGCTGCCTGCGCGCCAGTTCCATAGCGGGACTGCCCAACCCTGCACCTGTAAGCCCGTCACCGAGCGACATGGCCGGCCGTCTTGCTATTGCCTTCGTAAACACACCGCTTTTCACCAGTTACCTCCATCCGGATTTTGCGTAAACATAATGTCTGTTTTCATGTATAATCAATCCGGTGTTGGAATCAAGTGGTCTTTGGGCCAGGGAGGCGATCATGGAAAGGAAAAAGGGCGGCCTGACCAGGCGGGGATTTATTTCGGCAGCTGCGGGAGGGATCGTAGGAGCCGGAATCGCCGGTCTTGCCCATTCCGGCCCGGCCAGCGACGAGAAGGAAGAAGGGAAGAAGAAGGGAAAGATCATAACGCGCAAGCTGGGAAAGACGGGGATCGAGATACCTGTGGTGAGCATGGGCGTCATGAACGCGAACAATCCCGAGGTCGTAAAGGCATCGTACGATACGGGCATAAGGCATTTCGACACGGCGGCCTATTACCAGGGCGGCAAGAACGAGCGGATGGTCGGCGAGGTCATCAAAGAGATGGGGGTAAGGGATGAAGTCGTCATCGCTACCAAGATATACACGCCGAACATGCGCGTGGGAGACTCCGCCGACGAGATCCGCAGCAAGATACACATACAGATAGACGAATGCCTCCAGAGGCTCCAGATGAATCATGTAGACATCCTCTACGTGCATAACGTCGAATCGGCCGAGTTCGCCATGAACGAGGCGGTCCATGAGGCGATGGAAGAGGCTCGCAAGAGCGGCAGGACAAGATACACAGGCCTCACAACCCACAAGAACATGAGCGAAGTCATCGACGCGGTCACCAGGTCGGGATCGTACGATGTTGTGCTGACAGCGATAAATATGACGCTGGCAGATGACTCCAGGCTGCTCGGCTCGATAGAGCGGGCGGCCGCGAAAGGCGTCGGGATCATTGCGATGAAGACGCAGATCGGAGGCAGGCGGTTCCCGCTGCCCGACGGTATAATCGACTACGACAGCACTACGATCAACCAGGCGGCGCTCAGGTGGGTGATGAGGAACGAGAACATCACCACGTCGATACCGGGGTATACGACATTCGAGCATATGAAGGAAGATTTCGATATCGCATACAGCCTCGAGTTCAACGAGAAGGAAAAGTGTCTTATCGGCGACTGCAAGCTCAAGGTCGGAATGGGGTACTGCAGGCAGTGTGATCTGTGCCTCGGTGACTGCCCGGCCGGCGTGGATGTCCCCACGCTGATGAGGACGCACATGTACGCTGCGCAGTACGCCAATTTCCATCATGCCAGGGTGACTCTCGATGAGATCGAGCCCGGAAGGGGGCTCGACGGGTGCTCGGGCTGCGGAGCATGCACCGTCCGCTGCCCGCATTCGGTCGATGTGGCGGCAAAGATCGAGGAACTGAAGCTCATCTACGCGTGACGTCCCGGCGGTTTTATGTTAGCTTCCGTTTTCCGGCGCGACTCGCCGTGCCGGACCCATTAAGCAGCTGTGCATCCGTATGAGATAAGGAGAATGCAGGGATGAAGGTTCTTGTAGTCGGCGGTGGAGGCAGGGAACACACGATAGCCTGGAAACTCTCGAAATCCCCCCATGTTGATACTATCTACGCAGCTCCCGGCAACGCTGGAATCGCCGGACTCGGTGAATGTGTTTCCGTAGACGCGGAGGACAAGAAAGCACTTCTCGAATTCGCGCGGGTAAATAAAGTCGATCTTACCGTAGTGGGGCCGGAGGCTCCGCTTGTGTCGGGTATAGTCGATCTTTTCCGCGAGGAGGGCCTCAGGATATTCGGGTTCGACAGCAAGGGAGCTCTCCTCGAAGGGAGTAAGGTCTGGGCGAAACAGTTCATGGAAAAATACGATATTCCTACTGGCGGATTCGAAGTATTTGATAATCACTGCGCAGCGCAGAACGCCATCGAGGCGGGAAAGCCGCCGTTCGTCATCAAGGCGGATGGGCTCGCCGCAGGCAAGGGCGTGCTGATATGCCAGACGATAGAGGAAGCACGAAGCGCGGTAGAAACGGTGATGCAGAAGAAGCAGTTCGGTCCAGCCGGGGACAGGCTGATATTCGAGGAATTCCTCGAAGGGACGGAACTCTCGGTCATAGCCGTCTTCGATGGAAAGGATTACAGGCTTCTCGTGCCGTCGCAGGATCACAAGAGGGCTTTTGACGGCGATAAGGGACCGAACACCGGCGGCATGGGGGCGTACGCACCGGTACCCGTTCTCGATCATCTCCTCGAGGAGAAGATCAGAATAGAGATAATCGAGCGGACGCTGAGCGGCATACAATCCGAGAAGATCAAAGGAGCGGGTGTCGTATACTTCGGCCTGATGCTGACTTCTGCGGGGCCCAGGGTGCTCGAGTACAACTGCCGGTTCGGCGATCCCGAAACGCAGGTGATCCTCCCGCTTCTAAAAACCGACCTGTTCGAGGTGCTGTTCGAGGCGACTGAAAGTAACCTCGAGAGTGTCGATTTCGAGAACAGCGATGAGGCCTGTACATGTGTCGTGATCGCATCAGGAGGTTATCCCGGCTCGTACGAAAAGGGTAAGGAGATAACGGGCATAGCCGAGGCTGAGGAGGCGGGGTGCCTTGTTTTCCACGCGGGAACCAGGCTTGAAAACGGCGGGACCGTGAGCTCGGGCGGCCGCGTGCTGGGCGTGACCGCGATCGCGCCGACGCTGAAGGGGGCCATCGACAAGGCCTATGCCGGTGTTGACATGATATCGTTTGAAGGATGTTTTTCCAGGCGCGACATAGCCTGGAGAGCGCTTGAAAAATAATCAGGGCAATCGAAAGGAGATCGGCGTGGGCGGAGAAATACAGGTCGCCGTCATAATGGGAAGCGAATCGGACAGGGAGACGATGGAGGTCTGTCTCGGCCAGCTCGAGAAGCTGGGTGTGAAGAGCGAGCTCAAGGTCTCCTCCGCTCACAGGATGCCCGAGGCGACGAAGGCGTATATCGAGGAAGCAATTGAGAGGGGAGTGATGGTATTCATCGCCGGAGCGGGAATGTCGGCCGCGCTGCCGGGTTTCGTGGCATCGGTGACGATGAAACCTGTTATAGGCGTTCCGATACCTTCCGGCCTGCCGGACGGGATGGATGCGTTGCTCTCGATGGTTCAGATGCCCCCCGGGATCCCTGTCGCTACTGTCGCTGTCGGCAAGGCGGGCGCGAAGAACGCCGCGGTACTGGCGACCGAGATACTCTCGCTCGTCGATGACAGGTTTACCAGAGAACTCGTCAAGATGCGTGACCAATGGAAAAGCCGGTAGAAGGTTATCTTGAGGGAAGGAACATCCGTGTCGTCGCTGCGCGGCTGAGGTTGGGCAGCGTGGCGGTGCTTCCGACCGACACGATATACGGATTTCACTGCGTATCTTCGAACAGATCCTCCATCGACAGGATAAGACGCCTCAAGGAACGCTCGAAGTCATCGGGTTTCATCCTGCTCGCCTCATCGCTCGTTATGGCCGACAGGCTCGTCGGGAAATGGCCGGCCGGGGCGAGACGGATCCTCCGTTCCCTGTGGCCCGCTCCCCTGACGGTGATCCTTCCGGCATCGAGGAAGATCCCGGCGGCTCTGAGGCCGAACGGCGGAGTGGCGGTCAGGATCCCCGCTATGGATTCACTGGCAGCTCTTATAAAAAGGACGGGAGAACCGCTCGTCTCCACGAGTGTCAACCTGGCGGGCCAGCCGCCTCTGAACAGGATAGCGGAGATCAGAAGAGAGTTCCCCGGGATCGACGTTTATATATCGAGGAGGGGGGGCGGCAGCCGGAACCCGTCGACCCTGATCGACCTCACGGGTAGAGAAGCGCGCATAATCAGGCCGGGCAGTATCGTCCGGCGCGCGGCCCTGGCGTTCGGGATAGATTGACTGCGAGGTGGACTCAATGAAGATATCGATCGCTGCATTGATCATCGTCACGGCGCTGATGACCGGTTGCGAGGGACCGGATGGAGATTACGAGGAGTCGATCAGCAGGGAGATCCGATCGGCGATGAAGGAGCAGGTCGACAGCTGGAACTCGGGTGAGCTTGCAGGCTTCATGAAGTACTACTGGCGCTCGGATGAGATGACCTTTCACGGCAGCAAGCGCAGGCTCCAGGGCTGGGAGAAGCTGAACTCGATGTACATCGAGACATACTCGGGGGCTCAGAGGGGTATCCTCGAGTTCTCCGGCCTCGAAATAAATGTACTTTCACCGGAATCGGCATATGTGCTGGGCGACTGGAAGGTCGAGCTGCCGGATACGGTCAAGCAGGGAAAGTTCACCCTGATCTGGAGGAAGAAGGACGAAGGCTGGAGGATCGTACACGACCACTCCTCCTGAAAAGGATTATATCATGAGAACATCGATGAAGAGAACCCCGCTGCTCTGTCTCCTGATACTGGCTTTTGCGTTACTGCTGATCGGTGTCGCGGCGTCCGGCGCAGAAAGTCCGAAGAATATCATCCTTCTGATCGGTGACGGGATGGGAGTCGCTCATCTTACTTTCGGGTACCTGGCAACAGACGGTCTCCATGCCGAGAGGATGCCGGTCGGAGGACTGATCAAGACATTCCCGTTCGGCGGAATGATCACAGACTCGGCCGCCTCGGGTACCGCCATGGTGACCGGGTACAAGACGAGAAACGGCATGATCTCTATTTCACCCGAAGGGGATACCCTCCGGACCGTCTTCGAGTACGCGGATGAGAGCGGGATGTCGACTGGTCTCGTGGCCACCAGCTCATTGACGCATGCTACTCCCGCCGTATTCGCATCGCATGTGATGGAACGCGGGATGCAGGCGGAGATCGCACGGCAGATGACCGGAAGCGGCCTGGATGTGCTGATTGGAGGGGGATGGGCCTACTTCGTCCCGAGTACTGTCGAGGGCAGCAGGCGATCGGACGATCTCGACCTGATATCAATGCTGAAAGAGAGGATGCCGGTCGTGAGATCGACAGGTGAACTTAAGGGCCTCGATGGCGCCGCAGCAGCGGCAGTGTTTCTTGCCCCACGCGAATGTCCTGTTGCGAATGAGAGAGAATACTCTCTGGCAGATCTTACATCGAAAGCGATCGAGATACTCTCGGCAGGCGGAAACGGATTCATCCTGATGGTCGAGGGATCGCAGATAGACTGGGCTGCTCACGACAACGACGGCGACGGGATATACCACGAGATGGTAGATTTCGACGGTGCCGTGGGAGCGGCCCTCGACTTCGCGGAGAAAGACGGCAGGACACTGGTCATCATGACATCCGATCACGAGACAGGGGGAATGTCACTTCACGACGCCGGGCCTCACTCGAGCAGGATGGCTGACCCCGAGTTCACGTCGGACGGCCATACGATGGAGATGGTGCCGATCTTCGCCTTCGGGCCGGGAGCGGGGGAGTTCGGCGGGATCCACGACAACACATTCATTGGCACCACCCTGATAGAATATGTAAGAAAGTAAGGTGTTGAAAGAGAAGATCGACTTTCTTGCTGTCGGAATATATGTAAGAAATACTTGACATTATGATTGAAATAATATACAATATGTATGAAAATAGTTACTAACTTGAGGGAGGATCACATTATGACGCAATCTACTTACAGGGCGGCCGGGAAGATGATCATCTGGAGCATAGTCCTTGCCGTCTTTATAGCCCTCTTCTTTGGAGGGGGAGGAGCCGGGGGATTCGCTCACGACAAGAGCAGGATAGTAGCCGTCGCGATACTCTTCGCTGCCGGGTACGCGGCCTTCTTTATCATGTTGGGACTGTCACGGAAAAAGACAGGTGAAGGTCTCAAAAGGGATGAGCGGGACGAACGGAATGAGGGAAAGGCGGCGGGGATCACTCTGACCATAATACTCGTCTATGTCTATTTTCTCGGATTAGCGTTATGGGCCGCCTTCCAGGGAAAGGGCAGCGTCCCTGCCGGATGGATGTGGTTTCTTGCCTATTCGACAGTCTTCATCGGGATGATCGCGCACGGGATATTCACTCTGCTGATAGCAGCCGGGAAGGTCGGCAATGGCGAAGGCTGAGATAAGGAATCACGTCAGGCGGTTTCGGTTTGAGAACGGCGAGATGACCCAGCAGGAACTTGCCGATATGGCAGGCTGCACGAGACAGACTATCGTCGCCCTCGAACAGGGCAAGTATGTACCGTCGCTCGCCCTGGCCTTCAGGATCGCGAGGGTGTTCGGCAACACTATCGAGGAAGTCTTCGAATTCACGGGAAATGATAAAAAAAGGGCTGAATGATGCGGCTGTATGTAGTGTAATCGTTACGACAGCGATTCATTTAGAGGGAGGAAACAGACAGTGGTATTAAAATCGATCAAGATCGGCCGAATGGCCGCGGCGACAGTACTGATGGCGGCCATGCTTCCACTCGCAGCCTCAGCGGCCGATTACGGCGTTATCATCGGCGACTGGTCGGGGTCTATCAGTTTCTCCGGTATGGAACTGAGGATCATATTTCACATAACAGAGGGCGAGGACGGGACTCTCTCCGCGACAATGGACAGCCCGGACCAGGGAGCGGCCGGGATTCCCACAAGCGGAGTGTCGTTTGACGGCGACAGCCTCATCATCGAGGTCGCGTCAGCCAGGGGGGGGTATTACGGCGTCTACGACCGGGACAGCCTCTTTGTCGAAGGAGAGTGGAGGCAGGCCGGATTCAGTATTCCCATGAGGATCATCAGGGGCGGAGATATCAAACCGCCGGCCAGGCCCCAGGAACCGGAGCGTCCCTTTCCGTACCATGAAGAAGAAGTAGAGTTTGAAAATGCCGAGGCCGGAATCACACTTGCGGGAACACTGACGATGCCGGAGGGAGAGGGCCCTTTCCCGGCGGCAGTTCTGATCTCGGGCTCGGGCCAGCAGGACAGAGACGAGGCGCTGCTGGGCCACAAGCCTTTCCTCGTCCTCGCCGATCACCTCACGAGAAACGGTATCGCCGTGCTGAGGTACGACGACAGGGGTACGGGGGAGTCGGGTGGTGTTTACGCTGCGGCGACGACGGCGGATTTCGCTGTCGATACGCGCGCTGCCTTCGAATACCTGAAGACGAGAAAAGAGATAGACGGTGCTGTGACAGGGCTGATCGGCCACAGCGAGGGGGGTATAATCGCCGCGATGGTTGCGGCGGAATCGGATGACATAGAGTTTATTGTCATGCTTGCCGGGCCGGGACTGAAGGGATCCGAGATACTGCTTACGCAGAATCTTGAACTCCTCGAAATGCAGGGCGCTTCCCCTGATGTGATCAAAACAAGGAAAAAGCAGCTCGAACAGGAATACCGTATACTTACGGAAGGACGGGACCGTGAAGAGACGAGGAAAATGATAGTCAGCGCATCGACTCCCTTTATCGAGAGATATTCCGCCGAAGAGAGAGAGACGTTCGGATTCAGCGAGGATGCTGTGAAGAAGAGGGCGGAAATGCTGACCGGCAGCTGGGTC
>SDBS01000453.1_pt1 | contig 39763 bp, 40 predicted proteins | sample 2277091 | NCBI WGS metagenome assembly SDBS01 (sample SAMN10404972, study PRJNA504765) | marine sediment metagenome | isolation source: marine sediment core GS10_PC15, 163 cmbsf | place: Arctic Ocean: Southern Knipovich Ridge | collected 2010
AAAGGTAAAATAAGTAATAATCTGATGATCAAAGAAGAGATTGAAAATACTGATATTCTTATTAATGCAACACCTATCGGCATGTATCCTAAGATCAATAAATCCCCCTTCTCCAAGGAGTTTTTGCATAGAAATTTATTTGTCTTTGATGTAGTTTATAATCCTATAGAAACTAAATTAATGAAAGATGCATCTGAAATTGGATGTAATATATTAGGCGGTTTGGATATGTTAATTAATCAAGGTGCTTTAGCATTTGAATGGTGGACAGGCAAAAAACCAAATATAAATCTTATGAAAAATAAAATAATTGAATTTTTAGGGATAAAATAATGTTAGGTAAAGAAATTACCATTATTGGTGGCTCTGGGGGCATGGGAAAAGTTTTTGCTAAGTATTTCAAGCAACATGGATTTAAAGTTACATTATTTGCTCGAAACAAAAATAAATTAAAAGATGCAGCAGAAGAATTAGGAGTAAACTACGAGCTAGATGTGAAAAAAAGTGTAGAAAAGTCAGATATTGTAATGATTTCAATACCTATTAATTCAACTCCCGAGATGATTAAAAATGTTGCTTCTTTTATGAAGAAAAATTCATTACTTTTTGATATAACGTCTTTAAAGCAAGAAGTCTTTAAAGCATTTAATGAAATTCAAGGTAAATTTCCTATAAATTGTTTATCTTTACATCCAATGTTTGGTCCAGGGATTAAAAACATGAAAAATTACAATATTATCGCTCTAAAAGTAAGTGGAACAGAACAATATAATGAAATTGTAAATGAATTATTAAACTTATTTAGATCTGACGGGTTAATAATAACCGAAACTACTCCAGAAATTCACGACTTACGGATTGCTTTAACTCTAGGTGTACCACATATGTTAAACATCCTTTTCTTAAATTTGCTTAAAAAGACAAACGAGCCTTTAAATGAATTAACTAAATATACCGGGACAACATTCTTGCTGCAAAAGGTTTTTGCGCAGAGCATCATCCAAAGAGAGATGGAAATGTTCGGAGAAATTCAAATAGAAAACCAAGAATTTTATAAAATCTTAGAATTATTTGAAATTTTGGTAAAAGAGTATAAAACAATTATCGAGAAGAAGGACTTAAATGGCTTCAAAAAGATCTTCACTGAAGGATTAGAGTATTCTAAAGAAGATAACCATTTTCAAAACTCATATAATTATTTTTATAAATTTATGAAGATTTTAAAAGAAGAAAAAGAATAAAAAATTTTATTATTACTCAATATTACTTCCACATAGCGGGCAAAATTTTTGTGTTTTCAGTCCCGATAAAGGCGTACCGCAATTATAACAATACTTTGTATTATTAGGTTCAACACTTTCTTTTTCTACAGGCATTACAATTAATTGCTTTTGAGGACCTTGGTTAACTACAGCATAATTTGAACTAGTATAACCAGAATTAACATTTAATTTTTCCTCTGTCTGTCTTATTTGGCATTCAGTACGACAATGAATACATAGTATTTTATCCTTATCGAGATAAATTGCGAAATAAATTAATAAACCAATACCACCTGTAAATATTGCCAAAACAATTGCGAGACCAACTCTGAAATCTTCTCGTGTTGCTAATACATTCCTTTTACAGTGTGGACAATACTTTATTGTTTCTGTTTTTGACATTTTTTTTTGACCTTTTTTTTTTTTTATTTTATTTTTTTTACTTTCTTAAAAAAAAGATATTATTGGTTTATTTTAAAAAAAATGGAGTCCAATTTTTAATTGAGAAATAGATATAAATAAAAGAAATAAGAAATAAAATTAAAGAATTATTCTGAATTGAATTCTTTAGACTTTGCTACCACAGTTCTCACAAAATTTGCTCATCAATTTTAACTTATTCCCACAATAAGCACAAAATTTCTCTTCCACTCTTTCCTCGACTTGAATTGATTGTTTTGGATTTTGAAATTGAGTTGTTGCCTGATATGCCTGAACTTGTGAAGTTGTATCTTGACTACCACAAATCGAGCATCTATTTTCTGGATTTCTATAGTAAATGGCAAGATAAATTAACAAACCAATTCCAAAAGTAAACATTGCCAGTACAATAGCAAGGCATACGTCGAAATCTTTACGTGTTAAAAAAACTTGTTGATTACATCGATTGCAGAAACCTAAATGAGTAAATTTTTGTTTCATTTTTTTTGTAATCACATTCTAAAAAGTAAATAGGCTTAGATAATGAATATTCACAGTCGTATATATTTTTATTCTTCAAGAGAAGAACCACAATTTGGACAAATTTCTATTTGTTTACTTATTTCTTTTTTACAAAATGGGCAAAAAATTAAATTTAATTCTTCTTGAATTGAATCTTCTTTTTCTTTTTTCTCATTTTCTATTGTTTTAAGAATTCGAATAATTTGAGATTTCGGGTCAGGAATTTCTTCTCGTGTAACGTAAAATTTTACTTGAGATTTGCAATTTGGGCAAAGATTTTTCTTTAAAATAACGAGGAAATAAATAAGAAAGGGGATAAAACCAAGTCCTAAGGAGAATATTAGAATGAGGACCCAAACATTGATATACATATTATCCATAGGTTTTCTTTTTGGTTTAACCTCTTTTTCACAATTAATACAATATGCGAAATTATACTTTTTAATCATCGCTCTAAATTTTAATATGATAATTCAGGCATTTTAATTTTTCTGGTTTAGAATTTTAAAATGCTTTATAGGAAAGTAGAAGGATAAACACAATTTCTAAATTAAAAATTGATTAGTTAATTTCATAAAATATAATTTCACATGATATATTTTTAAAATAAATAAAAAAACATTCATGTGTAATTAACTTGAAACAGAAAAAAAATGAAGGAACAACAAAACGAAGCGCGGAAATTAATCAGGAATATGTAACAGGAGGATTTTTCGTCGCGCTAGAAGGCGGGGATGGAGCAGGCTCTAGTACTCATAGTCACCTACTTAAAGGTTTTTTAGAACATAAAGGCTTTAAAGTACATTTGACACAAGAACCATCTCACAGTAAAATTGGGGTATTATTAAGGGAATTTTTAAAAAACAAGGAAATACCCGCAACTACCGATGCTCTATTATTTGCTGCTGATAGAGATATACATTATCATAATGAAATTGAAAAAAAACTTGGAGAAGACTATATTGTTATTTCTGATCGTTATCTGGAATCATCTATAGTGTACCAATCAACTCAATCTGATAAAATTTCCATCGAATGGATTGAAAAAATAAATAAATTTGTAGGTCATGCTGATTTGACAATAATAATAGATATAGATCCAAAAATAGCTTTAGCACGAAAAAATAATGAGGATTTTGAAAAATTCGAATATGCTGCATTCTTAGATAAAGTTAGAGATCTTTATCTTATTCGTGCTAAACAAGAAGGATATTATGTAGTTAGTTCGGATGATATAATAGAATTTGTCCAAGAGAAGATTCAAAAGATTGTTATAGAAAAATTAAGAAATTTGGGCTGAATTATAAATAAAGATATAAAAACAAAAATTTGCATTACTCAATTAAAAATTTATATAATTTTACAGGAATTCATAAATTTTATCTTGATAAAAGTTGAATATTGGAAGTAACCTTAAGAAACATTCATTTGACATAAATAAACTATTTGATTATGTTAAACTTTTTAGTTTTCCTCGACTAGCCGGAACTGCTGGAGAACAAAAAGCTGTAGAACTAACTGTAGAATCTTTTAAAAATATAGGTTTTAACGAATCGCAAATACACAAAGAACCTTTTGAGTTTTCCGATTTTTATTCAACTAACCTAATAAAACTAATAATGGTTATAAATCTAACAATTACACTACTAGTTTTAATGTTTGTTTATATTAATCTGTTTATCACGATCCCTATAGCTGGAGTATTAGCCTTAGTTTTTTTTCTGATTATTAGGGGATTGAAGCATCCTGAAATTCCGGGATTTTGGGGTGAATATTATGGAAAAACAATTTCAGCTACTAATGTATTTACAAAACTATCAGCAAAACTTTTACCAAGCAATAAAGCCGGAAATATTATAATCTCGGCACATCTAGATTCCAAATCTCAAACTTATAGAACTTTTTGGAGAATTGTGTTCTATAAGGTTTGGCTCTATAGTTCAATTTTTCTTGGAGGTTTTCTTATAATTTTATTCATTCGTAGTTATACAATTATAAAATTAAATTTATTAATTATGATAGTTGGAGTTTGGATTTCAACAATTATTATTTCGATTTCAAACGTTTTTTTATTGCTCCTTAACACACATAATAGATCACCAGGAGCTCTAGACAATGCCTCTGGAATGGCTGTCGTTTTTGAATTAAGCAATTTTTTTAGGGAAAAGCCTCTTAAGAACTTTAATATATGGTTTTGTCAATTTTCTGCAGAAGAATTGGGAACAATGGGTTCAAGGGTTTTTGTAAATAACCATGAAGATCATTTTGAAAAAGGACGAATTTTTCAGATTAATCTCGATATGATTTCCTGTCCCTGTCGAGGAAAAAATCAAGTTGAATATTTAAGATCTTTTGGTATTTTTCCTCGGAAAAAAATTGCTCCCTTACTTAGCAGTTATTTAGATAAAGCTGCAATCGAAGAAAACATGGTAATTGAAGGATTTCATTCGTCCGTAGGTGCTCACACTGATTCTGTTCCTTTTCACCAAAGAAAATTCGATTCTATTGATCTTATCACTAGAGCGGGTGTCAAATTTACTCATAATAAAGTTGATACTCCAGATAAAGTCGATCCCAAAGTTTTATTTGACGCATGTTTAATAATCAGAAGGACAATCCTTATGTTAGATAAAGATTATGAAATCTTATGTGAAAATCAAGAATTAATAAGTGAAGATAATTGAGTTATTGTTTTTATTGAAAAAATATTATTAAAATTCTTTACATTAAGCTCTCTATTTCTTTTTGAATCTTTTCAATTCTTTTTTTTGTTTTTAACAGGATCTTACTTCTACCATATTTTTGAAACCATTTATTAAATCGTTCTAGAATTGTAACTTCTCTGGTACCGGCTATATATTTATCAGCTAAACATATAATTTTCTCCTCAATAGTTAAAGGTAGAAAGTCCTTTTCAGGTAATCCTACTTTTTTAGCATCCAATTTATCCAATCCCCCTAAAATATGAGTTTCACAAATTCTAGCGAGCTTATCTGATAATCCTCTTTGTCTTAGGATTTTACCTCCCATAAATGCATGTTTAAAGTCATGTGTTTTGGTTCTTCCTATATCATGCAGAATCGCTCCAATTTCAATTAAATTCATATTTACTTTGACTTTTCTTATTTTTTTAGCAATTTCTATAGCTTTTTCGGCGACTTTTTCTGAATGGCGTCTTACAGAAAATTGAATTTTCAATCTCCTTAATAGATCTAATGCAAACTCCCGATCTGGTAAAAATTCTTCTTTCTGAGCCATTGTTATTTATAATTACCAGATAAACTTTAACTTTTGGTTCTTATTAAATCAATTAAATATCTCAATGATTAGAGAATTCAATATTCATAAAAGATAAATGCTTATAGATTATTAAAATAAAAAAATTAATCTCAATGTGAGAGAAAAAGATTCTTTTTATCACTTAGGAAGAACTCTCTAGAATTCTTCATAAGGACCACTTATTCCTCCTCCAATTCCTCCACCAATTAATGCTCCGGCAAATCCGGTTATAATTCCACCTAATGTTTCTATTAACTGATCTTGAAATAAAGCCATTAAGTCCACCCCAGAGAATATACTGGAAACAATCCAAAACAATAGAACAATAACAACTACTACTAAACTTGCTATTATTCCTCGTTTGAAACCTTTAGCTATTGAACCGCTTATGAAACCTAAGAAAAGCCATGCTAATAACTCGGGTGCGAAAAACCCAAGGATAGTAGGGGATCCTGAGAAGAATGAAAGCATATCAAAATTAAAATTTGCCCCTATTAACAGAGAGATTGTTTTAATAAAGTTACCCTCTCCCAATACTTTTATAACATTTATCATGCTCACCATATTAAAGAAAAATACTGTAAAAAAGCTAAGAACTATACCAGTAATTATTCCAAAAATCAATCGATAAGAAGCCATTAATCAAACCAATATAGAATTTTAATTTATTAAATTATAATTATAATTAATTAATTAAATTAATAATTAAAATTATTTTGTGTTATTAATACTTAAGTTCTTAGGGATTTACAAAAATCCGTGTAATAAAATATTAAAGTTATCTTATATTCATTAAATCGTTAAACTCACAAACATTTTTATTTCATCAACTTGAGAAAAAAATAAATAAGGCTAATGCTTTGGCTCGAAAGAAAAAGAAATCGGAAGAACCAGAAAAAGAGAATGAAGTAGAAAATATAGATGATTTTATTGAAGATTTAGAAGTTGATTTTGAAGACGATTTGGATCTGGAAGAAGAACTTAATTTACTAGATACTGAAGATATAGATGATGAAATTGAGCCAAAGGAGGAATTAGTTGATAAGGAAGAAGAAAGGAAACAGCTTTATTTAAGCTGTGGTATCCATATTGGAACAAAATTATTAACTGGTGATGCTCGAAGATTTATCTATAGGCAAACTAATTATGGATTGTATGTTATTGATTTAACCCAAACAGATGAACGGCTTAAAATTGCAGCTAAATTTTTAAGTAAGTATTTTGAAGACGAAAGCGATAGAGTTATCGTTACTTCAGTTCGACGTTATGGAAAAGAACCTGTTAAAAAGTTTTGCGAAGTATTAGGTTGTAGAGCGATAATTACAAGATTTATTCCAGGCTCACTCACAAATCCTGTTATTGATACATATATTAAAGATGCGAGTGTTGTAGTAATTGTAGATCCTCACGCAGATAAAGTTATTTTACGTGAAGCTAAACTAGCTCGAATTCCTATAGTATCTCTATTTGACACAGATGATACTCTTACTGGTATAGACCTTGCAGTGCCCGCAAACAATCGTGGCAAAAAAGCATTAGGTTTGGCATTTTGGCTCTTAGCAAGGCAAATTTTGTTAGAATTAGGTAAAATCTCAAGTGAAAATGAGTTTTCTTATACTCTTGAAGAATTTACTTCAAAGATTATTCCCGTATATCGCCAAGATCAAAGAAATCCAAGAGATCAAAGAAATCAAAGAAATCAAAGATATCAAAGAAAATAATAATTTAATAATTATTGAGATCTTTATTAATTGAGTCTTTACTAATTGAGTCTTTATTTTTTATTATAAATCTATTTATTCTTTTGAACTACTTATAATAAAAACTTTAATTTACTACTTAATATGAGTTTAATCTTTACTAATTCATTTCATCAAGTAATACTTTTTTTCCTAGCTCAGCTGATTTAATTGCAGCCAAATTAAATTTCAATATGTATCTAGCATTCTTTCCAGATAATATAGGCTCTCCATTATTTTTTACAATGTTTAAGAAGTGATGTGTAGCATTTATAAAACTGTATTTCCAATCCAAGGGAAATTGCTTAAAAATTTCTATTTTTCTATCACAAACAACCACTAATGGAGGAAAAACTTCTGATTCAGACATGAAATTGCCAATTGAGGTAGATTGATTAATTTTCATTATGCCACGACTCCCTGTAATCTCAATAAATTCATCTACCGGATAATATTTTGATTCTGAGAAATCCATTTCAGGTAGTAGGGAAAATTCAATATTTCCATATTGAGGGAGCATATGTTCTGAACATTGTTTATATTTAAACATTACATAAGCAGGAACATCGAGGCCTTTATAATTATCCGTCCAAGCAAAAACTTTTTCAATTTCTTCATTAAATAACCACCATGCTAATGAAAAGGCATGCCATCCATTATCCAATAAGACTGGAGAACCATCTCTTGCACCCCCAATTTTTTTTGGATCTTTTCTCCATTCTTTCGCACTTTCTGGAATTTTCCAACCTCCTTTAACTCCCATTGCTATTTTAATCCGAAGTGCTGAAGGATCTCCTATATATCCTTCTTTCAGTAATTCTTTTGCTTTTACTATGTGCGGAGCAAATATAAAATTTTCATAAATAGAAAGAATTGAGCTCGAATTTTTACACGCTTTTATCATTCTATCAGCCTCCTCCAAAGTTAAGGCCATAGGCTTTTGTACTGAGATTCCTTTTATCCCTTTTTGAGCAGCATAAATACTCGCTTCTGCATGAAGATGATGAGGCAATAGTATCTCAATTATATCCAAATCCTCTCTATCTAACATTTTCTTATAATCAGAATAGATTCGGGTATTCTGATTTAAGTTAAATTTATCTATCTTAGTTTTTGCTTTTTCTATAGTACGATTACATAAGCAAGTAATTTTAATATCTTGCCGATTTAAATAGCCTAAGATATTTAAATCAAAAACAACGCCTGTACCAATGATCCCTACTTTTAGTTTGTCCATATTAAATTCAAATAATTTTTCCTTGAATTAAAGTTTATTATTGTTATAATCTTGTAATATTATTCGAAAGATAAAATTCCATCCATAACTATTACTTTCTTTTTCATATCTTTCCCCTTTTTTTTTCATAGTTATTTTTCTTAAACCATCAACATCTATAAGTTTATTTTCTCTTACTATTCGTTTATGTTTTATTTCCCGACTACGAGTTAAATCCTTCTCAGTAACATTCAGTAAAAAACCTCTATTTGGATTTTGCTTTAAATTATGTGCTTTTTAGAAGTATATTTTAATTCCACTAAGATAAGAGTTTACTTAAATTAAAACAATTGTTATGATATATAATGATTGATGAGAAACGTATATTAGAAAATCTAAAAGCTTTTTCTTTTCCAAGATTATCTGGGACAGAATTTGAAAAAAAAAGTTTTAATATCGCAAAAAAGAAAATAGAAAGATTAAACCTGACTCCTTCAGTTCAAGAATTCTCATTTAGCACTTTCTATTCGAGAGTTTATCCAAAAATATCTTTATTTTTGTTATTTTGGTTGCTTTTAACTTTATTTTTAAAAATACAAGTAATTTTCATGTATGCAAATCTTACTATAGTTTTGTTAGTACTTGTCGTTTTGGTTAGTATTACAAGAAATCCTGAAAAAATAAGAATTGGGAGAAAATTTAATTCTCAGAACCTTTTTGTAAAATTACCCTTTAATTCTAAAAAAGATAAAGAAATTAATAAAAATATATTACTTTTCTCACACTTAGATTCAAAAGGGCAGGTATTTTCTGTTAAATTACGTATAATATTATATTATGTTTGGATTGTATCTTTTACTATTGGTTTGCCCGTTAATATCCTAAATTCTTATTTCTTTTATGACACAATTTTATTATTCTATACTTTTGGAGTTATAATTGTTTCTATTAATGGGATCGCAACAGTTATGCTTCTAATTAACATGACAAACAATAAATCAAAAGGGGCAATTGATAATGCTTCAGGTATATCATGTGTTATGGAATTACTGAATTATTATTCAAATCCAGATATTAGACCGAAAAACTATAATTTATGGTTTGTTTTTACAGGAGCTGAAGAAACAGGAACTATAGGAGTTAGAAATTTTTATAAGTATATTAAAAATTTTGATAGAGAAAAGAATTTTATCATCAACTTTGATTGTTTAGCAAATCACGTTGAATTATATAATCATGGACTCATTAACGATAAAAATATTGAATCCATTAAATATGTTATAGAAAATAAAAATCTGATGACATTAGTAAATACAAAGAGATTTTACATCGGATTTTCTAGTGATGGTCTATTTCTTCATAATAAAAAGTTTAAAGGCCTTGGAAATGGAGATAAGAGTTCATATAATTATGTACACTCCCGAAATGATTGTATTGATAAAATAAATGTTTTATTTTTGAAAAAACTCTGTAAATTTATTACAATTCTATTAAATGATAATGATTTTTAATAAAAATATAAAATTAAGAGTGTTGATTAGTAATCGAGCTGAACAATAAAGATTTAGGTGTAGTTATTACTCCCCCTAAAACAGCAGCATATATTGTTTCTAGATTAGCTCCCTTTAAAGAAAATGAAATAATATTAGATCCATGTGTTGGATATGGAATTTTTGTAGAAAAATTGTTAGATGCTGGCGTTAGAAAGGATATGATCTTTACTTATGATATTAATCCTGAACATAAAAAAATGATTGAAAACTATGGAGTATCTTTTAAAACACAGGATACACTTACATCTTTAAATCCTAATTCAATTAATGAATTTGATTTTATTATTGGAAATCCACCATATCTAAATAAAGCAAGTGTTTATGTACGTAAAAACAAAACTAAGCTGAAAAAAATTTATGGGAAAATAAATGCTCATGAAACTTATGCAATGTTTATTGTAAATAGCATTTGGCGATTAAAAGAGGGAGGAAAATTAGGTTTTATTACAAGTGATTCTTTTTTAACCCTAAGTACTCATAAAAAGTTAAGAAAATTCATTCTTGATAATTGTATTATAGAAGAGATCCTATTAAGTCCTAAAAATCTATTCTCTACTCAAAATGTTAGTACAAGTCCAGTAATTATTATTCTAACGAAGTGTTCTGGTCAAAAAAGTAGTAACACTAGAGAAAATAGTTTGATGAGAATTATACCACGATTATCCAGTGAAGATGATTACAAAAATCCTAAAAATATTAATGAAATTAAGCAGTATAAATATAATTCTTTTCCATTTAACATCTTTTTTATTGATGTTGAGGATCAAATAATTAAATTATTCGAAAATGCACATAGATTAGAAAATTATATGAAAGGATTTATTGGAATGCACACCCATGATAATAGAAGATACATAGCAGCAGTTGAGGATACAGAGTTAGCCAAACTTTTTCAAGAGAGGAATAAGAAAATAGATGATAATAATATAAAATATAAAATCATAATTAGAAAAAATTTAGAATCAAATAAGTGGAAACCGTATTTAAAACGTGGTGGAGCAGATCTATACTACAGGCCAATTATGGAGGCACTTGATTGGGATCCGGAATCAATTCCTATCTACGACATTCCTAATAACGTCCCTTTCGAAAAAGAAGGTATTGTAATAAGCGGAATAAGTTCAAGATTGGCCTCACGGTATATGCCAAAAGGATGTTATTGGGATTCTAATAAAGCAATTGGTTTTATAATTAAAGATAATTCTATTTCAATTGAATATATGTTAGGACTTTTGAATAGTTCTTTATATAATTACCTCGCTAAAGGTATTTTAAACAATACTAATAGCATTCAAATTACGGGAATCCATGCTTTACCTTTTATTCCTCCTGATCAGAAAATTAGAGAAGAAGTTGAAAATTTAGTTAAAATAATAATCGAAAATAAGAAAAAAAATTTGACTTATGACTATAAAGACAAACAGAGAACTATTGATGATATAGTTTTTAATTTTTATTCAAAGCATTTTAATCTCCCAATGACATTAAAAAAGAAATTGGATGACAAATTTTCTATTTATTGCTATTAAGATAACTCTAAACCCGAACTTTTACCTCCATTAAAAGCGTTTTTTATAACTTTCTCCTTTTTTGAAATAAAAAGAAGAGAAGAACCTATTTTCCTCAGCAGTGCTAATATTAGTAATTATAGCACTATCCTTCTATACATTTGAGTGAGATTTTAGCCTTTTTTCAGTGCCAGCGTATACATTAACAATATTTTGTCTTTATTGTTGTTCATTTACCTTTATTATGGATTCAGGGATTAAACTAATAATCGAATGAATAATTCCATCTTATTATTTGATATTGGAATATTCTTCTCGATTAATTTATAATATATCTTCTTTAATTGGGATCCTGAAATAAAATATTGATCCTTTTTCTAATTCTGAATCCAACCATAAACGACCTTCAAGACGTTCTATTATTCTTTTACATATAGAAAGCCCAATTCCACTGCCAGACTTTTTAGAGCCATTACCTACCCTTTTGAAGGGCTCAAAAATCATATTAAAATTCATAGAATCTATCCCTATTCCATTATCCTTTATAGAAAATAACCAATCTACCCCCACTTTCTCTGCAGAAATATGAATTTCAGGGCTTTTCTTTTCATTATATTTAATACCGTTATCAATGAAATTTTGAAAGAGTTGAATCAATTCAATCTCATTAGCATATATTTCTGGGAGTCCCTTATATGTAATTATTGCATTTCTTTTTTCAATTTTGAAAGAAAGATTCTCTAACACTTGTTTTATAACTTCATTACAATCAATTTTTTTGATATTTTCATTTCTATGGCCATATGTTGATAATTCCAAGATTTTATCAATCATTGAATTCAGATTAAATGCACCATCTTCAACTTTTTTTACAAGTTTTAGGTTGCTATCTCCTTTTATATTGAATTTCAACATTTCAAGAGATAGAATTATTCTTGTTAATGGTTGTTTTAGATCATGAGAAACGATATGTGCAAATTGTTTTAAATCTTTATTCGATATTTTTAATTCATCTAAAGTCTTATTCAGCTTTTGGTATGTTCGAGCATTAGCTATTGATAAACCACATATCCTTGAAATTACAATTGCAATGTTTAGATATCTAGTTAAATATTGTGGATATTCTATCTCATTTATTTCTATAAATCCTAATAGTTCATTTGAATGTGTTATTTTTAATATAAAACTCCTCTTTGTTTCTAATAAATAATAATTTTCATTAAAGAAATTTAATTTTTCTAAATCTATTTCTGTTTTTTTGATATTTTGGGGAAAAGTCTTAATAGTTGTAATTTTGTTGTTTGTAATTGATGTATAAATTATTGTTTTGGGAGAAAATAATGAAATAATAATTTCAAAAATCTTATTAATCACCATCTCTTCTGAAGTAAACTGCACTAAATTTTTTATCATTTCAAACGTTAATTCGTAAAGAGCAGTTTTTTTAGAGATTTCACTAATATCTTTAATCGTTGGTTTATTTTCTTGGGATAAATTATAGTCTTCTATTGTCCTTCATCCCCAATCCAATCTAAGGGATATTTGCCCCATTTTTCTAAAGAGTCAGCTATGGTATGGAGTACTTTTTCAGACACTTGAAACGGGATTTCACCATGATTATCAGACAAGATAAAACCTCCACCTTGTCCTGCTTGAGCAATAGTTTCTTTTACTATGCTTTCTGCTTGTTTTGGTGTCCAATTACACATCTCTATACCGTTCAAATTTCCTAATATTGTTAGTTTATTTCTACAAGCTCTTTTAACGGTGCTTAAATCCTCCATTGCACTAACTCCAAGAATAACTGTGCCTGTTTTTGCTATATCTTCTATTATTGGAAGAGTTTTTCCTGAAGCTAAATGCGTAGCTGTTGGTCCGTTTATTTTAGAAATTGTATCATTCGCAATTTTAAAACCTGTTTCCAGATATAATTCTCTTGGAATGATGGTCGGTGAAGACATTGGATCAAAATAACAGATTGCAGTTGCTCCCGCATTTATTTGTGTATTTGCCCATTCTATACCAAATTCAATGTTTATTTTCATTAAATTGTTAAACAAATCTCTATCTTCATACAATAATTCAATATAATTTTTAAAACCCATTTGCATAATAGGTAATGAGAAAGGGGAAACTATTAAACCAATTATAGGAATTTCATCGTTTACTTCTGATTTTAATAATTCAATTGCTCTAACAACCTTATTAAGGCATTCACTTTCTTCAATAATAGGAATATTTAAAGTTTTAATATCCTCTTTATGTTTTAAAAGCGGTTTACCTGAGTTTGGTGGCCCATCTTCAAAAAATCTCACGTCTCCGCCCCAAGCTTCAAAATCAATAGCTCCATAAAAGGTTGTATTAATACAATCATTATTGTATTTCTCCTGAAGTAATAATTGTCCCTTTACAACATTTTCAGCTTTAGAAAAATATTCTTTAATGCTCATATGTAACTCCTTCGCACCATGCATTGTTAAAAGCAAAAATAATGGAATCTTATCAGGTTCTTTATGTCCAATAGTTGTTAATACTCGGTTAAGTGAATTTTTCAAAATTCCACCTTTTTTAACTTTTTAATAAGAGGAATTACCTCGAAAGCGTTTGAACTCATAGCATCGGCTCCAACTTTTTTCCAGAGATTTTTATCAAGAAAAAAGGGTGCTCCTCCAACAATTACGAGGATCTCTTTTTTATTTTTTCTAAAATTTCTAATTAAAAGTTCAATTTTTAATGCAGATCTGAGCATTAAAGTTGATATTAATAGAATTTCTATCCTATCTTCAATAACCTTTCGTTCAAGTTCTTCACTTGTAATACCCAATTCGTAAGCAATATATTCTACTCCTATTGCTTGTAGGTACATTCCAATAATTTGCATGCCAAGCGCATGATAATCTTCGAGAACAGTTAAACCAATTTTTGGAGTCTTCTTAAGCGTTCCTGAATAAATAGGAAAAAGATCTATAACTATCTCCTCACATAATTTTCCGCTCATGTAAATTTGTGAGAGAGCTACATCACCGTTCTCCCACATTTTCCCTATTTTAGTTAAAGAAGGAGCAATTAATTCATTTATTATCTGTTCACGAGTGTAAATTTTTATTAAATTTAAAAATAAATCTTTTAGTTTTACACGATCGACTGATAATAGTATGATCTCAATTTCTGATTGATATTGTGAGACATTTTTCATTTTAAATAAGGTTCTAAGATTTAAGTTTCTGTTAAATAATACCAATATCTAAAATAAAATATTATGAATTTAAATATATTCAAATCAAAAATTTTAAATTTACAAACTTCACTTTCATAATCCACCAAAGAGACAAATGCGAAAACGGTAGGAATTTAGATTTTTTCATGTTCTACATCTCTAAATTTTAATTGAATATTTAAATAGTTCAAAATTATTATATAAAAAAGTTATTAATATAGGAAAAACTCGAAAAAGATTCTAATGTGTTGAAGAACTTATGCGACTAAAAATTTTATTAATAAATCCAAATAGAATGAAAAAACCTCCTGTAATTCCAATAGGCTTAGAGTATTTAACAACAGCGTTGGAAAACCTTGATTATAAAGTTGATATTATTGATTTATGTTTTGTTTCCTCTCCAATAGAAGAGCTTGCTAGATTGTTTGAAAAAGAGACTTACGATATTATTGGTTTCTCTATTCGAAATATTGATTCATGTATATTTTTTAATAATGAATTTTATTTACTAGAGGTCAAAAAATTAATTGAATTCGTAAAAAAACATGATATTCCCGTTGTTTTAGGCGGATCAGGTTTTTCTGCCATGTCCGAGGAGGTTATGGAGTATTTGCAAGCAGATTATGGAATTATCGGTCCTGGAGAAAAAATATTTCCTAAATTTTTAAAATTTTGGCAAACAAATCAATTAACCACTAATATTATTAATGGTTGGGACTATGGTATAGATGAAAATTTGATTCATTTGAGAGGGAAGAAAGTAAATTATCAACAATACATCGCCAATAATGGAATTGTGGGATTTTCTACTCATACTGGCTGCCAAAATCAATGTCCTTATTGCATTGAAGCAAATACAAAAGTAACTTTCAAAAAAATAGCATATATTATAGAAGAAATAGAATATTTAGTTAATTTAGGTTATACACATTTTCACTTATGCGATTGTGAATTTAATCAAGATCTGGGTTATTCTATAGAATTTTGTGAAATATTTGCAAAAAAATCTTTAATACTTAAATGGACATTGTATATGAAGCCATATCCCTATAACGAGAAATTATTTCAATTATTACATGAGTCTAATGCCTATCTAATAACACTTTCAGTTGATAGCGATAAAAGAATTCAAAAACTTAATAATTATTCCTATGATGATTTAGCCAAAATAATCAATTACTGTAATAAGTATAAAATTGAGTTAGCAATTGATATGTTGACTGGATATCCCTATGAATCAATAGAATCTACAAGAGAAATGTTAAATTTTTTTAAAAAAAATCGGCCTAAAACAGTTGGAATTAGTTTTTATTACCGTCTATATAAAAATACCGTTTTAGGAGAATTAATTAGAAGAGATCCTAATTTGCATAAATATCTAACTAAGCCATATTCAATAGAAGAGAATTTTCTGGTGCCTGTTTTTTTTAGCCAATATAATCAGAAAGTTTTAGAAGATCTAATTGCTGGTGATGACCTTTTCAGGATTGCTGGTGTTGAACCTGGTGTGAATTATCAATTATAACATTAATGATTAATTTTATTTAATCAAAGAAAAGGATAATAAGGATATTGTTACTTTAATTCTTTGTTCTTTTTTTGATTGACAATATAATCTGACTGTATTTAAGGGTTTAGCAGGCATTAAGAAACCATGACTTATGATTACTATTGGAGTTGTAAAAATTGCTGAAAATGAATTTTTACAAAAATATCAATCATTTTTGCATGGTTTTTATAAATATCCTTCACACTACAATTTATGTCAGAAGTAGATAATTATGAAGTGGTACGGCAAAAATTAACATTAGGGCCTTTAATTACACCAAAACATAGAAAAATAAGGAAACTGCTAAAAATATTTTGGAATGAAGAAGAAGTAAATCTGCTCTCACATTTTGGACCTGCTGATGAATATATGTCATTAAAACAATTACAAGAAAGATCTGGTTTACCTAAGGATAAGATTAAGCAAATTTTGAGAAGACCAGTAATAACTGGCACAATTTCTAGAAAAGGAACCAAATACTGCCTTGAACCTGTTATGCCAGGAATATTTGAAAAATATTTCCAAAGAAGTAGAGATACTGAAGAGAATTTAAAGAAAGCAGCTATCCTATATTGGGATATTTTTAAAGAAGTACTCCCTCAACGAGATAACCTAATTGATAAGGGTTGGAGTCCCTTTCGGCCTTTACTCCCATTAGAGGCTAATGAGAAAATTATTGAAATTAATGAGGAGTTTGATGTTCAATCACAAATTCTACCTTATGAATCAGTAAAGAATCTTATTGACAAATATGAACAATTTACGGTTATAACATGCCAATGCCGTCTAATAGGCGAGTTATCGGGAGAACCATGTAAAGTGGCTCCCTCTGAAATGGGGTGCTTTATAGCAGGACCTGGTGGTCAAATGATGATTGACAGGGGTATTCGTGGAACAAGACTCTTAAACAAGGATGAAGCTATTGAATTCCTTAAAGAAACCGAAAAAAGAGGATTGGTTCATAATGCAGTTTTTGACAAAGGAGATCAATCTTCAATATTCTTCTGCAATTGTTGTGGCTGTCATTGCGGTGTATTATTCCCTCCAAAGCTATTTCATGAAAGAGGTGCTTATCAATCTAATTATTCTCCTAAGTGGGATAATGACCTTTGTACTAAATGTGAAACGTGTATGAAAAAATGCCCCCAAAAAGCGATCTACCACAAGTTTCCGGTTAAATCTGACTCATCTGATGAACAGATGGTTTTAAGAGAGGAAATTTGCATAGGATGTGGTGTTTGTGCCATAAATTGCTCTGATAAAGCAATTAAAATGGTAAAAGTACGTGATAACGTACCCCCAGATAAACAAAAGATAGGAAATAAAACTTTCATAGAAATGATACGATAACATTCTTTTTTTTTCTTTTATAATCTACTCCTTTAACTGAATTTTAGAAAAACAGAATTTCTTTGTACTTAAATTAACAAAACTGTAATTTAAAATTCATAAATTAAATAAAATGGGATTATAAGAATTTATTTTCAATTTTACAATTATTCTAATTTTGCTTTTCATAATTTTCAGTGTTATAGAATGTAAGTAATTTTTAAAATTGAATACTTTGAGAAATAAAAAAACAAAATACACTGGAGAACTTTCAAACGAGAAAAATTAAATTTATCTCTTGTCTTCTAATTATCTCTTAAACTCCTAAACAATAGTAGAAAATAATTGTTTTGCCGTTTTATATGGTTTACTCTCATTAGGTAGGTCTAAGAGATTTTCCCCTACTATATTCATTCTACTGATTTCATCGCTGTTTGCAATAAAGCCAAGGAGCTTCACATATTCTTTTCCAATGCCCGCTACTTCTTTTTCTAAAATATCTCTTAAATTTTCTGGAAAGCGATTTCCGAGTATCCATATATTTTCAAATTTTAATTCAACCTCTTTTAATACTTCTAATATCCGTTTCATGGTATGGATGCTCATTTTACTCGGATCAGAGACTATAACTAAGTCTGTGACGTTACGTCCAGTTTTTCGGGCAAAATATTCTAACCCTGCTGGGGCATCGATGAGTACGATGTCATAATTCTTGGATAATATATCAATCACGCGTTTCAGAGTATTGTTTACGCTGCAGTAACAACCGCTTCCCTCTCCACGCCCCATTTCTAGAATATCAAACTCATCCATTTCAATTAGCGCACTGAAGACCTCGGATTCGATGATTTGATCTTTCGGCACATCAAGTGGAATTTGCCGTTTTTGGATCTTATCTTTTAGGACGGTCATTTTTCCACCGATAGTTTCTTTAAATTTGATTTCTTTTCCGATAATGTCTCCGATATTTGCATCGGGATCGGCATCAATTACGAGGATATTAAGATCTTTAAATTTTTCAAGGAGATATTTGAGCATTAAGACGAGGAGCGTTGATTTCCCAACCCCGCCTTTTCCTGAAAATGAGATAATTTTCCGCATTTTATCTTTATATTTTTTTTTGTTTCTGTTTGGTTTTAAATAATTCTAAGTTAGAAAAAAAGTTTACTTCATTTAAGGTTTGATTTTATGAGATATTATAAGAAAATGGAATTCGCTTACATAGATAATTTTTAGAAGCTTATTTATTTCTTATTTATAAATTCTGATCGAAGGTATGTCCAATGACATAAATTAAAACAAAGAAAATTCGTCATTAGATGCCATATCCGCTTTGAAGCGGAAAAAATTTTTAAAAATTATTGCAAGAGATAATCTCTAAGATTTAATGATTTAAAGGACTAATCAGATTAGAAAAAAAATAAAAAAAAAGGAAAATTAACGTTTTCTAGAGCTTTTTATTCTGAATTAATTTAATCAGATGGAAATTCTTCCATTGCCATTCCCAAAACTTCGCCATATGCGATTGCGTCTTGAAGATTCCCCTCAATCTGCAAATCTCCACTCATATAAGCACTAGTAGAATCCGTTTCACCTGATCCTAAACTAACCCAAGTGGCGACTTTCGCTTTCATTGTTACATCAGGATCTCCTACTTCTCCTTCCCCATATTCTACTTTACCTTCTCCAAGTTTTACCCAATACTTATAATCCACATCAGTCATTTCAAATTGAAGTGTAATAAGATCCATATCTTCTACTTCTTCTTTTATATCTTCATTTTCTTCTGATAATTGTTTCAAATATTCCATCATTTTAAGCACATTAGAGGGCTTACCTCCCCCTTTTGCTTGGTTTTCCTTTATTTCTTTAATTAAATTCTCATCAACCATTTTATATTTCCCCTTTAGTTTAATTCTTTCTTAATTGTATTATATATTTCTAATTTTGATTTAAAATGCAGAATAACTTAAAAACTTCATTTTTCTAAATGTATTTATTTTTTGCTAAAGCTCATTAAAAGCTCACGGGATTTTTAAGAATTAAAAAAAAAAAAATGTTTTTTTTTAAAATATTTAGGATTCGGAAGACTCGGAAAATCTCATGAGTTAAAAAAGTCTTTAAATTAATAACACCTCTTTGCTTTATTAACGTAATAAATTGATACTAAAATGTCTTACTCAATAGAATCTTTACTCTTAGATCTCGGAGTTGTAGGAATTTCATTCTTATACATCATATTGTCGATTTTTATCCCTTTAATATTATATAAAAAAAATAAAATCTCCAAATTTTCCGCAAGAAAATCGGTCCACTTATCTGCTGGATTGGTCATCTTGAGTTCTCCTTTTTATTTTTGGCCATTTTGGTCAGCAATTATAGCAGCCACATTCACAGTGTTAGTATTCTTCAGTTCAAAAGAATCAAAAGTAAAACAATTAAAAGAATTATATGATGCAATTTCTGAAGAACAGGAGGAAGGTTTAAAGAGAGCTTTTCTTCAAGGACCCTTCTTTTACTGCCTTTCAATTACATCTTTAATATTAATTTTTGCAATATTTGCACCAAATCAGTTTTATTTTCCAATAGCTGGTGCATTAATTATGATAATTGCTGATACTATGGCTTCAATAATAGGAAAACGTTACGGAAAAATTGTTATTAGCCTTCCATGGACAAACTCAAAACGAACTTTAGAAGGATCATTAACATTCTTTTGCTTTGCATTTTTACTTTGTTATCTCTCATTTTTTCTGTTTGGTATACTTATCCCTAATGTACAAACACCTCTAGCATTAGAGGTGATTATTTTATACTCCTTAATAACTAGCGGTCTAGCAACTATAATTGAGTTAATTTCTCCAAGCACTTTTGATGACTTAACAGTTCCATTGGGTAGTACCCTAATTATATACCTCTTAACATTACTATAAACAAATTCAATTTTAAAAAAAATCAATAAAAAAGAATTTAAAGCCAATAAATATGGAAGATTATCTTATTTCTTATTTAAAAAGAAGGTGTGGGATAACTTTGTAATAAAAACTCATTAACTTTAAATTCCCGCATGCTTACAATATTAAGATTTGTCAATATGAAAATTTTCTGTCTATATATAAATAGATTTCTACTAAATATATAAATAGAATAACTCACTTTTTTTAAACTCTTATTTGTAAATAAAATCTTTATAGTAAGAATACTTCTTTCGTATATTAAGCAGAAGATTTAATATTAGAATGATCGATAAAAAAGAATATGGAAGCTATACAAAAATCCTTTGATATTATTGTTGTTGGGGCTGGTACAGGTGGCAGTACAGCAGCAAGGTGTGCTGCTGAGAAAGGTTTAAACGTTTGTTTAATTGACAGTAAAATTAAGAACCAGATTGGAAATAAGATATGTGGAGATGCTGTTGGAGATGATATTTTTAATTTCCTGAAAATAAACCCTCCAAAGAATGAAGAATTCTCATGTCACATAAAGGGCGTAAAACTTAAATCTCCTAATCTTAAGAAGTCTATTACTTTATTGGACCGTAGACAGGCGGGTTTTATTGTAAATCGATTAGAATTTGGACAAAGATTGTTGAATGAGGCTCTAGATGCCGGTGTGAAACAATTCTTAGAGAAAACTATGGCCTTAGATTTATTATATAATAATAATGGCACCGTTAATGGCTTGAAAGTAAAATTAGAAAATAAAGAGAAAATAGATCTAAGATCAAAAATTGTTATCGATGCTAGTGGCTTTTATTCAGTATTAAGAAAAAAGGTAAACAGTTCTTTAATTGAAAAAGATATTTTAAAAGAAGATAGTATATTATGTTATCGTGAAATAATTAAATTTTCTCCTACAGATCAAGAGGTTAAAGACCCTGAATATATTACAATTATTCTTGATCAAGAAAAAGCTCCAGGAGGATACATTTGGTATTTCCCTAGAAATGAGTCCTCTTTAAATATAGGAATCGGAACCTTTATGGATTATAAAGGTAAAGTCAAGGATCTGTATCAAAAACATGTCTTTCAAGAATTTATTAAAACATCTAATGTTGAAATAGTCTCTTCTGGAGGGGGTGTAGTTCCCGTAAGAAGGCCATTATGGTCATGCGCCGATAACGGTATTATGCTAATAGGGGATGCTGCATGTCAAGTTAATCCATTACATGGTGGTGGGATTGACCCATCAATGAGAGCCGGATATCATGCCGTAAACTCAGCAGTTCATGCATTAGAAAATAATGATTATTCAATAAATGAATTATGGGATTATAACTATAATATAATGACAAGTTTTGGAGCTGAATTCGCATCACTAGATTTACTAAGAATTGTGCTTCAATATCTTTCAAATGATGATATAAATTTTGGCTTAGAACGTGATTTATTAACTGGAGAGGAAATTTTAGAAATATCCTCAACTGGGAGATTGAATTTATCATTAGTTAATGTGGTAGTTAAAGCCTTTAAGGGGATTTCCAGACCGAATCTTCTATTAGATTTAAATTACCTTAGAATTAAAATGAAAGAAATATCTAATCTTTATAAAAGCTTTCCAAGAGAGATTAGCAGGTTTTCAAATTGGAAAAATAAAGTAGTTGAAATCTACGATAATATTAAGAAAATGATTGTAGAAAATAAAAAGTGATAGTAATTCTTCGACTTCGAAAGTTGCCGTTATTTTACTTGACCAATAACCATTTTTATTATGAAGTTTTTATATTTCTTTTTTTTCATAATATTAAATAAGATTAAATACGATCACCCTATTAGAGATATGAATTTCAATTACATAAATTTGAAGGGTGTTTTTTTCTAAACATGGATTTTTTTCTTAAGAATTTAAAAGAAACCCTCGAAGCGATAAATAAATTGCTGGATAGCAATATTTCAATCGTAACTTCTAAGAGGATCAGAAGATGTAATAACATTAAATCCTCAAATCGCTCTAAAATTAATTTCATTTGGAGAACGTTGAAATATCTTGAAGAACAAGGAATCCTGAAAAAGAACGGTGTCACCAATTCAATTACATATAAAATCAACTCTCTAGATAAAATCAATATCGATAAAGTCATTTTCCAAGCGCAACGAGAAAGAAAGGAATTTTAGACTCTGGATTTTATTCTACCTTTGAGTTTCTTTAATCTATTTTCATAAATTCGTAAAATCAGGGAGGATCTTCCATAGTAAATTGTTTAAATCCATTGGTCCAGTCTTGTATTTTTCATTGGTCTTGTCAAGCCTCGTTTTGGCTTTAGAGGTTTTCTTTTTATTAAACATTTTTCCGGCATTGAGGGATGTTGAATCAGCCGATATTCAATGTATCGCTCTTTATTAATTATTAATACAAGCACGCTTCCAAGATGAGTAAGATATTTTCCGCCTTTTGGCTTAAATTCTGAATACTTATTTAACGAGCCTGTAAGGATTATCAACGGGTTTGATTTAAAAATTGGTTTTTTTATTCCTGAAATCGCCTGAAGCATTCCTGCGAAAGTTTGCTGTTCATAATTAGGCCATAAAAATTAAATTTTAATAACTTTTTGAAAAAAGTCAAAAAAATATACTAAATCTAATTATTCGCTTTTAGGTGGTTTAATCAAAAAGGCTAAGATAGCAGCTCCAACTGACATAGATCCCATCACTAAGAATAAGATTAAATAACTTCCGAAAACTATAACGATTAGATTTACACCAACAGCTCCAATAAAGCCAGCAATACCATATGCTGTGAAAAGCATTCCGTAATTAGTACTCAGGTTTTTGGAACCGAACAAATCAGCAGTAGCGGTTGGAAATAAGCTAAAATTTCCACCAAAACAGAAATAAATTGCACAAGTTATTATTAAAAAGTAAATCTCGTTAATGTTTGTTGTAAAGTATATATAAAGTAAGGCTGCTTGTGTAATAAACATAAATAACATTGCTTTTTTATATGTTATAATATCTGCTATTTTACCCCATACAATTCTTCCTAATCCATTGAATAGAGCAGCTAAACTCCCGATTAACACGAAATCAGATATTCCTATATCATAAATAAAATTTAAACTCACATCAACACTTTTCGCAAATGAAGCATATGACCCTATCACTATTAATCCCGAGATTGCACTAAATATAAAAGTCACCCAGAGCATCCAAAATTGTGGTAATCTTATTGTTTGGCTACGTTTAAGTTCTAATCCTGAAATTCCACTTTTTTCTGATGGAGTTGGTGGAATCCACCCTTCCGGTATCCATCTATCAGGCGGATTTCTTAGGGTGAATGCACCTCCTATAATCAATATTAAATAAATAGTACCTAGAACAACAAACATTATAGGGATATTTTGAGAAATTGTCGAAACAAAATTTAGATCTGAAGTTTCTAAACCGGTTGGGTTTACAAGTCCTTTTATTACATAGTTAAAAACGAAAGATCCAGCACCAAATCCTGCTACTGCAATTCCATTTATAAATCCTTTCTTATCTGGAAACCATTTGCTTGCTGAGGCTATTGGGCTGACATATGCAAAACCAATTCCTGCACCAAAAATAATTCCATAAGTTATTAATAATCCTAAAAAGGTAGTCATAAAAGCAGATGTTATAACACCTATACCAATTAAAACTCCTCCGAGAACGGCAGTTTTCTTTGGTCCAAATTTTTGTTGGAATTGTCCAGCAAAAATCATTGTGATAGCAAAAGATAATAAGCCTACACCAAAAACATATACCGTTAACTCTTTTATTTCATTCAAATAGGGACTTAAAAATATTGTAAGTGTACCCCATGAATAGATCGAACCTAAAGCTAATTGAATCATTATAGCTCCAATAACGACGATCCAACGATTTCTGATTTTTTGTTCTTTAGACAATTTTTTAACCTTTCTGATTTTTCTATTTTTAAGAAGTATTTGAAGGATAAAAACGTTTTATTAATATATTAAAAATTTTCTGCGGCCTCATCAATAGAATCAATTTCATCGAAAGTACTCATTTCATCAACGTTGATATTTAGCAATAGAAACGCACATTGGTTAAATATGTGGCCTCTTACATAAATTATAGTCATTTATCTTCTAAGCGCAGTGATAAAAACTCATTAATCTTAAATTCCCGCATGCTAACCACATTAAGATTTGTTATCATGAAAATGTTCTATCTATATATAAATAGAGTTCTATTACATATATAAATAGAATGATTCAATCAATTTAAAATATCAAGTTTTAATATATTAAGGTTTTTTCCAAAACGTTATAAAAAAGAACTTGTATTCGGAATTTCTAAATTAAGAACATAATTTTTTTTTCTAAAATTTGTAGTATTAATTATATTAGTATTAATTATATCATTAATTTTAAATACTAATTTAAAACTATTTTTATATACTATTTGTTTATATACTCTTTTTACTAACTCCAAGTGGAAGAGCAAATGTTATTGAAATTTACGATAAAATTAAAAGAATAAGAATAAATAATAAAATGCAGAAAAAGATGGAAAAAATATGGTTGATATGATACTCAACGAATATATTGAAAAAAGTACCTACGAATATATTGTTAAGAAAATTAATAGTGAAGGAGCATTACATTTTACATTAATCGATCCAGATCCATTGAGACAAGGTCCAAATAAGGCAGCAAAGATGGCTAAATTTGCTGAAGAGGCAGGGACTGATGCGATCTTAATTGGAGGAAGTACTGTGTTTGATCAAGGTTTTGTTGATAAAACAATTTTAGCAATCAAGGCTAAAATAATTATCCCCATAATCATCTTTCCAGGAGGTATAAGTAATGTTTCTCAATATGCGGATGCTATTTTTTTCATGTCTATATTAAACTCATCCGATCCTTTTTTTATTATAGGTCAACAAGCTCTCGCGTCATACACAATAAAAATTGCTAATTTAGAATTCATCTCCATGGCTTACCTTATCATAGAGCCGGGGGGTAGTGCCGGTTGGATTAGTAATGCGAGATTGATGCCAAGAAAGAAGCCTAAATTAACTGCTGCCTATGCCCTAGCAGCAGAAATGTTTGGATTTAAAATCGTATATTTAGAAGCAGGTTCTGGTAGCGAGAAGATTCCAACTGATCATATAATTACTTGTTCAAGGATCTTAAAAATCCCGTTAATTGCTGGTGGAGGAGTTCAAAATAAAGAGGACGCCAGAGCATTTGTTGAAGCTGGAGCAGATATCATTGTAATGGGTACATTTATTGAAAATAATGTATTAAAGGATAATGGATCTTCTTTAAAAGTAATCATTGATGAAATTAAAGATGTAGGAAATGCTCAAAATAAGAATTATGAAATTAAATAATTAAGTCAGTTTTAAAATGAAGTTTAAAGATGTTATTGAGATTCTTCGTCCTATAAACTGTCTTATGGGAAGTTTAACGATAATTATTGGATTATTGAACACCCGAATTGATGTTTCTTTCGATTTATTAATTAATATCATTCTTGGCGTACTCACATATTTCTTTTTAGCCGGTTCCGGTATGATCATTAATGATATTTATGATATTGAGATTGATGCAATAAATCGCCCAGAACGTGTACTTCCAAGCAAGAGGATGGAAATAAACCAAGCAAAAATATTGTTTATTTTAACTTATGGAATTGGTGTATTATTAGCAATTCTACACAGTCTAATATTTAAACTTGGTTTTATTAATATTATTTTAGCAATTTTCTTTGGTTTTATTGGATGGATTTATGCTGCTTGGGGTAAAAAACAAGGGTTCATAGGAAATATAATTGTAGGAGTTTCATTTTCCATAGGATTAATTTATGGAGCAATTTTAAATAGCCGTTTTCCTCCATATATTATTTTCTTCTTTTTAACCTCATTTTTTTTATTAATATCTCGAGAAATTATAAAAGGATGTGAAGATATTGAAGGAGATAAAGAAGAAGGAGTAAAAACACTAGCAATTAAACTCGGTATAAAAAAAGCTACATATTCTTCCATAATTTTTGAAATTTTGGGTATAATATTCTTTGTTTTACCTCTCTTTACTAGTATCATTAATCCAATATTATTTATGTTCTCAATGTTTTTTGGCATTGCTGTGGTATCAGTTGCTTTAATTAAATCATTTGATAGAAATTTAGAGAGAAAAGACTTTAAGATAATAAGTTTATTCTTGAAAATTGGCGCCTTATTAGGATTGGTTGCTTTTCTTTTAGCGAGTATTTAATTTAAAATATAAATCTCACTGATTTTTGAATTTTGCTCAAAAATTTTGAATTTCATTAAAATCTTTCTTTTTCAATAAATTCTTTGAGCGAGAGTTTTAGAGAAAATAAGATTAATACTTATAATTCAACTAAAGTAATATAAAAAGCAAACAAAAAATACTAATTTTTTTTTTATTTCTTTAAGAATCAAAAACCTTATTTATGAAAGTTTTACAATAGTTAGATTTAGTTAAGTAAAAGTCTTAGAAAATTATTAAGAAATTTTAAAAAAAGTTATGCCTTAAAATTAATGATATTCAATTTAATAGATTTTAATATTATCATGTTAGTATTGCTCGTACAAAATACAATAAATACTAAACAAATAAATAGTTATTATCAGTATGTAATTATTAAGGGAAAAGGGTAAAGATTAAACGTTATTTAAATTCATAAGAATAAGTCAGAATTATATTTGTTATTAAAGAAATGTTAAAAAACAATAATAAGAAAAAATATGTCTCAAAAAAGTTCAAGTTGCGAAGAAAGCTCAGAAAAAAACTTTAATCGATTCGTCAGAGATAATATAATTAAAATTAAAACGAAATCTAAACAAATATATGATAAGCTTACTGAACCGAAAATAATCAAAATTAGTATATATATTTCTTTATTATCTTTTTTACCAGGATTGATAATTGGAATAGCAATTGCTGCTAATTTCGGCCCTTTTGGTTATAGTTTATTGTATAATTATATTAGTGATTTGGGTTCAAAAAAGTATACCCCTGCTCCGCTTATATTAGATTTTACAGTTATAATCAGTGCAGTTTTCATTTTACCTTTAATTCTTAATTTAGCTCGAATATACACTTCTGCTCCAACTGATAATATAGATAATTCAAAAAAAGTGCATTATTTTAATCATTTTAGAAGAATATTTGGATATATAGGAATGGTTTCACTAATTGTTGGAGTTATTGGAATGTTCAATGTGGGAATCTTTAGTTTGGATCGTTCTCCATGGAATTTACACTATTTTTTCGCAACTTTAACATTTGTGGGTTTCACATTCGGTTCCTTCTTTACAGGATTAGCGATTATAATGAAAAAGAAAATAATTCCTAGATCAATAGGATTCTTTATGGTATTAGTTCCTCCCATAGCAGCAATATTATTTATTATTAACCCACAACCTTTAACAAGACAGTTAATTGAATGGTTAATGACTTTTATGGCTTTGGCTTGGTATTATCCATTGTCGTTCATTACGCTACAAAAAACAAACACACTATTATTCTTCAAATCTGGTTATTGAAAATTTCCTCTATTTGATTGTAGATTAGAGTCTTGCCAAGATTGGTAAACGTCTCACAGACACACAAAATATATTAAAAATAAAAAAAAAAAAATTAAATTTAATTATTCTCTACTCTTATATTTCTCAGCCTTAATTATCCCATAAAAATTCTCAATTGTACTTAGTGCTATTATCGCTATTATAACCCCTGCAATAACTCTAAAAATACTATAGAATTCTGGTGTTATTCCAATATTCACAAGATCCGCAGAAGGGTTATCAACAACTAAGAAAGGAAATATTTCTGGACGATTCATCATTAAGATTACTACAGATATTGAAGCCAATTTAACAATAATTATTATACTATGTATAATTTGATGAGCAATCATCTGTCTATTCCCAATTAATCCCCGAATTAATCCCAAGGCACATTCAGCCACAATAAATAATCCAGCAAATTGTAAGAATAAAAGAAATTCTGAATCTATCAAATTAGTTATGAAGGGAATGGGTTGTACAATAAATATTATTCCTACAATAATACCTATGGATCCTCCAATAATTTCTCCTACAGGTTTTATATAGGGTTTTACGGGTTTAATTTTAACTGCTGAAATTGGAATTCCTTCCTCTCGTGCTGTTTCAAATTTTTGTTTTTCCTTTTCTATGGTTTTTTTTGATTTAAAGTCTTCAGGGAAATAACCTTCCATTGATAAAGCAACAAAAACTATCGTAATAACAACAAAAGCTACAAGAAGTCCTAACTGAAGTCCCGAGATGGCATCTAGAATAGAATTAAAGTTTCCAAAGATGAATTCTATGATCTGTGTTATTAAAACTATTCCAACTATGACTCCAAATACGATGGCTATGGCTTTTAGATAAGCTGGCCACAATTCTTCCGTTATGTATACTTTTGGTGTACCTCGACGTTTGTATTCTTTTGCTATACTCTCAGGTGTACCCATATGAGTAATAGCTATTTGAACAGATCTTTGACTTGCTGTTCCAGTTTCTGATAAATCATCTGCCTTACTCCAAATGTGTTCCTCAAGTTCAGTTAAAATTTCCTTATGTTCCTTTTTTTCTTTTAACCACTCAGGTAGTTTGGATTTAATTTGTTTCAAATATTCCTTAACAAGTTTCTGCATATTTTTTTCACTCATTATTTTTTACCTCTTTCTTTTATTTCCTCTAAATTATATCCGCATATAACACAAAAATTAGCATTTAAATTAAGATCAATTTTATTCGCGCATTCTGGACAGTATAAATATTTCTCTGGGTATAAATTTACATTCACATCGAACAATGGTCCTAATGCCTCTGTCAACTTTGAAAAAAAACCTACCATTCGATTATAAAATTGCTCCCCTTGTGGGTGTGTAATAGTATAATAAGTTCTATTTCTCCCCTGTACCGTTTTCTGTACTGATTTTAGTAAACCATCTTCTTTTAATTTTCTTAATAAGGGATATAAATGACCTTCCTCTAGAATAAAAATCTCTTTTGTCAGAATTTCGAGTTCTTTTATGATTTTGTATCCATATAACCCTTCTTCTCCGAATTTTTTAATGATTGACAAAACTATCAATTTACTCATTCCACGCACCAAATCGGATTCAAATTTTTCCATAATCTTTCTATTCTCTATTGAAGCTATAAGACCCTTCGGATTTTGATCTTTTATTCGTTTTATCACTTTCGATCAGCTCTACTTTATTTTTTAATTTTTTTTAATATTATGATTCTTATAATACTAAAAATTTAACAATATTAAAAAACTTTCATAGACCAATTTTTATTTTTCTTTCTCTGTGTTTGTGTCACCAAAATCTTAACTGGAATTATCGAAAAGTGAACAAATTAATAATAATTATATATATAAAGAAGACGGGTTAAGGTTAAACTTGAATCAGTTCAAATTTTTAATTGATAATTAAATAGTAATAAATAAATAAAAATTATGTAAGCTAAACTCTTTTATTCTTAAAATCTTGGTATTAAGAAAAATTATCCCTAATTTTATGAATTGAGCTTTATAATTCATTACTATTATATTCAATTTTAAAAAATTCACAAGTTTTAAATTTTCTTTTAGTTAAAAAATGTTAAATTATAAACCTAAATTACATTTTAGAAGATATTAAATTAAAACTAATTTGTACAATGAACGCCTTAGAGATCGCTCTACGTAAAAAATTGGATGATTTGAAGACTTTTTTTCATGAAAAAAAGGTAATTGTGGCATTTTCAGGAGGAGTTGATAGCTCTCTCTTAGGCTATCTTTCAAAAAAATATGCTAAAGAGACATTATTGATAACTGAAAAGTCTATTCTTTATCCCGATTATGAAATTGAAGAAGCTAAGCAATTTGCTATAGAACATAACATTAAACATAAGATTATCGAAAGAGATCCACTTAAGGATCAAGATTTTCAGTGTAATCCTTCTAATAGATGTTATCTTTGCAAAACTGGGTTGTATAACGATATTCTTAAAATTAAAAATTCAATAGGTTTTGATGTTGTATTGGATGGCTCAAATATGGATGATCTTTCAGATTATAGACCAGGCATGCAAGCATTAAAAGAATTAAAAATTTCAACTCCATATATTGAATTTAAAATAGATAAAAATGAAATAAGAGAACTGAGTAAATTTTTTAATTTGAAAGTTCAATCTAAACCCTCGATGGCTTGTTTTTCATCGCGGATTCCTTATGGTCAAATTATAAATGAAAAAAAATTAGTTATGATACGGGAATCTGAAAAATTCCTTAAAGATACATTTAATTTAAAACAATTAAGGGTTCGGTTACATGAAAATAGTCTTGCACGCATTGAAATATTGCCAGAAGATATGCCGTATATCTTAACACCACCAATCTTAGAATTAATTAGAAACAAATTAAAGGAGTTAGGATTTATATATGTTACTGTAGATATTGAAGGATTTAGATCAGGTTCTATGAATGAAATCTTAGATCTGTAATCAAATCTAACTCTGTGTTTTTATAAAGTCAATTATCTTTTTTCTTTTATTTAACGATTTTAAAGCCGCATTCTCTATACTTTTTTCCATCAATACAATATTTTCAGGTTTTTCTTCCCCTATCTCTTGTTTAATTTTAGTATAAGCTGATTCTCTAAATTTTGGAACGATTTCTGTTTTATTGTTCCCTTCCATTATCATTTTTACCTGATTTGAATTGTCAACATATCCAATTTCTTCACACTTAACATTAATACTTTGCAAATCAGAAATAATTTTTTCCGATACAGATTCAGAACAATAAATTAAGAGGGCATCTAAGGAAACTCCTAAATAATCAACTCCAACCTTTTTTAACATATCTAAAACGATCGGATTTACAAGTTTTCTTACTTTTTCCTCATAAATATTAACCCCACAGTGAGCTTCGTAGTTTATTTCATATAAATCTCCTCGTAATCCTCCATTTGTAACATCACACATAGCTCGAATCTTATTAACATAATCTGAGTTTAAAATAGTTTCACATGCTTTGAGGAATTTAATATTCATCGTTTCTTTTACTACATCATGGTTTCCGGAATATATTGCCGTAGTACTGATGGTTCCCCCACCAGCTCCCTCAGTCATCAAAATTTTGTCTCCAATCTGAATATTTCTTCGTGCTAATAGCCTATTACATACTCCAACAGCGCTAATTCCACCAACTAATCTATTACCGATTACCATATCTCCTCCGATTCTTAAGGTTGAACCTGCGGTAATTGGAACTTTGGTTAATTCTGAAATTGCTGATACTCCCGCCATAAAGTCGAATAGTTTGCCAACATCAGCATCATCTCCCAAGTGCGTATCAACCATAATGGAAATAGGTTTTGCTCCTTTGACAAATAGATCGCGCAATGCAGCCCGAGTTACGTGAAATCCACAAATAAAAGGGAAGTCACTAAGACGTGAATGAATTCCTTCCATTTTTGATACAATTATAAGATTTTCTAAATCAAATGGCGTGTTTTTATATCCTTCAATATTACTCATAAGAACTGCTCCGGCATCATCTAATGAACTTGGAGACAAAAATGCTTTGTAATCGGTTTCTGACAAATCAGTGATTAATTTATGTACAAAAAAATCTCCCGCCCCTCTACATCCTACACCCTGTTTACCAACTGAAACATTAGCCTTATTAATATCTAAAAGTTCTCTAATAAATGCATCAGTTATATCCTTAATGTCACTTTTTTGACATTCTTCCAATATTGCCCTTGCATATTTAATCGCTAAAGTATCATCTAAATCCTTAAAATCACGATATTCTTGAATTAATCTTTCAAGAATTTGTCGTTCAGAATAACCTCTATTGATAAGTCTTCTTGTTAACCCTTCTAAATCGCTCATAATAACAACACTATGCAAGATAATAGAATTTTTCAATCGTTTTACAACGATTTTCTTAATGCATATAGCATAAGTTAATAGAAAAATACTTTGATCCGTAACTATAAAACATAGGTTGGGGTTTTAAAAACAAGGTTTTTAAAATGTCTTATTATCATTAGTTTTACAATGAAATGGTTCCTCATTAAATATTTCTTTAAATACTTTTAAGCGTAATGTGTCTACTATTCATAGCTTTTTTAATATTAGAACATAATTTTGCAAGAGTAAATGGTTTTGGTTTAAAACATCTTGCTCCTAAGGAAATAGCTTCTTCTCTTACTGATTTATCAGCACTTGCAAAAATAACTATTGGTTTTCCATCCATTTTCATAATTTCTTTAGTTGCATCCAGTCCATTCTTACCCGGCATTCTATGATCCATGATGATTATATCCGGTTTATTTGAAAAATTTCTAAACATATCAATAGCTTCATTACCATCACTTGCGCTCCCAATAATATTATGACCTTTTAATTTTAAAGCGATTTGATACAGTTTTCTGAGTGAATCGTCATCTTCCACTATTAATATTCTTGCCAATTCATTCCGCCTCGGGAAATAGTAATTTAAAATTTGTACCCTTCAAAAAGTCTTCAGGAACTCTACTTTCTACCAAAATTTTCGCGTTATATTTATCAATAATAGTTTTAACTAAGGATAACCCTAATCCCATTCCGCTAACACTTCTGTCTTCTTTAAAGCCTCTTGTAAAAATGCTTTTTCTTTTGGTTTCTGGAATACCTCTACCATTATCAATAAATTCAATTTGCCAAAAGGAGATTCCATTTTCTTGAAGCTTGGAAGTCTTAATAACGATTTCGATATTAGGGTTATCATTATGTTTTACCGCATTGATCAAAATGTTTTCAAAAACATCTTTAAGAAGTTCATCCGCTTGAATATGTATCTCTTTTTTTGGGGTTTCAAATTGGATCTTAATTTCCTTATTTTTGAAACTTTTCTTGATATATTTGATAGCTTTTAACATTGTTTTTGTGAGGTCAACATATTGAAGATTTATATCTGCTTCTTCTAATTGAGAAAATTTGTATACATTATTTACTAAGCTAGTTCCTCTATAAACCTGATTATTCATAATTTCTAATACAGGTTTTATATTATGTGCACCCTCAATAGATTCTATTTGTAAATTAATTATATCTAAAGAGGTTAAGATACTTTGAAGGATGTTATTAATATCATGAGTAAATAAATCTTTATAGAAGGTTTCATGTTCATAGGCTCTTTGGTATTGTTCTTTTGATTCCTTTAACTTTTGTTCAGCAATTTTACGATCTGTAATATCTTTAATAAGTGCCAAGAAATACTTCTCATTTTCTAATTGAAAGAAGGAGAGATAAGAATTTATCCAAGCTATAGATCCATCTCTCTTGTATAATTGTATATCAAAAGATTCTGGGGTTTCTCCCTGTGCAATCTTTTTATACCTCTCCATTATTTCAGGTTGAACCTCAGAGAGAATTTCTGATAATTTTAGATAGTTCTTTCCTATTATTTCAGAACGCTCATAACCTAACCACTCTTCAGCCTTTTTGTTACAGTCAACAATTGTTCCGTCTAATTTCAAAACGTATACTATGTAAGGCGAGAAATTGAAAATCAGTTGCCCGATTTCTGCAAATTTTTTTTTTTCACTTTCTGCTATTTCCATTCTTCTCCCTACGACTGACTTTTATAAAAAATCAAAGATTTTTTGAAAATTAAAAAAAGTACTTGTATATGCAAAACTTTTTTCATAAATAGTAAACTAAATATTTAAAATCTTATTCAATTCGTCAAGCTTAAATTTCTTTATTAAAACAACAAATATGACTTCTATTAGAATCACTACACCTTGTCGCATCCATCTCTCGCTGATTGATTTAAATGGATATACTGGGAGAGTGGATGGCGGTATTGGCCTTATGCTTGACCGTCCTAATGTAGTTCTTGAAGTATCCAATAGTGCAAATGAATTTAAGATTGAATGCCATAGATACTTTAGAGAGTCAGTCAATGTTATCAATGAAAAAGCATCTAGGGTCTTTAAAACATTTAGGATAAGTAATAGGAATTTTCACTTTAATTTGAAATGTTATTTTCCTTCTCACGTCGGCCTTGGCTCAAAGACTCAATTAAGTCTGGCTATTGCTACAGCGATTACGAAATTGAAAGGGATGGATAATATCAGACTACAGGAATTGACTAAATTAGTTGAAAGAGGAGGCACTTCTGGGATTGGGTGGAGAGGTTTTAAAACAGGAGGATTTATTTTAGATGGTGGACATGATTTTGGTAAAGGAAAAGAAAAAGAAACTTATTTACCGTCATCCGCATCTAAAACTGCTAAGCCTGCTTTAACAATTTCTCGATATGATATCCCAGATAATTGGAGGTTTCTCCTTGTAATCCCCAATGTGAAAAAAGGTGCTTATGGAGATGAAGAAATTAGTATCTTTCAAAAACATGCTCCAATCCCAAGAAATGAAGTAAATGAAGTTTCGCATCAGGTGATAATGAAGGTTATACCTGGTGTTATAAAAAACGATTTAGCATGTTTTGGGGAAGGATTAAAAAGAATACAGAGTATTGGGTTTAAGAAAATTGAAATCAACCTTCAGCATAAGATAGTAAAAGATTTATTAAACTTTTTTAATGAACATAGCTTAAAAGCTTATGGAATGTCCTCTTTTGGTCCAAGTGTGATTGGGATAGTGGAATCTGATTCGGAAGCAGAAGAATTATTAAAAGAACTTCAAAGAACTCAAAAGAATGGCGGAGGTCATATTTATATTTGTAAACCCAATAACAGTGGGGCAAAAATAGAATATTTAAATTGATTGTAGATGACTAATAATGAAAATATATATTTCGCGCCTGAATTAACTGATAGAGAACGCGCTTGTTTTGAAACTGGTATTAAATTGGGAGCGCTCTATCACATTCTTTGTGGAATTCCAATTCGTTCAGATAAGAAAACTATTGATTCAATCGAGTGTGGAATTGAAGCAGCTATCTCTTGCCAGCCATTTGTTAAAGATGTAAAAATTCAACTTGATAAAGATAAAATAAGAGGAGATAAATCAACACAATTTGATTATGATGAAATTACCGGAAAAATTATAAGAGCTGAAGTTATTCTTGAATATAAATCCGTCGAAATCGTTGCTAAAATAGATTGGGTCGAAGATATGCAATATCCTTTAATGTATATTGAAAAGATTAAAAAAATTTTATAGATTCAGATATTAATTTACTATTTAATTTAGTCTAAAAGCTTTTTTACATACTTTCCTACTAATTCTATTGCTTTTAGTGCTCTTTTGTTTCTTCCAAATCTTTCAATATTTTCTATATGAGAGATAATCTGCTCATGTATTTGACAAAAAAGTGTATCATTATTCAAATTTTTAGCGAGTTTTAATCTTGTTGCCAAGATAATAGACTCTATTGCTAAATTCTCTGCCCTATTAATATATTTAAATGAATTACTAAATTTTTTAGCAAAAATAACATCTAATACGAAAACTGGTATCATTACTTCTCCATAACTGTCTTGTTGTGTTTTCTGAAGTTCTTTTGAAACTTTTCCTACCAAAATACACCAAGCTTTTTGAATATATGGTACATCCATCGCAAGAGATTCAAGATATTGGAATCCATAATATTTAGACGGAAACTCTGTTAATCCTATTAGAGAATCAGGATCTTTTAAAGCAGCAAGAGCGTATAAATATACATCATTTACAAAATTTATTGCAATAAAATTATTCTCACGTAAATTTTTATATGTAGTAGTACTAGGATAAGGATTAATTATTATTTTATTATTTTCTTCTAATCTAATTCCCATACATGAAGCATTAGGAAAAATGCTCCCTAATTTATCATCAATAGAATATGTTGTTGTTATCGTTTCATATAAATAATTTCTTTTTAAACCAAAATTTTGTGGAACAAAATCAATTTGCACCAAATCTATCACCAAAAATCTTTTAGATCATAAATGAAAATCTGTTATTTTAGGTTTAGTCTCAATCTCAGGATATATTTTACCTACTAAAAAAATTTGAGTAATTTCTCTATATCTATTGGGCCATTAATATTAATTAAACTTACTAGGTGTTCATCTAATGGTTGGATAGCATTCTCTACAGAAATATAGTTAATTTTCCACTTTGAGTCTAACAAATGACTCAAATTAAATTCTTTTTTTATTAAGTTATCTTCTGCTTTTCTTAATGCTTTTTTTATGGGGTATATCGCAAATAAGCTTTCCAGAAAACCATTATTCCATTTAGGAATACAGCAATCAAGATCTTTTGAATTATTGATTAATAATTGTACAACTTCAATTTTGATTAGAGGCGAATCTCCAGATAACACGAGAGCTTTTTCATATTCTAATTTATTTAATTCTTTCAGGGCTGAGTACACACCAAGAATGGGGGAAAAGATTTTTGGATAAGGGAAATGCTCTCTATCATCTACTATAAATTTAATATTTTCAGGAAATTCAATTTCTTTTTTATATGAAAATATTTGTTCTTCAGAATTGGCAACTAAAAAGATGTTTTTATCACATTGAGATAATGCTTCAATTTGATGCACTATTAATGGCTTATTTTCGATTTCAAATCTATTTTTTTCTGTATCAAAACGAGAACTTTTTCCTCCAATTAAAACTGCAATTGCTAGGTATTTTGAGTTATTTATTGCTTTTCACTTTTCTTGGTTTGATTACATTATAACTTTCATATTCTTTTCTATTTAAAGTTTTTTTTAACAATTCTTGTAAGATGTGATTGTTCTATAATATTAACAAATCATAAGAATTAACAATTCGATTAATTATTTAACATTTTTTCATAATTTAATAATATCATTAAATACTTCTTGTTAGTCCTGACCAATGAGGATTTTTAACTCCAGTTTCCTTTGCAATTTCATGAAAGCGTTCCATCTCTTTTTTAGTCATTAAAGGTTCATTCATTAAGGGCCATTCGATATCTAATCTTTCATATTTTGCAGTACATAAATTATTAAAGGCAAGTAAATCCCAGCGATTGGGGATATTTTGAAGTTTCTCTACAATAAATTTCCCTATCCCTTTAATATTCTCTTCTGTAGCTGTACATCTGGGGATTAACGGTGTTCTTATCCACATTTCCTTACTTTTCTCTTTAATATATTTTGCAATCCAAATAGCATTATCCAATATTCTCTCGTTAGAGACACCAGTAAATTCCTTATGTTTCTCTGAATCAATTTCTTTTATATCTAGCAGAATTAAGTCTACATATGGTAAAAATCTTTCATAATTACTTCTTGAAGCATACCCACATGTATCTAAAGCTGTTGAAATTCTATTCTCTCTACAAATTTTTAATAATTTTTCAACAAAACCTGGTTGTAATGTAGGTTCACCTCCAGAAACGGTAATACCTCCACCAGATTGTAAATAGTATATTTTGTCTTTATTGATCTCAGAGTAAAGATCTTCTAAATTCCACAACTCTCCAAACATTTGTAAAGCGGTGGAAGGGCATTCATTAACACATTCACTACATGAATTACAGAGATTTCTGTCTATTTTCATTCCATTTTGATCAAGATATAAAGCATTAAGTTTACACGTTTTTATGCATGTTTCACACCCAATACACTTGTGCTTTAACCATTGAAGTTGGGGTTTTTTAAGAATAGATTCGGGATTATGACACCAAATACATCTTAAAGGACACTGTTTAAAAAAGATAGTAGTTCGTATTCCAGGACCATCTTCGGTTGAAAAGCGCTGTATTTCGAAGATAAAACCTTTATCAGAAGTTTCCATGGTAAATTACATTTAATTAGAAATTCTTAAGAGTATTATATTAAAGAATAAAATGAAGACAATAATATTATCATTATAATTATACAAACTATTTATGATTATTTTCTGCGGTATGTATCTATTGTCTTTCCTATTAATGGTTCCTTAGCATTAATAAATTCTTATGACAAAAATCTTATTTGTTACCTTTAGGCACGGATTTAAATCAATATTTTATTTATGATTTTCTAAACATATTAAAGAATCCAAAAAGAATAGCAGTCATAACAAATGTAAAAAAGCTAAAGATAATAAGAAATATCCAAAAAATCCATATCCCACTTAATAGAACATCAAAAAAGAGCATAATAAATATTATAAGTTGGACTAAAGTAAATAGATAAAAAATCAAAAATAAATAAAATGGAAAAAATGAGCTCTTAAAAATTTTTTTTAAAAAAAAACCTTTAAACAAATTCTTTTTAATTTCTTGTATTAGATTTTCAAGTCTAAAACTATCACCAGAAAACAAAAATATTATTATAAAGAGCATTACAATTACTGATCCAATAATTAGATGTTCAGTAGAATTCCATCCATAAATATAATATACAATTGCATTAAATCGATCTAATAAATAATAACCTGAAAATAGAATATCGCCTATAACTTGAGCCGTAGCAGCAATCAAAAGATCTACATAATTTTTTTTTTTAATAATTTTACATTTCTCAAAAATAAACAACCAAAGAAGTGTATAAAATATTGTTCCTACTAGATTATGTGTAAGAAACCTTAAAATACCAAAATGTAGAGAATCTATTAGATTTGCAAAAATAAATATAAAAATTATTAGATTAGGATCTAACCTCTTTTTAACAATTCTATATTTAAGTTTAATCATCAAATAAGCTAAAGCCGTATGTCCTATAATCCACATATTTTTATTTTAATCATTTTTAAACCTTCTAAAGAACTTAGCTTTAGAAATAAAATATAGAAGATTCTTTTATATTTTTCTTTAATACAGGAATATGCTTATCATTTTTCCAATCTGTTGAAATGTAATATTATTATTTTGCTAAATTTGTTAGAGAAAATAGAATAAAGAACCCAAAATTAGGGACCCTACTCTATATTAAGAAGAAATAATGATAAAGAGAACAAATTTAATTCTTATAGTATTTTGATAACATCTTAACTTAAAATATCTTCTACTGCAGATTCTTTTATAATTTTCTTTAATAAAGGAATATCTTCTACTGCAAATTGTGCATTAGTTGTTTTAATAAATCAAATTAGAAAAAGTATGTAATACAATTGAAATGAGAAAAATTTGTTGAACTTTTAATATTTTAATAAAAAATGAAATGTAATACGATTGAAATTAAAAGTTTGCCTTAAGATAAACTATTAAACAAAAATCGGAAT
>SDBS01000454.1_pt1 | contig 39736 bp, 52 predicted proteins | sample 2277091 | NCBI WGS metagenome assembly SDBS01 (sample SAMN10404972, study PRJNA504765) | marine sediment metagenome | isolation source: marine sediment core GS10_PC15, 163 cmbsf | place: Arctic Ocean: Southern Knipovich Ridge | collected 2010
CTGATACCTGTAAAACCTCCAGCATCATCTGAGCAATCTACTGCTGCATTTCTAAGGGATAAACTCTCAAGAATCACGTCAGTTGTAGTACCAGTAAATAAGTCCTTATCTCCAGCAGCTGCTGCAAGTTCCTCAGTAGTTACTGCTATTCTAGTAGTACCAGCAGCTATAGCATTTAATGCATGATAACGTCTGTCGTAGTTTGCAGTAACACCACCATCATCGAGGATATTAGCAATAACACTATTATTGGCTATCTCAGGACTCATATTTACAGGCTCAGCAATGTCAGACGTTGCTAATGCCATTAGATAATGAAGTTCATCTGCCTCAATAGCAGTAGTTATATTCAACTGTTGGTTAGCATTTGTTACTAAAGCCGCAATAGCCTGTTGTGACATAGTATTGTCATTATAATTAGCTATTGTTCCATCAACTGTCAACATCTGAGCTAACCAACTATCATTTACTACCCTACTATGGTCAGCATCTGCATGAAGAGCAAAGAGAGCAATACTCTCATGCATTACCATTACTATATCATTAGCTTCAATATTGCCTGTAAATGCAGCAGTTGTGAACACTCCTGTATCACTAACATAGTCAGTAATTTGTCTACATTCACCTTCAGGTGCATCACCTACATCATTGTAATCCTTTAATATTATCATATAATACTTAACATTAAAGAAATCATCGCTAAATTTTCTAAGGTCATTAACATGGATAGCAGTAGTGCTTCCTGTCATATCATCATTGCAAGAACCAGTAAATATCTGACCTCGACTACTTAAGGCTGCCTCTACATCAGGCCCATATAAAAAATCACCCATTATATCCTCCTAATCTCCGTAACAAATTGTTACACAGATTGATTAATTTCCAGCTTTAGCATCATACCAAGTACAGTCAACATCAAATGCTCCAGCAACAAGTGTATGTTCGATAGTTAGTTTAATTCCATATAAGCCAATCATAGAACCAAAAGGAACACCAGGCTGTTGAGTCTGAGCATCTCGAAATGTAAGGACAGCATCATTGGAAATCTTCCGATATGTCCCACCAGTTTTACACTTAGTATAAACTCGGAACCTTACTATATCTCCAACAGCCATTGCAAAAAGGTCTACACAGCCTCCAGAGAAACTAAATGGAACAGTGTCGTTTTCCTCGTACATGGTTTGCTCTGTTGCATCAAGAGTCAGAGTTGTAGCATCTGTTTCTGCAAGGTCAAGACTAGTATGGACTTCATTATAGATAGTGTCAATAGAGTTAGCACTAGGTTGGAGATTCTCAAGCTTTATTCCAAGGTTATCAAGGAACTGCTCAAAGGTAGTGCAGGAAACACCTCGAATGGTTGGGTCGAAAACACCAGTAGTAGCAATACCTATAACAGTAGCAAATTTCTGTGCAATAGCATCTAAACTGACATTGGCACTATTCGCTATATTGGTATAGTTGTCATAATCATCTCCACCAACTATACTTGTAAGAATAGCCCGAACTGCCTCTGCAAGACTCACGCCATTAGCAATGTCAGCCGCAGCAGGAAAGGCCGCTATTCCATCAGCCCCAGCAATCATCTGATAGAGCTTGATTAGGAATCCACCATTCGCTGATAAGATACTAAACGTGTCACCATTACCAGGAGCAGCAGTCCAACGGTCACCGGCTGCAAAAGCACAGTTACCATTTGCGGCTGTATGGACATATATAGTGTGGGATTCATCTACATTATCACCATCTGTAAATACCAATAACGCGCCATTATAGTGGTTATTAGTTGCTTCAGCTAAGTCAGTGTCAAAATCAGTAGTAGCCGCGCCAACATCACTAACAGTTCCAGTTACCAATACTAAAGAACCAAGAATACCTTTAACAAGTGCTATATTAGATGCAACAACGCTTGTATGGTCATAAACTGCCACATCCGCTTTACTTCCCTCAACATGAGCAATAGTATAATTACTTGTCCCATCAGCATCAGGAATCAGAGAAGCTATCTCTCCTGGAAGAATTATATAATCACTTTCTCCAGGAAGGACTGCATATGGAGCATCTGGGTCAAGAGTAAACACACCTGTACCAGTTGTAAAGTCTACAATCAACCTAGGTATCCAAGCTGAAGCTCCTTCTGTGGTCATAATATAATTACCGTTCCAATAATCAGCAGCCTCGCCCCTAGAACTATCAGCAGGAATTGTCAGACTACTTGTATCAAAAGTTCCATTAGCTATAGCAATTATCTTCAGGATACCTTTTAGATATCTCATAGAACTAGCACTGAGAGCTGCTTTATATATAGGAGTGTCAGCTTTACTACCTCCTACATGAGTAGCTGTTTCATTTGCTGATGCGTCGGTGCTAGGAATCAAACTAACAGCACCATCCCCAGGAAGAATTACATAAGCTACAAGACCTGGTGCAGCAGCATATTGATGCTGGTCGTCAAGTGTAAATTCACCCGCGACCGAATCATAATCTACAATATATCTAGGCATATATTTTACAACACCAGTAAGGGTCATAAGCATACAGCCGTCCCAATAGTTGTCAGCCTCACCTCTACCAGTATCTGCAGGAACACCAACATCACTCGTGGTTAGAGTTCCACCTCCAAGGACTTCAATACTGCCTTGTCGAGTTAGAACGACGTAGCCACTAGTAGTACTTGTGGCAGCAAGCCAAGGGCGGTCTACTGTAATAGTGTCAGTTCCATCAAAAGACTTAATAGTTCTAGATTGACCAGCGTTGTTTCCTTCAAGCATTATAACTTGACAGCCAATAAGGTCATTGGCGGAGAGGGCTGTTAGAACTGAGTCGACAATAGTACGAATAGTCCCACCACTAGTTGTAAGGCCTTCATAAGCAATAAGAGCTTTATAGATAGTAGCTCCGCTTCCGTCAGACTCAAAGCCAGTTCCACCAGCGGCTACAACTTGAATCGCTTGAAGAGTTGCCTCATCACGCTCGAAGAGATTTCCATCTATATCAGCCTCAGCAGCAGAGATATAAGACGAATCATAGTTTCCAACTAGAAACTGTGCACCGCCTCCAGAACCTACCCAAACAAAGAAGTTATCAAAATCACCCTGGGCTGTTTCGTTGCTATCGGTATTAGCACCATTAAAGGTTTCTTGATAAAAACTAACTTCATTCGTTAGATAATTGGAAGGGTCTTCGATTTGAGATATGAGAACCCACGTTTGGTCGGGTTCAGGAAGGAGACTATAGGAAACACGCCAAGTTTGGTCGAGGCGTTCTATTTTGAATGCTATAACATCATAGGTAATTGCCGCGTTAGTTGTTACCTCACCAGCACCATTAAGAACAGACCTTACTTGGATTCTATCTATACCTGTTCCTTTTTGTCTTTCAACAAAGATATAGTTATTAGCATCATAAGCAGAGCCTGCTGATATACCTATTCCAATTGCCTTGGCTGTTGCACTATCTGTAGAACCCCATGTGCAAGATAGATCTTCAGTTATATTAAAGAAATCAGCATAGATTGGAAGAGCCTTACTAACAGCATATCTATTAACTCCACCTACATTGTAGCTAGACTTAACATATAGCTTGCCTGAGGTAGTATCATTTATATCTGCATCACCACCGGCAACAGCGGCATTTAGATATTCTACATCCCAACGCTCAGTGTTAGCATCAGCATCTAAGACATCAAATGCCTCTCTATCAAGTTCTGTCCAATCTGCAACTGGATTCAAAGTCTGTTTAAGGTCTTCAAGACGTTGTAGGATAGTTCCATCTGCATTGGCTAGGATATTAGAAGAATCAAACTCATCACTTGAGGTGTCGCGGCCGATAGCAACAATGACTTCATGTATAATGAGGAGTTCATCTTCACTCTCGACATTTACCGAGAAGCCTGTTCCAGCTAGAGTAAAAGTTCCTGTAGCAGAGATATAGTCGCTGATTTGGACTATTTCTTCCTCTGGAGGATTACCAGCAGAGTTGGAATTTTGGATGACTTGCATCCAGTATTTGTTATTGAAGGTATCGTCTTCTTGCCCAGCGAGGTCGTTAGATACAACTGTAACACGGCTCGCGGTCATGCCTGGGTCAGCCATTCCTCTTATGCCCAAGCCTGCGGCTTCGATGTTGGAAGCATAAGAGATGGCGAAGTTTATTCCTTCTCCAAGAATTATGGGAGTGTAATTTATCTTCATGCGCCGGCCCTCACAATCAAGTCACAAACTGCGTCTGAAGGACTAGCACTTTCTGAAACAAAGACGCCTTTTATGTAAGTAAACGCACCGAGTCTAGTCCATATAATATGGTAGGTTCCATCCGCAGTATAAATAGCATCTGCAATTTCCATCAAAGATGCAAAGTTTGTCCCATCAAGGGAGCCTTCTATCCTTGCCTTAACCCAAGCATCTACATCAGCGAAAGTAAAGGCAAAAGCAAGATTAGTAACTCCGTGGAGTTGGGCTACGTTTGGATGGATTTTGATAATGTCAAAAGAAGCAGGAGCAGTAAGTTGTCCTACACTTCCTGTAGCTGAGTTGTCGTAGACGATGAGTCCACTTAAAGCTTCATGCGTTCTTACAAGTGTAGACATTTAGACCTCCAATCATTAATTCATTAACTCATGATTATGTTCTCGAATCCAACCAACTATTCCTCCAGTTGCAAGTATTGGAGGACCTTCCATTATAAAACCTTTAGGTGGATTTTCAGGGTTGTACTCGAACATTTCTTCTGTACCCTCGTTAAACCACGTTGTAAATCTTTCTTCCTCTGTCTGTGTCTCGTTAATCATTACTTCCTCCTTTAAACATTTAAACATTAACTCAATTAAACATAGAAACTAACCTTTCAAAGTTAGCAGGCACTAGTTGCCTCTTGAGGTAATTATACATTTTTGAGAATGTATATGAAAATTGTCCTCTGGTGATAGGGTAACCCTATCCATGTGAGAATCAACAAAATCCAACAAAGGCTGACGCTTTGGTCTAATTACGAATACTCTTTCGGACTTCTCTTTCTCAGTCATTACTTCCTCCTTTAAAATGTTAACCAACTTCTTGATAAACCACCTCTGCATCTTCCTCCACCATACCTGCCTGAGATGCAATCATGCCTGCTTCTTTTGCTCTCAATTTTATTCTATCTAACACACTATCTTCAACCAAATGAGTATGCTTGATGTCTCCTTGAACTGTCTTAACCTTAGCACTCTTTGAACTTCGGTCTAAGGCATCCATTGCAACTCTTATTCTAAGCCCAATATCTACACCTTTTCCCTGCCCTATTCCTTCTACTACCTCATCAAGAAGGTCTAGACCTTTCACTCCTATTTCTATAATCCTCTGACTTACATCAACCGTAAGACTATCCCGCGCCACCCGGAGAACATCTATTTCTCTACGGAAGAGCTCACTTCCCGTGACAGCGCAGACATTCTCCGGGGTGCAGTCTAATTCTCGTGCAATCTCTGTGCTTTTCATTCCGAGCACAATTAGACGCTTCATCTCCTGATGACGTTCCCTCATTTTCCCTATTTGATATTTTCTAACTTTCGGAAATCTCATTAGAACTTCCTTATTATCCATGAAAAACACCGTGAGAACAATAACCTCCACTTGATTCAAAAGTATGAGGATGAAATTTTTCTTTCCCTTTATAATCTTTCTCACTTATATTTGTATAGTTTGTTGCCTTAAATATATCACAAACATGGGTAATTAGGTATTTAACTACCTTATTAAAATTGACTGGAGAGTCATACTGTAATACACTATCAGTGGATACATTATCTGAGCCACAACTTTTACATACTACCACAGCCTGAAAACCGTTTTGTCTCGACTGCCAATGTGATTGTTGCGAGGTAGTCTTCCCTTTCTTTACTATCTTTACTTCAGGAAATACATTTATTCTTCCACAAGAAATGCACTTGTATATAGCTTTTTCCTCGTAATATTCTTCAATATTTTTACAGGATATACGTATACAGTCACTAGTACCCAGTCCACCATTATCATAATTAAAGTGAATATCATTTTGGGAGCATACAAGGCAACTTTTATCAAAAGAATACACAATAGTCTTAAAATGTCTTACACAATTGGGAGAGTCTCCTAAACCAATATCTTTTGGAAATCGCACGTGAGTTCCTTCTATTTATTTAAAAAAGGACTGGCCTACTTTAACTGCCGCTAAACCAAGACGAACGGCTGGTGGATACGCCAATTACCACCATTAGTTGACGCTACTTATCTTTGATCGTTCGTGCGGTCGAAACCGCCACAGTCCTTTTATATCTCCAAATGTATACCATAATATAATACATAAAACCCATCTAACAACCCAAATAAATCAACCATCATAGATAATCCAAACGACGCTATGTTGCAAAGCAACAATTCACCTCCGTAACAAATTGTTACACAGATACACTTACCACAGAGACGAGCGTTAGTGAGGTGATGGTGGATTTAAAATAATCCATGTTCTATAATTTAAAAAATTTGGAGAATAGCCAGCTACGTATAAGGATGAACTCGTTTCCCGTAGGTGACGTGTCCCATTATGAGGCATTTGTATCATTATGAGGTGTTTATTCATATGTAATGATTTACACATGACCTGTAACGTGTTGCCCTACAATGAGTTATATAACTGGCATGATTATTGCTTATATATAGAGTAACAATTAAACATGAACACAACATGAGGTGTTGATATGATTGAGTACGATTCATCAAAGGAATATTGTAATATATGTAAAAACGAATTTAACTCGTGTGACCTTATGAGCATGTATGTTAATACGGGTGATAAAAGTGGCTATATCAATATATGTAAAAGTTGTTTTATTCGGATAAGTAATATTATAATAACCCTATAACAGGATAATGTGAATGAAATAACGAACTGACATTAATAGTTATATCCATCCACGAGCATATGCAATATCATAACTCACGATATTCTAATGTACGAAAGGATGGACTCATATGAAACAAGAAATAAGTATCCTTGAAAATGGCTTGGTAGTGGTACGCCAATCAATAATGCCAATGGGAAGTAAGGGTTGGAACAGTGACCCAGATGCTGATTATAAACAAATAGCATTAACACTCACCTTTGACATTAACGAGGTGCAGGGCGACCAGACCTATACAACCGTTAGTCCTTTGTTTAAATGTGCGATGGATAGTTACTTTATCCAAACACGTGAGGATTTGAAAAAGCAAGCATTGGATGGATATGAGAATAAGACCAACCAGGAAAAATATGACCGCATGGTTGCATTGGTTCCTGGATGGGAGAAGTTGTTTGTTATTCTCCATGCAACCAAAGCTAAAGCGGCGAGTTTAGATAAATTGACGTTGCATAAAGGACGGGATTTACTCGACATGTTGCAAAGATATACAACTGCCGCTGATGGCAATATTAAAATAATCGCTAAGATTATGGACGTATATCTTAAAGCAACCAAAATCGATGCAAAGGATTGGATGGTCGAGAAATCAAAAGTCGAAGCAAAGTTTGTAAATATCAAATAATTCTTGTGGATGGATATAACATTTTTCAACTCCGTAACAATTTGTTACGGAGATGGATATGTTTATACTATGTCTGTTTGGTTTTTCCAAACATTGAATCCAAACATTAACATTAACATTTAACACAAACACCAAACAGACCTGGGGGTATATGAATGAATTTATTTAATGGCATTCTATAAATGTCTTGTTCTATAATAATAAAAAAAAAAAAAAAAATTCTATACCCATATATCTAACTGTTTGATGTTTGAAAAATATATAAATAAATAGCTCTTTGTTTAATGAAATAGAATGGGTTTAAAAACAATTTGTTTTATACCCAATGGTCTGTTTGGTGTTAGTGTTTGGTGTTAATGTTAATGTTTGGATTTGATGTTGGTTTTTCCTAACAGACATAGTATGAGAAAGTTCTTGTAAGATGGAATTAATGTGTTATATTATATATACATTGCAAAACAACAATATTGATAACATCTAACAAATGGAGGATAAGATGAGCCATAGTGTAAACCTTATGTTTAAAGAAGAATTTAATGGGGTTGTGGTTAAGCTATCAGAACTTGCATTTGTCAGCGTACAATATTGCGAAGATAATAAATTACTACCAGCCATTCATCTACTAGTTAATGCTAACTGCTCAAAAGTAATAATAGATTTAGTAGCTAAAATGGCTATGTTTCCAGGAACTATTGGACGTGTTACAGAAGAAGGTAAACAAAACATATGGTTTTATATAGAACTATTAGATGAATAACAATATAAAATAGCAATGTTAATGATATATAAAGGGTGAAAGGTGGTGAGAAATTAGGTGGATAATAAACTAACAAACAGGGAATTTGAGGGGCTTATTACTGAAATGACTCTGGGCGGGATGGTCTATGTAAAGATGGTTGACGATGATAAGGTAAATAGAATGATGATTACTATGATTGTTAGCCAGGAATTTACAGTAGGATACACAGAAGAATTTTCAAATAGGGTAACCTGTAGCAGAAAAGTAGATATGGATATTGGTATGGAAAGGTTGGAATTTGACGTGATTATAGAAGGATAACATTCTAACATATTGGAAGGGCTGTAGATTTTATATCCCTTCCAATAAAGAAAGGCAATAATTACAATGCACATATCTGATATTGGCAAGTTCATATCAAATCTACTTCTTTATGGTGATGTTACTATTAAAGATGCAGGGGAAGGAAATATGTTTATAGACCTTCTTGTAACTGATACAGGAGATATTAATATTATACATAAAGAAATCAGCGTTAATACAAGATTTGTAGCAGATGAGGTGGTTAATGGAACTATTTATTATTGTATACTGGTGGATTACTTGGAGGTGAGGAGGTAAAGAATGAAAAATCTACCAACAAAAGAAGAGATAATAGAAGCTGCAAGGATTAGTTTAAAAGACAAGTGGATTCCATTATCTAAAGCAAGAAGTATAGAAAGAGTAGATAATATATTACCAAAAGGTTGTGCTATGTGCCGCTTAATGATGGCTTATAAACGGTATGAAATCTGTGTTTTCTGTATATTAGGTAACAGTTATTTTCGCATATGCAATAATGGATACTCTAGTTGGAATAGAAACATATCTAATAAAGACATAAAATCAGCCAGACCCTTTGCTCTACAAATTGTAGAAATCCTACAAAAAATAGTAAGAGGGGAATTTGAAGTACCAACAAGAGAGGTGTAAAAAATGAACTGTCCTGAATGTAATAAAACAATGATACTCATTGATACCGATGATACAATGGATAGTTATCAATGTATGAATTGTGGTGAACTTGATTATTGTCCAGGTAGTCCACATTCATTTACTCGTCACGATATTAATGTTCTTTTAGGTAAACAAAGAGGAAAAGGATGAAAGAACAATTCTTAGTTTATTGGTATATGTTAGGAAGTCCAATGATTCTGGTTTATATATTAGACATAGCTATTCTTCTAACCATAGCCGTTGTAATAACACTTATGTTTACTGAGAAAAGGAGGATGAAAAGATAATGTACCTTAGTACAATAACAGAAAGAGAAAAGATACTAAAAAAGAAGACTACATTCCAAAAGGTACAAAAGTATTAGTAGGAACCCAACGAATGGGAGTTCTATTGTCAGAACCTGGATCACCTACAATATATGTAACTCCTGTCATCGAACATACTAATGAAGTAATGGAGTTAATATGATAGAACCCACAATAAATATCCAAAGTACTGTTGATATCAGGACTCTTGCTCAAATCCTCTTAATATTTAGAAAGCAGAAGATTAACCACGGTCATTCATGGAGTAATATAGTTAGAGAATGTCTCAGGGCTATAACTAAAGATGAACCAGAACTGTCTGTAACGGAAGCTCTTGAATTGATTAAAGAAGAAGAGATGTCTATAAAGCAGCTATTTAAGAGAGGAACTGGAGTTAAACAACATCTTATATTGGAGGATAAGTTTGAGATAAGTGTAAAGGATGAGGTTGATATAGATGACCTTAGAGGTCTAATGGAGAAATTAGATGAGGAAGGAGAAGAAAATGTGTCTTAATTCAGTTAAAGAAGTAAGGGTGTTGAAGAGGAAGACTGTAGTGTATGGGTGTTATCAAAAGACGAAATTGAATATAACTTACATACAAGGAGACTATTTGAGTCCTGGAATAAACAAAGACAACTGTCATACTGTACTACAAACACAACGATATGCGTTTCGTATACCAAGTGTACCATACAAGTCTGGCTATCACAGATTCCCAAACTTAAAAAGTGCAATACGTTGTGGAATAGTGTAATAATCAAAGACTATATTCCAGCCGGAACAAAGATAACAGTTGGTACACAAAGGGTAGGTTCTAAAAGTAACGTATATTCAATACCTACTATATTTCCAACCGTATATGTAACCCCAACTCTCTTCCATACTCACGAAATAGCTTACCAAAAGGACTAAAAACATGCTAAAATACAAAGGTGAAGAAGTAGACAAGGACTGGCTCCTTGAACAAATCAGAGAAGGAACCCTCGACCTTCTAGACCTCGATAAACATCTTGAGGTAGAGAGGATTAAAAGAAAGGGAAAGAAAGAGATAGATGAACCTAGACCTCTCGTGCATGAGCCATTTAATTATATATTGAAAGACTTAAGTCCAGACCAATTAAAAGGACAAAAGCTCTATGGTTGTCTCACATGGATTAAGCAGACAGATGGATTTCCATGTATTTGTCTTGGAGCTATGCTTCCATTTGATAATAATATGGTGGAGATTCCTCAAGAATGTATATGGATGAAAGAAGAAGAAGTGGTTAAGATTATTAAGGTTAGAATAAGGGAGGAGAAAGATGAACAGGGAGCTCAAAAAAGCATTAGAACTTACGGATGAACAAATAGATCTTAAAAAGATAAAAGATATTATTGACAACTTGAAATGTTTTACTTATGGACTTGCTATATATGTGGTGTTTACTTATATAATGCTCGGATGTCATATATTTTTTACTCATTAAAAGAAAGGAGAAACAATATGTTCCCTTTTGATGAAGAACTATTAATAAGACTAAGAAAGGTTAAACTGGCTCTAAAGAAAATATGTGAGGAATTACAAGAAAGACTGGATGAATTGGAAAAAAGATAACAAATAATCACGAGAGATTTAAAATAATCATTGCATCTTGTATTTAATTCATTATATTGTAATTACAAATATTGAAAAAAGAAAGGAAAGATTAATGACTTCTAAAACTGATAAACAAGCAGCAAAGGTTGTTGGACTCACATTAGAACTCCAAACGGCAATCAAAACTTCTTCCAACACTGCATTAAAGAAAGCCCAGAAAGCCCTAGAACTTTTATATATAAACTTTGACTTAAAAACTGATGACCTATGCACAGTAGCATTTTATGCTAAGGTAATATTGCTAGTTGAAAAAACAATCGAAAAACAAAAATCTTAAGTATTTTCACCTCCGTCACAATTTGTTACGGAGTTCAAACCAACCCATCTAATGAAAGGAAATAAACATGGGTATTTCAGTAGAAGCTCCCACTGAAGGGAGAAAAGTAGTAGTTGACCGAGACTTTGGTGCAACGGTCGATGAAAAAGTAGACCTATTTACAGAGGAGGTATGTAACTCATGCCTTAATTCTATCTTCAGCATCAAGATGCAGGCCATCGTCCGTGCCCGTCTCAAAGCTAGAAATGAAGCAGGCGAATTCAAGTACACAGATGAAGAGTGTATCGAGGCCGGCCTCACTTATGTTCCTGCAAAGGCTTCTGAGAGAACCAAGAAAGACCCAATGGATGCTGTCGTGAAGATGGTTGCAGATGGAAAGATGAGTAAGAAAGACCTCATTGCTTTAATTGCTAAAAGGATTGACGATGAGGAAAAACAGGCTTAGCAGGTCTGGGTTAAAGGCTTAAAAGGCCTAGAGTTGGGAGCTTGGAGCCTTTGTAATGTTGGGCTTCGGCTCCTGACTCAATAAAAAGAAAGAAAAGGAACAAGATGGCTAAACGACAAGGAATAATGTTAGCTAAGCCCTTAACACAAAAGCTCTTGGATAAGATGCCAGAGATGGTTATTGTCCAACCTAAAATTGATGGAGATAGGATTAAGGCTGTTCCTACAAAGGATGGATATATTCTGCTATCAAGTAGTGGAGCGTTGATGCCTTGTCTACCTCATATTAATGAACAGTTAAACAAAAGTCATTGGATGGAATGGACATTAGAGGTAAGACCAACCTTTGATGGAGAGGGTTATATTCACGGTACACCTCAACAGGATATCCACTCTATATGCAGTAGAAAGAAGAACCTACATAGTAACTATAAGTCTATACAATACCATATATTCGACCGGATAGGCTATGCTACCCAACTTACAAGAACACAACTTGTAGAAATAACTAAACAATCAAGTTTAGGCAAGGTTATTAAGTTGCATCCTTCATACACAATAAACAAGAAAGATTGGAAAGACTATCTCGACAAATTCATCAAAGAAGGTTATGAAGGCATTATTATCCGGGACCCTTCTGCCTTATACAAATATGGAAAGCAAAACTGTATTCTTAAATTCAAACCTCTTAAGGAAGACCGCTTTTTAATCATCAGCGCTATTGAAGCAATCAGTAAGGATGGAAAGCCTAAAAACATGCTTGGTGCACTAGAGCTTCAGGATAAAGAAGGAAGAAAATTTCATTGTGGGGCGGGCTGTCTTAGTCATGATAGTAGAGAGGTTTGGTGGGCATATAGACATCTACCTTTGGGAAAATATGCCCATGTTAAATATCTGCGGCTTACAAAAGACAACATTCCAAGAGAACCTATTCTCATAGAAATTATATATTAAAGGAAAGGATAAATCAATGATAGTAGCAATGAGAGAACAAGCAGAAAAAGATTTAATACATACCAGAAATCTTATTAAAGATGCTCTAGACAGTATGTATAAAGAGGATGCGTTCCCAATATTACGTACACTTCGGGCTTCAATTTCATCGATAGGAGTAGTAATGAATACTCTCGAAAATGATTTTGAAGTTAGTAGAAAGGAAAAGGAAAGATGAAGCTACCAAGGTATACAAAGAAAAAAAGAAGTCCTAAACAAACAGCAAACCAACTTCGCCTACGTGGTCAAGGACAGATGTATCTCATAAGAGGTGCTTTAAAAAGCATTCTTAATGATGTTCCATTAACAGAAAAGGAATACCACAGGATTATTGATATTCAGGCAACAGTAGAATATATAATAAAAGGGTGGAAGAGTAGCCGTGAAGTAGCTATAAACAACACTTTAGAAAAGGATTGCCCATTTTGAGAGAATTAAAGGTTCATGAATATATCTTAATGCCCTTTATAGTAACCCTCTGTGGTTCTACAAAGTTCAAGGAAGAATTTGAAGGAATATCATTAATGGAAAGCCTTAAAGGAAATATAGTCATTTTGCCTTCTTTCTATTCTCACGCTCACAATCTAGAACTGACAAAAGAAGAAGACCTATTCCTTAACGACCTCCATATGAGAAAGATATCTATTTCCGATTCTATCTTTGTTATTAACAAAGATGGATATATAGGAGCATCTACAAAGAGTCAAATTAAGTATGCCTACTCAAAAGGTATAACGGTTAGATATCTTGAACCTCTTAAAAAAGAAGAAGGAGAAAAGAATGATTAAGCATGAGATAGTATCATCTGACAAAACAACTTCAGAATGTGAAAAGATTCTAAAGTGGAAAATGGAAGTAAGTTCACTAGGTATTCTAATTATAAAAGTAAAAAGACCAGGAGACACGACATGGCAACACCTTATAACAGTTGATAAAGAAGGTGATTTTAATGTCTCAGAATGTCTTTTAAATCGTTTTAACATTAAACTACCTATAGTAATGTAAGGAGGGAGAACCACTATGATTAAGCATAGAGTTATTCAACCAAAAATTGTGGAGAATATATCATGATTCTATCACCCAAACCCACATGGAAAATCCAAGACTCCTCCAAGGTTCAAGATGCTATGGTCTGTATGCGCCAATATTTCTTCTGCCACGTTCTAGGATGGCGCCATGAAGACCCAAATAACCATCTTGTCTTTGGAACCGCCGCACATCTTGCAATGGAAAGAATATATCAGAAAGGTGAAAGGCCTGACTTCTCTGCTGAGGCTCTAACAGATGGTTATAAACTCTTCATAAATTGTTATAGAGAGTCCTTTCCTGAATATACAGATGAGGAGTATTCTCCAAAGACTCCCGCCAATTTCCTGCGGATGCTGCCAATGTACGCGGCTACTTATAAACCCATAGATACCTTTGAAATCCTCCATTCGGAAGTTGCTGGAAGTGTTATGGTTTCTGAAAACCGTAATATCTATTTTAAGATCGATATGATAGGAAAAGGAAAAGAAGAAGGAATCTTTACACTTGAACATAAGACCGGAACAAGATTTTCTTCTATATGGGCTAGAAAATGGCTTCAGAAGACCCAGATAGGAACTTATTCTTATCTTCTCTCTATGATGTACCCAGATGAGGATACCTACGGAGTTAGAATCAATGGGCTCTTTATAAAAAATCAACCAAAGTTAAAACTTGATGGGACTCCTTATGCTAACGCTGTTGATACAGAATTTCACAGGGTTCCTATCCAAAAAACCATCCCACAGCTTGAGGACTGGCTATGTAATATTAACTTCTGGCTTGAATTTATTGAGATTGAATTTGACAACCTAGCAGAGGTTAAGGAAGATGATGAAGTCATGCATGCCTTTCCTAAGAATACAGAAAGTTGTGATAAGTACTATGGTTGTCCTTATGCTGATTTTTGTATAGCATGGTTGAATCCACTTAGAAAATGTGAGAATCCTCCACTGGGGTTTATAGAAGAACACTGGGACCCACGGATTAAACAAGAGACGGCAAAGGAGGTGGTAGAACTATGATGATATTATCAATAATACTTATTATATTGCTTTTAGCTTCTTTCATATCTTTCCTTGTTGCATTAAGAATTATGGGGAAAATAGAGAAAAATATTAAAGAAATACAAACTTTAACAGATAAGATGAAAAGGATATGTTCCTCTATGGACACATATTAAAAGGAGGTAGTTGAGTTATGATACTATATGGGATTATATCAGTATTAGTAGGTTGTGCGATATGTATTATTATATGTCTCATAGTTGTCTTACGTGAAAATAAAATTATGAAGGAGAAAAAAGAATGCTCCAAAGAGATAAACATCAACTAACCATCCAATCTCACTTTGCTGAACTAAAGGCAAAATATGACCTAAGCAAATCTAAATATTCCAACATTCTTGTCCTTGGCGACTATGGTACAGGTAAGTCTTCTCTCTACGCTACCTGTCCAAAGCCTTGCGTTATCTTCTCCTTTGACTCTAATGGAACAAGTACAGAAGTTTTAGAGCCTTATATAGACAACGGCGACATTACAGTCATAAGATATGAAGACGATGATTGGCAGAATCCTCATGCCTTTCGAGATTGGCAGAAGGAGTTCCTTTTATGGAAGAGAAATGGCTGGTTTGATAACATTGCTACTGTTGGTATAGACAGTATAACCAACTGGGCACCGAGTCTTCTTTACCATATTATGGCTACTGGAATGGGTAAAGGAGTAGGCCCTCATGCCGGTGCCGCGCCATTTCAAAGTGACTACATGTGGCAACAGCTACATGCAGGGAACATTCTACGCAAGGATATAATGACCTTACCCTGTCACATTCTTATAACAGGTCACCCACATTATTGGAAGGATGATATTACAGGAAAGACAATGTTCGGTCTACTTATGTGGGGCAAGATTGCTGACCAAGTCCCGCTGTTATTTGATGAAAAGTACGTAACAAGAATAACTGGAGGCAAACATGTTCTTCAAACGAAGAACGATGGAGTTATACACGCTGAAACTAGAATGGGAGGGAAAAAGTTTGATAAGTTTATGGAGCCTGATATAAGGGCGTTGTTGAAGAAAGCAGGAAAGTCCTGGGAGGATAAACCTAGAATTGCTGATTTGAAGGAGGAGGTGGAAAAATGAATAAAGAACTGAATGATATAGCTAAAATGCGTATAGTTGATATAGAGGCAAAGAAAGACAAAAGGGAGGAAATAAATGAGCATGAGTTAAAGATGCAATGGGCAAGAGCTGTTCCTCTTTTGATAGATAGAATGTGTGAATCAATAACTGCTTGTGAGAATAGAGCCCATGCTAAAGATATAGGCGCTGCTTATATTGCCATACCTGGATACAAAGTTAGTATACAAAGAGAAAATAATCGCTTTGATATAAAAGTTGAAGAAACTTAAAACCATAGCCTTAGAGCTAGGCTTAAAGGTGGATGAAGAAAGGCTCCACGATGCTCTATATAGTGTTGAGTTGATGATGAAAATCTATAACAAATTGAAAGGAATTTAAGATGGATAAGGCAGCAGCATCAACATCTCTAATTGGAGATTTAATAGAATCAATCGACCAATTACATATTTGGGCATGTGATGTTAAAAGTCGAGCCGTTAAAATTACGGATGATTTAGCTGGTTCACCTCCATCAAAATCAGGAGATGAGGCAGCACCCGCAACAAGTAGACTTGGAGCAATTGGAACTGCTAGAGACCAAGTAGATTCAATTAGAACATATTTAGATATTATCTCAGCAGAAATTACAAGAATCTAACCTAAAGAAAGGAATATAAAAATGTCAGAAGACTATGGAGACAGCTTAATCGAAGACCTCGGTCTTGAAGAAGATCTAACAGTTGAAATCCACCCTGAGGGAACAGAACTAACCCTTAGAATTACCTCCATGGATGGAAACCATGAAAGTAAAGCAGGCAACATGTCAATAGCTGTTGTCTTTGACGACCCAGAAAACCCGGACACTATCGATGATATATTTATGTTCTTCAGTAAACCATCTGAGGGTGATAGTGTAAAAGAAGCAAAGAAGAAAAGAACACGTATCAAGAGTTTTTATAATGCTTTTGGTATAGATACATCAGGACAGGTAGATACAGCTGCTTGTATAGGTGAAACCGGTGATGCTATTCTGGGTGTTAAAGAGTTTGAAGGAAGAAGGACGAATGAGATTAGGAGGTTTGTAGGGTAACCTTTTTTAAATTGGTGAGGGGCTGTAACAGTAATGTTATAAGTACCGGTACTTAATAGGATGTAGTTCCAATAACTAGTCGGTTCGACTACTATCAGCCCTTTTCACCTCCGTAACAAATTGTTACGGAGATTAAACAAAATAAGGAGAAAATATGAAATCTAAATTTCGATACCGAGTATGTAACATTCCACTAACTGAGGAACAGTTCTTTATACTCCAGAAATACCTCCCTTATGGAATGAAAGGAAGGATATTCAAATTTATTGTGGAAGATTTAATAGAACAATTAGAGAAAGATGCGCCGGCATTCCTCGCGAGCATTTATACAAGGGAGATAAAACTTATGAGTTTTATGAAAGGGGATAAATATGACCGACCTGTCAACCCTAAAGAAAACCATTGAAGAGAGCTCCATTGAAGAAATTCAAGCATCTATCACAGCAATCAGGAGCTCTCGTCGAAACTATACAGTTGTAAAAGCAATACAGACTAGACAAAAATCCATAGACAAAGCCATAGCTAAAACTAACGTCGATGACCTTAAAGCACTTCTTAAAACGCTGGAGAACTCAGAGTGAAAGAATCTATACTTAAAAATATTCCTATAGAAAATATAAAGATTATTAACAGAGAGCGAAAAATATATGAAGTTGAATCCCTTCAATCTGACATAAAAGAACATAGTCTAATCCAACCCATTGCTGTAGAAGATTTAGAAGATGGAACATTTCGCCTTCTAGCCGGTGGCCGCCGTATAACTGCCTGTCGCAACCTCAATTATGAACTCATGCCTTGTAAAGTCTTTCCACCTCTTGATGAGTATGAAAGGAAGTGTGTAGAATTTGCCGAGAATATTCATAGAGAAGATATAACCTTTGCAGAACGTGCCTCCTCTACAAAGAAAATTCATGAACTTTGGGTAACTAAATATGGAGAGAAGAAAGGCCCAAGTGCTATTGGTCATTCTCTACAAGATACAGCTAAGGCCCTCGGCGTCTCTAAAATGACAGTGAGTAGGGAAATAGAACTTGCTACAGCAATAGAAATGGTGCCTTCTTTAGCTGAATGTAAAAACCAGAGCGAGGCTCTAAAGATGTTTGGAAAGTTAAAGGAGAGTATGTTAAGAGAGGAACTAGCAAAACGCTCTGATGAAATACTTTCTAAAAAAGGCCAAGATGTTCTTAAGAGGACTTTGATAAGTAGCTATATAGTTGGAGACTTCTTTGAGAATAAGATGCCTAGTAAAAGTTTCCATCTTATAGAAATCGACCCTCCTTTTGCAATAAAGTTAGGGAAAATAAAGAAGCTAGAGGATAAAAGTTCTCTTATTGATTATGTAGAGATAGATGAAAAAGACTACCCTGCTTTTTTAGATAGAATTATAAAGGAAAGCTATAGGCTCCTCCTCACAAATGGATGGCTTATCTTCTGGTATGCGGAAAGGTTTTGGCGTAAAGAAGTAGAAGAAACTCTTACAAGAAATGGTTTTGAAATAACAGGCCCTCATGCCCTCTGGAATAAAATCAATACAGGAAGCCAATGTAACTGGCCAGATAGAGCTTTAGGTAGTACTTATGAACCTTTCTTCTATGCACGTAAAGGCGAAGCTATAATATATAAACCAGGAAGGTCTAATGTCTTTACATATCAACTAGTCCATCCAGACAAAAAAATCCATCCAACAGAAAAACCTATAGAATTAGGAATGGAACTCCTCACGTGCTTTTGTCCTCCTTCCGGTCGTGTTGGTGTACCTTGCTGCGGTAGTGGGAATACTCTGTTAGCAGCCAGTAATCTTGGGATGCATCCAGTAGGTTGGGACATTGCACCAACTTATAAGAATTATTATACCTCAAGAGTAATTGAGGGAGATTATGGACAATATAGAAGTTATAAAGAAGGGAGTTAGAGATGGAATCAGCATCAGCACTCGATGACCTTATCCAACAATTACAAAGTCCAAAGATTATCCTAACTAGACCTAAGATTGATAAGAACTTAGAAATTCCTCCTGAGGCACTTGAAATATTGAGGGAGGTTTTGTTGGTTGGCGCGGCTAAGGGTAATGATAAATGGTGGGAGAAAGATATTCAAGAACATACGGTTGCTGCCTCTGTACATATAGATAAACTATATAAAGGCGGAGGCTCTCGCCATCTAAACCATGCTTTCACACGTCTAATGATGGCGGCAGTTATACAACATAGAAATAACCTAAAACAGGATGATTTCTCATGATGCTACAAAAGAAAGTATATCTTAAAATTCTACAAACAGAAACACTCGTGTTAGCTTCTTGTACTATAATGACAGTTTGTATAATGTTGATTGCTCTTTATCTATTTGAACATGCTATTAAGGCATGGCATTTGTTTCTTAGTACCTTTAGAGGGTAAGATGTCCATTGTAATCGAGACTTATGTAGTTTGCGACTCTTGTGATAATACAATAATTGGTCATTCAACCACAGTAGGTACTCCACAGAAAACAAAAGCTAGAGAAACAGCAGAAGAACATGGTTGGAAATGTTACACTGTAGGAGGCCATAAGATACAAGATTTCTGTCCAAAATGCAGGAAAGGAGAACAAGGTGATAAGTAAAAAAATAACCGAACACTTTTCGTTTAATGGAGATAAGAAGATAATCTGTTCTTGTTGTAAGAAAATCATGATTACAGATATCTTTTGGAAACATATGGAGATGTTAGAAGAAGTAAGAATGGAACTAGGCTGGCCTATTATTGTCAACTCCGGCTACCGCTGTCTTAAATATAACACAAAGATAAAGGGCAGTGAAGGCTCTTGGCATATGATATTTGCTACAGACTTAGTTACAGGAGCAGGAGATATAAAAGATATGGAGCAATATAGATTAGAAAAACTTATAGAAATAGCCAAAGACCTAGGCTTTACAGGAATTGGAACTTACAATACTTTCATCCATCTAGACACAAGGCCTAAGTTTACTACATGGAGAGGATGATGGTAAAAGAAACCTACCAAGTGGAAATGGTCTTTGGTAACATAGAAGTTGTTGTCATAAAAGGAATCATTAAAGAAATCCCTCATTCACTAAAAATGTGGAAAGGTTCAAGATGGGAACGCTTCTATAATTATTACTATAAACAAATCCACTGACCCAAGAAAGGATAAAAAATGACCAACGTCCCTTATGCAGAGGGCCCAAACGACTGTAAAATCTGCTTTGTAGGTGAAGCTCCAGGCTATGATGAAGTTAGGTACCAAAGACCTTTTGTTGGTGCTGCAGGACAGAAGCTAGACACATTACTTTCTAGGTCTGGAATAGTCAGACAGGAATGTCGAATAGATAATGTTTTACAGTTTAGGCCTGCAGGTAACTATGTAAAGCCATACATAGATTTGCTTAAAAATCCACCTTTTGTCAGTGAAATAGCTGAGAAGAACATTAGTGCTCTTCTAGAAAGGTTGATAGAATGTAAGGCTAATGTAATTGTTCCTCTTGGTGGAATTGCCTTGTTTGCTTTAACTAGACTAAAGAATATAACTAAGAGACGTGGCTCTATTCTGCAAAGTTTCCCTTTACACAAAGAATGGTCTAGACCAAGAAAAGTAATCCCTACAATCCATCCCTCCGCGGCACTTCGTATGTATGAGTATAACCACTTCATCGCTCATGATTTAAAAAGGATAAAAAGAGAAAGTGAGTTTCCTGATATAAGACTTATGAAAAGAAACCTTATTCTCTCTCCATCTTTTGATGAGGCTTTAGAATATATAAGAAAATGTTCTGAGTTCAAACTCATTGCCTTTGATATTGAGGTAACTAAAGAGGAAATCTCCCATGTAAGTCTTGCTGTTACCCCAAACGATGCTATCTGCATACCTTTTTATGATGAAGGCAGGGAACATTTTACTATATATCAGGAATCTGAGATATGGAGAGCTTTAGGAAAGCTCTTATCTAACCCTAACGTGACAAAAGCAGGCCAGAATATAGGCTTTGATTCTACTTTTGTTTATCGAAAGTTAGGAATAGTAATTAGACCTATTGAAGATACTATGATAGCGCAGCAAATATCCTTTCCTGACTTTCCTAAAGGGCTTGATTTTATTGTATCTATCCATTGCAACGGCGAGCCTTATTATAAAGATGAAGGAAAGAAGTGGTTTAAGAACCCTTTTGCCACATCTCTAGCCTTTCGCCGTTATAGCGCTATGGATTCTGCCGTCGTTATGGAGGCCTTTCCTAAATTGCTGAGTGTTTTAGAACATTTTCATAATATAGATACGTATAAAAACCAGAGGAACATTGTTGAACCTCTAACATTTATGAGTGAGAGAGGGATAAATATTGATAAAGAAGGGTTGAAAAAAGCATCTATTAATACAGAAAAAAAAATAGGAGTTCTGCAGAAAGAACTAAATGACATTGTAGGCTTTGAACTAAATACCTCCTCACCTAAACAAGTAAAAGATTACTTCTATATCCGTAAAGGTATTAAACCATATGTTAAAAAAGGCAAACCTACTGTCGATGGTAAGGCTCTCAAAAAGATATATGTAAAAGGGTTTAAAGAAGCTGATATCATGTTAGAGCTTCGGCACCTTAGAAAGATGAAAGGAACCTATTATGATGTTAAACTCGACCCTGATGATGGTCGTCTTCGTTGTTCCTATGACCCTGTTGGAACAAAGCAAGGACGGCCTAGTTCTTCTGAGACTATTTTTGATGTTGGTACTAATTTATTAAACCAACCACCAGAAATGCAGAAACTAATGAAGCCTGACCTTGGTTATATAATGCTTTCTCTGGACTTATCTCAAGCAGAAAATAGAGTTGTTGCTTATATATCTAACGAAACAAGAATGATAAAGGCCTTTGAATTAGGTGTAGATATCCATAAGCAGACTGCCGGTCTTATATTCAACAAACCTATTGAGGAGGTTTCAGATAAACCAGGAAGTTGTTCCATTGGGGGTGGAAAGTTTTCTGAAAGGTTTTGGGGAAAGAAAGCTAATCATGGACTTAATTATGGTGAAGGCTATGGGACCTTTGCAGATGACTATCAAATATCTAGAAGGGAAGCAAAGATTATTGTTGATAGATATCATTCCGTATATCCAGGAATTAGAATGTGGCACTCTAGTATTAGAGAGCAAATGTCTAAAAATAAAACACTTATTAACTGTTATGGAAGAAGAAGAAGGTTTATGGGTAGATGGGGAGATGAGTTATTTCAGGAAGCATATTCCTTTATACCCCAATCAACGATTGCAGATAAGTTCAACAAAGATGGAATCTGTTATGTATATTATAACCAGGATTTATTTGGAGAAGTTGAATTACTCAATGCTATTTATGACTCTATTCTATTTCAAGTCCCTCTAGATATTGGAGTAGAAAGAATGTACGAAATTATAATGACTATAAAAAGAAACTTAGAAACCCCTCTAACATGGAAGGATAAGGAGTTTTCCATCCCAGCAGACTGTAAGATAGGCTTCAACGCTTATGGAGATGTCGAGTTTGGACATAAGGAGTTGGAAGATAAAGATAATGTTGTGGAAAGGATAAGGAGGTATATTGATGTTAAGACCTAAAGAAACAATTCCAATAATTGAAAATGGAGAAATAGTTGGATACAAGTGTCAGCTTCCTCCTCCAATAGATGGTCACATAACATTACCAGAAGGCCTAAAAAATGCTGAATGCAACTCTACAGATGGCTGGACTTATAAGGATAAACCATTAACTATATATTGGAGCAAAGAGTGAGTCGACATCTCCCGGATTGGATTGACGCTTATTTAGACTATACATCTAAGACAGAACCGAGGGAATCTTTCAGAAAGTGGGCAGCTATCTCTGCCGTTGCATCTGTTCTTCAACGAAAGGTATATCTTCCTCTAGGTATGGAGACATTCTTTCCTAATTTCTTTATCATTCTAGTAGGCCCTCCAGCAGCTAGAAAGGGAACCGCCTGGAGACCTGCAAGGAAAATCCTTGATTGGATTGGGATAAAGATGGCTGCTGACGAGACTTCTAAACAAAAGTTAATTATGAGATTAGAAGAAAGCTATGCTTCTACTTCAGACACAGAAGGGAATTTATATAACCATAGTTCTCTAACCATCTCGGCAAGTGAATTGACTGACTTCATTGGCTATGCAGATATTGATTTCCTAGTCATGCTCAACAAATGGTATGACTGTGAAGATAGATTTGAATATGATACTATCAAACATGGACTTAAGGAAATCTCTGAGGTCTGGGTTAATCTTTTTGGTTGCACCACGCCAGACCTTCTCCAACTCTCTATGCCTCAAAGCTCTGTAGGTTCTGGCTTTACATCTAGAACAATCTTTGTCTATGAAGATAATAAAGCTAAGATTGTAATATGGCCTGAGCAGGATGAAAACTTGAAGGATTTGCTAACTAGAGACTTAGGTGAGATATTTACGATGTGTGGGAGGTTTTCATATGAAGATGGATATATAGCAAAGTATGGTGAATGGCGGCAGCTTGGGGAACTACATCCCCCTATAAGGGAACCTAAGTTGGCATACTACCTTGAGCGCCGCCATGTTCATTTGTTGAAACTAAGCATGGTTTTCTCTGCATCTCGTGATGATGATATGGTTCTTCGTTTGGTAGACTTTGAAAGGGCTAGAAAGACTCTTGAGAAAGCAGAAAAGAAGATGCCGCTGGTATTTAGGGGAATGGGAGCTAATCCACTTGGAAGAACCCAGTTGCAGATAATGAGAACTATTGGAGAGACTAAAGAGATAAAGCTTAAAGATTTAATGAATACTTATTATGATGAAATAAGTAGAGATGACTTGAGTAAGATTTTACATACGCTTATATCTATGGGATTTTGTTCTGTGAATTATGAGAAGGGAATGGTTAGCTATATTAACAAAAGAGGAGGAGAGAGTGATGGATGAATCAACTTGTATCGATTGTTGTCATGCAACAGATAACGCACATTATGGTGAATGCGGAGATTTGGCTACTGGTTATTGTAACTATAAGGATGTGCCTATCAATTTAGATAATGGGGTTTGTGAAAACTATAAGGAGACATAAGATGAAAACATCAAGAGAACGAATTTTAGAACAGGCATTAAGGGCTAAATGTCCAGAGGGTACGTACTTTGGTAGTCATGTATTTACACCAAAACAGGCCTATCATAACGCTATCGAAACTGCTTTTGCAGAGATAAAAGATGTGTATTTTGGGGACACCTATTTGGACGTGGATGAAGCTTTTTGTATTCCAGTTTCTGAGGATGTGGAAGTTCTTACACGGTGCTATGATATGGCTTGCGAGAGCTTATGTCCAGAAACATTTGACTCTTTTGTGAGAGTATATAACGACTTAATAGTTGTACGCAAGTTAAGTATTACGAGAATAACCAAATGATACCACTACGATAAACACTTCGGATAATCATATCTGATTCCATCTTCGTAACAATTTGTTACGGAGATTAACGTAAAGAAAGGAGAAATGAAATGTCAAAAAAATCATGGAGTACAGGATATAACGAAGGATTCAATGCAGGTATAATATACCGAAAAGCTCAAACTGTTAAAGGTATTAGAAGACTATCTAAAAATGGTTTCTGTATCACTTGTGTACACAAATTAGTGCCATTTGATATAGACCCATGCCGTCCTTGTACATGGCTTCCAAAAGGAGAAGACAACTGGAAACCTATTCCCCATACCTCTCCCGATAAATTCTCACTCCCTTAGCTCTTGCCCTCTCATGAGACTTTTTCAACTGCCTATCCAACAGCTTTGACTTAGTCTCATCAGAGGCCTCTTTATAAGAAGCCCACTTCATTGTCTTTATCATAGCTTCTTTCGCAAGCTTTCCATAATAGATAGAATATTCTCTATAGAATTCCAAAGGAAGATATACATCTTCTCCTCGAATCTTCATTGTGCGACTAGGCAAACCTGGATAAATTTCCATTCTATTTAGTTCTATCTCTACTGGATCTGTACTAACTTTACTCCAAGCAAAAGGAAGCCATTGTTGTAGACTTCTTCCAATACCAGTTTCTCCTGAGGCTTTAACAATAATCTCTTCGCCGAAAGCATCAATTCTTGGAGGAGGAGTTATGCCCATTTTATCTGCTATAAACCACGGAAGTACATTGGCAATAGCTGAAGTTCTCTCATGATTTTCTCTAACATATCTACCTTCTCCTTGATAACTCTCATATGTTCTATTTACCTGCCTCCAAAATCCTGAAAAAGGAACGAAACTAGCAGGAACACCTTTAGCAAACTCTTTAAATCCATACTTGCTTTTCAATGCTCTAGATATATTATCCAGATAAGTATTTTCAACTAGGTTCTTCATAACAGACCAAACAAGGTCAGAATATGCTGCTTCCTTTGTTTCATCATCCTTCATTTCATGCCAAGCATCTCTGAAAGCGATGATATTAGAAATAACCATATTAAAGGGTTCTACTTTCCTGTAAGGAATCCAATAGTTGCCAACTCTAATTGAATGTGGTTTCTTTCCTAAGGCATACCAAGATCTCTGTTTTGCTGGATTTCTAGGAAACTCTCCTGTAATTCTATCTTCATCATTAAGAAGCATGAGAAGGACAAAGGTTAAAACTGTTCCTTCTATTTGATTAGCAATAAGATCTGTAAATTCTTTACTTTGAAGTGCTGGGCCTTGCTTGAACTTACCTGTTGTACCAATCTCAACATCAGCAGGCCTCTTAGAAATATCACTAACACCTTTAACTATTCCAAACCCAGGCGTCATTTCAAGAGCTCTATTAAAGACATTAGACATAGTGTTCACAAAAGGAATGACTAGTCTTGCCCCTGGAATTACTTCACTTATCCATCTTCTCATCGCGCCAGTTGATTGAGCCAACGCTCCTGGTTTATTCATAAAGGTTACATAGTTCATAAACTCATGTGCATCTTCTTTCATCTGAGTTGTAGCTTCTATACTCTTTATATCCCTTCCAGTGCTTTTAGCTATCTGTGCTTTTTGTGCATTGAGATAAGCGTCTCCTGCAAGAGCTTTAAAATATACATCAACTACAATCAGTGACCTACTAAAAGGTGTAAGATATCTACTGATTTTCTCTGAAACTCCTAATGCTCTATAAGCACCAATAATTGAGCCTAGTTCTATTTGCCATTTAGTCTCAAGATTAGGAGGAATAATTCCAGTTCTCCATGATTTTCTAGCCTCAAGAAAAGCTTTCTTAATATTTGTGGGACTATTTATTCCATACCAAAATTGTAAGGCTTGATTTAAGAAGATAGTTTTTTCATTACCTTCAAGTGAGGGCATTAGTTTCTTTGCAAGTTTATTAGTAAATACTGTCTCTACTCCAGCCCGTGTTGCCATCTTTATTCCTTGATATTCTAACCACATAAAATTAGAGAAGGCATTTGTAGTATTAGCTGTAGCAGAGAGAATCCCTTCATAGAATACTGCATAGAATAAATCTCTCCACTTGTTACTTTTCTTTTGAGCCTTTTTATCACTTAGCTTTTCTCCAGCAGCATTAAAAGCAACCTTAATCTCTGCCTCAGTTCCACTATCCCAAACACCAACAAGTGTCTTCATATCATCACTAGAAAGCGTTCCTCTTTGCACACCTTTTATTAAATCAAAGATGACAGCATTACTACTTTGGGCCGATACTTTTGCCGCGTGCATCTTTCTTCCAGCCTGAGTATTGGTTGTAGCACGAAGGCCTTCAAGGAATACTGCTTGTTTGTATAAAGCTTGTTCTGCAACTATATCTAAATCCTCCATCATTTGCAAACGGAAGATTTCTTTTTGTAGCATACCTACATGTGTATATAAAGCTAGGTCTTCTATATTTGTAAGAGCCTGACCTAATTCGGCCTTCTCTAAGATAATATCCATAACTTCGCTGTCATTAACAAAAGTTGCAGCAGAAGCTAATAGTTCTGGGTCATGCTGAATAATATGGTCAGGCATGTCTTTAACTATACCATCTTCAAATATCTGTCTAGTAACAGCATCCATTCTTGCTATACGTTTCTTGACTGTTTGTTTATCTTTATAAGGGATGGTATCAACAGGCTTTCTTGCTTTGAAAGGACCTTTCTTCTTTTTAAGTGGTGGAGCTCTATATGTAGTATAAGAAGTTTCTTCGGCATGAAGTTCATGCCAGAGTAAGTTCTTTTTTTGAAACTCCAATATTGGATGAAGCTTTTGAATCTTACCAACATTCTCCATAATCCTACCTGCATACTCTTCACTTAACTCAACACCTATACTCTTTCTACCTAAGACCTTAGAAGCAGCTATAGTAGTTCCTGCACCTACAAATGGGTCTAAAACAGTCTCACCTGGAGATGAATATAATTTTATAGCCCTTCCGAAGAGTCTAACAGGAGCTGGTGCTGGATGCTGTAAGGACTTTCTGAGATTTCCAGCAGCAGTCACTTTCCAAGTAGAATCAGTAAGATTAAATAGCTCTTTTCTAGTTAAGTCTTTTCTTTGAGCTTTACCTTTCCACTGACCCTTATGGAATACGGCTATAATCTCCCCTGGATTTGTCCAAGGAGAGGCTGCTGTACCTATTCCCATACCTCTTTGGATTGCTCCCTTTTCCCACCTATGAGTTTCCCGAAGAGTCCATCCTGCTTCTCTTGCTAAAACTTTAAATCTTCCAGAGAAATCATATGTCTCTCCTCTTACCCTTGTATATTCAGGAATATTTACAACGAGTCTTCCTTTATCTTTAGCTTCAAAAAGCAACTTCTTCAAATATTGTTTAGTAAACTTTTCATGGTCTTTTATACTTAGAGCATCTGCACTCTCTGCATACTGCATACCTATATTATAAGGAGGAGAAGTGACTATAAGGTCTATACTTTCCTTTGGTATTTGAGTCTTAAGATAATCAGCATTATATACTTTAGTATCATCATCTTGAAAGAAAGGTACCTTTGTATCTTTCCTTTGAAACTCTAAACCTTCCTGCCTTATCTCCATAAATCCAAGCAACTCTTCTTCTGTCATCATCACCTGTCCAACAGGATTGCCTGTCTTCGTATCTCTCTGAATAACACTATATATATCCTCAGTTCTCTGTGTCCAATCTAATGTAATTCCTTCTTTTGTATCAAAGGTTCCAACAGCATTGATTATTGGAGTAGGAATACCTATTCTTCTATTAAGCATTGCAACTATATCTTCCTTACTTAAATCCGCACCAGTTACTCTTCTCCATTCTGCCCTAATCAACTTAAGCCAGTTTGTAATCTTATCAATAATTCCTTTAGGCATCAAACGACTATCATGGAAGAACTCTCCAACTGCATCACTAAGAGCTTCCTTACCTCCAAACTCCCTTATACCTGCTTGAACAACAGAGTTATCCAACCCAAGTCTCTTTATAATAACCTCTGTAGCTTCATGTCCAATAGTGTCCATTCTAATATTATTAGAAAGATAAAGCTTTCCTGAATTGTTATCAATAGCAGCGTTTACTGGCTCACCTATATCATTATAAAGCTGTCCAGTACTCTGTGTTACATCACTGAAGATATGGCCTAGCCCTTCAAGGAGAGCAAAACGAGGAGCTATGTTGTCTTGGGGAGTTCTTCTCTGGAATTCCATATCAGCCGGGGCGGTTTTTTTGAAGCTATGATAAGCTATATCTCCAGCTTCTCCTGCCCTTACTTCTCCAGGTTGGCCTAGATATTTATCTACCCCTTTTGGTTTCTCTTCAAAAAGCGTCCAGAACACTTTTTCACCAAATAGTTGATAGTCCTCAAAATGTTTTAGCTCATGTGCAACACTTCTTACATAATCAGATGTAACTGATTCTGTTATCATCAGGGGGTGAGCTACTACAAACAGCCTACCTTTACGAACATCAATAAAAGCACGAGTGGTTAACTTTCTGCCATAGGATTCTGCCTCTTCTGGTGTTATTATTGATACTGTCCTTAAACTGTTTAAAAGTTTTGGTGAACTTTCAGCAAAAAACTCAAATGCGTTAACAATCCTCTCAAAGTCAGAACCTCTAACACCCATACCTCGTGATATAAATACACCTCCAAAATCTCTTGAAACAATAGACACCCCTACATCCTTTTCCTCTTGTGTAAGCTTCCTCCTCTTCAACTGAAATTCCAAACTCGGAGTTTTCTCAACCTTTCCAAGAAACTCATCCATAGCTTTTGCCGCAGCTATATTAGCCTTAATATCTCCAATATCCTCCCCTGTCTCTTCCCTAACCCTCTCCGCTTCAGCCTGTTCTTCAGGAGTCATTTCCCTAAAGTCTCTTCCATGACTCAATTCATGTTCAATGAAATAGACTTGCCTACCTGTTTTACTGCCTAACTCACTAAGCTTTGTGCTTCCCCTAAGAACCATGTTCATACTGCCATCTGGATTATGTGTAACATAAGCATAAGCATCCTTAAACATAAACTCAAAAGATGCTTCAAGCTTAGCTCCTATTTTCTTTTTGGTTGCACCTTTAAATAAACTACTAAAAACTCCTTCAGTCCATCCTTTTACACCTCCAGGCGCAATGGTTACCTTTCTAACATTATCAGCAATCTCACCTGCATTTTCTATATTAAGAACATTAAGAGCAGTCAATGCTCTATCTACATCCTTCTTACTTGTGCCTTGTATAATATCTACACCAACAACCTTACCTGGAGCAAGTTCTAGTCCAACATGACCAGTCTGATGCTGTTCTTGTGTAATTACAACCTTGCCACTTTTAAGAATAGGTCTAACAGTTGTTCCTTTAAACTTCTCTTTTATATCTTTAGTCTTTACTCCCCTTTCTTCTAAGATACTAGTAAGCATCTTGCCAGTAGAATCTTCTGGATGCTCATTTCTCCATTCTCTAACTAAGTCTATCTCAACACTTTGCCTACTGTTTAAGGCTTCTGGAGATGGATTCTCTTCCACAGATTGCATTGCATCTGAGTAAACATTTACCTCTTGTTCCATTCTTTCTGATACAGAGGTTAGACCTTCTACAGGCCGGGCTACATCTGTAACAGTAACCTCTGGAGAAGGAGGTTTCGTCATATCTGCAAGTGCACCTCCCATAAGGCCACCAGTTGTAAAACCAGCATAAGCAGCATCCATCAAGCTAAGAAGTACATCTTTTGCTTTACCTACATCCTTATAACCAGCTTCAACAAGAATATCTACTCCTTGCTGTAGAAACTCTTCTGTTCCTTCAACTCCCGCGGCAATTAATGCCTTGCCTATTCGCTTTGCTACTGGAGCGGAAAATGTACCTAATACAGCAGATATACCTAAGTCCTCTAACTTAGCTTTAAGCAGACCTGCAGCAGCGGGAACCATTCTCCTTTGCCACTCTGGAAGTTTCTCCCCTGTTTTCTTTTCATAATCGTAGACTCCCGCGACAGTATCACCTGTCTCAACAGTAGCCATAAAGGCTAAACCTAAAGCAGGATTAGTTCTCATCGCCATATATATTCCCATCATAGGAGCATTTTCTATAAGATTTGAAGCCCATCTATAAGGGTCAAAGAACTCACCAGCAGTTCTAAAGCCTCTTGTATATTTCCCAGTCTTAGGTCTTACACTCTCAGCTCTATATTTGTCGAATTTCCTTTTCCAAAAATCAGCGGCGTCCATTAAGTCCTGCTGAGTAGGTATGAGATTATAGTAATCTCTCTCAGAGGATATCTCAAAGGGCTCTCTTGGTTTACCTTCAGGTGCTAGAGTGGAAAGACCAAGAGGAGCATCAACAAATATACTCTCTGGAATTCTTAAAAGTCCACGCTTAGCCATACTAACAGCCCCACCAAGACTATCTTCAGGTTCAACAGAACGCATAAAGTTACTGGTAAAAGTATTCTTATCGTCCTCATTCAGGCCTTTAAATTCTTCAGAAGGTTCTATAAATTCCTGCTTGAATCCTTCAGCAACCTTCCTTTTATCTCCAACAGATAAGGACTGAAATCCAGGGTCTATTAAAAAATCATCCCATTTCATTTAAAAAATTCCTCCAGCACCACTAGACCTTTTGCCTGTATATTTATTTATTGTTTCACTTACACCAGTAGCTCCTGGAGGAGGTTCTGCAGAAATACCCTTTCTCATCATATCAGCTTCTTTTTGTCGCCCTAATAACTCAAAGTATTTAGCCATAAGTTCTTGTACCTGTGCAGCTGACATATTTTCTGTCGCGGTAACTCCAATAGCTCTAGTTATAGAATTAAAAACTTCGATAAGTGCTGGGTCATCTGTTGGGTCTTTTCCTGTAGTTTTTCTATAAAGGTCTAAACTATCAGAACTTGCACGAGCTATAACATTTTTAGCCTCTGCTATATCCTCAGTTGATGTTATCTGTGTAGCTTGCATGGTTGTAGCTTGTGCTCTATCTTTAGCTCTCTCACTTACATCTATAGCTTTTTCTTCCTTAGCCCAACCCATATCAATATCAAACTGCCTCATCTCTTCCTCTATCCTACCTTCATCAAACTCTTGCTTCTTCAACTTCAGTTTATAATCATGTCTAGCCTTCATCCTCTCCAACTTAAGCTTTTCATTCTCCGTCTGAAGAGAGTTAATCTCAGCCCTCTGTTCTGGAGAAAGAATGGTAAACTCATCTGGGTCTAACCTATCTCCAGATAATGCCCGCGCCATTGCCTTCTTATAAGCTTGACTTTGAGATAGTTTTTTAACACCTCCTCCAAGTTGTCCTTGCCATCTATCCTGGAATCTACCCATAGTAGCCTGTCCAATATCTCCCAGGACATAAGCCAGACGGTTCCAGTCAAAAGGTTGCTTCGCTCCTTCTTCTGATGCCACAACACCAGGAGGAGAATCTCCACTTAGGTCTGGAATAGACGTTGCAATACCACCACTTTGGTCTCCTAATCGTGGAAATCTAGGACTGTCAATAGTATCTCTCATTACACTAGGAGCAAAGTTAAAGGCACCCGTTTGTTTAGAGGCTTTATATCCAAAGTGAGTAGGACTTGGCGCTGTAGAACTCGGTGTTGCTCCAGTCATTGCAGGTGGATAGTTTGGCCTAAAACCTCTATTTAAATTAGGAGTAGGCCCTTCTGGACTTCTTTGTTCTATTAACTTTGTAGCCTGTGTGGCCTTTTTAGGTCTTCTATAATTAAGGTACATTCCATGATATTGAGGCATAGTATCTCCTTTTTCATCTTTGTAACAAATTGTTACGGAGGTGGAATTAAGAAGCTCCGGCAACACCACCTGCTAAGGCACTAATAATTCCTCCTACAATAGGAGCTCCTGGAAGTGGTATCATAGTACCTACTTCTACACCCATTGCACCTCCACTCATCATCCCACCAATAACACTCTGTGTCTTACTTGGTTCATCAGGCCCAGGTATAACTGAACCTGTAACAGCACTTAGAATATTTCCTGCTTTCTGGAACAAGTTCATGTCCCACATATCTGCTTTTGTATCATACTCAAGGTTCCTCTCATACTCCTCATTCTTTGCTACTATAATAGCCTTGTGCATATCTCCTAAAAGAACCGTAGCAGCCCTATTCGCCTCGAGTCTATGAGTCTTCATATTGTGTAACATAGTTGTATGAGTATTAACAAAGTTCTGTTTCTCTCTCTTCTCCTCCAACCTAGATTCAATAGTTCCCTTAACATGGTCTTTCAATGTAGCCTCTGCAACCTGCATATTGCTAAGAAAACTCTTATCAAACACATCAAGCTCTCTTCCTATAACATCAGAGAAAGTTCCAAGCTTTGCCGAGAGTGCATTTTTAAAGGCATCTATTTTATCCTTCCCAATAGAACCAAAGACTCCCGCGCTAGCATTCTGCTGAGAGATAAGGTCTACATATGTTCTAAGATATTTATCAACAAGGTCTTTAGCTACTGCACTCTTATTATTACCTGCTTGGTTAGAACTATTAAATCCAGCCTGAAACATATCAGAAGTAGTTCTACTTTGATTATCTATATTGTTGCTATAGGAATCTGTATAAACTCTACTAAGGTCAGACACAAGTCTCTGTCTTAACCCTGCAATGTCTTTGATTAAACTCCCCTGAACATTGCTAAGACTATCAGCCGAACTTAACCCTGCATTGAATATTCCTGCTTCAGTATCTATATAAGATGTAAGAACTTGACTATAAATCTCCATCTGCATACGGCCGAGGTTATCGACCATAGTTTGACGAAGTCCCATAGATGCTTGAATTATTCTACCTTGAATATCTGACATTTGAGAGCCAGCCCCCATCATGCTATTGAAGACACCTCCATAAAGATTTGCTTCAGCTTCTTTAGAAGACCTCGCATCATTACTATATACACCTATAAACTCCTTACACATTCCAACATATTCTACAAAGCCTCTCATATAAGATTCTGTATATTGTGTAAGGGATGATACAAATAAACCTGTTAAAGTATTAGTACTGTTGTTAGCTATACTAATCATGTGTGCCTGCTGCTTGGCATATGTTTCTAGATAATTCGCCATCACATTCTTAAACGTATCAATATATACAGGGAAGGCATTAACAAAGAGATTAGACTCTAAATCAGACTGATAATCAAAAACCTTATTTTCAAACTCAGATTCTCTTAAGGCCATCCCTATAATATAAGCAGAACTATTAACAGCATTAATATCAGACATACCACCTGCAAATCTGTTTGTAGCTCTAAGATGTTCTGGCATCATTCTTCGTCTAAAGGTAGCAACTGCTTTAGCGACAGGAGCACTTTCAATAATTCCCTCCGCGGCATCTAGAGCCATAGACACAGCAGTTTGTGCTCCAAGGACAGCATCTTGTAGAGAAGCATTGATAAGAGCCGTCACCTCAGGAGTTGCCCCATCCATTATATCAAGCATTGCTGCCTTTACATTAACCCTCAAAGATGCCTCTACATTAGAAACATCTGTAAGAGCTCTAGTCTCTGCACTATCTATTGCTCCATTCATTGTAAGACCAGCAGATGTCAAAGCCTTATCATCAATAGTATCTGCATTAGCCCAACCTTTAGCTAGTTCGGCAGCGGAGAGGGAATCAGAAAGAGTTATTGCACTAGCATTAGCATCGGAAACTACATCTCGTGAATGTGCCTGTGCATCCTCATTAGCCTTATCTGTAAACTCCTCTAATGCAAGCTTAGCACTAGTAGATATACTTGTCATAGCAGTTTCAGAATCATCTTCTGCATCACTGTAGATATTATCAGACTGAGTCTCCCCCATTGCATCAGCTGCTCCAACCTTAGTATTAATAGCGTCTATAACATCTCCACTACTATCATCGGCCTGAACATCTGCACTTTGAACTCTACTAAGAGATTTAAGAGAAGCCTTTCCATCTACACTCTCTATCATATCTTCATTAGTTGCTTTAGCAGAACCTGTATTATCAACAAGAGTTGCTATTCCAGTCTTGCCGTCTGCTTCTGCATCGGTGTAGATATTATCTCCAGTAGTTTCAGCAAGTGCATCTGCATCTGCTATCTTAGTAGCTATCTGGTCTACTGCAAGGTCAGCATTAACTATGGCATCTACTGCCGCTTGTGTAACCGCAGTAGAAGCATCATCCGTTGCCGCGCTAGACATTGTCGCCATAGATGTGCCAACACTAGCATCATCCTCCATTACGTCAGCAACCTTCTCGACTGCTTTATCTATTGCATCTACAAATACGTCATTAATAGTTGTCTGTGCAGCTGTCTCTGTTGTCGCAAAAGATGCTCTAGCATCAACCATAATGTTAGTAGCTTCATCTCTAATATCTTCAACTAAAGAAGTTGCTTGACTATTAGCTTCTATATTAGCTCCAGCAACAACATCTGTTGCTTTTGTTTCTGCACTTACCACTACACTATCCATTAAACTAGACGCATCTACCTTAGCATTTTCATATGCTTGAACAGCTATCTGTAAAGCTCTAGCTAAAGAATCTCCAACCACATTACTAAAGACACTATCTACATCCAACTCCGGTACTTGTATAGCCTGTTCTGCCTGAGCTAAATCTAAGTTAGCTCCCCAATCAGTCTCTGGGTCTACTTCATCTACAGCCTCAACAAAGTCATCAAGACTATCTGCCATCTCATCAAGACTATCATCAGGGTCAAAAGCAGAGACTCCTTCATAAGGGTTACCTCCAACATCAGTAAGACCCTTTTCTATAATAAATCTTAATGCAGATGGGTTATCTGCAAAAGTGCCGGTGCTTGTATACGGAGTAGCACCAACAGCTCCACCTCCCCAATCTATAGGAGCAGCATCTACTGTAAGACCAGCTAACAGTAAATGGTGTGTATCCATCTGGTAATCAGCAGTTCCCTGCGCAGTTCCTCCACCACTCCCTGCCATCTTTATACCTCCTATCAATACTTAAATATATTTAGGTGAATACCTATTCTCGTGGTGTGGGTTTGACCTAAGATCTTCCACGTAGGTCTTCCATCGCTCATTTTCCTCATCGTGTAAGTAGCCTTCGTGCCTCTCACAAGCAAACACACAATTACCAGAAAAGTAATAATAATACTTAACAGGCTTCTTACCACAAAACTTGCACATCAATTCGTTGGATCTAAACAAATTACCATAAGAGCCATCTACATATAAATCGAATACATCATCATCTTCAATTTTATACATCCCTTAAACCTCCCAACTAATAAGTGTAACAGATGTATCAGCGCCTAAACCCTTAACCACATCAATAATCCTTTTAACTTTTGTATATGCTAGAACCTTATAACAACCTTGCCCTTTAGCAAATTCCAGCATCTTATCTACAGCATCTTTCCAAAGAACTTCAGGAATAAATTGATAACCATGAAGGCTATATATTAGTAAGTTTTTAGTCTTAGTATTTCCTTCAACTGTAAAGGTCGTTATAGCCATAGCATAAATATTTGCTGCATCTTCTTTCTCACCTATAATAACCCAAGCCTGACTTTGTCCTAATAGAAGATTTTCCAATATACTATTTAGAGTCTCTTCTGATGTTTCCATAGTAGGAGACAAAGTATAAACTATATGTGCCTTTATATCACTCCAGTAGTGTGATACCTGATTATTTGTTAGCCTCACTAACACTGAGCCCCCTTACTGTTCGCCTTCCAGAAGATTGCCATTTAACATTTATGTAGTCTAATTTCATACTTGCAAAAGCGCTGCACTTTACTGCTATCCTAAACTCAATAGCTGTAGCTTGAACACGAGCAAAGCCTATGTCATTAAGCAGAACCCATGTTGAACGAGTCCAACCTGAATCCTTGTTATATCTATAATCTACAGCCACATGAGTTAAAGCATCAGTTGCTACTTCTATTCCCAACTCGATAGTCGTTATAGTCTTAAGGTCTCTATAACCAAAGTCTAACACATCTGTAACAACTATTGGAATAGTGCTCGCATTAGTTGAATATACTCCAAGCAATGCACCTTCAACTGTATAAGCACTTGTAACCTGTTGAGGACTTTGCCCTAGGCCTTTAGAAGTAAGAACAAAACTAAGAGCAGCACTCTCACTATCTTCTCCACTAATAATATAATCGTTATCTCTCTGATTAAAACTAATGACGACATCTTGGTCTATAATATCATCAAAGAACTCTTCATATCCTAGTTTCTGCAAACTAAGGTCTCCTGCACTAATTTTCCAAAAGACCCCAGCTGTATCAAGGAATACGTGTGTGGTTTCGTCTCCTCCAACACACCCCCTGCCCGCGATGCCAAAGGCTCCCAGCTTGTGCAGTCCGAAAGTTGAATATGGTTCACTGACCTGAGGCAAATAGCCAATTCCATCCTCTCCATAAACCATAACTCCATTCCCTAAAGGTTTAACAACTAAGACAGTTCCCTGCCAAGGCATAGGCATAAAGCCTGCCTCGTTTCTTCGATAGAGTTCTAAAAACATTCCATCTTCAACAGTTCTAACATCTTCCTTTATAACTCCCTCAACAGCCATCTTTGGCAGGAATATATTAAGAAGGTCTCCTCCACCAATAGTAGTCCACATAACAAAGTTTGTATCTACATCATCAAGAGCTATATCAATAGCAAAAGGAGCTTTAATAATCCACTCGTCCCATAAAGCATCCCAAGATTCACCAAAATAGGTAGCAGGACTAAACCCTCCCATTATTGCTCTTCCTCTAAAACCACAACCAGTCTGCATAGCAATAGTATTCTGAGTAAAGACCTTATTAGTTTCACCAAACATGCCTTCTTTGTTTGTCTTAACCACAACGCTGGTTCCATTAAAGAGCATCCATGTATCATAGAAATCAGCCATATGCCAGATGCCCGAACCAGTAATGCTCTTAGCTGTTCCAGAATCATTTAGGTCATATGTAGTTATATCATCACTAAGAGTCCAATTAGGACTTGCTTCTGTCACTATCTTAATTGTTGTAGCAGATGCTAATAGTGTTATAGCCTTCCCTCTAATAATCTGTGGAAAAGGCCAAGCACCAAAAGGGTCAGAGGCAAAAGGACTAGATACATCAGCACAAGGTCTGAGTCCCCATTCTCCTGGTTTCAGAAACTTACATTGTGTTAAGAAGTCTAGACCTCTTCCATAACGGCTGTCAGGTCTAAGTCCATTGACTAAAGTCTTCTGAATTGGTAAATTATACTCCTGCAATTTCTTTCCCTAAGTTAGATAGTGTAGAAGATATTTCTGCCCTTGTTTCTTCCTTTGTTTCTTCTTTTTGCTCTGCTTGTTTTTCACGTTTCTTTGCTATTGCCTCTCTACGCAATAGAGACTTTTCTATTGCTTCATCTCTTTCTCTTACTATTTTCCTACTACGATAAGGTCTAGGCATGAACCTATTCATCTCATTATCCCTTCATCTGAAGTTCTTCAGCTGCTATACTTTCTACAAGGTCTTTATCAAAGCCCTTTAAAGTCTTCTGTATAATATTATCAAAGTCGTTATATCCCTGAGTATTCCTAAAGAATCCTTCTCTATGTCTAAGCGTCGCGAGAATTAAAAGGTTAGGATAGTTAACACTCCAAAAGTTCTCGTCTGCATTTACAGATAGGAATAAAGAATGAAACTTTCCATATACTTTCAACTTGCATGATACATACGAACTATCTTCTACCCAAGCAGTTCCTGCACTCGTTGCAAGAGCTTCCCAATAAGTAGCATAGTTAGTACCAGTTATAGGTTTGTCATCAGTCGTTGCTGTATGTGCAAGAATACATTTATGGTCAAGACTATCAGAGCCTATAGCAACACTCGCGCCAGTCTCCAATGGAGGCATACAGATAATACCTTTATACTTAATATCTGCACCGGTAGAGTAATTAGTTGGATCTCTGTGTATTATATTAGGAGACCAATATTCCAACGCTCCAGCATCTTCATCTCCTTGTTCGGGATAAAGAGAAAACAGTTCATCTAGATACTTCTTCTCAAGTGTTCCAATTTTACCTTCAGTATCTTCAAACCAAACTTGCTGCACCGCTACACATCTCTGTAAAGTAGCCAAAGCATAAGTATCAGCTATCCAAGTCTCCTCATAGAATCTATCTTCTATATGTCCTGTTTCTAAGTCTAAGTCCAAACAGGCACCGGTAATAAAGAAATCAGCATCGTTGTCTGTATCCCACTGTTCTCCACCACCAGATGTAGTAGCTAAATCAAAGTGACCACTTAAGTTAACAAACTTTTGTCTAATATTACCTAAGTTCATAATTCACCTATTTAGAAGGTGCAGGGATTAACCTGCACCCTCATAATAAAACGGTTTAGATTAAGCGTTATTTAGACCAACACCATTAAGGTATCCCCACGCTTCTGGGAATTTTACCTCTAAACCTGCTTCAGTAAGAAATTCCTCCTGTTTTCCATCAACACCAGTTCCGCCACCCTTCATATACGTAGTATCAGGATAGAAAGTAGTATCGTCAATGTAGCGCCATTTAATATTCCTAGGCTCTATCAAAACTATACTATAACGGTTGGTAGCTTCAAGAGAAAAGAGTGGATGGGTCTTCAATGTAATTTGACCAAAGGGAGTTACCCACTCACGAACATTAGAACCCCAAGAGGTAGTTCTAGGAGTAAGTGTTGTCCAACCTACATCTTTTGCTAACTTTTGGATACCTTGAAGAGCACCTGAGCCACAGAAGCCAAGCCTCTCATCACTCCCATATCGGAACATTTCTTCAAGGTGTTCATCTAACCATTGCTCACCTGCCTGGAGCCATGTCTTACCTTCATAATCAGCATCAGTATCAAGAGAAAAGTCCTCAACAGTTCCATAAGACTTAATCCATGAGATAAGACCACGAGTAGCAAACTCAGGTTTTGCATTAGTGCCTACAGCAGTTCCACTTGTAGCATAGATAGTACTCCAAATCAGAGCCTTTTCTATCTCAAGGCCATGTTGCTCTAGTGCATCCATCTTCGTTTCAGTATAAGCATCAACTGTACGAAGTTTGGTCTTCATTAAAGTTCTAGAGAGGTCAAGAGAGTTACGCCAAATCTGCGTATTGTTCTCAAACTCGGTAGGACTTTGGGCGATTGCTGTAGGTCTGGTTCCACC
>SDBS01000455.1_pt1 | contig 39715 bp, 33 predicted proteins | sample 2277091 | NCBI WGS metagenome assembly SDBS01 (sample SAMN10404972, study PRJNA504765) | marine sediment metagenome | isolation source: marine sediment core GS10_PC15, 163 cmbsf | place: Arctic Ocean: Southern Knipovich Ridge | collected 2010
ACAGATTAGCGGTCCGACAACAAGGCTTAATAAAGGCAAATTGCCATGCCGGACCGCAATGGACGCTCGAAATTTTGAACCCATTGTAATGCCATGATTCTAAAACCAAATCCGCCTTATTAAAGATTGAAAAATGTGATTGCGATTTATAAATCTTTCATTTGGGTGTCTTTTTCGGAAAACAGGAAAGAATTGTCTGTCTCGTCCTAAAATAGGTTTACACAAAAATCGAATTAAAATTTTAGTTTTCTGGTAGTTCGATCCTTAGGATCGATAAACGAACCAGGAGGTTCGTTTTACAGATAAACCATACCAATATTCCATTGTTCCATTATTCCAATATTCTATTATAGGCCTGCGGAACTTTAGGGAAGGTACAAAAGTCTATTTGTAAGAATGTATTTCCCCAACCGGGTCTTAGTATCTGTAATGATCCGCCTTGTAAGGTCCTTCAAGTGGTACACCCAGATAGTCTGCCTGTTCCTGTGTTAGCTTGGTCAGCTTAACACCAATATGTTCCAGGTGCAGCCTTGCAACCTCTTCGTCCAGGTATTTTGGCAGGCGATAAACATCTATTTCATAGGTTTTTTTCCATAAATCCAGTTGAGCAAGGGTTTGATTGGTAAATGAATTGCTCATTACAAAGGATGGATGTCCGGTTGCGCATCCAAGATTAACCAGCCTTCCTTCAGCCAGCAGGAATATACTTTGCCCGGCAGGGAAAGTGTACTTGTCTACCTGGGGTTTAATATTGAGTTTTTTAATCCCAGGGAAGTTTTCAAGCTCATCAACCTGTATCTCATTGTCGAAATGACCAATATTGCAAACAATAGATTGATCTTTCATCCTGCTCATATGATCTGCGGTAATCACATCTTTATTTCCGGTAGTGGTAACAAAAATATTACCCTCCTCCAGAGAATCTTCTACCGTCTTTACTTCAAATCCTTCCATGGAAGCCTGGAGTGCACATATCGGATCAATCTCTGTAACAATAACCCTTGCTCCATATGATTTCATTGATTTTGCAGAACCTTTCCCAACATCTCCATAACCGCAAATAACAACTACCTTTCCGGCCAGCATAACATCAGTTGCCCTTTTAATGCCATCTGCTAATGATTCGCGACAACCATAAAGATTATCGAATTTCGATTTCGTTACAGAATCATTTACATTTATGGCTGGCATGAGTAATTTCCCTTCTTCTTTCATCTGGTAAAGCCTGTGTACACCGGTAGTTGTTTCTTCAGAAACCCCTTTAATATCTTTCACCAGTCTATGCCATTTATCCGGATCATCTTTCAGAATTTTCTTAAGCCGTGCAAGAATGATTTCTTCTTCTCTGTTGGAAGCTTTTGCATCGAGGATGCCGGAATCGTTTTCTGCCCCGTAGCCTTTATGTATCATCAGGGTAGCATCTCCACCGTCATCTACAATAAGATGCGGACCCTTCCCTTCCGGAAATGAAAGGGCCTGGGTGGTGCACCACCAGTACTCTTCAAGGCTTTCACCCTTCCATGCAAAAACAGGAACACCAGTGGCAGCGATAGCTGCAGCTGCGTGATCCTGAGTAGAAAAAATATTGCAACTGGCCCAGCGCACATCTGCTCCCAGTTCAACCAGGGTTTCAATCAGCACCGCAGTCTGTATGGTCATATGCAATGAACCTGTAATTCTGGATCCGGCAAGTGGTTTTGATGCTCCTAATTGATCGCGTAGAGTCATCAATCCGGGCATTTCTTTTTCAGCAATATCAATTTCTTTACGGCCCCAGTCAGCCAGCTTAATATCTTTAATTTTATAAGGAATCTTTTCTGTCATTGTATCTGCGATTTTCATAATTGTTTACTTTATTTTTTCGGATTGCAAAGTTAAGAAAAAAGATTAAAGAAGGCTAAGGCTAAGGCTAAGGCAAAAGGTCTCACTTTAGTCATTTTAGGTTATTCATTCCATCATTCCAACATTCCAACATTCCATTCTTCCAACATTCCATTCTTCCATCATTCCAACATCTTTACTTACCGGTTTCAGTTTCAATATATATTTTGTTGCCTTTACTTATCCTTCAGAATCTCTAAAGCCCTGATCTTGTCTTTTTTCAGCTGCTCTACAAGCATTTCTACATTTTCGTATTTTTCTTCATCCCTCATCCGTTCAACAAAAATAAGTGTAACATCCTGGCCGTATATGTTTTTTGAGAACTCGAAAATATTTACTTCTATGCTTTTAATAAGTCTTGCTGAATCAATTGTTGGTCTAACCCCTATATTAAGCATTCCCTTGTATTGATTGCCATTAATTTGTAGTTTGACCGCATAAACACCATCTGAAGGAATTAGTTTATGATTTTCTTTGGGGGTGATATTGGCGGTAGGAAATCCGATTTTTCGACCAATCATTTTCCCGCCAACAATTTTCCCGTTTACAAAGAATTCATAGCCCAGGAGTTTATTTGCCTTCCGTATTTGACCAGACCAAAGGGCCTCCCTTATGATTGTGGAACTTACTTTTTCTCCATCCACCAGCCTTGGGGGCATTTTGAGAACTTCAAAACCATAATTTGTAGCACAATCCTGGATAGTTTTAAAATCACCATGGCGGTCTTTTCCAAAATGATGATTGTAGCCGACGACAAGGTATTTGGTATGAAACCGTTTTACAAGTGTATTTTCAATAAATTCACAAGCATCCTGGTTAGAGAGGGAACGGGTAAAAGGAAGAATAACCAGATGATCCATACCGGCCTTTTCCAGTAAGGCCTTTTTTTCTTCCAGGGTACAAAGAAATTTTATATTATTATCATCAGGATTGAGAATCTGGCGGGGGTGGGGCCAGAAAGTGATAATTACCGACTCGCCTGAGACTTCAGTTGCAAGGGATTTAAGCCTGGAAAGAATTTCATGATGGCCGGAATGAACGCCATCAAATATACCCAGGGAAACCACAGGTTTTCTGACTTCAAAATGATCGGGATCGGAATGAATTTTCAATATATTAGTATTTGTTTTATGCTGAACAAAGATACGAAATTAGCATATACTCAGGGGCTGTCTCAAATACAAGCTAATGGCATCATTCCGTACTCCTGCCTGCCGGCAGGTGATACGGAATCTTTGTAATTTAACTTTTGAGACAGCCCCTGAGTAAAATCAAGCTTTTTTATTACCGGGGCCCCGCCATAATCCTCATCCCTTCCTCTTCTGTCCAGTTCACAATCCACTGAATTTCCTCTTCAGAAAGCATGGCATTCTTATGAATTATAAGGTAAGACTTCAGGGGCATATCACCATCTGATAAAACTTCACCGATATCTACCAGCTGACTGATCTTTTCATTATCGGTGTAGCTTTCCCATTTGGAAAAGTTCAGGGATTTTTTTCCAAGCTTTATATGATCATATAAAAACCACGAAATGGGTGAAACTTTACTATACCAGGGATAAACAGTGCCGTTGGAATGGCAATCATAACAACTGTTTGTGAGCAGGGTTTTTAGTGTGTCGTTTATACTGGACTTTTGAAAAATATCCGTAAGTATATCCCTTCCCCCGTCATTTTTTTCAGGCTGAAAAAACTGAGCTCCGGAAATTAAAACAAGCAGGATGACAATGATACTTAAAACTATTCTTTTCACAGAAATAAAATTTATAGTTTTTCTATCTGTCTCCTGTTTATCCAGGTGGAAAATATCCTTAGCTGTTCGTCACTTAACTTTTTATCCGGATATTTTTTCAGGAACTTTTCAGGAGGCATTTTTCCTTCATTGATTATCTCATTTATGTCATTTAGTTTCCCGGTTTTTTTCATCATGCTATAATTCTCCCACTCATCAAAGTTTAGTTTTTTTACAGCATCCTCATTTTTGCCATTGTTACTATGACATCCATAACAGTGATTTTGAATGATCTCATTTACATTTTCAGGAAATCCGGGAATTGTTTTTTCTTGTTCAGGATAAAAAGTAAATGCCCCAAAGATAAGTACCAGTACAATTCCAAGGGAGCTAAGAAATAGTGTTTTTTTCATGTTATTGTAATTTTAGTTAGAATATTAACTGCTAAATCAATTTCAAATATAACAATTTTGATAAAAGTCATTCTGAAGCAAGCACCACATTAATAAGGAGTCATAATAAAATGGACATCTTTATAATGTAATTAGCAACTTGCTTCAGAATCCTTATTGGTCAGACCACTCAAGTGGTCAGACCAGTTACCTGGGTTTTATTCGACCTCAGGCGTTTCGACTTAATTAAATTTAGATTTGAAAAGCTGTCAGGGTTCTTGCGAGCAAGATTCTGACAGGCTTGGGATTTATTGAGAATAAAATAATAAATTTGTCCTGATAAGAATATTGATTTATGGAAGCAAAGAAAATTGCTGTATTGGGGGGTGGCAGCTGGGCTACTGCCCTGGTTAAGGTATTTCTGGAAAATGTGGAGGAAATATGCTGGTATATGAGGGACGGGGAGAAGATCAAACATATTTTGAAGCACCGGCGTAATCCATATTATCTTAGCTCATTGGAGCTGGATACTGAGCGTTTACATCTGAGTGATGATATAAATAAAGTTGTCGGGGAGTGTGATATTTTGGTACTGGCTATCCCATCTTATTTTTTAAAAGATGCACTTGATAAAATCAAATCTGAACTGTCTGGGAAAATTATAATCTCGGCTGTGAAGGGTGTCATTCCCGATGATAATTTAATTATAGGAGAATATTTTAATAAAAAGTTTAATTTACCTTATGAATCTTTTGTGGTATTGTCCGGGCCATCCCATGCCGAGGAAGTTGCCCTGGAAAGGCTTTCCTACATTACAGTTGCCTGTCCTGATGAAAAACTTGCCGTGGAAATCGGATCTTATCTGGATTGCCACTATATAATTCCTGTAATTTCAGACGATATTTTCGGAACCGAATATGCCGCGGTATTAAAGAACATTATGGCTATTGCTGCAGGAATTTGCCATGGACTGGGTTATGGCGATAATTTCCAGGCGGTTTTAATTTCCAATGCCATCCAGGAAATTAAACGATTTGTAGATAAGGTTCATCCAATTTCCCGGGATATTAAATCTTCTGCCTACCTCGGAGACCTGATAGTTACAGCATACTCCCAGTTTAGCAGGAACCGGACTTTTGGTACCATGATAGGGAAGGGCTATTCTGTAAAATCGGCTCAGCTTGAGATGAAAATGGTGGCTGAAGGCTATTATGCCTCAAAGTGTGTGGTTGAAACAAATAAAAGATATGGGGTGGATATGCCTATTGCTGATGCGGTATATCGTATTCTTTATGAGAATTTTGCACCCATGATCGAAATGCAGCTATTAACCAGGCATTTAAAATAAAAGATCCATATTATTATGAAATTATGATATCACTTGAACTAAAAAACATTTTCCCCTTTTTAGATGAAAAAGATATTGAAGACCTCCTTCCCGGGACCAGTGAAAGCTTGAACTTATTACACAGCGGCACCGGGAAGGGAAATGATTATCTGGGATGGCTGAATTTACCTGAAAAAACTGATAAAGAGCTTCTTGATGTAATAGCTGAGCTTGCAGAAGAATTTCAGAATGAAATCGAATTGTTGGTGGTGATAGGTATTGGAGGATCTTACCTTGGTACCCGTGCAATTGAGAATGCCCTGAATCATAGTTTTTCTCATCTTCTGCCAAATAACAAGCCTCAATTGATATTTGCCGGCCAGAATTTAAGCCAGGATTATCTCTATCAGTTAATAGAAGTTCTGGAGAAAAAAACCTATGGCATTGTTGTAATTTCAAAATCAGGCACTACCACTGAACCAGCCCTTGCATTTCGTATTTTAAAACAACACCTGGAAAGGAAAATAGGAAAAAAGGCTTCCCGAAAGAAAATACTGGCTATTACCGACTCCTCGAAGGGGGCATTAAGGAAATTGGCGGATGAAGAAAATTACAGAAGTTTTATTATTCCTGGTAATGTGGGAGGAAGATTTTCTGTTTTAACTCCTGTGGGACTTGTCCCTCTCGGCATAACGGGAATTGACATTCATGAACTGATAAGAGGGGCGGCCGAAATGGCTGAAATGTCTGGACTTTATATTTCTTTGAATAAGAACCTCCCTGCCCTGTATGCTGCTGCGAGAAATGCATTATACAAAAAAGGAAAGCTAATTGAATTGCTGGTAAATTATGAACCCGGACTCCATTATTTTTCTGAATGGTGGAAACAACTGTTTGGAGAAAGTGAAGGGAAAGAGAACAAAGGAATATTTCCTGCCAGTGTGGATTTCACAACAGATCTGCATTCGATGGGCCAATATCTTCAGGAAGGGAAAAGAAATATTTTTGAAACAGTAATTTCTGTCAAAGAAAGTAGGCACTCCCTTATGGTTCCCTCAGATGATAAAGACCTGGATGGATTAAATTATATTTCTTCCAAATCTGTGGGGGAGGTAAATAAAATGGCGGAATTAGGCACTTTGCTGGCACATGTGGAAGGGGGCGTACCAAACATACGGCTGTCTGTTGACAAACTGGATGCATATCATCTGGGACAACTGGTTTATTTTTTTGAAAAAGCATGTGCCATAAGTGGATACATTCTTGGAGTGAATCCTTTTGATCAACCGGGAGTAGAGGCCTACAAACGAAAAATGTTTGCCCTTCTTGAAAAACCCGGTTTTGAGAAAGAGTCTGAAATAATAAAAAAACATATCCGGAATTAGAGATATCTTTTTATACTTTCTGTTCGTTGCAAAGTCCTTCTCCGGGTTCAATATCCTGACTATTCGATAGTATAATCCAGAATTACTACTCACATCAGACAAGTTATTATTCAGACTGAAAATAAATAAGGTGTTCATTCGTCAAAAAATCAATTTTAGAGGAACAAATCCATTTCTCACCGGATTAACTAAAAAGTACTTGTAATTAATAGTTTTTTGAAAGAGAGGGTATATAATTTATTGCTTCTAAATAATATATTGAAAATATGGACTTACATATATAGATAAGCATACAACAAAGTAAATGGCACTATTCTTGACGTTATTTAGTTCAAGGATAAAAACAGGAATGGCTTAATGGATGTATTTTGAATATGTTGGAGCTGTATCTTTCAGCTAATCAGCTCACTGGCTAGAGTTTGTTGAGCTGTCTATCATATGGAAGTCAAGGTACTTAACCTAGCTCTCATAAGTTTATTTAAAGGATATTTGAATTGGTCTTAGATTATAAATAATGTCAAAAATTTCTGTTGTAATAATTACGTTTAATGAAGAGAATAATATTTTCCGTTGTATCCGGTCGGTTGTAGGATTGGCGGATGAGATTGTTATTGTTGACTCATATTCTGAGGATAGCACCGTTGAAATCTGTAAAAGCCTTGGAGCTAAGGTATATCTTCACCATTTTGAGGGATATCGTGAACAAAAGAATTATGCTATGTCACTTGCAAGTTTCGACTATGTTTTATCACTGGATGGGGATGAGGCATTGAGCCGGGAACTGTTTGAGAAACTTCTGGCAATTAAGGATAATCTTATTTATGATGGATACTACTTTAACCGCAGGAACAACTACTGCGGGCAGTGGATAAAACACTCAAACTGGTATCCCGACCGGAAGCTGAGATTGTTTAATCGTAAAAATGGACAATGGGGAGGAGTGAATCCTCACGATGTCTATACTTTGATCCCAGGCAGTACCACTACTACTATTAAAGCTGATATTTTGCATTGGGTACTGTATTCGTATGAGGAACATCTTGAAAAAGTGAATAAGTTTTCAACTATAGCGGCTCAGGAATATTTTAAAATGGGTAAGCGGGTTTCTGTGTTTTCAATGATGGTTCGTTGGATCTGGCGCTTTGTGAAGGCCTATTTCCTTAGACTGGGTTTTCTGGATGGTTTCAATGGATTTGTGATAAGTTCATTGTCAGCTTATACCAGCTTTTTGAAATACATGAAACTAAGGCAGTTGAATTTGCAAAAAAATAAAAGTCCCGCCAAATACAATGATTTTGCCAGGGTCTCAACTCCTTTCACAAGAAAGGGAGATACAAGATTTACTAAAGAAAGTGAAATGTTAAAGGATTTAGGATAATTACCGGCAAGGTTTAATCTTAATATTTGCATTAAATCAACTAAATTAATGTTAAAGGAACAAGCTTATAGATTTGGAAGATGGATTCTGAAAACCCACCCCCCAAGGTGGATAGTATTTATTATTGATATTCTGATCTGTCTGATATCATTGTTTCTGGCATTTTATATCAGGTTGAACTTTCAGATAGACACCATATTAGAATACCCCCTGCTTTTAATTGTTTCTATCGTTCTGGTAATCAGGGCCGGGCTTTCAATCATTTTCAGAATATATTATGGATTGATCAGGTTTTCGACATTTATTGACCTTGAGCGTGTTATTATTGTTAACACCATTGGGTTATCCGGACTGGTAATAATAAATTTATTGTATAACAAATTTGTCCAACCTGGGGTAAACCTTATTCCGTATGGGATTGTGGCTATGGAATTTTTTATTACCACCTTCCTGATGATCACACTCAGACTAAGTATTAAAACCCTCTATTTTGAGATTACCAGTTCCGGTAGAAAAAAGACCAATGTTGTAATTTATGGCACTGATCAACTGGCTGATCTGACAAAACAGGTTATTGAAAACAACAGCGAAATGCGAACCAGTATAGCCGGTTTTATTTCTCCCGATGAAGACTCGAAAAGAATTGTAGGTAATTTTCTTTCCGGAGTAAAGATTTATGCCGAAAGGGAACTGAATACTCTATCTGAAAAATTTGGCATAGAAAAATTAATAATTGCAGAAAAAAAGATTAATAATACAACTAAGGAGAGATTATTGGAATTATGTTCAAATTTACATATACGGGTTTTAACTGTTCCAATTACTGATAATTGGATAGATGAAAGCCTCTCCACATCTCAGATCAGGGATCTGAAGATTGAGGATCTTTTAGAGAGGCAGAGTATCAGGCTTGATAAAAAGAAAGTAAGTGATCATATTAAAGGGAAAGTTATTCTTGTTACAGGGGCCGCAGGCTCTATTGGAAGTGAACTGGTACTGCAAATTTTTTCATTCAGACCCAAATTGGTAATATTATTTGACCAGGCTGAAACACCTCTGCATTCCTTTAAATTGGAACTGCTTGAGAAACATAGGTTTTCTGACTTTGAGATTGTGCTTGGCGATGTATATAATAAGTACAGGCTTAACAGTATTTTCAAGAAATATAAGCCTCAAATTGTTTTTCATGCCGCAGCATACAAGCATGTTCCAATGTTGGAGGATAACCCCAAGGAGGCTATCAGGACCAATGTCATTGGTACAAAAAATCTGGCCGATGTATCAAATAAATATGGGGTTGAGGATTTTATAATGATATCAACCGATAAGGCAGTCAGACCCACCAGTGTTATGGGCGCATCGAAACGGATAGCAGAGATGTATATTCAGAGTCTGGGTGCCCAGCCAGGTGTTAAAACAGCCTTTACAACAACGAGGTTTGGAAATGTTCTGGGATCAAATGGATCTGTTGTTGAGAGATTTAGAGAACAGATCAGCAATGGTGAGGCCATTACAATTACCCATCCTGATATGAAGCGCTACTTTATGACCATTCCTGAAGCAGTTCAGCTTGTTATGGAAGCTGCAGCAATGGGAGAGGGTGGTGAAATATTTGTATTTGATATGGGGAAAATGGTAAGAATCGTAGATCTTGCAGAAAAAATGATCCGCTTGTCAGGCCTGGTGCCGGAACAAGATATAGAGATAAAATACACGGGTATAAGGGAGGGAGAGAGACTTTACGAAGTCTTACTGGCTGATAAGGAAAAGCTGTTGCCAACATATAATCCAAAGATAATGAGGGCAAAGGTTGAGAATATCAATTATGATGAATTGGATAAAACAATTTCAGGGCTTCATGACGATCTTCATAATTTCGAAATTAATTATGTTGTCAAGCTTATGAAAGAGATTGTACCAGAGTTTATAAGTGAAAATTCAGTCTATTCAGTTTTTAATAAATAAGTAAATTTTACTAAGTATTATTTATATATTTATGCAAAATAGAATTACGTAACATGTCAGAAAAAAATACAAGCAATACTCATAATGATGAAATAGATCTTTTACAACTTTTCAGAAACTTCGGTGATTTTATAGGAAGGATTTTTAAGGGTCTTTTTAATATCATATTACAGATAATCATTTTCTCTCTCAGGAAGTGGATCTATCTCCTGATGGCGATAATTTTTGGTGTTGTTGGATCCTATTTAATGACCAAGACTCAGGGGAGTTTTTATTATTCTGACCTGGTATTAAAGTCTAATGCCGTTCCAAACCAGGAGATGATCTCCTATATTAATCGTCTGGAAAATTTAACATCTAAGGATAATTATCAAGTACTCTCAAATTTACTTGATATGACCGGGGAAGATACAGATCAGATCAGAAATATTAAGGCTTACTGGTTTATTGACAAGAATAGAGATGGTATCGTTGATGGGTCAGATTTAGATAATAAGTTTCTGGCGGATACAAATGTCAATAAGATAGGGTGGAAATTCGGAATAAGGGCAAAAGTTACCGATCCGGCAGTATTCAATAAGATAACTTCTGGCATTACTTACTATGTTAGTTCAAATAGTTATTTCACTCGTATGAACAAGCTGCGGTTGGAAAATCTCAAGGAAATTATTATACAGACAGGCAAAGAGGTTGAGAAGCTCGACAGTTTGCAGAAGAAGGAGTATTTTATGATGGAAGATGCAGCAAGATTAAGGGAAGGCCAACTGGTGTTTACGAATGATCCGGAAATACAGTTGTTTCATAAAGACCTTTTAACCCTTATAAGGGATAAGCAGAGAAGCCAGATAGAGTTAACAATTCATAGTGAAATAATTTCCCTTATTGAAAATTTCACAGAAACTCAACGCCCCACAAATAGTATTGGATATTATGCCGGCATAATGGTTCCGGTATTTATTGGACTTGCCTATTTGCTGGCATTGTTTATTACATTCAGGAGGAAAATTTCAGAAGTTATTAGGAAGTAATAATAATTTCTCGAGAATCAGACAGTAATACTCACTCTTAATTTTTTATCATACTAAACTGTATAATTGTTTAATCTGGATTCGGATGCGTAAATAATGTGTAGAAAACAGAAAACAATGCAATACCCCATGCCCTGAATAAGATACTTTCAAACATAAACCCGCATACGACTATAATAAGAAAACTAAGGTAATATTCTTTTTTCCAATACTGCTTTAGAATTAAAGGGAAGAAAAGAATTGCCATCAGAATAAATAATCCGATAAACCCGGTACTAACCTGGGTTTCTATGAACTGGTTATGACAATTATAGTTCATCTTATCTGTTAAAGCATATTTGTTTTTTATATATTCCTGATTAAGCATTTTTTGAGCATCACCTATCCCGGTACCGATAATAGGAGACTGTTCAATTACTTTAAAAGATGCAGCCCATATATCAGAACGAACATCTAGTTTATGAAGCTCCTTAAGGCTTAACTCATGTTGTGATTCAAAAGTTTTTTTCAATAAGTGCATGAATCTTGAATTATTATAAATATAGACACTTATTAATGTTATTAATGATATAGATATCAGGATTTTAATCAGAGAAGGAATTTTCACTTTTCGGAAATTGAAAATTAAAAGAAAGATTAGACCAATTATTGATGCTCTGGCTGAGGTAAGGAATAGAATCACTAAAAGGAATAATAATAGTGAAATAGAAAAGATATTGGAATATGGAACAACAAGCTTTTCTTTTAAATCAATAAGCACAATTGCAATTCCTAACAGAATCATCATCCCAAAATAGGAAGGGTGAATAATGAATGAGAATCTTACATGCAGAAAAGCATTCTCCCATCTTCCAATTCGTGGATTAAAAACAAATTTACCATTAATAATTGATAAAGATTCTATCAATGATATTGCCAGTAAATAGAAAGAAACCATAATTAATCCAGCCAGGAATGCTCTAAGAAGATCATTTCTATAATTGAAATTTGGATAAGCCCAATTGGAGAATGAGAATAGAAATGGAATTAATAATAAACCTGCTTGTGTTGTCAATAAATGTGCTCCACGATTTATGTTTTCAGACCAGATGAGACTAAAAAGAGATATGAAAAAGAAGCTTGATAAACATATTAATGTTGGTAAAGCTGCCAGATATTTTTTTTTAGAGAATTTTTCTTTAAAGTTACCATCTAATAGCCAGGCAATAACCCAAAACCATAGAGAAATTGTGAATATTTTTCTGCTGATGGGGAGAGAGAAAATAACTACCATGAATGCATAGCTGCTTAAATACCCTTTAATAAAATGAACCTTTTTTATCATTTTGAATTATCAATGACTGTATTATTATGTATTAAAGTACTATTAAAAAAGGAATAATAAGTTTAAATAAACGGTTTTATATGATCTACTTTTCTAATTACAAAATACAGAAAAACAACATCAAGAATTAGAATGAAAGGAATAAAATTTGGGTTGTAGTGCCCAATAATGACTAATCCAAAAATAATTATGTTTAAAAACAAGGATATAATTACTGTTTTCTTGTGTGAGAATCCTGCCTGAACTATTCTTTGGTAAGCGTGTTTCTTATGGGCTTTGCTTAGGCTTTCTCTATTTCTAAATCTTCTATATAAAGTCATGGTTGCATCAATCCAAAAAAGTGAAGTAAGTATTGCCCATAGAAAAATATCAATAGTCCCCTCGTTATGAAAATACAATCCCAAAATAACTAATATATAACCCAGCTGAGTACTACCTATATCTCCCATAAAAACTTTTGCATTAGGCCAGTTAAAAAACAGAAACCCGAGTACAGAAGCAATAAGAACAAGAAATATATTATTATTAATTAATATGAACATTGCCAAAGCAACAAATATTGCTTCGAAAGATGCATATCCATTGATGCCGTCTAAAAAATTAAATACATTAATAAACCACAATGCCCCAATAAAAAAGAGTATTGATAATAGTTTTGAGTTTAATGTAAAGCCAGCAATATGAATATGGCTAAATCCATTCATAAAATATAAAGCCATAATTAAAGATGTGGCTTGGGCAAGAAGTCTTATAATAGGTTTAATTTCTACAACATCATCGATCATGCTTATTATTGCTATAAGTAAGCCGGGCAAAAGAGAAAAAAGTAATACATCATCAATTTGATCAAATAAGTATAATACAAATACACCTATATACCATGTAATTACAATAGCAAGTCCACCTCCTGTTGGGGTTGGAGATGAATGAGAACTTCTTTCATTTGGTACATCAAGAATTGATTTTTTTAAAGTATACCTTATTATTATGGTGGTTAGTATGTAAGAAGAACCACAAAGGATAGCTATAATAAGATATATTATCATTTCTAATAGAAGTTATTTATTATCGACTTTGTTTCTATTCTTAAAAGATTCAACCATAGTTGATATACCTTCGGAAAGGCTATGGACAGGGGTAAAGCCACTTGCATTATAGTTGCCTTTTATAACAAGATCCTGGAAAAGACTGTTATAAACACTATTTGAAAAATATTTAATTAGTTTTAATAGTGGTTTACCTGGTTCGAAAAGAATGGGTTTTAAAGCTAATTCATCACAAATAAAGTTTGTAAGGTCTTTTATAAGAGTTCCTTCATCATCAGTAACAAGATTGATGCCATTTAAGGAGTTTTCAATTGAATGATAAATAAAATCAATTAGATTTACTACATTAATAAAACTTCTTTTGGCTTTGGAATTTAGGGGTAATGGTATTCTATATCTCATTAAATTAATCAACCTAATTAATTTCATCATATTTCCAGGTGCATCACCACCCCCATAAATCATCGGAGGACGTATTGATAATACCCTGAAATGGGAATTATTCATTTGTTGCAGCTTCAGGTCACATTTTAATTTTGAATGGCCATACAATGTGTCAGGCTTTGGTTCCGTATTTATATCAATATATTGTTTATTCCCATATACTGATATTGAACTCATTTGAATAAATTGATTTACATTATTTTTGTAGGCTAATTTAGCAATATAAATAGGGAGGTCAATATTGACTTTCTTATAAACATCCCAATCCTTAATATTTGGTTGATGTACTATAGCTGCGAAATTTATTACAGTATCAATTTTATTAAAAGTTGTTTTTTCTAATTTAAATAGATCATTAATTACAATCTCAAAATTCTGATTGTAAGTTTTTTTTCTGGAGATGATAACAAATTCAAAAGAATTCTTATACTTATAAAAAAACTGTTTTGCAATAAAACTATCACCACCTATTATAAGAAGTCTTTTTTTCATTTTTTTGTAACTAATCAATCATCTGGAAATCTACGATAAGATTTAAAGCATTTAATACATTATGTTTTTTTTATTGCAGTATGGCGATATTTCAAAGCTTAGTCCCCCTTTTTTTTTCGCCCGTAGTATATATGAAGAATAATATTATTTATAAGGCGAAACAAACTTACAAAGAAGTTACCTTTTAAGTGTTTTCTGTATATCTGCCAATGATATTTTATTAATTTAAGCTTATTACTTGAAATAGAATCTTTTCTTAAGGTATAATAAGTAAGTGGGTATGACAAACAATAAGCATAGTCAGTTTTTTTTAAAATATCTAGCCATAAGCCCCAATCTTGTCTGTTTCTATAAGGAGGCATATATACCTTGCCCAGTATTTCTGAGTCGTATATTACAGTGGAACATGCCACGTAGTTAAACTTAATTTCATCATTTAGTTTAATTTTGGGTTTAATACTCCTAAAAACTCTATTATTACCAGATGGGTAGACAATATAATAATCAGTATAAGTAAATACATAATGATTTTCTAGCATATAACTTATCTGTTTTTCAAGCTTATCTTCTTTCCAAAGGTCATCACTGTCTAAGAAAGCAATAAATTGTCCGGTAGCTTTTTTTATCCCTTCATTGCGAGCTATACCAGATCCCATGTTTTTACTTAACCTGACATATTGAATTCTTTTGTCTGAGTTTTGGTAATTCTTTATAATAAGCTCAGGATTGTCATTTGAACAGTCATCAACAATAATTAACTCCCAGTTACTGTAAGTCTGATGCAATATGGATTCTATACATTTTGCGATATAATTTTTAGAATTGTATAGTGGTACGACAATTGAAACCTTTTTTAACATTAAAGTTTATTTTTAATTATTCATACTTACACTATTATTCTAACATTCTAAGTTAAAATTACTATTTGATAACTATGAGATATTAATATTAGTTGTCGGTTTTTCTAATTCAACTACGCATAGGGCTCTTTGTCCGGTATAAGTAGTATCAAAGCATATCTTTGTCCCCTTTCTATCCCACCTTGGGTGGAGGTCACATCTTAATTCATTGATATAGTTTTTAGGGGAATAAAACCTGCCAATAATAGATTTTATATTACTGTCAAGATTATAAATACTTAATTCCTGTAATCTCCGGCGATTGGGATAACTGTCAGTGACAAATGAATTATTGACTTTTGAATATTGAGGATGGCCATCATAAGAGTAATATTCTTTACCAATATTTTGATAATCATCACATTTATCTGTAAAGAGATAATAGCCATCCTTCTCATTAATATCTGAACAATAAGCTAAGACCTTATCATCGTTAACCCAGGTGATGTGAGAGACCATATTGCCGGTTTGAAACACATGCAAATTACTTCCATCTACATTACAAGATATCATTCTGCTAACAAGTCTTTTACCTTTTTTATATGAGCGCAATAGGAATAGTACACGTTTATTATTTGGAGAAAAGAGGAAATGGGTGACGAATATATAGCCGCCCAATAGTTTACGCTCTTTTAAAAACTTATTAATATTAAAAATTGAAAATTTAGATACAGTAATATTATTCTCAAGATCATATATGATGAATCCACGATTCTTTGGAATATCCGTATCAGTAGATTCTATCAGGACAGACTCATTTGCATATCCATACCCATACATCCCTATGTTTAGTCGTTCAAAATCATAACTGGCAATAAATCTTCCATTCAGACTTGCTGCACCTGTTGGGAATGGTATTGTTTTAACTAGTTTCCCCTGAAGATTAACAATATTTGAAATAGTTTTATTACCATCCCAATAGTTATATATAATAAGTTCTTTGTTTCCTAACCATTGAAGCATTGATCCTTGTTGCCAATTCCAACATTTTGTGCTTCCAATTGTGATAAATTCCTTTAGATTTTTATCGGTAAAATATCCTAATTCAATTTCATTGTTTATTTGTGGTATATCATGGGAAGTGCCATCAATTTTATGTGCAAGGATATATGAATTGTCGGTACTCCAGGGAGATTTATCATGAAACCCGAAAAAGTATCCACTAGCAACAATTAGCTCATAATCACACTGGACCCTTTTAGGCTTAATTATAAGAAAGAGTGACTGATATATTTTTTTCACTGAATGCTTTAGAGTCGTGTTATCCTTCACAATATTGTAAATAATTTTTTCTAGTTGGTTCATATTAAAAGAATCTCTTGATAAGATATTTTATTGACTGAAAATTCATTTTATAATATTCAGATTTTTTTATTTTACTTGTACTTACATGATCGATGTCATGTACGACAAGTTCCGGGAAATAAATGGTATCAAGGCCCGATATCCTATTAAGTTCAGCAAAGAATATCTCTTCGCCAAAAAGGAATGACTGGTAGTTCAGGTCGACATTCTTTTTTGTGAAAGAGTTAGTAAATAGCATAAAAGACCCATGGCCGGCATATATCTTTTTATTAAAGTGTTTATAAGAGTCTCGCTTCTTTTTTGGGTAGACCAATTTTGAGTAAAACAAATGTATAACAGGCATCCAATACATGAATGCGGTTATTTTCATTTTTAGTTTTGATGGCCTTGTTATTATTTTCGGATTCCTGTCTCTATTTTCCTTTTCAGAAATTATTGAGGGAGCAATCCATCCAATATTAGGATCAAACTTTGTATTTAATAAATCTTGAAAAAATGTTATGGGTACTCTAAGGTCCACATTCGAAATAACAAAGTATCGATAATCCTCAGGTCTGAGTTTTGTCTTGGAAAGTGCTTCAACTATACCACCCAGGTATCCGAAGTTCCTCTCATTAAAGATATGATATATATTCAAATCTCTAATGTTAGTGACATTAAGCTCCTTTTTAGAATTTGAGTTGTCACTAATTAATATATCAATATTTAATTCAAGATTGGATTGAATTTTTGAATTAATAATTGAAAAAATATAGGTTTCTAATTTATTGTATGTATTAAAATTTACACAAGCTATTAATATTGAATTACTATCCATTTGAAATATTTTAATGTTTCATATTATTCTAAAAAATAATACCCGCGGTTTTAATCACAATTATCCGACAAATTTATTTTAATATTTTTATAAATTGAAACCTCCGGGGAGAGCTTATATCTTAATTAGTTTAGTTTGACACTACTAATAAATTGCATTTAATCATGATTAATCTTTCCCAATTTTTCTAGGAAATGAACTTCATGTTCACATTGGATTTCTTTAGATATTTGTAATTTGGTATAGGCCCCAAATGTCCAAAACAAATAATATTATTTTTTTCATATTTCTGGAGTTCTGAAACTGATGAAATAACTCTAAAGTGTATTATTGATTCACCAATATTTATATCCATTGTGTCTTGTAAGATTGATTCAGAATCAGGAATTGCAATTATATACACTTCAGAGAGCCCTTTTATGTGTCTTTGCACAACTCTATAGGGATTATAACATAAATTTAGATCATCAAGCAGAAATGACTTTATTTGATCGAAAAAAGTTCCCTTTAGACTAAACTTAACATAATTAGCATATGATGAATAAATAAAACCTTTAATAATTTCAGTAAGGGATTTTTTAGATATCTCTCCAACTAAAGTTTTAATATTTGTTTGATATATCTTATAAAGTTCAAGATGCGTTCTTCTTAGCCCGATATTGTTTTTTCTGATTGAGTTATGTTCCAAATAAATTGGTAACTGGATGGTTTTGTATCCCATCTTTCTAAGAAAAATTGAAAATTCAGCAGCATAAGAATGCCAGCCAGATATTTTTGATAATAAAATTTTGTTCTCAATTAAAACATCTGAATCAATGCCAAAGATGAACTCGTCAACCGTCTCTACCTCAGTCGGTATGTAATCATTTGTAAAGTTAAAATCACCTGAATCATTCATGAATTTATGTGGCAATCCTTTTTTATCTATTCCGGCAAACCCAAAAATTTTATATACCCCACAATCAACTTTATCCAACATAAAATCAACTTGATCACAAAAACTGCTATTAAAAATAACATCCTGGTGCAAGAAAACTATTCGACTTCCTCTATAGGATTCACAGTTTTCATATAGATTAGAAAGAATTTCATTAATCCATCCTCTTATGCTTGAAACTTTATTATGGAAATTTTCAGTAACATTTATTTCTATATTCGAATTATACTTAAGATTATCAATAGCAAGTTTCGTGTTGTTTTCAAATATTTCCTTATTGTTAACAATAATGAAGAAATGATATTTGTGTTTTTTCGACATTCAAGTACTATTTGATTTATTTATTAGTCAAATACAACTTTAATTAAAATTCAAGTTGATAGCTTACAGACAACAATTTGACTTGGATGATAAAATTAGAATAATTATTCATTTCGTAAAACCTATCTAAGAATGTAATACTATTTTTAGATCAAAATCGATTGAAGTTTGACAATGATCAGAATAATCTGAAAATGAATCATTGAAAGACTTCAGTCTCCTATGTGGTGGTGTCTGAATCTCCAGTTCATGATAAGACAATAAATCAAGTAAACCAAAGAGCCTAACACAGTAGTATAAGCAGCTACCAGATAACCATAAATAGGAATAAATATTAAGTTGCCAACAATATTTACTGATAATGCCATGATTACGCCTATAAGCATTGTTAGTGTTAATTTTTTCAATTCAAGTGGTTTGTGTACAAGCATTGAGAAGTTCCATAGAAAACCCCCAATTAGAATAGGCAGGAATATTTGTGATATATTGTCTGGACTAAATCCTAATATATCTTCTAAAATAAAAGATTTTAATGGGATTAAGCCTGCAAGACATATAATAAAAATAATCAGATAAATCAAGCCAGCAAACTTGAGGGTTTTATATGCTTTACTAACTTCATTATTATTAAAATAACTAAATATTCTTGGTTGAAGAGCTAGTAATAATGGGCCAAAGATAAATAACATGAATTTTGTGATTAGATCATAAACTGCTGAATATTTACCAACCACCTCAAGTGAGAAATGCCAACTTATTATGTATCTGTCTGACCAATTAAGTAAATGTGCTGAGATAAACCAAATAGTTAAGGGTAAACCATATCTTAAATATGGTCTTAAATCAAGAAAACTTGTCTTAAATGAAAAGAAGTTAAATATCTTAATTGAACCGGCATATAGATTAATCATCCATATACCTAAAGCAAAAGATATTCCCGAGATCATTAATAGGATTAAGACAATAGCTTGCTTATTTAAACTTGTGTTTATTGTAATTAATAATAGTATAAAGATTAAAGATATTAGAATACGACCCGAATCTACTAAACTCAATTTTGCAGACTTGAAATTTACTTGAAGGACAACTGTTTTAAACGAATAACTCGCAAATATTAGGATGACAATTCCACTCACAATAATATTCCATACAGGGATATTTGGAAAAACTAATATAAATACAATTAATAGAAATGGCACTAAAGTTGAAGATGATATGAATAGGACATTATTAAGCATACTGACAAGCCTATTTGGGTTTTTCTCCCCACTGTAAAACCTAAGTAATGCTTGATTAGCCCAGCCTGCGAAAAGTGATCCGATAATAAAAATTGCATTTAAGTATAATGTATATTCCCCATAAACATCAGTTCCTAGTTCTCTTACAATAATTGGAACAATTATTAGGTTTATAATACCTGGTATAATTTTGCCAGCGTAATAGAAAAAAGCATCCTTAAACAGAACGTTGGTTTTATTATTAAGTCTTCGCAATTCTTAGATTATTAATGAAATAGAGTAATGTCCCATAGACAGGTAGCTCTATAAACGATAAATTGTTAACATATATTCCAAACCATCCAAATAATAACATGGAAGTCCACAATAAATATATTGCATGGATCATAAGCGATTTAAAAGAGATTACAAAACTTAGCAATAAATAATGCAGCGATCCGAAAAGTAAAATACTCAGAATCCCTAACATAGTTCCTGAATATATGTAAATAGACCCAAAAAAAGTTTTAACATTGACAGTAAAGCCACCGGGTTCTATAGATGTCCATATATTACTGGGAATATCCTTAATTTCTTCGCCAGTTAGAAAATTAGTCAAGTTTACAAAAGAGCGAAAGATATGACTTGGATCAATTCCTGTTTCTGCACCTTGCCTTAAATGTTCGGAAAATGATATAATTCCTGCAAAAGCATATTTTGCTATATGCTTTATCAAAAAAGCATTGTACTCATGAAATGACAAATTACGACCTGTACTAAAATAATAGGTAATATAGAATACCAGAAATATGGCAAGCACAATATAGATGAAAAACTTTAGTGATATTTCCAGCTTGAGGTTCCCTAGCAAATACCTTCCAACAATTCCCGAAATCACTGGTATTAACATCCATGATTTAGATTCATGAAAGATGGAAAATAACAAAATGCTAAAAATGAAGAACAATAGCATCTTATCTTCCTTCTTATAAATTATGATGAAGATTACTAAAAGATATCTTAAAAGTACGATTAAATGAGATGAAAGACTAGAATAGAAAGGTGAAGTTTCTAATTCTGAGAATGTAACACCATATTTTTTAATTGAAATGAGTAATAAATAGTAGACAAGAAAGATTATTATAAATGTAACTTGCTTAATAAATTTGAGGTTTCCAATAAATGGATAATCAATATAAAAAACATCTTTTAGCCTATTAGTTCTCCGTATAAAGAAAACGCCAATAATAAAACCAGGTAACCAGAAGACAAATAACCCAATGCACCAAACTAAAATACTTGCCCAAAATACTTCATAAAATCCAATTAATGGTGCAATCAAAATTGCTAATGTCAATATTAAAATGTAAGGTATTGAAATGAAGGTGATAGGTGTAAAATAAGTGCCCCAAATTTTTCTGTCAATCTGGATTAACACTAACGATTCAATAATGAACACAATAAATATAAGTAAAGTCATTCCACCTCTTTCAAAATAAAATCTATTATAATCTAAACAATTTAGAGCTTTAAAAAGAACAAATCTAATTTGTTAGCTAATTATGTAGTATAGTATTAGTAATTGCCTATAGCCGTTTTAAAAATCTCAGCAAGAACCCATATGATAATTATTTTCAAAATTACTAATTATATCTGCTATCGGGTTATCCAAGTTGTACATTATCTCATTCTTTTGCTAACATACTAATTGCTTTATTGAATCTTTTCCTCTAAGTGGGGTGACAAGGTATCAATTATCAGATGGAATTCGATAAATTTTGCTGTATTGACTGCACAATCTGTAAAGCTATCACCTAAGACTGAGAGAACCATGTACTTACTGCCTGTTACTGAATTTAGCAGATTGCCTAATTATATCTTGATACGCCCTATCCGGCTAACCCCCTGCCCAGAATAGGTCAGATGGTCGACCTAGTCATTCGGGTGGGTATTCGGAAAGGTGGCTCAATAAACAAACCACCCCGTTAGAATAATTTCCAGCCGGGCCAGGAGTTTCGTTTACAGAAAAACGAACTCACCAAACGAACCGGAGCTTCGTTTTACAGATAAGCGAGCTGACCAGACGAGTACTTGCTGCCTCGCCGGTCAGGTTTTTATCCATATTTCCAAGCCTTTCAACTCTTAAACCTTTCAACTATTATTGTTTTTTACTTTTGATCATCCCCCCAAGCAACTGGCCCAGGAAAAATGCAAGTACCATAAGCGGGTAAGTAATCAATTCAAATCCCAATCCAAATAAATACCTGAAAAGAATTACAATCGGTACTGGGAGATGTATTGCCAGCAACCACTGCCATGACATCTTAGGCACCCTGCTTCTCCAGTATCCAAATGGAAGATTGACTATAAGTGTGGAAAGAGCAGCAAGAAATAAATTCATTTTTAAATTACCTTTGCCTGATTTTAAATCAGAAAAACTATGATTTTAAAAGTCAAAGACGTATTAAAATCATTCAGTCGAATAGGCTTATATTCCCCACCACTTGCGGTGTATATGAAAAAAGATATAAGCTTAAAATACCCGACTGCCTGCGGCGAGGAACTTCAATTGGGCAAAAGTAGCAATAATCAATAAAAAAATGTTTCTATATGTTTGAAAATCCAAAGCTTCGCGGTTACATCCTGGCTCTTTTTGCTACCATTGCAATGTCGAATGTATACATATTCAGCAAAGCCGCCTTGAAGGAAGTTGAATTGATCCAATTTGGGTTCTACTGGTTTGGCTTTGCCATAATCTGGAATATGGTTTATGCAATTCCCAAAAAGAAATATTCCAATCTGAGCAAATTAAAATCTAAGGATCTTTCTTTTTTAATTGTAATTGGGCTCCTTGAACTGGCTGGAACTACTTTATTTTTCATGGCCATAAATATTGTCGAAAATCCGGCCATTGTTTCATTCCTTGCCAATATGACCCCAATTTTTGTGACCATTTTTGGAATTTTGCTCTTGAAAGAAAGGTTTAATAAAATTGAGCTAGTCTAATATTGATCCCCTTTAGTGGCAAATAAAGGCTTATTATTTATCCATTTGCCGCGTGTAAAATCGGGGAAATATTGGGGAGCATTCCCTTCCGCTATGGAGCGTTCAGACAATGGGGTAATGGCACTCCAGGCAGCGGCATCATATACATCGAGAGGTGGACTGACTTTACGTTTTACTGATTCTACAAAAGCGTGATCTACAAAAAAGTCCATCCCTCCATGCCCGGAACCGGCAGCATATTCACCATATTTTTTCCAAAGCGGATGATCATATTTTTCAAGCCAACCCTCATTCATGTCATCCCAGCTATGTGGCTTGCTCGTACCTTCAATGTAAATACGTCTTGTATGGTAATCAAAATCTGTGATACCCTTTTCCCCCTGGATCTCAAAATTTAGTGAGTATGGTCGAGGCAGGTTGGTATCATGAGTTACAAGAATTGTTTCATCCCTGGCAGTACTTATTAATGTAGTCACAACATCGCCCAATGCCCATTTAAGCTTTGCATTTGGATGATCCCGGCCTCCATCAGGATGTGCAACTATATAATTGTGCAGTCCCCTGGATTTGGTAGCATGGGAAGTAAGAGAAATAAATCTGTTTCCTCTGTTAATGTCCATCATGGTTGCTACAGGGCCAATGCCATGGGTTGGATACAAGTCTGCATTGCGATGCAAGGAATGCTGTGTCCTCCATCTTGCTTCTCCTGAGGCACCTTCACCAAAAGTGACCCCCGGATCAAATTTCACTCCTCTAAGATCATGTCGATAACCACACCTGGCATGTAATAACTCTCCGAATACACCCTGTCGTACCATATTAAGAACCGCCATAACATCACGGCGATAGCAAACATTTTCCAGGATCATAGTCGGAACACCTGTTTCTTCATATGCATTCACCAAATCCCAGCATTCTTCAATGGTATTTGCTGCAGAAACTTCCACCCCGGCATATTTACCCGCTTTCATTGTATCAACAGCCATCTTTGTATGCCATAGCCATGGTGTTGAAATAATCACAGCGTCCAGATCATCCCTTTCCAGCATTTTTAAATATGCATGTTCACTGTCAGTATAAATTTCAGGCATTTGAAATCCTGCTTTCTCAATTATTTTCTTTGATCTTTGTATAGCATCAGGATCAATATCACAAATTGCTGGTACAAAAACATCATCACGGTTCAGAATATTTCTAAGATGACTGCGCCCTCTGCCCCCGACACCAATAAAACCAATCCGTACTTTTTCATTCTTTAATGAATTGCCAAAGGAATAAACTGGGGCAATTGCAAGACCAAGGCCAGTGATTACTGAGGCTTTAATAAAATCGCGTCTTTTGAAATGTGAAAAATGCTTGTGCTTGGGTTTCATTTAATATGGTTTAAAGAAAGATTATATTTTTTTCGGTTACCCACATCAGGAACCCAGATTATTGTCTTTAACAAATTTATCAAGTATTGTTTCAAAATCAGGGTATCCGATTTCCTGGAGATCATAATAAACCCTGGTACTGGGCTTGCTGATCTTAATAAGCCTGCCAAGGTCAATGGGCGTTCCAATCACAACTGAATCACAATCTGTATTATTTATCGTAGTTTCCAGGTCTTTGAGTTGCTCATCGCTGTAACCCATTGCAGGTAATAAAATGCCAATATTGGGGTAAAGTTCAAAAGTTTCAGAAAGTTTTCCAACAGTATATGGTCTTGGATCAATAAGTTCTGATGCTCCGAATTTTTGGGCGGCTACAGTTCCGGCACCTAGCTTCATGCCTCCATGTGTTAAGGTTGGCCCGTCTTCAATGACCAGCACCCTTTTCCCTTTGATGACGGAAGGATCATCCACAGTTATAGGTGACGCACCGTCAATTACTATTGCCCCGGGTACCAGGTTTTTAATATTTTCTCTGACCGTCTGAATGTCTTCCGGGGCAGAGCTGTCCATTTTATTAATCACAACAACATCGGCAAGGCGCAATGTGACCTCTCCCGGGTAATAATATAGTTCATGGCCGGCCCTGTGCGGATCCACAACAGTGATATTCAGGTCAGGCTTGTAAAATGGAAAGTCGTTGTTTCCTCCATCCCAGATTATTACATCGCATCCGTCAGGATCATTTTCTGCCGCTCTCAATATGGCTTCGTAATCAACACCGGCATATATCACATTCCCTCTTACAACATGAGGTTCATATTCCTCCATCTCTTCAATTGTACACTTATGCTTTTCAAGGTCGGATATTTTTGCAAACCTTTGTACCTTTTGGGCAGCAAGGTCTCCATATGGCATAGGATGTCTCACGGCAACCACCTTCAGGCCTTTTTTCATAAGTATCTCTATTACTTTTCGTGAGGTTTGACTTTTGCCACATCCGGTTCTTATTGCACCAACAGCAATTAAGGGTTTTGTGCTTTTCACCATGGTGTCACCCGGACCGAGTAATACAAAGTTTGCTCCGGCTGAATTAACAATGGCACTCACAGCCATTACTTTTTGATAGGTAATATCACTATACGAAAACACACAATCGTCTGCCTTAAACTCTTTGATTAAGCTTGTCAATTCAGACTCGAGGTAAATAGGGATTCCTTTTGGATATAGTTTCCCGGCAAGTTCTGCCGGATATTTTCTGTCGTCAATATCTGGTATCTGAGCTGCTGTAAAAGCCACTATATTGTAATCTTCATTATCGCGGTAATAAGTATTGAAATTATGGAAATCCCTGCCTGCGGCACCGATAATAATAATATTTTTCCTGGCCATAACTAAAGTGTTTTATGTATTTGTGAATATTTTAAATATGAAAAGCTAAATGTAAGGCTTATAAATCTTTTATGAACTGATAATTCTCATAAGTTTATGGTATAATATTTGAGAGTATTCTATGGTAAAAGTAGACTATCAATTTTTCAATGAATTTTCTTGCACACATATATCTTTCCGGCAGTTCTGAACCTGTTCTTACCGGAAACTTTATTGCTGACGCCGTGAAAGGCAGGAAATACGATAAATACCCTGATATGGTTCAGTATGGGATAAGGTTACATCGATTTATTGATTCCTATACTGATGCCCATCCCCTGGTTCTTAAAAGTAAGTTCCTTTTAAATAGTGAGTATGGAAAGTATTCGGGTATTGTCGTTGATATATTTTATGATTTTTTTCTTTCGGAGAACTGGGTCCATTTTTCAAATATTCCCTTAAAAGAGTTTATTTATACATCCTACGAGATTTTGTTAAGGAATTCAGAGTATTTCCCGGCGGAAGTGAAAAGATACTTCCCCTTTTTTATTTTAAAGAACTGGTTGGAAAGATATGGTTCTGTTGAAGGTATGGAGGAGGTACTGACAAAAATGAGCCTGAGAACCTCACTTCCTGATAAAACCGGGTTTGGGATATCTATTCTGCAAAAGCATTATACCGATTTTGAAAATCATTTCATGGATTTTTTCCCGGAGCTTATGAATGCTGTTCGCCAGAACTTCAGGATATGTTTTCCTGAAATTGAATACAGGGAACGATTTTTACCCAGCGCATGAATAAAGATAAAAGATTAAAGTAAAAAGACTAAAGGGAACAAAGGCAAACATCTTATCTTTTCTTTTATCTTTTTACTTTAATCTTTTATCTTTTATTATAACGATTCCGTCCTGGAGGCATCCATTTTCAGGAAAATAAAAATTAGAATTGTGAAAGCCCAAAGCGATGATCCGCCATAACTGATAAAGGGAAGAGGAATACCAATTACGGGAACCAATCCAATTGTCATACCAATATTTATTACAAAATGGAAAAACAGGATAGAGAAGACAGAATATCCATATATTCTGTTGAATTTAGTTCGTTGCCGCTCGGCAATATATAGAATTCGAAACAGAAGGAGCATGAAGAGGCTGATCAGGACAAGTGCTCCAACAAATCCCCATTCTTCTCCAATGGTACAAAAAATAAAGTCAGTGCTCTGTTCCGGCACAAAATTGAATTTGGTTTGTGTTCCTCTCAGGAATCCTTTTCCCCAAAATCCACCGGAACCTATAGCAATTTTTGACTGGTTTACATTATAACCACTTCCAAGCGGGTCAGACTCAACCCCCAGGACTACGTTTATTCTTTTCTGTTGATGCTCTCCCAGCAGGTTGTGAAACACATAGTCAACAGAATATGTAAAAGTCATTGCTCCTGCCACAAATAAAAAAATGGCCAGAACATATTTTAACTTGTGAATGTAGGAAAGTATTGAATAAGCAATGCCACTTACTCCAAGACTAAGAAAAATGATCAGTGAATTACTCAGATTCAAAGAAAATAGTTCAATCAATATTTTAAATACTCCACCTGTTACCACAAAGATTGCGAGACCGATAAAAAAATATTTTTTCTTTGGCTGTACCAAAAAGTAGAATAAAAATGCCAGAAAAATTAATCCCAATATAACATACAACTTGCTGAATATCAGGATCAGGATAAACAGAACGGTCATGGTTAGGCCAATAATTACATAAATTCCCGGCAATCCTTCCCGGAAAAGTACGATTACCAGGGATGCATAAACCAGGCTGGATCCTGTATCAGGCTGTAAAAGAATAAGAATAGCAGGTATAGCAAGAATGGTAAAAGACAAAAGGATATGACGAAAATTTCGAAGGTTTATGTTTGCAGAACTCAAAAACCTGGCCAGGGCAAAACCGGTAATGAACTTGGCAAACTCGGATGGCTGCATTTGAAAAGCCCCAATTGCAAACCAGGATTTTGCACCATGAATTTCTCTACCCAGGAATAAGACTGCGATTAGTAGCAGCATCATAAATATGTATAATGGGTAGGCAAAATACATATAGAAGTTTGTGTCAATAATGACAAAAATGAAAGCCAGAACCAGAGCCAGGATAATCCACATCAGTTGTTTTCCATACCTATGAGACAAATCAAAAATCCCGGTGGCTTCTTCATTGTATTCTACAGAGTAAATATTGACCCAACCCAGGAATACCAATAACAGGTAAATTCCTATTATTGGCCAGTCAATATTCACCCAAATATTAATTCTCCTGCTGCTCATGGATCAAATCTTTATTTAGAATATAGTCTTCCAGCCATTTTCGTTTTATGCTTTCTTTTAAATATTTTTCAATCATTAAACTGGCAATTGGTGCGGCATAAGTTGAGCCGTATCCACCATTTTCAACAATTACTGAAATTGCTATTTGTGGATTGTCTTTAGGAGCAAATGCAATAAAGAGAGAATGGTCGTCACCATGCGGGTTTTGTGCAGTGCCGGTTTTACCACAAACTATGATGCTATCAATCCTGGCTATTCTTGCAGTACTTCCTGTGCCAGGGATGCCATTCACGGCAAGATCCATACCCTCAATAATGATTGAAAAATAACTGGAGTCTATACTTGAATAATTCTTTTCAGGATTGTCATTATCCTGACTTCTTACTATATGAGGATTGAAATAATATCCGCGGTTAGCTATAATGGCTGTCATATTTGCCATTTGAAGAGGCGTGAGTCCTAATTCTCCCTGTCCGATGGATAGTGAAATCAAGGTGAGGGAACTCCAGCCCTTTTCTCCATAATAGCGATCAAAATAAGATGCCTCCGGCAAAAAACCATTCAGTTCATTAGGAAAGTCTGTACTAAGTTTTTGTCCAAGGCCAAGGGAAAGAAGATGCTTTCGCCAGTTATGGAAGGAGTCATGAATATCAGGAAATTTTGGATCATCAAGTATGGATCTGAAGACATTGCAGAAATAGGAATTACAAGAATTTTTAATGGCATCGATAAGCATTAACGGGGAGTCATGAGCATGACACCCCACATGCACTCCCCTGGCATAATATCCGAGATTACAAGAATAACTTGAATAGGGAAAAAGAACTTTTTCCTGGAGTCCGATGAGCCCATTTATGGTTTTGAAGGTGGAGCCTGGGGGGTAACTTGCCATTAAGGCCCTGTTAAAAAGGGGCTTTAATGTATCCTGCATCAATTTAAGGTAATTTTCAGAACGTATTCTTCCAATCAAAAGGGATGGTTTGTATGAAGGAGAGGAAACCAGGCTGAGAACTTCCCCGGTTGAAGGCTCAATTGCGACAATACTTCCAATTTTATTAGACATTAGTTTTTCACCATATTCCTGAAGATTGGCATCAAAGCAAGCGGTTAAATCTGAACCTACTATGGCAACTGTGTCAAATTGCCCGTTTTGATATGGCCCCTTGCGCCGGCTATGAACATCTACCAGGTAAATATTTAAACCTTTACGACCCCGAAGAATGGCCTCATAAGATTTTTCAATACCACTGATGCCTATATAATCCCCGGGTTTATAGTATGGATTTTTCGAAATTGCTTTTTCGTCTACCTCTCCAACGTAACCAAGGATGTGGGCTCCAATGTTCCTCGAATACTTTCTCAATGTCCGGGGCTGCACATAAAATCCAGGATATTTGTATAACTTCTCCTGAAGCATTGCGTAGTTAACCGAAGAGATCTGGGTAACCACAGGCGATGGAATATACCTGGAATATTCTTTAGCATCCTGTAGCTTTTTTATAAGTGTTTCTTTATTAAGTTTCAGAATTTCACACAATTCGAGGGTATCAAAATCGGATACCTGAGAAGGGACAGCCATTAAATCATAAGCTGCCTCATTGTAAACAATCAACTCGCCGTTTCTGTCATAAATCAGACCCCGTGCAGGATGCTGGGGGACAAAAGTCAAAACATTATTATCGGCACTCAGGCGATATGAAGTATCAAGAATCTGGAGTTGAAATAATTTCAAAATGTATATTAAACCAATTAAGACCACCAGGCCTCCCAGTACAAATTTGCGGTTTGCATATTGGTTTTTCATCCTGCTAATAAATTATTTCTTAAAAATAAGGAATTGACTTAATATAATGAGTCCGACGGAAAATATTGAACTTAGTATAATTCTTACAAGGGTGATGAAAAAACCTGAGAAAGTAAATACTTCGAGGTAAAACAGGAACAAATGATGAGAGAAAACCAAAATGGCAGAATACTGTAAGAACCAGGAAACCCCGTAGTAATGAATACGCGGGTAGCTGTTTGGCTCATAACCTTCCCTGGGAGCAATCATGGTTAATACAGTTGGACGTAAAAAGGCCATAAATATTGTAGCTGAGGCATGCACCCCGGGGGTATGCTCAAAAAGATCAATGGAAAACCCCAGTAAAAAGGCAGAGACTAAAAGTAGCCAGCCCGGGGTTTCAAATGGCATTAACAAGATAAACAGGACGTACATGAAGGGAATTAAATAAGCACCTGTTTGAATGTTGTCAAGAACCAATACCTGAAACAATACAAGGAAAAGGAATCTGCCAATATTTCGTAATAATAAATTAATCATCCGGGAAAGATATTTCTAAATCAATTTGATCTTTTTTATTCAAATTACTGATTATATTTACAAATCTAAGGCTCTTGAAATCGGTGGATAAGTCCACTCTGATTTCATAAAAGTTGCCTCCCTTTATATGAAAATCCTGTACCCTGCCAATTTGAATCCCTTCAGGGAATATTGTTGAGTAACCACTTGTGATAATGGAATCTCCAATATTGATTTCAACATGATGAGGAATTTCGTTCAATATAGCCTGCTGATAAGATTTTCCATCCCATTGCAGGGCTCCGAAGTAGTCATTTTTCTTAAACTTGGCACTTATATTCAAACGAATATTTAAAAGTGAGATGACAGTAGCATAATGTCGGGATACATCATAAATAACCCCAACCACTCCATCTGACGAAATTACAGCCATACCTGGCTTAATTCCCTGTTCAGAACCTTTATTGAGAGTTAGAAAGTTATGCTGGGTATTAATTTTATTATTGAGTACTTTGGCACCGGTCATATAATATTGTTGTCTGTGAACAGGATCATCCTGCTTATAAAAAAATATATCATCTGAACGGTAAGCCCTTTGAAGGATGTTGTTGAGTCTTGTATTTTCAGCCGAAAGAGTCTCGTTTATTTCCCTGAGGTTAAGATATTCTGTAACTGAGAAGATCTTTGAATGATAAACACCCTTGATATTCTGGATCAGAGTAACAACTTTGGCTTTTTGGAAATTATTGTTTTGGAATGCAATGGATACTGCGAAAAATTCAATTAAAATAAATAAGATTATGAAATGAAATCTTATTAGAAATTGAATTAAATTCTTCATCCAGAATATTTATTTTACTTTCCTGATTATCTCATTAAAAAGGAGAATTTATTCACATTTTTCAAAGCTATACCGGTACCTCTGGCTACAACATGAAGTGGAGATTCTGCTATATGAAAGGGGATATTGATTTTTTCCGTAAGCCTTTTATCCAGCCCTCTGAGAAGAGCACTTCCACCCGCAAGATAAATGCCATGATTGACAACATCTGCATACAATTCAGGGGGAGTTTGTTCCAGAACATTTAATATGGAACCTTCTATTTTTGAGATGGACTTATCCAGGCAGTGTGCTATTTCCTGGTAGGAAACCGGAATTTCAATAGGCATGGCAGTCATTAAGTTAGGTCCCCGTACCACATAATCTGCAGGTGGAGTTTCGAGGTCTGCCAGGGCTGAGCCCACATTTATCTTAATGTCTTCAGCAGTTCTTTCTCCAATTTTAATGTTGTGCTGATGACGCATATAAGCCTGGATATCAGAAGTAAACCCATCACCTGCAATTCGAATGGATTTGTTGCACACAATTCCTCCCAATGCAATAACGGCAATTTCAGTGGTTCCTCCTCCTATGTCAACTACCATACTTCCTTCAGGGGCTTCAACATCAATTCCTATTCCAATGGCAGCTGCCATTGGCTCATATATCATATAAACTTCTCGTCCTCCTGCGTGCTCAGAAGAATCCCTTACCGCCCTGATCTCAACTTCAGTACTTCCTGAGGGGATGCAGATAACCATCTTAAGAGCCGGGTTGAAAAAACGAGGCTTTTCATTCAACATTTTTATCATCCCACGAATCATTTGCTCCGCTGCATCAAAATCGGCAATAACGCCATCTCTTAAAGGCCTGATAGTCTTGATGTTGTCATGTGTCTTCCCGTGCATTTGCTTTGCTTTCTCTCCTATTGCAATGAGTTTGCCGGTGTTATTATCAATGGCCACAATAGAAGGTTCGTCAACAACAATCCTGTCATTGTGTATGATAATTGTGTTTGCCGTTCCCAGGTCAATTGCTATTTCCTGTGTTAAAAAAGAAAAAATTCCCATATCTGTTTCTTCAATATTTATTTAATACAATTCTATTCACTATTCAATTAGTGTTTAAAGTGCCGGGTTCCGGTAAAAACCATGGCCATTTGATGTTGGTTACAGTAATCGATTGATTCCTGATCCCGTATGGAACCTCCGGGCTGAATTACTGCGAGGATACCTTCTTTCCCTGCTATTTCAACAGAATCTGCAAATGGAAAGAATGCATCGGAAGCCATAACCGCAGCTTTTAAGTCAAAATTAAAATGTTTTGCCTTTTGTATTGCCTGTTGCAGGGCATCAACCCTGGAAGTCTGACCTACACCACTGGCGAGAAGCTGCTTGTTTTTAGCAAGAACAATTGCATTTGATTTAGTGTGCTTTACCAGCTTGTTTGCGAATTCCATATCAGAAATCTCTGCAGCAGAAGGAGCTTTTTTAGTCACTGTTTTCATATCAGCTTTCCTGTCTGTTTTCACATCCTTGTCTTGTACAAGAATCCCATTTAAGGCCGAACGATAAATTTTTGCCGGAAACTTTGGGTTTTTTAAAACAAGAATGATCCTGTTCTTTTTCTGCTTCAGAATTTCAAGTGCTTCTTGTGTATATGCAGGTGCTAAAATTGCTTCAAAGAAAATTTTATTTATCTCTGTTGCTGTATCCTTATCAATTTCCCGGTTGCTCATAAGTACCCCGCCAAAGGCAGAAACAGGATCTCCTGCCAGAGCATCTTTCCAGGCATCTGTAAGTTGAGGCCGGGAGGCCAATCCACAGGCATTATTGTGTTTTAATATTGCAAAGGTGGTTTCCTCAAAATCAGAAATCAAATTTACAGCTGCATCAATGTCCAGTAAATTATTGTAAGAAATTTCCTTCCCATGCAATTTTTCAAAGACAGAATCGAGATCGCCGAAAAAGTATCCTTTTTGATGTGGATTTTCTCCATATCTGAGGGTTCTTTCCTCATTTTCACTGATCTTTAAACCGGGGATTTCATTTTCAGGATTAAAATAATTGAAAATAGATGCATCATATTGTGAAGAAATGTAGAAGGCTTCCGCGGCAAATTTCTTTCGGTCGGCAAGACTGGAAACCCCTTTCCCTTTTTCGAGGAGGCTAATTAATTTTTCATACTGGTGACGGCCTGATACAATAAGAACATCATTAAAATTCTTAGCTCCGGCCCGGATCAGCGAAATTCCCCCAATGTCGATTTTATCAATAACAGATTGATCATTTGCTCCGGATGCCAGTGTCTCTTCAAAAGGATACAAATCTACAATTACAAGGTCAATTTTATTAATGTTATATTCTTCAAGTTGTTTCAGGTCAGACTCTTCCTGCCTTCTGGCAAGGATGCCTCCAAAAATTTTTGGATGTAAAGTCTTTACCCTGCCACCCAGGATAGAGGCGTAATCTGTAATATTTTCAATAGATTCCACACTGTACGCTTTTCCCTCAATATATGATTTAGTTCCTCCGGTTGATATCAGCTTAATACCGAATTCAGTCAGCAATTCAAGTATGCGGTCAAGGTTTTCTTTGTAAAAAACTGAGATAAGGGCTGTTCGTATCTTAACTAAATCTTTCATTTATAAATGCTTGTGAGAAAAGAGATGACTTTTAAGATTGCCCCTAAAATTAGTAATTTAATTCATTATTAAAACCTGTATAATTCATTATTTTTAAGACCTTTAGAATTTGTTTAATTTATCTTCCTGACTTTTACAGATTGAATTATTTCCGCTTATCTTCGTATAGAAATAAGTTATACAATTTAAAGATTTTTTATTCCCATGATGTTTCTTAAATTAATAAAAGAGAGTTTTTTATTTGCTATGCAGGCTGTTATTTTAAATAAGCTCCGAACCTTTCTTTCCTTATTGGGGATCACAATCGGGATCTTTGCAATTATTTCGGTTTTTACCATTTTAGACTGGATGGAAAGTTCCATTCGGGACAATATTGCTTCACTTGGCGATAAAACAATTTATATCGATAAAATGCCATGGGGCCTTGATATGAATGTTGATTGGATGGAAATCATGAAAAGACCGGCCCCAAGCATCCGGGAATATGAGGAATTAAAGGGGCGTTTAAAGAATGCTGAAGCCTTGGCTTTTCTTGTCCAATCCGGGGTAACTGTAAAATATCGGAACAACTCTGCCGAAAACATTGAATTCTTGTCTTCAACATATGATTTTGCAGATATCCGGTCTTTTGAAATTGAGAAGGGCAGGTATTATTCTCTGTTTGAATCAAGGAGTGGGAAGAATCGTGCTATAATTGGAGCAGTTCTGGCAGAAAAATTATTTGAGAATGCAAATCCAGTTGGTAAGACCATCACCATCCGGGGAAAAAAACTAAAAGTTGTGGGAGTACTTAAGAAGGAAGGAATGGGAGGCCTTGGTGATGATGGATTTGATAGAGCGGTTCTTGTCCCAATCAATTTTACAAAAAGTATAATAAACTTGAGGAGTAAATCTTTACATCCGCTGATCCTGGTAAAAGCTAGAGAGGATGTTCCGATTACTGAGCTTAGGGAGGACCTGGTGGCTAATATGAGATCAATACGAAAATTGAAACCAGATGAGAAAGACAACTTTGCTTTAAATCAGGCAGATTTAATCGCTCAAAGTATGGATGCTGTATTTTCAGGGATAAACCTGGGGGGCTGGATCATTGGTGGCTTTTCTATACTGGTGGGTGGATTTGGAATTGCCAATATCATGTTCGTTTCGGTTAAGGAAAGAACCAAAATTATTGGCATACAAAAAGCCCTGGGAGCCAAGAAAATATTTATTCTCCAGGAATTTCTCTATGAGTCAATACTCCTGTCCCTTGTTGGTGGAATCTTCGGACTTATCCTGGTTTTTTCAGGGACTATAGTAATGCGCCAACTTTGGGATCTGAATATTACCCTGACATTTGGGAATATTTTCATGGCTATGCTCATTTCCGGCACCATAGGAATCATCTCGGGTTTTGCCCCAGCCCAATCAGCTTCGAGTCTTGATCCTGTGGAAGCAATGGGAGCTACTTTTTAGTTGGATAGGATTAGGCACAGGGCGCAGGGCGTAGGGAAGAGGATAAGAAGTGAAGAGGCGACTGGGAGATAGAGGGAAAGAGAGATGGGGCGATAGAGCGAAAGGACGAAAAAAGAGGTAAGCTTATAGCAACTACCTTAAAAGATACTCGTCAGACCACTAATAGTTAGTTCATCGAGAAAATGATAAGTTTATTTACGGGCCTTAACCATAAGTGGTCAGACGAGTAAAAGGTGCTTGAGGATCAAAAGATCCCATACATAATTCTTCCTATCATAAGGTAAATAAATAAGCCCATTATATCATTCAGGGTGGTGATAAAAGGGCCTGTGGCCAGAGCCGGGTCAATTTTTACCTTATCAAGCAATAAGGGAATAAATGTTCCAAAAAGGGAGGCAAAAATAATTACCGAAAATAAAGCAATACTCACAGTCAGTGTAAGTGCAAATTCCGGACTTGTAAAGTAATTATAGATAAAGATCAAGCCTGAAAGAGTAACCCCATTAATTGTAGCCACAGAAAGTTCTTTTAACAACCTGCTATAGGTGCTTGCAATTCCCAGGGTATTGTTGGCCAAACCTTGTACGATGATTGCCGACGATTGAACTCCGACATTTCCCCCCATCGCAGCGATCAAGGGAATGAAAAATGCCATTTCAGGATAGGTTCCCAGGTCAAACTCATAAATACCAATTACTTTGGCAACCAGAATTCCTCCCAACAAACCGATAAACAACCAGGGAATTCGTGCCCTGGTTAGTAACAAAACACTGTCGGATGATTCTACATCTTCAGAAATACCGGAAGCCATTTGGTAATCTTTTTCGGCTTCTTCCTTTATGATATCTACCACATCATCAATGGTGATCCGTCCAAGCAAGCGGCCCAAAGAATCAATTACGGGAAGAGCAACCAAATCATATTTATCCATGATGATAGCAACTTCTTCTGATGGTGTTTCAGTTTTGACAGAAATAATTTCCGTATTCGCAATCTCTTTTATTCTCCTTCGGTTATCACTAAGCAACATCTTTTTTAAGGATACTGTACCTCTGAGCTTTTCGTCATCATCAATTACATATACATAATACACTTCATCAACCTTTTCCACCTGTTTTCTCATTTCTCTCAAACAGGTAGTTAGTGTCCAGTTTTCATTTACCTTGATTAATTCTTTGGCCATCAAGCCTCCGGCACTGTCTTCATCATAGGCCAGTAAGTCAACAATGTCCCCTGCCTGCTCAATATCCTCGATATGAGAAAGAATCTCCTCTTGTTTTTCTTCATCAAGAACTCCGATGACATCGGCTGCATCATCTGAGTCCATTTTGTCAATAAACTGTTTGGCAATTATCTTCCCCGGAATGGCTTTTAAAAATTTTTCTTTGTCATCTTCATCTAGTTCGGCAATGACATCAGCGGCTTTATCGCTGTCAAGTATCAGGTACAGGAATTTAGCTTCTTCAATATTCAACTCATCATAAATCTCGGCAATATCGGCTGCATGCAGACTGTCCAATAATTCTTTAGCAGCCTTATGGTCGTGGTTATCATAGGTTAACCGAATTTTACGAATGAATTCTTTTGTAAGCTCAAATGGCATAGTATTTGGTTTTAATCCCGGATTGAAGTTAATTATTTTCCTTTAAAAGTGATTCTGCCAAATGGGTGAGGATTATGAAATCCTCAATTTCTAATTGTTCAGGTCTTTTTGTTAATAATGGGTGATCCTTGTACAAAGGTAATAATATGCTTTTTAAAGAGTTCCTCAACATTTTTCTTCTTTGATTGAAACTGGTTTTCACAATTTTAAAAAACAATTTTTCATCGCAGGGAAGTTTTTCTCTTTCATTGCGATTTAACAGAATAACTGCAGATTGAACTTTAGGTGGTGGGTAAAATACTTTCTCACTTACGGTAAACAAAATGTTTATATCGTAAAAAGTTTGTAGTAGTACACTGAGTATACCATAAGCTTTTGTGCCGGGACCGGAAACAATTCGTTCTGCAACTTCTTTTTGGATCATACAAACTACTTGCGGAACCTGATTCCGATAATCCAGAACTTTAAAAAGTATTTGACTTGAAATATTATAAGGAAAATTGCCGATAAGAAGAAATGACTCAAGCCAGATATCATGAAAAGCAATTTTTAAGAAATCATCATGAATGATCTGTTCTTTAAGCTCAGGAAATTCTTCTGTTAAATAATTAACAGCAGACTTGTCGATTTCAATAAGCTTAAGCCTGGTATTATTAAGTTTTTTCAGGTAGGTAGTGAGTATTCCTTTCCCTGGCCCCAGCTCAAGGATATTTCCACACTTCCCATAATCCAAAGAGCTTACAATTTTCCTGGCAATATTATGGTCCGTCAGAAAATGTTGCCCAAGTGATTTTTTAGGCCTTATTGTTTTCATCTGATTATATTTTATTTCCTAAAATTCATCAATCTTCCATTGAAATCAAAAGGGTATTTATATTTTTGCTTTGCAATTCGCCGTTCTTGGTGTTATCTTGTTGTCTTCGCCTGCCCCGTAAGGAAGAATGACTGTACCGGGGTGTCTTGGTGGCTACTCTTTTTTTGTCGCCAGGTCTGCCAAGGCTCCAATTTTCACAAAGAGTAAGATATTAACCCGCTTTATTAACTTTAATTTCATCAAACTCGCGTAGAATATTCTTAATAAAAAAGTATTAAAAGGGGTGTGATATATGAAAAATAGCTTTCAAAAGTACAATTTCGATGAAATAATTTCCAGGGAGAATACTTTCAGTGTTAAATATGATGGGAGGGAAAAGTATTTTGGCTCTACCGATCTTATTCCCATGTGGGTTGCTGATATGGATTTCAAAACACCTCCTTTTGTTACAGATGCAGTTAAGCAAAGAGCAGAGCAAGCAATTTACGGATATTCATTCAGGCCAGATCTCTATTTTGAGTCAATCATATCCTGGTTTTCTAGAAGACATGATTGGAAAATTGAAAAGGACTGGATTAATTTTACTCCCGGAATTGTTCCGGCACTAAATATACTCATACAAACATTTACCACTGAGAAAGATAAGATACTCGTCCAACCTCCTGTTTACCATCCTTTTTTCTCAGCTATTGAAAATAATCACAGGGAACTGGTAATCAATCCTCTGGTACTTGAAAATGGGAAGTATAAAATGGATTTTCAGGATCTGGATGCTAAACTTGCTACGGGAGTTAAGATGATATTATTTTCCAATCCTCATAATCCTGTCGGCAGGGCCTGGGATCCGGAAGAATTAACAGCCTTTGGAAATTTATGTCGTGAGCATGATGTTCTGGTTGTTTCTGATGAGATTCATTGTGATTTAATTATGCCGGCATTCAAACATACTCCCCTGGCTAAGGCATATAAAGAATATAGTGAGAAGATCATTACCTGTATTGCTCCAAGTAAAACCTTTAACCTGGCCGGCCTGGCTACTTCTTCAATCTTAATAGAGAATGAGAAAATCAGAAAACAGTATGTTGAAATGATTGATAAATTACATATAGGGATGGGTAATTTGTTTGGAACAACAGCCTCCATTGCTGCATATACAAAAGGTGATGACTGGCTTGATCAACTTATGATTTATATTCAGGGGAATGTAGACTTTATACAGGATTTCCTTGAAAAAAGAATTCCTGCAGTGCATTTAATTCAACCCGAAGCAACCTACTTACTCTGGCTTGATTGCAGAAATCTTAAACTGGATAAAACCAGCTTAAAAGAGTTCATGATCCATACTGCCAGAATTGGATTTAACGATGGGAGCACCTTTGGAGATGGGGGAGAAGGATTCCAGAGGATGAATGTGGCCTGTCCCGGAAAAACTGTTGAAAATGCCATGGTAAGACTTGAGGCTGCTGTAAATCAATTAAAAACTTAACCCACTATGGATGTTTCACAGAATATAAAGCTAATCCTGGAAGACGGAACAGAGTACTTTGGCAAATCCTTTGGAGCAAAAAAATCTGTTGGAGGAGAAGTGGTATTTAATACTGCCATGACAGGTTATCCTGAAAGCCTTACAGACCCTAGCTACAAAGGGCAGATCCTGGTTTTAACATATCCACTTATTGGGAATTATGGAATCCCGGCTGGAGACAAGGAAAATCAGATGTTGAAGTATTATGAGTCAGACAGGATACATATTTCAGGGATGGTTGTTTCTGATTATTCATTTAAATACAGCCACTGGAATGCCGAGGGAAGCCTGGCAGATTGGTTAACGAAAAATTCGGTTCCCGGTATTTATGGAATCGACACCCGGGCTCTTACCAAAAGATTGAGAGAAAGTGGAACCATGCTTGGAAAGATTATTTACCAGGAGGAAGATGTTGAATGGAATGATCCAAATAAGGAAAATCTTGTAGCCATGGTGAGCATCAACAAGAAAGAGGTATATGGAAATGGTAAAAACCGGGTGCTTCTTATTGATTGTGGTGTAAAGAATAATATTATCAGGTATCTTTTGGAAAAAGACACCACCGTGCTGCGGGTGCCCTGGGATTATGATTTCAG
>SDBS01000456.1_pt1 | contig 39704 bp, 37 predicted proteins | sample 2277091 | NCBI WGS metagenome assembly SDBS01 (sample SAMN10404972, study PRJNA504765) | marine sediment metagenome | isolation source: marine sediment core GS10_PC15, 163 cmbsf | place: Arctic Ocean: Southern Knipovich Ridge | collected 2010
CTGGGCCTCGACCTGTACATGTCGGACTACTTCAGTGTGGGCCTCTCCTGCGAGTTCCGCCTGAACGGCATCGGGGTGGACTCGGAGGGGGACGGCGTTTTAGCCGACACCGCCATTGCCCTGGGCGCCGGGGTGAACCTGGGCTTCCTCTTCTGAATCGGCGGTGAGTCATGCGCGGTCCGGTAATCGTCGTTTGCGTGCTCTTTCTGATGATCCAGGCATTGGCCGTCGGCTTCGGCTTCTGAAAAATTCATCCGGCAGCCGGGCTTGCACTTGAATCGGCGCGTCGTTTTATGTTAAAATAAAAAAAATTCTTGTTAACGTGTTGATAAAAGGAAGGATACGTAGATGTCCTCTTTTAACAATATCCCGGTCACAAAAGACGGCAAGGTGGTGGCCCAGGCTACGGGAATGGGGATCCGGGGCGTTTTCTGCTGCGCCAACGAGAACTGCTTCACCCAGCTCCTGTTCAAGGCCACCGGTGAGGAGAGCCAGGAGGAGCAGTGCCAGAGTTACGACGCAGTGTACAGGCTGATCTTTTCCCCCGACGACGGACGTGTCGTCGGTCTGGAGATGCGGTGAGAATCCACCCCAAAAGATGCAAAACGGGGCCGTTGCAGCGGCCTTTTTTGTATAGAAAAACCGGCCATGTAGGTTGATAAACAGACGAAACCCGGTGCTATAATGATGCACAGCTTTGACACGATAATAACGGGCGAATGGAGGAAGAATGACAGCCAAGTTCCCGGCAATCGGCAAGATCTCGCGAAAGTTTTTCAACACGGTAATCTACCCCTCCCTGGGCGCGGTCCGGCCCGAGGTGCTCGTCGGGCCACGTCACGGGGTTGACACCGCCGTCGTCCGCACCGCTCCCGGCCGGGTGATGGCCGTGACCACCGACCCCATCTACATCGTTCCCCAGTACGGCTGGGAAGAGGCGGCCTGGTTCGCCTGGCACATCCTCGCCTCCGACGTCACCACCAGCGGCTTCCCGCCGGCCTACGTGATCGTCGATTTCAACCTGCCGATGAGCATCACCGAGGAGCAGTTCGCCAAGGTGTGTGGCGTCTTTCACCGGGAGAGCGAGAAATACGGCGCGGCGATCATCGCCGGACACACCGCCCGCTACACCGGCACCGACTACCCCATGGTCGGCGGGGCGACCTTCATCTCCGTCGGCGACGAGGACGCTTACCTCACCCCGGCGATGGCCGGGCCGGGAGACGCGCTCTGCATGACGAAGAGCGCGGCGGTCGAAGCGGTCGGCATCTTCAGCCGTCTGTTCGGAGACCGAATCGAATCCGAGCTGGGTGACGAGGTTGCCGCCTCCGGCTGGGCGCTGTTCGACCGGATGAGCACGGTGGACGATGCGCTGACGGCGGCGCGCTTCGGGGTGCGCCAGGCGGGAGTTTCCGCGATGCACGACGCGACCGAGTGCGGGGTCGTCGGGGCGGCCGTCGAGATGGCCGAGGCCTCGGGCGCCGGACTCGAGCTGAATTACGGCAGCATCGTGGTCTTTCCCGAGGTGCGCGCCATCTGCGAGCTGTTCGGCATGCAACCGGAGATCTCGATCAGCGAGGGCACGCTCCTAATCGCCGTAAAAGACAACCATTACGCGGACTTTGCCAAGCACATGGAGGAGCGGGGGGCGCCGGTGACCAGGATCGGCCGTTTCCTGCCCGAAGGGGAGGGGATCAGCGTGTTGCGTGACGGCGAACGAGTCTCCCTGGAACATCCGCACGTAGATCCTTTCTGGGAGGCCTTCGATCGCGCAATCAGCGGGTGAGCCGACCATTTGTGAATACGAGCAGAGGACCGGCAACCGCCGGCCCTTTGCTTTTACCCGCCCCGTGTCCTAAACTGGGCTGGAACCTTATACCTACCCGCCTCGAGGTAAGAGATGTCCCACAACGACTCGACCCCGGTGCGCCGACCCGCACCGACGGATCACCCGATCCACGAGCTCATCGCCGCCCGGTGGAGCCCGCGGGCCGTAGACCCCGATCACCCCGTCGAGCTTGAGAAGCTCGAGAGCGTTCTCGAAGCCGCCCGTTGGGCGCCGTCCTGCTTCAACGACCAGCCCTGGAATTACATCGTCTTCACCACTGAGAACCCAAAGGCGCTGGAGAAGGCCCGCGAATGCATATCCGGGGGCAACGCCTGGGCGCTCGAAGCCCCGGTCCTGATGTTTTCCGTCGCCCGGAAAAACTTCACCTATAACGGAAGGCCCAACCGCTTCGCCGTCTACGACACGGGACAGGCCACGGTGCTCATGGCGCTTGAGGCGGTAAACCAGGGGCTCGTCCTCCACCAGATGGCCGGCTTCTCCCGCTCCAGGCTCGCCGAACGCTTCCCGATCCCAGACGAATACGAGGTCATGGCGGCCATCGCCCTAGGCTACCCGGGCGGTATCGGTGACCTGCCCCCCGACAAACGGGAGGCGGAAACCCAGTCCCGGGAACGCAAGCCCCAGGCCGAGTTCATCCACCATCACGTCTGGTAGGCCCGATCAGAGGATGACAGTCCCGGTCCGATGTGCTAACTTTGACGGTGGAAAGGAGGAGAACCATGACCGACATCCATCTCCAGGTGAAGCTCCCGCGTCCACCGGCCGATGTCTGGGAAGCCATCTTCACCCCCGCCGCTCGGCGTATCTGGTGGGCCTATAATATCCAGCTCCGACCGGAGACCGGCACCTACTTCATCGAGTACTGGCGCGACGGCGACGGCCACAACCGGATTTCCAAGGGCAAGGTTCTCGCGGTAAAGACGAACAAGCTCATCCGCCTGAGTTGGCAGGATGACGACTGGCCCGTCGCCACCCAGGTGGAGATCAAGCTGGCCTCCAGGAGGGGCTCGACCAGCCTGACGCTGAACCACTCCGGCTTCGAGAGCCTTGGACAAAAGCTCCAGTACAACGTGGAGGAGTACGCCGGGGGCTGGGAGGCGCTCCTCGATGATCTCAAGACCTATCTAGAAGGCCCGATGGAGGAGCTCGATAGGCCCGAGGAGAATGCTGATGCATGAGGGGGTGGAGGGGCATGGATGAGGATAAGTTCAAGGCCAAGCTGGACGAGGTGGCCTCCAAGCTCGGTCGGGGCACTCGGGTGGCCGGGGACCGGCTGACCGGGTGGATCCGGAAGGTGAGAGAAGCCTGGCCCGAGGTGGAGAGGAGCTTCATGGGGTTCGGCAAGGCCGTCGCCGCCAGCATCGGCGCCTTCGCCAAGGCCTTCCGGGAGGCCTACCAGGTGGATCAAAAGAAAGACGGGGAAGGGAAAGCGGAGGAATAGAGGCGTCACTTCCCTAAAAGGATGTGAACGATGAAATACACACTTCACCTAATCGGCGCGCTAGTGCTCCTTATAATCGCCGACGGGTGCGTCTCGCCGGTCGAGCAGGGAGATGGTTCCCGGTGGTGGCCCCAGGAGATCGGCTGGAGCTGGCTTTACGAAGCCACGGACGGGGAGGAGACCTTCCAGCTCGAGGTCGGGATCGAAGACACCGCCGAGTACGGAGATAAGGAGTGCTACATAAACGAGTACGGCGATTACGACGCCCACGAGGGCGAGCTCAGCATGGTCCATCCCGGCTCAAACACGGCCTACGAGATCTGGGATCAGAAAAGCTGGATAGAGGTGGGGGGCTTCTGGGTCGAGGTCGAGCTGCGCTACACCGATCCCGTAACCGTTCACATCTCCGGAACCCTGAATGAACCGATCACCGACACGGGGGAGGGAGATGTCTACCTGGGCGGGTTCCCAATTGAAACGTTCGAGGTCACCCTGACCTCGGAGACCGTGGAGACCGAAGTCGAGATGGTGGTCCAGGGCAACACGTACACGGATGTACGCAAGGTGGAGTTCATCATGGAAACCGAGGGCCTCGATCCGATGGCCTCCGAGGGGTTCTTCAAACAGGGCGTGGGCCTGGTCAGGGGCGAGGACCTCTGGGACTACAGTACACTTGAGTTGATCAGCCACGAGGAGCCGTAGAAGAGGCGCGCTTGTAGTTTTCACGGAGGGGACCGGACGGTCCCCTTGTTTTTTCTCGATTTTGGTGTATATTTAAGAATGAACCATCCGCCAGTCAACCATGAAAAAGATCATCCTCATCCTTTGTCTACTAGCAGCCTTACTCCATCCTGCGTCTGCAGTCCGCTGGTCCGATCCGACTTACATCATTGACAGCGAGCACCACGATTACACGGCTGTTTCGTCTTTTACTCCAGAGGAAAGCCTTTTCGCCGTTTGGTTCAGCGGTTGGGCCATCCATTACTACGATGTAAGCTACGCGCAGGTAACTGAGGATGGGACTCTAACCATCCCGCCAACACGCATCTTCACCGAGGATGGTGTAGACGACCGGGCGATTACCGTGACAGTAGATTCTCAGGGGCACGCGCACATCTTCTGGCGCCGCTGGACCGCTGGCGACCACGATGTCTGGTACACGCAGATAGACACCGTCGACGGCTCGTACATTGTGGATCCCATACAGCTCATCGAGGCAAACACCCCCGACGACCTTTTCATGAATGCTGTTGTTGACGGCAGCGACAACGTGCATCTTCTCTACTGCGGTTTCGTCTGGGACGGCGACGAGTGGTGGGAGGCACCGTTGTACGCAAAGCTGGATCCCTCCGGCAATCTCCTCTTCTTTGACATGATGATCGCCGATGACCCGGTCTATGAGGTGGCCTATCGCGATAAGGGAATCGCTGTTGATTCGGATGAGAACGCACATGTTGTTTTTACTATCCCGATTGCTCCAGATGACTGGACCGTGCTCTACCGCAAGTTAGACGGTAATGACGGCTCTCCGTTAACTCCTTTAGTTGATCTTGGATTTCCAACAAAAGCGCCTTCAAACGACCCGTTTGCTCTTGATCCGTATGACCTTTTTCCTTCCATTTGTGTGGATTCCCTGGATCAAGTTCATGTATCATATATTCACAATGTCAGTGGACGTTATATTTCAAATATAGTGCACGTAATATTAGATAAGGATGGTAACATCATCAGCGAACCTCGCATCGTTTACACGGAAGAGGATGATGTACACATTTCAGAGAGCAACTTCTTCGTAACTGAAGACGATCGTCTTTTCCTCTTCTGCAATTGTGACGACGGTATCGTAGTGTTCGAATTCAATACTGATGGAGATTTAGTTGGTGAACCTACTTATCTGTTCAGTGTACTGGTTGGGCACTTTTATTGTGGCCCTACCGGGGCGGTAGGAGAATCAGGTTATATCCGTGTCATAGGTAAACATCGAGTTGATTCATCAGACTACGACATCCTTTACGTACATCAGATTGATGACACTCTTATTGATGAGGTTAAATTCAAGGCCTACACAGACAACGACGGCATCCTCCTCTCCTGGCGCGAGGAAGGCGATCTTATCGGTTCCACCTGGCGCCTGGAGCGTGACAGTGGTTTCTTGGTTCGCTTATCCGGCGACGCCCACTACCGCTACCTCGACCGAGACGCTGAGCCCAACATCACCCACCTCTACACTCTAGAAGCCACCTTACCCGACGGCTCCGTCCTCCGCTTTGGTCCCGTCGAAGCCACCTGGCCGGGACCGGACGCCGACCGCTTCACCCTCTACGCTCCCTACCCCTGCCCGGCAACGGACCTGGTGACCCTCAGCTACTACCTCCCGGAGGACACACAAAACGTAGAGCTCTCGCTCTACGACCTCTCGGGCCGGCTCATAGCGTCCTCTATGAGCGTCCCTACCACTCCAGGCCGCCACGAAATCACCTACGACACCTCAACACTCCCTTCCGGCGTCTACCTAGCCAGTTTAACAACTGATACCGGCACCCTCACCCGCCGGTTGGTCATCACGAGATAATCCGCAATATTCGTAGGGCGGGGATTCCTATCCCCGCCGTTTTTTTACCCTCACCCTAACCCTCTCCCTTAAAGGGAGAGGGAAGCCGTTGTCAATCCTCACCCTGGCCCGTGAGCGACTGCTCCTCCCACGGGGAGAGGGGAGCCATTGTCGACCCCCACTCCGGCCCGTGAGCGAATGCTCCTCCCACAGAAAGAGAGAGGCCGCTGGCGGTATTTTTGCCGGGTCTGGTATAATCAGCCGGAAATTGAGGCATCGCGGAGCACCCGATGACCGGCCTTATTGACCTCTTCAAGACCGTCTTCGCCAGCTGGCGCCGCCACCCCATGCGCAGCGTCCTGACCACGTTGGGGATCGTCATCGCGGTGATGACGGTGGTTACGATCCTCTCGTTGGTGGGCGGGCTGGACAACTTCGTGCGCGAGCAAATCGGCTCCCTGGGCGCCAACAGCTTCATCATCAACCGCACGGGGATCATCCAGAGCGAGGAGGAGTGGCTCGAGGCCTCAAAACGCCCCCTCATCACGTTGGACGAGTATAAGTCCCTCGTCCGGAAGCTGAAGGGACGGTACCTGTACGCCTCGCCCCGGGTACGTGGCTGGCTCAATATCGAGGCGGGCGGCAACGAACTCCGATACATCCGGACCCACGGCGTGGGCGCCGACATGTACAACATCAACGAGCGCCCGCTGACCGAGGGACGCTACTTCACCGAGGCCGAGCTCAACCGTCGCCGCCCGGTGGCGGTGCTGGGATACGAGGTAGCCGACGAGCTCTTCGGCGACACCGACCCCATCGGCCGTGAGATACGCATCGGCGGCAGGCGCTTCACCGTGGTCGGTGTCTATATGGAGCAGGGGCGGCTCATGGGCCAGTCCACCGATGACTTCGTTGACATCCCCTACACCGCCTTTCGCAAGCACTTCGGCTACCGGAACCCGGTCAATATCTACCTCCGGGCGCACTCCCAGGAGGAACTGGCCGGGCTGATGTACGAGGCCGAACAGGCCTTCCGCGTCGTCCGCCACCTGAAGCCGGGTGAATCCAATGACTTCGGCGTCGTTTCCGAGAAGCTCCTCGTCTCGGTCTTCGAGCAGATGACCGGGGTCATCTTCGCCGTGATGATCGTGGTGGGCGGCATCAGCCTGATCGTGGGCGGGATCGGGATCATGAACGTGATGCTGGTGGCGGTGAGCGAGCGGACGCGCGAGATCGGCATCCGCAAGGCGGTGGGCGCCAAGCGCTCCGACATCCTGCGGCAGTTCCTCACCGAGGCGCTCCTGGTTACCACGGTGGGCGGGCTGATCGGCGTGGGGCTGGGGGCCCTTCTGGGCCATCTCATCGGCGGGGCGGTGGAGCTACCGGTGGAGGTCTCGGCGGGATCGGTGGTGCTGGCCCTGGTCTTCTGCGGCGTGGTGGGGGTGAGCTTCGGCATCTTCCCGGCGCTCAAGGCGGCCCGGCTGGACCCCATCGTCGCGTTGCAGAAAACGTAGGCTCATCCGGGCCGACAACGGGTGAGAGGGGTTGAGCGAAGGGCTCTTCTGAGCCCCCTTGTCTTAGTGTCTTGTGGGAGCGTCCACCGGGAGCTGTCGCACGCGGCAATTTATTAGAAAATACCGAGTGTTCCCCTCGCGGAACCGGGATGCAACGCCCGGCGTTGCCGGCGTCCCGCGGAGGGATCGCTCTACGCATCCCCATGATTAACCCCGACATTCTACGCCTGAGTACCACTTCTCACGGCCCGGCCTTCACCATCTCCCGGATCGCCTCCAGCTTCTTCTCACCGATCCCCTCCACCCGCAGCAGCTCCTCCACCGACGAGTAGGGCCGCCCTCCGACGATCCTCCGCGCCAGGACCTCGCCGATGCCGGGCAACTCCATGAGTTGAACGACCGACGCCCGGTTGAGATCAATCAGCCCGCCGCCCGTCTCCGGCGGACTGAGCCAGGCCTGGTCGAACCAGATCACCGCCGGCAGGCCCAGTCCGATTGCCGGAACGCCCCCCACCAGGTTCGGATCGCCGCCGGCCCGCCGGTACACGTAGATCAGATCGGGGTCGGTGGTGCGCAGAAAGGGATAGGCGCCGGGCCGGGCCACGGCGTCGCCGAAGACGAAGGTGTACCCCACGGCGGAACGGTCGTCAGCGGGAATGGGATGGGTGAGATCTCCGAGAATAAAAAAGGCCGCCGCGAGGGCCAGCGCCACGATCGCAGCGGTTTCGGCGCGTCCGATCACCGCTCCAGCTCGGCCACGGCAACGATGTTGTACGGGTCAATCGCGAGCACACGCTCCCAGATCTCCCGGGCCTCAGCCTCCCGGTCCGTGGCCCTGAGCCACTTGGCGATGATCAGAACGAGGTTGTTGTCCAGGCGGCCCAGCTCGAGCATGGTCCGGGTTGCCTCCAGGGCGATCGGGAAATCCCCCCGCTTGACTGAAACGATGGCCTTGGCCCTCCAGGCCGAGCCGTTGCCCGCCTGATCAACGCACCAGCGTTCGGCCAGTTCCTGGGCGGGGGCGAGCTCCTCCTTCCGGTAGTAGATCTCGAAGAGGGGTTCGAAGGCGTACCCGAAGGAGGGGTTGAGCTCCAATGTCCGCTCGAAGGCGCTCTGGGCCTCGTCCTCCTTGTCGTTGTAGAACGAGGCCATAGCGTGGAGGTAGTGGAAGTCGGGTCGGCTGGAGTCCAGGTCCACCAGGCGCCGGGTGAGGGGAAGGGCCTCGACGGCCTCACCCTGTTGAAGGAGGCTCTCGGCGAGTCCGGCGAGCACCGGCGGGTTGTTCGGCAGGAGCTCATCGGACATGCGGAACATCGCCACGGCGTTGCCGTAGTCGCCAACGTACTTGAAGATCAGGGCCAGGTTCTGCAGAAAGATCGGGTCGCTCTGGTACTCACCGATGAGCGGCTGAAGCCGCCGGAGGGCATCCTCGTACCGACCCCGGGCCAGGTCCACCTGTCCCAACCCGTTGATCGCCGCCGGGTTGGCCGGTTCGATCTCCAGGGCTTGGTTGTAGAAAAGCTCAGCCTCCTCGTAATTCCCTGAACGGAGGGCCACGTTCCCGTCGGCCACCAGCTCCAGGGCCGTTTCGGCTGCCACCGGTGCGACGCCGAGGAGGAGGACGACGAGAAACCTGTTAACGAGACGGTGCATTTCACGCACTCTCTAAGTGTTTCGTCAGACGCGCTCTGACCTCGTCCACCGTCAGACCAGTGACGGCGGCGAGCTTCTCCCGACCGCGAAATCCCCGGACCAGCTCGACTCGATTCTTTGTAACCCCGAGCAGTTTTGCCAGGAGCCCGACGGCCTCGGCGTTGGCCCTGCCGTCGAGGGGCGGGTTCTTCAGGAGGAGCTTCAGGGATTCGCCGTGCAGACCGGCCACCCCGGCGCGCCGGGCCCGGGGCCGGACGTGGAGCGGGATCAGCGCCCGCCCAGCCGAATCCTCACCTATCCGCAGAGGCATGACCCGCATCGCCGAGGTCCTCCACGTTCAGATTCAGCTCCCCGGCCTCCACCGGTGCACGTCTCGGGGTCGCCGGAGGACCCTTGTAACCGCGGAGCTCCAGCTCGTCGAGGAGGTTGAGCTGGGCCTGGATGAAGGCCCGCATCTCGGTCAGATAGGTCATGCGCCGCTGGCCGAGGTTGGTGATCTCACCCTTGAGCCCGTCGCGTCGGCGCTGTGCCTCTTGGATGATCTCGTTGGCGCGGAGCTCGGCCTCCTTGATGATCAGATCACGCTTCTGTTCGGTATTGCGTGTCATGTCGTCGGAGGCCTGGGTGGCGGCCATCAGCGTCCGCTCGATGTTCTTCTCCATGCGCCGGTACTCGGCGAGCGCCGCCTCAAGCCCCTTGAGCTGATCCCGAAGCTTCGTGTTGTCCTGATGTACACGCTCCAGCTCGTCGGCCACCTGTTCGAGGAAGGTGTCCACCTCCTCGACGGCGTAACCCCGGACCGAACGGTTGAACTCCTGGCGGTGGATGTCCTGCGGCGTAATCCTCACCGGCGACTCCTGGTCTGACGTTAACGGATATTAGCAGTTTCCATGATTATAGGCCCTAACGGAGCGTATGACAAGCCGGAGGGACCTTTTCAGGCCGCTCCGCCCCGAGCCAGGTCGTGCCACTCTTCGATGAGGTCCATGAAGGGCCTGCAGTAGCGGAACATCTCCACCGCCTCCTCCAGCCATCCCTGCCTCTCGAGCCACCTCCCGGGCTCCCGGGGGTCGTAGGTCACCAGCCCTTTGTATAAAAAGAGCTCGGGGTGGGGCGGCTCCAGCCCCTTCGCCTCGTTGGGCATCCGCTTGAGCTGGGGTTTCATCATGTGGTATTTCCTTCCAACCCGGGCCACCTCGTCGCCGAATCTCTCATTCACCTTGGGATCGGCGATCCAGCTTCGATAGGCCCTGACGGCGGCCGGAGACGGCGCGTACCAGCCGTTGGTCCAGAAGACCTCGTCGGTGGCGAAGTGCAGGTACAAGCAGGGGCTGTCCTTACGGTTCCCGCGGTAGATGAGCAGTCCGTTGTAGGTCTTGTACGGGGATTTATCTTTACTGAACCGGATGTCGCGGTTGATGCGGTAGAGGCTCTTGTTCACCCGGGGATCGGCGATGTAGCCGGGATATTCCCCGCCCACCTGCTCCCAGACCCAGGCCAGGATCTCGCGCAGGGCGGGGAGGATTACGTGGTCGTAGTAGTGCCGATTCTCTAAAAACCAGCTTCTGGCGTTGTTGCGGGAGAGGTCCCGGAAGAACTCGATCCCGGCGTAGGGGAAGACGGGATGCCCGGCCATTCACGCTCCTATCGCTGTGCTGTGATTTACTTATCGTATCAATCATAGACCTCCTTCACCGCTTTGTCAGCCCGACCTGGCGCAATAGTTACTGCTTTAGGTATAATCGGACGCGACGATTCAAGTTCCCCCTTCGTCCCGAAAGGCTTCAGCTATGGCTCCCGAGATTGAAATCAGCGAGGTCACGACTAAAAAAGATCTAAAGACCTTCATCCACCTCCCGGCGAAGATCTACGCCGGCGTTCCCCAGTGGGTGCCCCCCTTCTACGACGAGGAGAATAAATACTACGATCCGAAGAAAAACCCAGCCTTTGCGACCTCCGACGCCAAGATTTTCCTGGCGTTCAGGAACGGTGAGGCGGTGGGGCGGATCATGGGCATCATCTCACACAAGATGAACGAACGGTGGAAGACCAAGAACGCCCGTTTCTGCCTCTTCGAATCCCCCGACGACCTCAAGATCGCCAATGGACTCTTCGACGCCGTAATCGGCTGGGTAAAGGCCGAGGGCATGGAGACCCTCACCGGTCCCCACGGTTTTTCGGACCAGGATCCCGAGGGGATGCTCATCAAGGGCTTCGAACACCGCGCCACCATCGCCAGCTACTACAACCTCCCTTACCTCCCGCAGTTGGTCCAGAGGTGCGGTTTCTTTAAAGACTACGATTACCGCGTCTTCTGGATTCGTATCCCGGACGAGCTGCCCGGGGTGTACCAGAAGATCATGGAGCGCCTCGAGCGCCAAGGCTTCGTTCTGGTGGAGTTCGAGACGAAGAAGGAGCTCAAGCCCCACCTGGACAACTTCGTGGTCATCATCAACGACACCTTCGAGCACATCTACGGCTACGCCTACATGACCCCCGAAGAGGGCCGGGCCCTCATTGATTCCTACCTGCCAATCCTAGACCCCCACTTCATGAAGTACATCTACAAAATCCCCAAAGAGGAAGTTGGGCGACCCATTGATCCCGAGACCGACGAGGTCGTGGGTTTCATCGTGGGCATGCCAGACATCACCGAGGGCATCCAAAAGGCGAAGGGGAAGGTGCTTCCCTTCGGCATCTTCAAGATCCTCAAGGCGAGGAACACGACCAAACAGCTCGACCTTTTCTACGCCGGAGTCAGGGAGAAGTACCGCAACATCGGCCTGACCACCATGTTCGCCGTGGGGTTGATCAGAGACGCCAAGGAAAAGGGGCTGGAGTACATTGACGCCCACCAGGAGCTCGAATTCAACGAAAAGATCCACGACGAGTGGGGCCGTTTCGAACACCGTGAGTGGAAGAGGCTCCGCATCTTTGTGAAAGAGCTCGTCCCGGGCGGCCTGAAACGCTACCAGGAGAACACCGAGAAGGTTATTCTGCGGCACAAGGTCGCGGACGCGGAATAGGCGTTTTCCCTGCAGACCATTGACGACGACGGCTCCCCTCTCCCGTGGGAGGAGCATTCGCTCACGGGTTAGGGTGAGGGCTGCCTTATTATAAAAACACGGCGGGGACTAAAGTCCCCGCCCTACATTTGGTGTCGGCGGCGGGCGGGTGTGGACACCCGCCCCTACGTACATTTTACACCACGTGCCGCCGAGGCCGAACATGTGGCGGCAACTCTGTGTGCCGCCGTCGGTCTACGGAACCACGAATTCGAAGGAGCCCTCGGCGACGGTGAACTCTTCCTTCCAGGCATAGCCGCCGCTCTCGAACTCGAAGGGTCCGGCCAGCTCGACGAAATAGGCGTAGACGACCCGGTACGCCCCCTGGACCATGACCGGGGGATCGCCCCGCTCCCGGGCGCAGTTCTCGATGGACCGCACACGGCCCTCGGCATCCAGCCCGAACCCGTTGGGCAGGACGCTGAGCATCTCGGCCTGTTCCTTCTCGTTCTTGATGGGATTCCCGGTTTTCGTCCAGGTGAAAAGCGGCTCCTCGCTCTCAGGCTCATAGACCACCAGCCGGTGACCCGTGTTGAGCACCTTGTCCGCCCCGGTCTCCACCTGGATGAGGGCGAGGTGCTTGGCGTAGTGGTAGGGCAGGTAGACCCGGGCGTGGATACTGATGTCGGCGCCGAAGACGTAGCTGTCCCGCGTCTCGTACTCCTCCATCGGTTTATCCTCGGTCATCGGCTGGTCGGAGAAGTAGATGACGCCCACCTTTGCGGCGAAAGCCGCCGGGCAGAGGACGCACATCAAAACCGCGGTGAACTTGAGCCAACGCATGTCGCACCTCCCGGCGCGGGATTAATTTATGTTTATTATTTATACACCTGTCAATGGACGGAGTCAAGCCCCCTGATTCCCGAGAACAATCTGCCTGGAGCTTTTCAGAAGGGCCGCTCCACGGCCTCGGCGGGGAGCCAGGGCCGGCAGGAGGGCGCCTCGCCGTAGAAGGCGCGCACGGACCAGCCGTACTCCAAGTTGTCTGGATGCCGGTAGAGCCAGAACTCGATGTCGGAGACCCTGGCCTCGCGGTCGGGGGCCAGGGTCAGGAGGATCCATTCCCCCTCCTGGTACTCCACCCCCGAGGCCACCAGCCCGCCGGGCACCGGCCTACTTTTCCAGCCGTATCCTACGGTTTGAAGAACCCCATCTCCTCTTCCCTCTTCGTTCCCCCGGGCGGGAACTTATCGTCTTCAACCGGTTTCACCGGTCCCTGCGGTTGTGCCTCCCACGGCCGGAGCTCATTATAAGTCAGGTCATAGTAAAGTATTCGGTGGTTTACCGTATCGGCGACGTAGACGCGACCCGTGGCCGAGATGGCTATGTCACGCGGGTCCCAGGTCTCTTCCGGGTCGGCGCCCGGCTTCTCCAACTCGCCAAGAAACGTGCCATCAGGTTTGAAGTATATTATGCGGGGGTCATTTTCGATCGGGGGGAAGGGTGCATCGGGGGGAGAACCCACGTCGTTATTATCGACCACGAAAACTTTACCGTCGGGGGCTACCGCGACGCACGAAGGGCACACTAACGTGGCAGGATAGCTTTCAAGCCACCCGAGGGGCTCACCGTTCGGCGCGAAGTACGGGACGTTAGTTCTATTGGTTACGTAGACGGTACCGTCCGGGGCGACCGCTATGTCAGTAACCCAACGAAATCTTTGGTTACCAGAGATATCTTCCCATACGCCGTCACGCGTTATTTCGGAACCCGCTAAGGTCAAGACATCGACGAGCCATTCGCCTTGGTCGGCTACGTAGAGGCGGTTGGGAGGGCCGAGGGCTATGCCGAGGGCCTTAGACCGTTGAAATCCACCGTAAAAGTTATTCCAAAACTCGTATAGCGGTGGCCAATTTCCTTCCGCGTCATATAAAATGATTGAGGAGGTTTGTTGAGAGGGATTAGGAGGCCAGACGTATTCAGGGTCTGGGCAGGAAACGTAATAGTACCGGTCCACGTACAATTCGGTAGGATTTCCGTCGGACTTGAGGTAGATGACAGGGGGGTTAACTTTGACGGCCACGGCGAGGGGTTTTATGAAGGTAAACGTTTCCCCGGCCTCGGCTTTCCTTAAAGACCTTGTCCTAAACTTGTCGACGAAAATCCCGTCTGCGGTGAAACGTTGAATCCGATGGTTACCCCAATCCGCGACGGAAACGTTGCCGTAGATATCTACGGCGACGCCCGTCGGATATCGGAATTCGCCGTCCCTGTTGCCTTTGAAGCCCCACTCGCCCGCGTACTCGTACTCTATGAAAAAGTAATCATACTCGCTAAACGCCGGTAAAGCCACGAACGCCAACGCCGCGACGGTAAAGATAACTACCCTTTTCATCTCGGTCTCCTTTTGCGTTAAATATTAAGCAACAGGTTCGGACAATATAAAAACCCTGGCCGGCCTTTAGCCGAACCTGGGTAGTATTTCGTAACGCGCGGCGCGCTGGTGGCGTGCCTTTTTAAACTTATTTCCTGCGACCCGCGCATATCCTAACCCCTTGGTAAGTGCGCCCCGTTACGTATACCTACTCCTTGCGAAGCAAACCATTATAGAATAACGAACTATTTTAGTCAAATAAATTATTTCCCCGGCCGAGAAAAATAAAAGGCCCGACGCTAAGGCCGGTCCGTTCTTGTTCCGCTCATCTATTCTATTTAAACAAAGCCTTCTCCGGGGTCTCCACCGGCGACGGGGTGTTGTTATCCGCGGCGGGTTCCCCGTCCCCGGGAACCTCATCAACCTCCGGCTCCCCATCCTCACCGCAGTCGGCGAGAACAAAGGCCAGTAAAGGGATAAGAAGGGACGGTATCCTCCACCGATACGTCACGACGCCCTCCCGCTACTCGGGCAGATTGGCCTCGATCTTGGCCCGGAAGGTTTCCTCGGTCTGGGCGCCGATGAGGACGTCCACCAGGTTGCCCCGGGCGATGATGAAGGTCACCGGGATGGCCTGGTGGGCGTAGAACTCGTTGGCCTCGTCGTTGGAGGCGTACGGGTCATTGGCGGCCAGGAGCACCGGCTGGGTGATGCCCAGTTCGTCCACCATGCTTTGGGCCTGGGAGGGGGACGTGTCCTCGGAGACGAAGATTAGCTCGAAGCCCTCGCCGGCGAACTCATCGGCCAGCTCGAGCATGTGGGGCACCTCTTCCCGGCAGGGCTCGCACCAACTGGCGAAGAAGTTCAGGAAGACCAGCTTGTCTGCGTAGTCGGACAGCCTGTACATCTTTCCGTCGAGCCCTTCGGCCTCGAAGTCCACCACGGGTTTTCCCAGGGTTCCGCCGCCGGGGCCGCAGCCGGCTGAAAGGCACAGGATGGCAATGGCGGCAACGAGAGGGATGTACCTCCGCATAGAATGTTCCTTACTCATCGGCTTTTTCTTCTTCGGTTTTGTCCACAGATTCTTCCCCTCCGGCCTCCTTTTCCAGGCCGTACTTGCGCAGGTAGCGTTCGACGCGGCCGGCCGAGTCGAGCAGTTTCTGCTTGCCGGTGTAGAAGGGGTGGCAGGCGCTGCACACGTCCACCTTGATCTCCTTCTTGGTGGAGCGGGTCTTGACTTGGTGGCCGCAGGCGCAGGTAATGGTGGCCTCGACGTATTTCGGGTGAATCTTGGGCTTCATGGCGACTCCCGTAAAGTCACCCAGCGGTGCCATGCGCCGGGTCGTCTGGTAAAGGGTTTCACTATTCAACCTGCTAGAACTACCCCTCTCGGGCGACCTTTTACACCGCCCCCCGTGCAGATCCTACTCGACCGGTGTAGGCCGTGGTTCCTTGGGGTTGCCCAGGCGGGTGAAACGATGGTAATCAATGTAGGAGCTTGGGTCCTTCTCGTAATCGGCGCGGCTCTCGTAGAGAAATGCCACGTCCTCCTCGACGCTCCAGATGTATCCCTTGCGCTGGAGAAAGACCCGGGTGGCCTCCTCGGCGATGTAGCAGCGGGCTGGGTCCCGGGGGTTGTCCGGCATCCCGGTGAAGATGAGCATGGACTGCCCCCGGCGCAGGATCAGCGAGTCACGCCCCATCACGTTGATGGAGAACTCGTACCCCCCGCCGTTGATGACGAAGTAGCCCGAGACGTCCACCGGCAGCTCCGAGACGTTCTGGAGCTCGACCCACTCCGAGTTGAAGCGCGGCAGCCCCTGGGCGAGACGGTACTCGCGATGGGAGTCGGGGTGGATGACGGCGATTCTGACGCTGGGCCGGCGCAAGGTTAACCTCCACTAACACGCGCTGGCGATTCAGTTTAGCAGGATAGAACGGGTTTAGTCAACAAACAATCGGGTTTACACCCGGTGAAGCCTTGTGCTATCATTTTGCAGCAACCTAATGATAATTGGAGCCTTGCGGAGTATAATAAATATTCCCGCCGTCCTCGCCTCCCTGGTCTACGCCGTCGGTTACCAATTCGACCTTCTGCTGGACGGTCTTCGGGCTAAGGCCCGTCCCCGCCGGCCGGTCGTCAGCGTCGGCAACCTGGTGGCGGGCGGCTCCGGGAAGACGCCCCTGGTCCTCTGGCTGGCCGAGCGGCTGGCGGAACTGGGCTTCGCCACCGGCGTCGTCACCCGGGGTTACCGGGGCCGCTGGGCGAAAAGGACCGCCCGGCCGACGCTGGTCTCCGACGGAGGGGATATCCTCATGACGGCGGAAGAGGCCGGGGACGAGGCGCTCTTACTGGCCCGCGGCCTCCCCCGGGCGAAGGTCGCGGTGGGCAGGATCAAGGCCCTGGCGGCGATGCTCCTCGACACCCCGGACGTGGACGTGATCCTGGTGGACGACGGTCTCCAGCACCGGCGCCTGGCGAGGGATTACGACCTGGTGGCCCTCGACCGCGGCGACTGGTTGCGCTACGTGGAGCACGGCACGCGTCCGTTGCCCTGGGGCCGTCTGCGCGAGCCATACGAGCGGTTGGCCCGGGTCCAGGCGATCATCTTCTGGGACTCGGACGAGGAGGAGGCGCACCGCCTGGGGCTCCGCTTCCCGTCCCCGCTGATCCTCCGGGCTCGGACCGAAGCCGGAGGACTCACCTCGGAGGGGACCCCCCTCCCCCCGGACGCGCTCAGGGGGAAACCGGTCATCGCCTTCTGCGGCATCGCCCATCCGAGGAGCTTCTTCAACGATCTGGAGGAGCTGGGGGCGGAGCTGGTCGAGACCAGGGCCTACCCCGACCACGCCCGGTACGACGAAAGGCGTTTGAGCGAGCTGCGCCGCCTGCTCGACGGGCATCCCGGCGCCGTTGTTGTCACCACCGGCAAGGACGCGGTCAAGCTCCCGGCCGGCGAACCGCCGGGCCTCACTGTCCTCGGCCAGTGCGTCGTCTTCGCCGAAGGAGACGGCGAGAGGTTAATCGAGAGCGTCACCGTGGTCATCGGAGGGGTCCGCCGTGGCTGAGCCCGGTTACCGACCAACCCTGGGGCACCGCCTCCAGTATTTTTTCGTCTGGCTCGTTTTCATCCTCGCCAACCTGAGCCCGAGGGTCCTGGCTCGTTTCAACGCTTGGCTCCTGGGTAATCTGCTTTACCTGTTCCTCGGCCGCCGGCGGCGCATTTCCAAGAAAAATCTGCGCGAGCGGTTGGACGTGGATCGGCGGACCGCTGCCCGTATCGCCCGATGTAACTTCGTCCGCATCACTCAGAACATTGTGGACTTCCTGCGGCTGCCCTACTTCACCAACAAGCGGCGGCGGAGGTGGATGACCGTCGAGGGTGTGGAGCACCTGCGCGCGGCCCTGGAGAAAAACAGGGGCGTCATCCTGGCCTCGGCCCACGCGGGACCCTGGGAACTCACCTCGGCCTTCCTCTCCGCCGAGGTGGCCCCCGGAGCCGCCCTGGCCTTCCGCCAGCACAACCAGCTCGTAGACGATTTTCTGAACAAGATGCGCGCCAAGGCCGGCCTGGAGGTCATCTTCGTGGACGAGGAGCTCCGCCCGGTCATCCGTGCGTTGAGGGAGAACCGGATACTCTACATACTGGTTGACCAGGACGCCGGAACCGGCGGAGAGTTCATCGAGTTCTTCGGCGCTCCGGCCAGCTTCCACCGCGGGATGGCCTACTTCGCCTACAAGCTCGGTGTGCCGGTCTGTTTCGGCTTCGCCCGCCGGGGCGAGGGTGGACGCCTCTACGCGAAGATCACCCCGCCGATCAGCGCCGACCGCTCCGCCGACGAACAGACAGAGGTTAGCCGGATCACCTTCCAGTACGCCCGCGCCCTGGAAGACTGGGTGCGTGCCTACCCCGCCGACTGGTACTGGCTGCACCGCCGCTGGAAAACCCATCCACCCTTGTAAAGGCATCCAGTTGGCGTTAGAATACCCCCCAACACTCCCGCCGGACCTTTCGATCCGGTGAGATAACCGGGATCGGCACCATGAATCTATCCGAAGCGATCGAGAAGAAGGCCATCCTGCTGGAACTGAAGGCCGGAAGTAAAGGTGAGCTTCTGGATGCGCTGACCAAGGCGGTTGGCCGCTCCAGCCGGGTCAAGGATTCCGCCGCCGCCCGCGGGGCCATCCTCGAACGGGAGGAACTCTCCTCCACCGGGATGGGCTTCGGAGTGGCCATGCCCCACGCCCGCTTGAAATCGATCACCTTCCCCGTCCTGGGTTTCGCCCGCCTGACCGAGGGGGTGGACTTCGGCTCGGTTGACGACCAGCCGGTCAGGCTCGTCTTCCTCCTCCTCACCCCGTCCACCAACCCCGAGCTGAACGTTCAGCTCCTGGGCAAGCTATCCCGAATCTGTCAGCAGGAGGAGAACCGCCGCCGGCTGCTCGAGATCGAGAAGACCGGCGACCTCCTCGTCTTCATCCGTGAGATGGACGCCCTAAACGGCATCCCCGGGTAATGAGCTTCACCCTCATCAGCTCCCTGATCGTCTTCGCCTTCGTTTACATCTCCGTGATAACCGACCGCCTGGATCGCACCAAGGCGGCCTTTTTCGGCGGGATGCTGCTGATACTGATCGGGGTGCTGAAGTTTGAGACGGCGATCGTCCACTACATTGACTGGGAGACGATCGGGCTCCTCGCCGGGATGATGGTGATCGCGGGGATAATCGCCGACACCGGAGTCTTTCAGTACGTGGCGCTCAAGGCGGTGCGCTGGACCAAGGGCCGATACCTGCTGCTGGTGATCTCACTCAGCGTGATCACCGCGGTCTTCAGCGCGTTCCTGGACAACGTGACCACGATCCTTTTACTGGGCCCCATCGGCATCCTGGCCTGCGACGCCCTCCACCGGCGCCCCCTGGTGATGCTGATCTCCATGACCCTGGCCTCCAACATCGGCGGCATGGCGACCCTCATCGGCGACCCGCCCCACATGATGATCGGCTCCGCCACCGGCCTCACCTTCAACGACTTCATCGTCAACTTGGGTCCGATGGCGATCATCGCCCTGGTAATCACGCTCGTCATGGTTTATCTCTTCAACCGACGCGAGTTCACCCCGACGAGGAGGCCTTTTTCCGCCGAGAGCTTCGATGAGGCTCGCTACATCAAGGACAGGCGGAAGACGACCCTGAGCCTCATCGTTCTGGGACTGACCATCCTCGGCTTCACCATCCTTCCCGGCTTCGGGGTCTCTGTGGCCGTGGTGGCCCTCTCCGGGGCGAGCCTGCTGATGCTTCTAGACCCCGACCGGGTGAAGAGGGCCCTCGGACACATCGAGTGGCCGCTGATATTTTTCTTCCTGGGGCTCTTCATCGTGACCGGAGCGCTGCAGGAGGTGGGGGTGGTGGCCGTGGTCGGGCGCTGGCTGGCCTCGCTCACCACCGACCCCTTCCTCCTCACCGTGATAATCCTCTGGGCCAGCACCCTCGGGGTGGCCTTCATCTCGGCGGTGCCCTACACGGCGGTGATGATCCCGATCATCGGGACCTCCTTGACCCACCTCGGCATCTCCGCCGTCGCCGCGCGGCCGATCTGGTGGGCGCTCTCACTCTCGGCGGCCATCGGGGGCAACGGCACCGTCATCGGCGCGGCGGCCACCATGGCCGCGGTCACCATCTCCGAGCGCACCTCGGACCCCATCACCTTCAAGAACTATCTGCGCTACGGCCTGCCGACGATGTTCGTTTGCCAGCTCTTCTCGACCCTCTACCTCTGGCTCCGCTACTTCGTCCTCAAAGGCTGAACGTCAATGGATAAAAACAGGCTGGATAATCATCATATCCCGCCACCGGCCTCCGGGGCCGTTTAAGGAGAAGTCATGCCCTCCCGTTACGTGCGCGACTTCATGACCAGCGGGGTAATCACCTGCAGCCGGGGCGACAAACTCCGCGACGTCGCCGCCCTCTTCGCCACCCGCACCGTCTCCGGCGTGCCGGTGACCGACCGCGAGGGAAAGCTGGTCGGCATCATCACCAAACTCAACCTCCTCGGATTCTTTCTCCCCGAGTACCTGGAGCTCTTCTCCGACATAGACTTCATCCAGGATTTCTCGACACTCCAATCGTGCAACCTGGACGTCCTCGAGTCGGACCTGCTCCTGGCCGAGGACGTGATGGACTACGAACCGCTGACGGTGGGTCCGGAAACGATGCTGCTGAAGTGCGCGGCGCTCCTGCACAAGTTCAAGGTCGAGATCCTCTGCGTGGTGGACGCGGAGGGGAAGCTCCTGGGCGTTATCACCGCAACGGACATCGCCAAAGCCTTCTTCGGCAGATATACGGATGCCGCCGGCGACCCATCCCCCTGAAGACGGATTTCCTGAACGCATCTCCAACAAGTGGACGGTCCGGTCGGCGGCCGGACTGCGAACCCCGGATACCCGCTCCATGTGGAATTTCGGTTCGATTCTGACCCTCACCGTTCTGGCCTTCGTCTACTTCTCCGTGACCACGGAGAGGATAGACCGGACGAAGGCGGCCTTCTTCGGGGGCGTGCTCCTCATCGTCACCGGGGTGACCTCCCTGGAGGAGGCCTGGGTCTGTTTCATCAGCTTCGAGACCATCGGCCTGTTGGTCGGCATGATGCTCATCGCCGGAGTGATAGGGCAGACCGGCGTTTTCCAGTTCGTGGCCCTGCGCGCGGTCCGTCTGACCCGGGGACGCTACGGTCTGTTGCTTTTAGCGCTGTCGGTTATCACCGCCCTTTTCAGCGCCTTCCTGGACAACGTCACCACCATCCTCTTGCTGGGGCCCATAGCCATCTTCGCCGCCGACGCCCTGCACAAGAAACCCTCACTCCTCTTAATCTCCATGGTGTTAGCCGCCAACATCGGCGGCACCGCCACCCTGATCGGCGACCCGCCCAACATGCTGATCGGTTCGGCGGTCGGGATCAGCTTCCATGAATTTCTGGCCCACACGGGTCCCGCGGCCTTCCTGGCCCTCGTCGTAACCCTGGGATACCTGTTTCTCGCCAGGCGTGAGGAGCTAAAACTTACGGAGCACGCCATAGACGTCGAATCCTTCGACGAATCCAAATACATCCAGGACAGACCGACCCTCGTAGTGAGTCTGGTGGTTCTCGGCCTGGTGCTGGTGGGGTTCGTGGTGCTGCCCGCCTTCGGCGTCACCCCGGCGGCGGTGGCCCTGACCGGCGCAGGGGTGCTGATGCTCATCAACCGCTCGAAGCCCAAGGAGCTTCTGGCAAAAATCGAATGGCCGCTGATCTTCTTCTTCCTCGGCCTGTTCGTCATCACCGGCGCCCTGGAAAAGGTGGGGCTCATCGCCGTGGTGGGGCGCTTCTTCGCCTCGGTGACCCAGGATCCGTTCCGGTTCAGCCTGGTGATTCTCTGGGTCTCCTCCTTCGGGGCGGCCTTCCTCTCGGCGGTGCCCTTCGTCACGGTGATGATCCCAATCACCGCCGCGGCCATCGCCCATCTGGGCCTCGGTCCCGCGGCGGCGGCGCCCGTCTGGTGGGCCCTCTCCCTCGGCGTCTGCATCGGAGGCAACGGCTCCCTCGTCGGAGCGGCCTCCAACATGGCCATGAGCGCCATCTCCGAGCGGACCCGCGAGCCGGTCGGCTTCAAGGGCTACCTCCGCCTGGGCCTCCCGGCCATGATCCTCTCCCAGGTGGTCTCCAGCCTCTACCTCTACCTGCGCTACTTCGCGTTTAATTAAGGGATTACCGTTAGCAAACGGACCAATTAGAAGATGTATCTTCCTTATAAATATGGCAGATAGGACAAGGCGTGCGTTCACCTTAACGCTTAGAGAAGGTGGCAGCCGGACGACGAACACCGTTGAATTAGAGTCGTAGGGCGGGGTTTCCCAACCCCGCCGCCGCTTTGCCGTCAGTATGCCTTTTTCGGCGGGGATGGAATCCCCGCCCTACGTTGTCGTCTCCAGCCTCTACCTCTACCTGCGCTACTTCGCGTTCAACTAAAAAGACGGGGACCCCTGCGGTCCCCGCTTTTCTGCGTCGTTGGTGTGAGGTTTACCGGGCCAGCATACGGCTCAGCGGCATACTTTGCGGTACCTCGGTGTGGGGTACGCCTACATCGTTCCAGTACTCCCAGTAGAGAATTTCGTAATCGTTGCCTTCGCCGTCGCAATCAATGATGATGAGTCCCTCCCAGTTCCAGTCGTCTATATCGTTCCGGCTCTCGAAGAACCAGACGCGGAAGATGTTGTCCACACCAGGCCACTGTTCCGCGTAATCGCTCGAGACCTCGACGAACCACTTGAAATCATTGGGGTCGGCTCCCCAATAATCAAAGAGATCGTTGTCTTCGTCTATGCAGAAGGTCATCATCTCTTCGAGCTTCGAGTTCGAGAATACCGGGACTTCGTCGAAGTCCCTGGGTTCGTGTTCTTCACCATCTGCTTCGCCGTCTTCGTCCACCTCAATGGAGTTGAGATCGTCATAGTACATGCACCAAATTTCCCAGAACGAGTAATCCAGCGGGCGGCCCAGCATGCACTTCTCATCGGCCAAGACGCAATCGTAGAAGACCAGCTTCGTGTGCTCATCCCATTCGCCCCAGCGGTCCTCGGCGTAGGACTTGGCGATTTGATACGCCCAGTCGAAGGCGTATTCGGTTACTCCCCCATCCTCGTTGGTCCCGGTGGTCGTGGTACAGGAGAGGAGGAACGCCGCGGCCAGAACCACGGTCACAACAAACACTTTTACCTTCATTTTCACCGCTCCTTTCTCGGATTGGTATCCGTTTTTTCCGAGTAGATTAAATAATCTTACCAGAGTAGAGCACTCCGAGGCAAACAAAAAAGGGAACCTACCGTCCCCCGTTTAAGGTTGAGGTTAACTCACGGCGCCCTGTTCCCGAGCCTCTCCCGCCGCCGGGCCTCCTTCTCACGGGCAAGACGCTGGACGCGGACGCTGCATCCGGGGCACCCCCGGCAGGGATCGCGCTCGATCTCGCGGCGGATGTAGAGCACGAGCGCCCCCACGCCCCCCGCCGCCATGAGTCCCACGACCAGCCATCCGATCCAGTCCATTCACGCCTCCTAGCGCGTTATGTGTGATAAAGGTCTCTGCGAAATTCGTCGTTGTCTGTAGGGGCGACCCTTGCCGAGGCGGTGGCACAGGTTTTTGCATAGACAGACCCGGCGAACTTATTCGAGGTTCATTTGCGCAAAAACTGTGCCACCGTCGGTGTATGTTTATTCTCGCCCGCGGGCCGACCTAAAGGTCGGCCCCTACGATAGCAAGTGGGCTCATCAAAGGTTCTACCCATCAGAGCCAGATGGAGCCGATCAGCCGGGTCAGCCCCGCCATCAGCCAGGCCAGCACTGTGAGGTAGGCCACGGTGAAGGCCACCCAGCGCCACTTACCGGTCTCGCGCCTGATCACCGCCAGCACTGCCACGCAGGGGACGTAGATTAGCACGAAAACCATTGCAGAGAGCGCGACCAACCAGCCCCCGCCGCCGGTTTTCGCTTCCCAGCCGTCCACGATGCGCCCCTGGAGCTCACCGCTCGATTCGTCCGCCTCCCCGATGGAGTATAAAATCCCCAGGGTGCCGACGACGATCTCCTTGGCGGCGAAACCGGCGATCAGGGCGGACGAGATTTTCCAGTCGAAGCCCAGCGGTTCCATCACCACCGACACACCGCGCCCCATGACGCCCAGAGGCGTGTGGTACAAACGCTCCGTCTCTTGGGCGGCCGCTATCCGCACCAACCCTTCCCGGTAGATTTTCCCAGCCTCGTAGAGCTCGAGCGCCCCGGGGTAGAGGCGGGGATTGCCCTCCTCGATCTCCGCCAGGTCTTCCTCGAGGTCGTTCACGGCGGCCCCGTACACCGAAAGGCCCTCCTCCAGCCCCTCCTCTTCCACCAGGGTGTCGAAATCTTCAACGGCGGCGGCAACCTCATTGACGAGGGCGATCAGCGCGGCGTTCCCCGCCAGGGACGGCAGGTAGGGCGACTCCGGAGTCGGCTCGAACCCGTCGGTATAATCCAGGCCCAGCCCGGCGGCTATCTCTTCCTGGGTGGACAGGTAGCTCTCCCCGGCGGCCCGGCGCAGCGTCTCGAACTCACCGGCGTCCTCCAGCTCGGTGGGGAAGGCGGTGAGCGCCCAGATGACCATCATCGCGACCAGGATGATCGTACCGGCCTTCTTGATGTACATACAGGCCCGCTGCCAAGCGTGTAACAGAACCGCCTTGACCGTGGGCACGTGGTACGGGGGAAGCTCCATCACGAAGGGAACGGACTCGCCCCTGGCGATCGTCCGGCGGAAGACCCTGGCGGCGAGCACGGCCAGGACGATTCCCAGGACGTAGATGCCGAAGATGACCGTACCGGCATACCGAGCCGGGAAGAAGGCCCCGGCGAGAAGGATGTAAACGGGAAGTCGCGCGCCGCAGCTCATCAACGGCACGGTGAGGATCGTGACCAGGCGGTCCTTGGGATTCTCCAGCGTCCTGGCCGCCATCACCGCCGGCACGGTGCAGCCGAAGCCGATGATCATCGGGATGAAGCTCTTCCCGTGCAGCCCCAGCCGGTGCATCAAGCGGTCCATCACGAAGGCGCCCCGGGCCATGTAGCCGGAATCCTCCAGGAGCGAGATCATGACGAAGAGGAACAGGATGTTGGGGACGAAGACCAGGACCCCGCCGACCCCGCCGATGATCCCGTCCACCACCAGCGAGTGGAGGAGCCCCTCGGGAATGGCCGCCCCGGCCAGCCTTCCCAACCAGGCGAAGAACCCCTCGATCCAGCCCATGAAGGGCTCGCCCAGGGTGAAGGTGACCTCGAAGGTTAACCACAGGATGAGGCCGAAGATCGGCAGGCCCCAGATGCGGTGCGTGAGGACCCGGTCTATCTTCTCGGTGACCCGAAGACGCCCCTCGACGTTGCGCCTGAGGGTCTCGCGGATCGCCCCGGCGGCGAAACCGTAGGCCGCCTCGACGATGTGCTCCACCGGATCGTGGCCGAGGATGTCCCGCAGGTGCTCCCGGGATCGGTCAACCAGCCGGGCAAGCCGGAGGCCCCCATCACCCAGCATCTCCAGCCGCCGCTGGTACTCGGTGTCGGACTCCAGAAGCCTGATCGCCTGCCAGCGTACCGGTCCGCCGAGCCCGAGAGTCGGGTTCTTCTCTAAAAAATCCGAGATGACGATGATTTCGCGTTCTAGGTCCTTGCCGTAGTGGACGTGGACCTCCTTCCGCGGCGCCGTTCCTTCGAACACGCAAACGACGGCCTCGAGCAACTCGTCCCTTCCCCGCTTCCGCACCGCCACCACCGGCACCACCGGACGGCCCAGAAGAACCGAAAGCGCCTCGGTTTCGATGACGTCGCCCCGTTTCTCGACCACATCCATCATGTTGATCGCCACCACGATGGGCAGGCCCAGCTCCAGGAGCTGGGTGGTCAGGTAGAGATTGCGCTCCAGGTTGGAGCCGTCAACGATGTTGACGATCACGTCCGGCGAGCCGGAGACGATGTAGTCCCTCGCGATGAGCTGGTCCGGGGTGAGAGGAGAGAGTGAGTAGGTTCCGGGCAGATCAACGATCTCGATCTCGTACCCCCGGTGCCGGCAGACGCCGCTGCGTCGCTCGACGGTGACACCGGGCCAGTTGCCCACCCGCTGCCTTCCCCCGGTGAGGGCGTTGAAGAGCGCCGTCTTTCCGCAGTTGGGATTTCCGGCGATGGCGACGGTGATCCGCCCGCTGGTCGTCTCGCTCATCTATCCCCCGTGTTCCGGGTTAAGATTATGTCTCATTAATGCTCGCGGGAATAAAGGAGGAATCCTCGGATTCCGTTACGGTAAGAATGCTGCGGGTTCTAGCCCTTCCCGTCGTCGGTCCTCCGAACCTCCACCTTCCGCGCCAGACCCCGGCCCAGGGCCAGCCGCGTGTCGCCCACCGAGATAATCAGGGGGAAGCCCTTCTCCACGGTTGCCCTAACCCCCACCGCGAGACCGAGCTCGCTGAGGCGGCTTTGCGCCATGTATCCGCCGTGGATGGCGACCACCTCGAACTCGTCGCCGGAGTCCAGGTCCTCGATGTAGAGGCATGCACCGGGTCGTCCGTCCACTCGAGGGCCGTGCAGGCCGCCACGGCGACCGATGCGTCTGGCCTGTTCCCTGCCATGTCTCATTAAGCCCGCCTTATTGAGAACCATTCTCACACACAGTCTAGCCTCAAAAAGACAGAATGTCAATGAATTTCGTTAAAGAAGCAAGGGAGAAGCGGTCTGTTAAGAATTGCTCTGCAGCCGTGTCGGTTGGGGGTCTGATACGGTGCAAACTAAAATCGGAGGGACCGACCTTACGATTTTGGGCGCGCTCGCGGAGAGGGGTTTTGGATTGAGGTAGCCTTCCCTCGCGGGGCCGGGGTCCAGCGCCCGGCGCTGTCGGCAGGGCACTCGAGCCCCGTCCCTACGTTTTGAAATTCCGCTCCGCCAGGGTGAAACAAGGGGTATCAACCCCCTGTTTGTTAAGGCGTTACGTTATCCGCAGGGGAGGGCCACCAGACCCTCCCACGGGCTTTTATAGAAATAGTAGCGTCGTCAGATCAGCCCCGCGAGGCCGTGAATACGGCGGCGAAGGGAACGACCAGCGCCTGCATCGCAGATACGTTACTCCCCCTCGACGACGGCCCAGGTGGCCTCGCCATCGTAACAATCGTTCTGCGTCAGGTGAATGCTCTCGATGATGGGCCTGGATGCCAGTCCTTTAACCAGGAGCAGCTCTGCATCGGAATCGCCCTCCGCAGCCGTCTGGCACAGATACCAGCCGCTCTCGGCGTCGGCGGGATCGGGCAGGGCGTTCAACCGATCCCCGCCCTCGATGTACCAACTCAGGATGATCTCGCCGGTGAACGGAACCTGGCGGGCGTAGTAGAGCTTGTCATCGGAGCGGTAGGGGATGAGGAGTGTGTCGTCGGAGTAACGGCGGATGGGACCGACGTCGGTCAGACCCTCGCCGTAGCCCAGGGAGTCGCAGGCCAGGGCGTCATGGATGAGGACCAACCCGGCGGGGAAGGGCGAGACCTCGGCGGACCAGGGCTCGTAGCGACAGACTACGCCTAAGCCGGCGACGTGGATCGGGAAGCGGAAATCGCCGGGGAACAGGCTCTGCCGCTCGACGGCACCGCGCTCCAAATCGTAGTAGTAGGCGGAGAAGCCGTACCTCCGCCCCGCCAGGTGGGCCAGCTCCTCGGTGCTGCCGGCGTAAAGCCCCACCGTCCCGTAGTCCACGGCCTCGTAGGAGGAGAAGTACAGCCGCTCGCCGTCGGTGGACCAGGAGAGGTCGCGCTCGTAGGCCGGTGTTTCGGTCAGCCGATTCCAGATGCGGTCGTGTCCGTCGGGACCGAAGTCCATAAGGTACAGGTCCGGTTGGCCGTACATCTCGCTCACCCAGGCGAGGTACCGTCCGTCGGGCGAAAGCGCCGGATACCGGTCATCGCCCTTGGAAACGGTCAGCCGGTACGGGTAGCCCTCGTCCAGGTCCATGAGGTAGATTTCGAGATTCCCGTCGCGGTCCGAGGTCCAGGCCACGCGCCCGGAGAGGCCGTGCTTTTCGCAGAGGGCGACGATGCCCGCGCCGTAATCGGCTAAGTCGGGGTCAATCTTGTCCTGCGTCGCCGAGACGACGAAGACGAGTAGAAGCAGCGTAATAACAATCCGTCTCACTGTATCTCCCATGCGATCGTACCACCGGGTGACCGTGGACGGTCGCCCCTACATCTAATGCGATCCGTAGGGGCGGGTGTCCACACCCGCCCGTCCCGTCTATCCAAATTTGTCGAAGTGGATGCGGCTTTCCGGGACGCCCTTTTCGATGAGCTGGCCGGTGAATGAGTTGACCACAAATGGCGCGCCGCAGATGTAATACTCGTCTTCGGTATGTCCTGAGAAAAATTTGCCGAAGAAGATGATGTCCATGCGCCCCCACTCGCCGCCCCAGTTCCTCGCCTCCTCGTTGGAGAGGATCGGGACGTAGTGGAATCTCTCGTTCTTCTTCCACTCTTCAATGTCTTGGGCGCCGTAGAGGTCCCCCTCCACCCGGGCGCCGAAGTAGAGACAAACTTCGACTCCGGTGTCTTCGGCGAGGATGACGGGGATCAGGCTGCGGAAGGGCGCCAGGCCGACGCCGGTGGCCAGGCACACCACGTTGCGCCCGGTGGGTGAATAGACGAGTTCGCCGTAGGGGCCGGAGAAGCGGACGCGGTCCCCCACCCCGAGACCGTGGAGGTGAGGGCTGACGGCTCCGTCCTTCTCGAGGCGGACGTTGAGCGAAATCCGGTCCTCGACCCAGGGGGGAGTGGATATGGAGTAGGCGCGGTAGACGATGTCCCCGGACGAAGGGTCGGGGGCCTGCACCTGGACGTACTGTCCGGCGTTGAAGCTGATCCGCTCCGGTTCGATCAGGCGAAAGGTCAGCCCGCGAATCTCGGGCGTAGGCATCTCGACGGACTCGACCTCCGCCTCATACTCCTTGAACTCGATGTACTCCGGCGGGATGGTCACGTGGACTTCGTCCCGGAGCTTCACCTGGCAGGAGAGCCGGAATCCCGCAACCCGCTCCTCGTCGGAAAGGGTCTTCAACTCCTTCGGCATCAGGGGGCCGCCGCCACGGGTCACCTTCAATTTGCAGTACCCGCACATGCCCCGCCCGCCGCAGGCGCTGGGGATGGAGTAGTGCTCCCGGAACAGCGTGTGGAGGAGCGTGTCCCCGGCCCCGGCCGGGATGTCCTTGTCCTCGTTGACTACAAGCTTGCAGGTCTCTGCTTCGTTCATGGATTTTCCTTTCCCGGATGGACTCGCTGGGATGCTTTATCCGCTGAGCATAGCGGTCTAACCGTTAATCGCTTGGACGAGTGAGAGTCTGAGGGCGACGGCTATCCCGCCGATGACGGCGCCGGAAGTGAGGATGATTGGGAGCATTTATCGCCTGAACAGTCACGGCGTTCGGTGAACGTTCAGGGTATAGTCAACAAAACCGAACCCATTGGGGGTTCCTTGCGCCAAACCAGGGCGGCGGCCTCGGGATCGCCCTCGACGGGTGTCCGGAGCAGGCCGACCGCGAGAAAAACGGAAAAAACCCGGTTGACCTCGGTGTCCTCTTCGGGTGAGGAGTCAGTGAATTCAAGCTGCAAGTAAACAGGATTTTCGGCGTCCACGGGTTCGAAGTAGACGGATTCGGTGAGGGGACCGGACCAGGTGCCGCGGGCGTCCTCGACGGTCATCTCTACGGTCAGGTCGGATACCCACTCGTCCCGGCTGATGCCGTGATAAAGCCAGAACCCATAGGAATCTTCTTCTCCTATACCGGAGACGGGGGGCAACTGAATGATTATTTGGCAGTCGTCGTTGACGGGGCCGAGTTGCAGGGGGAAGAGGTATCCCCGGGCGGCGTCGCCTTGCCAGTATGCGCCGGGTTGGACGGTCAAATCTGTAAGCTCTATCAGGGGCGGGTCGTACGTCAGCATCAGTGTGCAGAGGCAGCCTTCAGCAGCAAGTTCATTGATTTCCTTTTCAGAGGTCGTCGCCACAATGGCCCAGACCACCAGAGCGACACCTACTAGACCGCCCACAATTTCAAAAGGGAAGGGGGCCACCGGGTTGGCGGCCACCGGGACGGCGACGAGCAGCAGACAGAGGATGATGTGAAGCGGTTTCATTTTTATCCAATCTCAGGGGCTTGAGAAAACGACCGTCGTCCCCTCCGGTTGCTCCCTGCGAAGATCATCGGCCAGTTGCTTAAAAGTCGCAACCTCGTCCGTAACGATGCCGACGACCAGATACAGCTCGCTCACGCCCGTGGTCTCCACGCCCTCGGTATCGGCAAAGAATCCGCCCGTGTGTATCACCACGGTGTGAAGAGAGCCCGAGAGCTCTTCCTCGGTCACCGGGGCGCTCCAGTGGTGGCCCTCCACCTCCGTCGTGTCGTACTCGCCCCCGGTGTAACGGTGGAGCACCCTGTACGCCACGTCCCGGTCCACCCACTCATCCCCGGAGACGCCGAAGTAAACGTGGACGCGGTAGGGTCCCCGTTCCTCATCGGAGTCGGGGACAGACGGCAGCGGGATCTCTATCTCGGTTCCCGCCTCCACCGGTCCCAGGGTGAGCGGAAAGGCGTAGCCGAGGGCGGGATCATCGGCGTCCAGCCACGCCGCCTCGTGGAGCACGACGTCGCGAAGAACGATGCGGTCGATGTGGCGTTCCAGACGGGCAGAATAGTAAGCGTTGAAAAGTGTGGTCCAAAAGTCTGGCTCGAAGGTTACATTTGAATCAACGGCCGTCTCACCCTCTTCGGGTGACAGCACTAAGCCCAAGATAAAAGCAATGCCAAATGCTCCAACGAAAATAATTGGAAAAATTGCTTCTTCTTCAATCAACGGTGCGGGGTTGGCGGCCACCGGGACGGCGACGAGCAGCAGACATAGGATGATGTGAAGCGGTTTCATTTTTATCCAATCTCAGGGGTTTGAGAAAACGACCGAGGTTCCGTCGGGTTGCTCCTCGCGTAGGGATTCGGCGATTTCACTCCTCCAGGGGCAGCTCTCGGCTCCAGCCCATCAGCGGCGTAGCTTCCTCGTAGAACACGTCCCACCCCCCGGTGTAAACCAGGTACCAGTCGCCTTTACTGGTGGAGAAGCTCAGTGACATGACGGACGTCCCCGCCTCCAGCACTCCCGCCTCGGCGGAACCCGACTCCGGCAGGCAGAAAAGGGTCAGCGGTTCGGAAAGCTCGACGTACAGGGTATCCTCCCACCGTGCGTCATAGAGAAGTTCTAGCGGGTGGACCGGGCTGCAGTAGTAACCCAGGGGCCGGGCGTAGTCGTTGCCCGGCGGGCAGTATAGTGCGTAGAAACCGGCCTCGGGAATCCAGCGGGCCTCCAGGTCCGTCGAGAACCACCGGCCGGTGGCGAGGTAGTCCGGCGGCGGAAGCGGGTGCCGCACCCAGTCCAGCTCGTCCAGCCAGGCGTGGACATCGATGGTGCGAAAATTGGCGAAGGGCACCGACTCCTCGGGGAAGCACATCACGGCGCGGTAGCGCAGCGTCTCCGGGGTCAGCTCCGCCCAGCCCTCGACGTAGGCCCAGTTGCCGGTGGGACCGTCATCATACTCGGGGACGAACGCCTGCTCGGTGTAACCGTAGATGCAACGCAGTTCGTCATCCTCCCAAGCGAAGCCCAGAACCCGCCGGTGGGTGAAGGTCGGCTGCATGAGCGGCGAAGGGAAGGAGGAGCGGTAATCCAGGGTCAGGCGCAGCTCGACCGCACCGTCGCCGTCGAAGTCAACCGCCTCCAGGCCGTACAGGCTCCAGTTGTAGTACCAGCCGAGCTCCCCCAATTCCTCCAGCCGGGCGATGAGCTCCTCTACGGGTATCTTCTCGGTGTTTACCCCCAGAAAAAAGTCGTTCAGGCGCACCTCGGCGTCGAACGAGCCCTCTACCCGGAGGATAATAGGGAGGTAGTGGAACCAGGCCGTCTCGTACCAGTACGGTTCCTCCTCGACGTACATCTCGCCGGGGCCCACGTAGATTCGCTCCAGCGTTCCGTCGCCGTCCAGGTCGGCCTCGGTTTCCAGCTCGTAAGAGCCGAAGTCGTGCTCGACGACCAGGTAGCGTTCGCCCCACTTCCCCCAGTGGTAGTTATCCTCTTCGGCGGCGACGTAGCCGCGGAGGTCGCCGAAGCGCACCTCGGCCCAGACGTACTCCGATTCCCAGTGATCGAAGCCCACCGCCCAGGCCAGGACCTCGACCCGGTCGCCCTTGTGCAACAGGCCGATCTTGTTCCCGTCCACCGACGGCGCGTCGCGGAGATTGAGGGCGTCTGAGTCCACCAGGGCGTAGATCGGCTCGATTTCGGGCACGGAGGCCGGGCTGGCCCACTCCGGCGCCTCGAAGGCGGTTGTCACAGTCGCCGTACAAAGCACCATAAGAAGTATCCGTCGCATCACTCCCCCTTGAATACTGACAGGAATACGCCGATCCCCCGGTTCAACAGCCGTTCCAGGGCCTTTGAAGTCTGGGGGGCGCCGGCGGTGGCACAGTTTTTGCGCAAAATGGACCGTGAATAACTCCGTCAAGCTTCACTCCTGCAAAAACCTGTGCCACCGCCTCACGTATGTTCGCATTACGGAGCGGCGAAGCATCTTGGGCGCATGTACACCGCGAATACAACCCTTATGTTCTTTGTGTCCATAACTGCTCTCACTGTGTGATCAATCCTCGGCCTCTTCGTCCGCCTTGGCTCTGTCGGGCTTCAGCTCTGGCTTGTTGAATCGGAGGGTGAAGGTGGCGCCCTGACCCGGAGTGGAGGCCACCAGCACCTCGGCCCGGTGCAGCCGTCCCACCTGGGCGACGAAGCTGAGGCCGAGGCCCGTTCCGCCCACGTCCTTGGCGGCCTTTGCCCGGTAGAATTTTTCGAAGATATGCTCCCGCTCCTCGGGAGCGATCCCCGGCCCCTCGTCTGCCACCTGGACCTCCACCGCCCGCTCCAGCTCCCGAACGGTCACGGTGACGGTGGTCCCGGCGGGGGCGTACTTGATGGCATTGTCAATGAGGTTGGCCAGAGCCCGGCTGACCAGGTTCACGTCGGCCAGGATGGTGCTCACAGCGGGGGGATGTTCGCAGACCAGGGTCTTGCCGGCCTGGTTGGCGGTGATCCGAGCAAGCTCGACCGACTCCTCGGCCACCGCGCAGAGATTCACGGGCAGGAACTGTCCCCTCTGCCTGCCGCTCTCCAGACGGCTCACGTCGAGGAAGACCTCGATGAGTTTGAGGAGCTTGTCCGACTCGGCGATAAGGTGCCCCACGTACTCGAGGCGCTCCTCCCTGGAGACCTCGCGGTCGGTGAGAAGCTCGGCGAAGCCGCGGATCGTTCCAAGTGGGCTTTTTAAGTCGTGAGAGAGGATGTGCATCACGTCGGTTTTCATCCGGTCGATACGGGCCAGCTCGGTGATGTCGGTGAGGGTGATGACGAAGCCGCGCAGACCGTGTTCATCGGCCAGGGGTGCCACCGCCAGGAGAAATGTCAACCCCCCGATCTTAACGGTGGCGCTCGTAGCCCCCTCGACGGAGTCCACCAGGAATTGGCGCAGGTTCTGTCCCGGCATGAGAGAGTAAATGCTCTGCCCCACCATCTTCTCGGGGCCCGGCGGTTTGTCGCCGTCGGCGAACAACTCCAGAGCGGCGGTGTTGGCCAGGCGGACCACCCCGTAGGCGTTGGTAAGGAGGATGATCTCGGCAGCGGCATCCAGAACGCGCTGGATGGTCAGCCGGCTCGAGGCCAGGTCGTCCTCCAGGCGGGTCAGGATTTCCAGCTTGACCTGGGTGTGCTCCCGGGTGAGTCCGGCCAGGGGTCCGGCAAACTCACCACTGTCCAAACGGAAGATCCGCTTGAACTGCCGGGCGCCGGCGGTGAGGAGGGCGACCTCGTTTACCGAGGGGGTGCCTGAGTAGACGAGGCTGAGCTCTGTCCCGCCGGAGTGGTCACGGTAGACCCGCAGCGGCGGTTCCGGCTCCTCCTCAGGATCCAATACGACCTCACCGTGCCTGTACAGGATCCTGCCCGAGGCGTCGCGCAGGAGGAGGCCGTGGAGACCCAGGGTGTAGGAGAGGCTCGTGGCCCCTTCGGCGGCGCCGGTCACCGGTTCCTCCCGGGAGAGCTGATCGGAGAGGATCCGCTCCAGATCTAAAAGGCGGCTGTCCAGGGCGCGGTTCACCGAGATCAACCGGCCCAGGCTGATGAAGATAAAGGCCAGCCCTCCTGCCAGAAGACCGGGCACGAGGGGAAGGAAGTGATTGAAGAGGGCGAAAAAGCCCCATGCGACGAGGGGGTAACCGACGATGAACGCTACGAAGAGGAGGATCGAAACCTTCGGACGGAAGCGGGCGAAGAGGTCGCCGGTGACGGCGGCCAGGACCACGGACAGAAGGATGAGGGCCCATCGGGGCCAAACCACGGGGTCGTCCCCCTTCAGGAGGGTCGCCGCCGCGTTGGCGTGCACCTCGACCGCCGGCATAGGCGCCCTGAAGGAGAAGGGGGTGATCACCGAGTCGTGCAGCCCCTCGGCCGAGGCCCCGAAGAAAACGAGCCGCCCCTGCAGCCATTCCTTCAACTGGGCGTCGTCTGAGCGTAGCACCGCGACGGCGCTGTAGGTGGGAAAGGTTCCCATGGGGCCCCGGTACCGGATGTCCAACCGACGGCTCTGGCTCACCCCGGGTTCCAGGGGCGCGGATAGAGGCTCAAGTCTGCCCCCGCTGTATGCAGTGGCGGCAACGGCGGAAAAAGCGGGATAGGATAGCCCCCCGTAGCTCTGGTAGGTGTACAGGGTACGGTAAACACCGTCCAGATCGGGTACCAGAGCCACATGACCCACCGAGTGCGCCTTCGAGTAGAAGGGAGCCGCCGGTGTCAGCCATCTGAGTGGTTGACCCGGGATCGGAGAGAGGTAGATCGGCAGGATGGTAACCCCCATGCCGATGGCGTCAGCCAGGCGCTCGTCGTCGGCCGGATTGTCCGGTTCTATGAGGGCCAGATCCAGGGCCAGACAGGCCGGGTCTACGGAGTGGATCCGCTCGACGAGCTGCGCCAACAGACCCCGGGGCCACGGGTAGCGACCCAGCTCGGTGAGAGAGCGCTGATCAATGGTCACCAGCGCGATCTCGGGATCGGGGTCGAGCGGTCCACGCAGCAGGAATCGGATATCCCGGGTGCTCACCTCCAGGCGGTCCACGAGCCCCGCGACGTTTAGCGCCGCGGCGGCCAGGCCTGCCAGGAGACCCACCGTCAGGCCCCAGGGGAGAAACCGCCGCCTCCGCTCCGTAACCTCGTCCGCTGTCTTTGGTCCGGTCACTTTCCTCGATGTGTCGGCGTTTGAGTGAGGATAACCCCCCAAACCATTTTAGCACAGTGTGGATATTTCCTTGACAACGAGTACTATTTTTCCTAGGTTTGTCAATACTCGGACTCCTTCGACTACTGAGTCGCTCGAAGGTTACTCAGATTTTACGCTATAATCCAAGGGGTGCGCACCCCTCATTTCGCTACAAAACAGAAAAATTCCTAGGGAGGAACATGAAACCGATAGTCGTAATCCTCGTCCTTCTCGTCTGTGCGTCGTGGGCTATGACCCCCGAAGAGGCCGGCGAGTTGGTCATCGAGCGCGTTCTCGACGGTGTCACCGAGGCGAAGCGTGTCTACGTGTATCCCGATCGCTTCACCGGGGGCGAGATCGAATTCTGGCACTACGGAATCACCCTCCCGGAAGTACCGGGATACTTCGTCTTCGTAGACGACTACCCGGCGGCCAACTGGGAGCACCCCGCCCGCGCCTTCTTCGTCTCCCTGAACGGCGAAATAGATGCGTGGGACGTGAGCACCCCCCCCAAGTACCTGCAGAATGACCTCGTCGAGCTCACAGACGGGGGTGTCTACGACGGGCTGGTGTACATAGACTACCACATCCCCACCTGGGAAGAGGTCCAGCCCGCCAGGGAGTACCTGGACAGGATAATCCCCCAGCCGGACGAGCGCGCCGGCGAGCGCTATGCGTTCCTCATGAGCGGAGGCGCCAGTCAGGGCAACAACCACATCCGCTACTGGAACGACATGGCCTACATCTACTGGACCCTCATCAACGTTTACTCCTACGACGAGAATGACATATTCGTCCTGATGTCCGACGGCGACAACCCCAACCCGGACCGCTCCGACGGAACCAATTCGCCCCTCGACCTGGACGGCGACGGCGACGACGACTACGAGGACCCCTGCACACGGACCTACGTCTTCCAGTATTTCGATGACCTCGAGGCGCTGCTGACATCCCAGGACAGCCTCTTCATCTTTACCACCGACCACGGCGGCAGCGGCTCTTATCTGAACCTGTGGAACTATCAGTCGCTCTGGGACTACGAGTTCGGCGACGAGCTGGACGACATCGCCTTCTCCCAGTGCATCGTGACTATGGAGCAGTGCTACTCCGGCGGGTTCATCGACGATGTTGACCACATAGACAACGTGGTCATCTCCACGGCCTGCAGCGCCACCGAATTATCCTGGGCCATGCCGCCCGACTACCGCTATGACACCTACGTCTACTTCTGGACGGCGGGCGTGAACGGCGAGTTCCCCGGCTGGCCCCATGACATGGGCGGCGGTGAGGCAGACGCCGACGAGAATGACGACGGTGTGGTCACCGCGCGCGAGGCCTTCCTCTACGCCGAGGCGGAGGACATCTCCGCCGAGACGCCGCAGTACCACGACGTCTCGGATATCGGCGACGTGATCAGTCTCTGGGGCGGCGGCCTCGGCCCGCGCATCCGGATAACCTCCTACGAAGTCATGGGCGACCAGGGCGACGAGCTCCTGATCCCGGGGGAGGACGCCGACATCTCCATCACCCTGGAGAACTGGGGCGGCGATGTCGCCACCAACGTGCTCGCCACCCTCTCCTCCGACGACGCCGACATTGAAGTGATCGTTGACGAGATTGACTTCGGCGACATTGACCCCGACGAGGAGATGGACTGCCCCTACCCCTTCGAGATCACCGTCTCCAGCTTCGCCAAGGATCCCTACGTCTTCAGTCTCGACTGCGACATCACCGCCGACGGCGACCTCCACGAGGTCTACACCATCCTGGTCACCGTGGGCTCCGAGTTCGGCTTCTTCGATGACATCGAGGACGGCGAGGGCGACTGGACCCACTCCGGCGACGGCGACATGTGGCACATCGAGGATTTCCGCTCTCACTCCCCGGGGCACTCCTGGAAGTGCGGCGGCGAGAACGATGATACCTACGATCCACGCATGGATTGCTACCTCTACTCGCCCATGGTGCTCATCGGCGTGGATGACCCCGAGCTCGTGCTCTGGACCTTCTACAAGATCGCGCCCGGCGGAGACGGCTGCCGGCTCGACTTCGGCGATGACTCCCGCGCCTGGGACGAGCTCGACACCTTCTACGGCACCCAGCAGGACTGGACCGCGAGCAGCTACGACCTCTCCGATTACGCCGGCACCATCGGCCAGTTCCGCTTCAACTTCTTCTCCAACGGCTCCACCGAGCGAGAGGGCTTCTACTTCGACGACTTCGAGGTCATGCCGCCCGACGTGGGCATTGACCTGATCGAGTTCACCGTCAGCTCCACCGACGAGGGCGCCCTCGTATCCTGGACCCTCGGCGAGGGCGACACGACATCCGGCTTCGACATCTACCGTCAGGACGGCGTCCTCATCGAGTCCATGGTCCTCCAGACCGGTGACCGCAACCCGCTGGTGCCCTTGAACTCCACGCCGATCCCCGGCGGCGACTCCCGGTATCGCTACCTGGACCTGGACGTGGTCGCGGACGGCAATTACCTCTACTATCTGAAGGCCACCGACGCCGACGGAACCCAGGCCCTCTTCGGACCGGTCGAGTTCCAATACGACGCCGAGTCCGGCTCGCGGGCGACCAGCTTCGACGCGCCCTTCCCGAACCCCGCCTCGGGCGAGGTCACCTTCGCCTTCAGCCTCCAGACCGACGGCAGGGTCACCCTGACCGTGTACGACCTCGCCGGACGCCGCGTGGCCGAGGTCGCCGACGGCGATCTCACCGCCGGCAGGCATACCCTCACCTGGGACGCCTCGAGCATCGCCTCGGGCGCCTACATCGTCCGGCTGGTTACCGCCGGTCACACCCTGAACCGGCAACTGGTCATCAGCCGGTAAGCAACGCCGGCCAAGAAAAAAGGCGGTCCCTCGGGGCCGCCTTTTTTACGCTCAACCAGCAATGGAGGAGAGGGGCCGTCCTATATTTGCGAAAAGCCCGTAGAGGCAGGTGAGGTCACCCGCCCCCACGTCTATACGTCGTGAATCCAGCCCACCGACACGGGGAAAGGCCAGCGCAATTAAAAAAACCGTCCCCGCGAGCGAACTCTGTATGTATTTAAACGGGAGGACCTAAAGGTCCTCCCCTACATTAACCCCAATTGCATAAACGTAGGGGCCGACCTTCAGGTCGGCCCGGCAACGCTTCGATGGATCGGGCTAACCCCCCCCCTCGGTCCGGGGCTCCAGGATGAGCCGCTCGTGCGGGTAATCGAAGGTCACCGCGGAGAAGCGCAGCAGGAAGGGAAGCCCCAAAAGCGCGTCGGCGTCCATATAGGACAGCGGCCCCTGGGTGTCGGCGATGGCGTAGGTCACCCTGGGCCGCGGCACCCGCCAGTGGGTCTCTGTTTCAATCTCCGGCGAGGAGTGCCCCACCTGGAAATAGCCCGCCTTCAGCGAGAGCGCCGACATGAACCCGCCCAGGCCCGCCAGGCTCATGAAGGTGTACTCCTCCGGCCCGGCGCCGGAGAGATCCATCAGTCTACCCGAGCTCCGGGGCAGCACCAGGAGCTCCAGGGGCGACCCCGAGTCCAGGATGAAGGTGAGACTCACCCCGTCCAGCTCACCCTGGACCTGCAGCAGCCTCCCGGGTAGGCTCAGCGGTATTACCACCGCCCCCGGGGGGATTTCGGGCTCAGACCCCGGTGGCATGATCTCCAGGTTGCCGGCCTCGATGTCCAACCGCACCGGGAGCTGGGCCAGCAGGTCGTAGCCGATGAGGCCGTCGAAGGAGGTGGCCAGGCTCAGTAAAAGGGAGGGCTCCCCGATGATCGCCGCCTGCTCCTCGAGCGTCGCCGGCCCGATCTTTATTTCATCTATCAGGGCCACACCGTGCCCCGTGGCGTCGTTGCCCAGGGAGATGACAATACTCTCACCGACGGTGGTGAGCTCGAGCCGACGCGCCACGTGGGGCTTCAGGTAGCTGATCGCCGCGCCGGAGTCCAGGGCAAAGTCCAGCTCGAGACCGCCGATGGTCACCGGCAGCAGGAGCATGCCGCCGGAGAGACGCAGGGGGAGCACGCGCTCGGCGGAGTAATCGTAGGTCAGGCCCGAGGGCTCGGGCGGCGTCAGATCAACGTCCTCCGGTGGCCATTCCCTGAAGTTGACCCGGCTCAACCCGTAGGCGGGGAAATCGGGGGTGCTCACGGAGAAAGAGCGGGGTAAGCGCGGGGTATCGCGGTCCGGCTCACCGAAACTCATATAGTATATCCGCTCATCGAAGAAAACCTCGGCCCCGGTCAGGCGGCCGGCGGGCTCCAGGGTGAGGCGGTACTGCGCCCCCCCGTACATCAGGTTGACTTCGTCGTCGGGACCAAAGTAGGGCTCGAGCTCCAGGTAGACGCCGCTCAGGAACAGGGCATTGAGGGACACCTGCTCGTACTCCCTGGGCGACAGTCGCCGG
>SDBS01000457.1_pt1 | contig 39699 bp, 43 predicted proteins | sample 2277091 | NCBI WGS metagenome assembly SDBS01 (sample SAMN10404972, study PRJNA504765) | marine sediment metagenome | isolation source: marine sediment core GS10_PC15, 163 cmbsf | place: Arctic Ocean: Southern Knipovich Ridge | collected 2010
TATCGACTTACCCTGCCGTAGGTGGGTTTTAACCCGGTGACGCTGCAAAAGCCGGCCGGTTGGCGGATACTGCCCCCGGTATCCGACCCTAAAGTGTAGATAGCCTCGCCGGCGGCCAGTGCCGCCGCCGAGCCGCCGCTGCTGCCCCCGGGCACGCGGGACAAATCCCAGGGGTTATGAGTAGGAAACAGGGCAGAATGCTCGGTAGAGGAACCCATGGCAAACTCGTCCATGTTGCCTTTGCCGATGACTACCACCCCGCGCTCATTTAGTTTTTCTACTACCGCAGCATCATAAGGGGGCACGAAGTTCTCCAGCATCTTTGACGAGCAGGTGGTGCGTATCCCCCTGGTGCAGATATTGTCCTTGATTACTGCCGGGATGCCGGTCAGGGGATTGGTATCGCCTTTGGCAAAAAGCTCATCAGCCTTCTGTGCCTGTTCTAATGCCAGCTCGTCGGTAATCGTAACCAGGGCATGAATCTTGGGTTCTGCTTCCTTGACACGTTCCAGGCAGGCCCTGGTTAGTTCAACTGAGGAAAGCTGTCTGTCCTTGAGCAGCCGGTGTGCCTCGTGAATTGTTAGCCGGTTAGGGTTAGTTGTCAATCTTGCCCTCCTTCATCACTCCAGCACAGCCCGCACCCTGAAGAAGTCTGCCTCCTTTTGCGGCGCATTAGCTAGAATCTCCGACGATGGTAGCGAAGTGCTGGCTTCGTCGTCCTTCATTACGTTCTGGAGAGTAATCGACTGCGCTGTAGGTGGAACGTCGCTGGTATCCACCTGCTCTAATACCTCGAAGTTCTCCAGGATGTTGGATAGTTGTTCTTGGAATGTCGCCACATCAGTCTCCGTCACACCCAGTCTGGCCAGGAGGGCAATATGCATTACTTCTTCACGGCTTAGCTTCATCACTTACCTCGCATGGTTATGTTAGCCAATTATAGCACCCATATTTGAGTGTCCGCAATGGAGGCTATCCTGCTATAATATGAACAGGAGAGTGCGGGCGGTTTACTGGTGGGTAATGTCCCGGTCTGGTTGAACTAATGTTTGGTAAGAAAATCAGCGGCAGACTTATAATGGCTGTTGTCAGCTCTATACTGGAGCAGACAGCCCTGGTAATAATTGTACTCTGGGGTTTGCCGAGGATAGGTGTAGAGATGCCTCTGTGGGGCAGTATTACCTTGCTTGTTTTCGTGATGGCGGGATGGGGTACCTGGTCTGTTATCATCTATCGGAAGGGCAGCCAGGCCCTGAAGCTGAAACCGGTGATTGGACTGCCCGATATGATTGGCAGTCGGGGTGAGGTGGTAAGACCATTAACCCCGCAGGGTCTGGTAAAAATCAGGGGTGAACTCTGGGTGGCGGAAGCGGAAAGCGGGGAGGTAAATCCCGACAGGGAAGTTGTTGTCGTGGGACAGGATAGACTCAAGCTTGTCGTGCGGGAGAGTGACGCATTCGGCAGGCGAGACTAGGAGTTGCATCGAATGTCAGTGATGGCCAATAATGATGTTGTTAAGTTGTCCGGTTATATCTCTTCAGAGGGGCGATAAGAGATGTTTAAACTGATGAGAGAGGATATCAATGAAGAAACTAATCACAGGGATACTTCTACTCGTGTTGGTCATGCTAGCTGCGTGTGTCAGTGCTCCAGCACCAGTTGTGGAGGAGCCTGAGAAAAAGGAGGAACAGCGTAACGTTTGGAAACCATTGCAGGCTCGTCCTTATTTTTCCTCAGCAGAATTAGACGTGTCTATAGTTACAATGAATGTTGGACCACTACCGGACCCTTGGGTAATCCTCGTTAAGCTCATCTATTTTGATGATGATGGCGAACGTGTTCACTTTGACGGGCAGATTTGGCTTTGCAGAGTTGAAATTTGGGATGGTGAATCTCCCAATATCCCAAGCGAGCAAGCCCTATATGAATATGGGAGTGAATGGGTCTATGACCGCCTTTTGTTTCCAGAAGTTCTGACCTCTTTCAAGCAGTATAATGAGTCAGATGCGCCTGAGAGCGTAGCCTTTTCACTGATGACAAGAAGTGAAGACTGCTTTGTAATACCGTCTAATTTAATTAAGCCTGGTGAGGGTGACACAATAACCATACGTGCTATTATTCATGACAAAAGTCCTGGGAACGACTTGGGCAATCACTTTGAGGGTTGGTCAAGATATTCCTATGTAGAAGCCGTATTGGAGAAGACTTGGTGATAATAAAAGAAAGGAGGACACCATGACAATCGAACTCGGACAAAAGGTAAAGGACTCGCTTACTGGCTTTGAGGGCGTTGTTACCGCCAAAGCCGAATACCTGGATGGCTGCGTAAGATACCTGGTGCAGCCTACTGAACTCGCAAGCGGTAAGATGGTTGATGCAGAGTGGATTGACATCAACAGGCTAACCGATGAAGTCAAACCGCCAGGTGGACCGGAAAGCGCACCACCGTCAAGAGATCCGTAATCAAAGGAGGAGAACAATGTCGTTAGCTTGTGGGTGTGAAATTAGGGGTGGTGAACCAGTAACCCTGGAAGTGATAAGGGCTCATTATAAGCATACATTTGAGTGCTTATTGTTCTGGGAGCTCTTGCATAGACCAAGCCAGAATTCAGAGGCAAGGTATAGTGTGGATAGCCCCAATATGAAGCTATCTCAGGCGAGAATGGATCTTATTGAGGCATTGATGAAAACCGGGGTCAAACCGAAGAACAGTCCCGGTAATGAAGATAATCGCTAGCATCGGTTTTTGGGTGGAGGAGGTCTGCATTTGACTGCGTATCAACCAAGGCACTATCGACTCTGGACTAAAGATAAAGACCTGGTTTCCTTTAATGTGGTGGTAAAGGAAACGGATTTGTATATTCGGGCAAAGCGTAATTTGAGACGAAAGGCGTTGCAGGTGGTCTTAAAACAGCGTGCCCTTCTTGAGGGATATATTCAGCGTCACCCTGATTTTCTATCCGCTCTGGAGCCATTGGCGGCTGATGATGATGCTCCGCATATTGTGAAAGAGATGGCGGAGGCGGCAGAGAAGGTGGGGGTTGGCCCTATGGCTGCTGTCGCCGGAGCTGTGGCAGAGTACGTGGGAAAGGAATTGCTTGATTTCTCTTCGGAGGTAGTTGTAGAAAACGGTGGCGATATATTCTTGAAGAGTACCAGAAAGAGATTGGTAGGGATTTATGGCGGGAAGACCCCTCTTGCCGGGAAAATTGCTCTGGAGATAAAGCCTGAGGAAAGTCCTCTTGGAATTTGCACCTCCTCAGGGACGGTAGGACATTCTCTTAGCTTCGGCGAGGCTGATGCGGCTATTGTGCTTTCTCCCTCTACGCCTCTCGCTGACGCCGCGGCTACCGCCATAGGTAATCTTGTCAAGGAAGACGGTGATATCTCCCGTGGGATTGATTTCGCCAGGGAGATTGAGGGGTTAATCGGGGCAGCCATTATTAAGGGTGACCAGATGGCGCTCTGGGGGAAGATAAAAATTGTGCAGAGATGACGGGTCAGCCAGTGCTGTGAAAGGAGATAGGTGAAGGTAGTAGTTGCTATGAGCGGTGGTGTGGACTCGTCTGTTACCGCCGCACTTCTTAAAGAGGATGGCTATCAGGTCATCGGGATGACGATGCAAATCTGGCCGTCGGATAGAGTGGCGGAAGAAGCAGACGGGTTTGGTGGCTGTTGTGGTCTTGGTGCGGTAGCAGATGCGAAAAGGGTGGCTCATAGATTGAACATAGCGCACTATGTAGTCAACCTGAGGGATGTTTTTGACCGGAAGGTGATTGCTGATTTCTGCCGTGAATATAGCCTGGGCAGGACACCTAATCCCTGCATACGGTGCAATAAATTTGTCAAGTTCGACGCCTTACTGAAAAAGGCGAAGGAGCTGGATGCCGGGCCTGTGGCTACGGGACATTATGCTAGAATAGAGAGGAGGGATGCTAACGGGAGACTCCTGCTCAAGAAGGGCATTGACCGTGGCAAGGACCAGTCCTACTTTCTCTACGCATTGACTCAGGGGCAACTGGAGAATAGCCTGTTCCCGTTAGGTAACCTTACCAAGGAAAGGGTACGGCAAATAGCCGGGGAATTGGCGCTGCCGGTAGCAAACAAAGCAGAGAGTCAGGAGATTTGCTTTATTCCCGATAACGATTACCCCAGGTTCGTCAGGGAATATGTAGCCGATGTAGCAAAGCCAGGGCCGATACTGGATAATCAGGGAAACGTTTTGGGAGAGCATCGGGGTATCTTTTCTTACACTATCGGGCAGCGTAAGGGATTGGGTATATCTGCCAGCGAACCCCTGTATGTGGTGGCGATTGATAGGGACAGGAATGCCGTAATTGTGGGCAGTAAAGAGGACGTGTACGGCACCGAGCTTACCGCCGCTGAGCTAAACTGGATAGGCGTGGAGGCGCTGGAACAGCCTGTTAGAGTAAAGGCTAAGATACGTTATCTCCACCGGGAGGCCGCCGCGACAGTAACCCCTCTGGAAGCAAATAGAGTGCAGGTAAAATTTGAAGAGCCGCAAATGGCGATTACCCCCGGTCAGGCGGTAGTCTTTTACGATGGGGATGACGTGATGGGTGGTGGGGTAATAGAATAAGGAGAAGTGGGTGAGTGAGAAAATGATAAGGAAAGTCCCCATCCTGCGTGTTATTGAACAGGACGTAACTAAAATGGAGGACGTGGTTGTCAGAGAGCATTCGGCTACTATCTTGCTGAATGACCGGGAGGTGGCGACTTTGCTCTGCTCACCGACAAATCTGGAATATCTGGCTGTTGGCTTTCTTCTTAGCGAAGGCCTGATTATGAGTCGAGACGATACCTTCAGGACGACGGTTACCGGTGATGAGCAGAAAAGCACAGTGCGAGTGGAGGCTAAAGAATCCGGGGAAGTTGTCAAATACGCTTCGTCGGGACGGCTAATTGCATCCAGCGGCGGTAAAGGGGTTTCTTTGAGTGGCAGTACTGACATCAAGAACCAGATAAAGGTAGAATCCCGGCTCAAAATATCAGCCGGGCAAATCCTGGCGCTGGTGGATGAGTTCCACCACCGTTCCGCCGTTTTTAAGGAGACGGGAGGAGTTCACAGCGCTGCCCTGTGCAATACGGGGGAAATTCTCGTCTTCAGTGATGATATCGGAAGGCATAATGCCATTGACAGGGTGTTCGGGGAGTGTCTCTTGAAAGAAATGGCAACAGATGAGCGGATAGTGGTCACCAGCGGCAGGGTCTCCTCGGAGATATTGCTCAAGGTAGCCAGAAGGAACATTCCAATTATCATCTCCGTATCTGCCCCTACTGATGTCGCCGTGGACTTAGCAGATACTCTGGGGATAACCCTGGTCGGTTTCGTTAGGGGGAAAAAGATGAATGTCTACACTCATGATTGGAGAGTAAAGGCAGATGACAGGTAAAGATACCGAGCTGGTAGATAGAATATTGAGCCTTAAGAAGCAAAGAAATGCCGTTATCCTTGTCCATAACTACCAGCGAGATGAGGTACAGGATATAGCTGACTTTGTTGGCGATTCCCTGGGGCTCAGTCAAAACGCCGCCAATACTGACGCCGAGGTGATTGTCTTCTGCGGGGTTCATTTCATGGCGGAAACAGCCGCCATTCTTTGCCCGGGGAAAACGGTCTTGCTCCCGGACATTGAGTCCGGCTGCCCAATGGCGGATATGATTACCGCCGAAAAGCTCAGGGAAAAGAAAAAGGAACTTCCAGAGGCAACCGTTGTCTGCTACGTCAATTCCAGTGCCGAGGTTAAGGCGGAATCGGATATCTGCTGCACCTCAGCCAATGCGGTCAAAGTAATTGAGAGCCTGGATGGTGGCGAGGTATTGTTCGTCCCGGACCAGTACCTGGGTCACTATGCCTCAACTAAGACCGACCGAAAAGTACATCTCTGGCCCGGTTACTGCCCCACTCATGTCAGGATAACCGCTGAGGATATCGTGAAACTGAAAAGAGAACACCCGCAGGCTAAGGCGGTAGTCCACCCGGAGTGCCGTCCGGAGGTGATTGAGGTCGCCGATGGCGTTTTCAGTACCAGTGGAATGCTGAAGTACGCTAAAGACAGTGATGTCAGCGAGATAATTATCGGCACCGAGATTGGAATAATACACCGGCTGAAGAAGGAAAACCCCGGCAAAACGTTTATACCTGCTTCCGAGAAAGCCATCTGCCCGAATATGAAGCTGATTACTCTGGAGAAGGTTCTCTGGGCACTTGAGGACATGAAGCACCAGGTTACCGTGCCCGAAGACATACGGCTCAGGGCCAAGTCTACTGTGGATAAGATGCTGGAGATAGGCAGGAGTGACTAACTCCCTCTGAGTATCTCGTAGCTCTAATGACCTACTTTTCCTCCTCCTTGAGTATGCCATCAAAGACGTCGACGTGATAGAGTTCGTGGTCTCTCAGGCGCAGGAAAAGCTCTTTCAGTTTAGAGCTGTCAGTCTCTTTGGCGGCTTGGTCGTATTTGTCGGCCACTTTCTTTTCGATGCTGATGTCAGACCGCATCATGTCGGCAGTCTTGCTTGGCATATCAACCTCAGTGTGCTCCATTTGCGGATTGCCGCCAACACCAATCAGTGCCTCTCCCAGCCAGCCCAGGTGCTGCATCTCGTTAATCGCCTGGTCCTCAAGCTGTTTCTTGGCTTCCTTGTTCTTCGTCAGGTATGACTGGAACATATACTGAAGAATCACTGTATACTCGTGCTCGATGCCCCAGTTCAGGGTCTCTGTGGTCTTATTAGACTGACTTCCTCTGATATCTTTCATCCCTTTTCTCTGCGCCTTCTCTACGAAGTGCTCAAAATCTCCACGGTGTGACTCTTCATCGGACAGGATGCGCTGCAATGTTCTCCTTATCCCGGGGTCATCAATAGCTTTGATATGTTCCTGATACTGGGCGATGGCACCTTCTTCCAGCGTTACGTTATTCTTCATCCAGTCGGTCACCTGCGCACCGCCCATGCGCATCGTACCTCTTTCCGGGCTGGGAGTACCGCCGAGTTCCACAATCGTCTCTGCCAGCCAGTCCAGGTGGCGCATTTCCTCCCTGGCAAGTCCCTCAATCTCACAGGCCATCTCACCCTCGCCTATAGCGTAGGCGTGTGTCAGGTACTGAATGATGGCGCCGTGTTCATCCTGAACGTCTTTGTTCAGCAGTTCAATGACCTTATCCTTGTTCATTGTCTCCTCCTGACCCCTATTCTCTGTTCGGGTTCTGTAAGGTATGGTTCTTATCTGGATTTCCACAGACCGTGGACACTGCAGTACTCTCTGGCGGTTACCTTTTTCCCACCAATTTCAAATTCCGCTTCTGGCTTATCTCCCGGTTTGAGGAACTGACGGCAACTGCCGTCATCAGTGATAACCTCTACCCACTCTATATGGTGCTTCTCCTCCATCGGGTGGGGTACGTCACCGACCTTTACCTTTATTGCGCCGGCCGCCGTTTCAACAACCGGGACATGTTTTTCCAGCCCGGCATCGGTTGATTTCTCCTCGAGCAACTCCATTGGTTGCCCGCAGCAGACCAGTTCCCCCTGCCCGGCGTGCAGTACTTCGATGATGTTGCCGCAAATGTTGCACTTGTAAACCTGTCTTAGTGCTGTCATCTTTTTTGCCTCCTTTATTTTCTGCGTAAGCCCAGTGCTAAACGAAGTTATTCTCTTTATGTTTTTCGTCAATGGTGTTAGCCAGATTATCCAGGGCTTCAAACTCGGCTTGCTTGGGGGCCCCCTTACAGAGTACCGGTTCCAGTATTTCCACCTTCAGATTGGGAATCATTCCGGCAAGCTGTTCCACTGCCTTACCTCCCCAGCCATAGGAACCGATGATGGATACGAACTTTATTTTCGGCTTCAGGGCATTTGCTAGGGACGCCGCATAGACAACATTCGGATGCGGACCGGTCAGGACGGTAGGCGTCCCGATAACCACCGTCGCTGCGTCCACCAGCTCTATCGCCAGCTTCCCGATATCAGTTACTGAGAGGTCGAACTGCTTCACGGTAACACCTCTCTGGACTAAAGCTTCCACGAGATGGGCAACCATCTGGCGCGTGCTGCCGTGCATCGAGATGTAGGGCAATACGACAATGTTCTTGGGCTGGTCAAAGACCCACTCTCGGTACGCTTTCAGGATGAATTCTGGTTTATCGTACATGGGACCGTGGCTGGGGGCGATGATATCAATGGCATAGTCCTTTATTTTCCCCAGGTGTTTCTGGATGTTGGTTCGGAAGGGCATCATGATTTCGGCATAGTACCTTTTGGCGGCCTCGTAGACCTGCCCTTCATCACTTACATAAAGGTCGGTTGTGGCCAGATGGGAACCAAAGAGGTCGCAGGGGAACAGGATTTTATCTTCCCTTAAATAGGTAAGCATGGTTTCCGGCCAGTGAACCCAGGGTGCGTGGATAAATTCTAATGTCCGGTTTCCCAGTGAGATAGTCTCTCCGTCGTTGACCGTGATGAATTTCTCTTCTGGAATCATTAGCAGGTCGATGAGCATGTCCTTGCACCTTGGTGTGGCAATTACTTGTGCTTCGGGGTGTTTCTGGAGGACGCGAGGGATAGCGCCGGAGTGGTCCTGCTCGGCATGATTGGCGATGACATAGTCCAGGGTGTCAATCCCCAGTTCATCCAGGTGGTTTATCAGTACATCCTGCACACTGGGGTCTACGGTATCAATAAGCGCCGTTTTTTGGCTGCCCTTTATCAAGTATGAGTTATAGCTGGTGCCGTCAGGAAGCGGTATCAGTGAGTCGAATAATCGCCTGTCCCAGTCAATAGCTCCTGCCCATAAGACGTCGGGTTTTATCTCTCTTGGCTTCATCTTACTCTACCTTTTCAAAATCACTCTTGGGAGCACCACAGACGGGACATTCCCAGTCATCGGGCAAGTCTTCAAATGGTGTCCCCGGGGTGATGTTGCTGTCCGGGTCGCCCTGTTCCGGGTCGTAGATGTAACCACAAACAGTACATTCATATTTTGCCATTTTCGGTGCTACCTCCTTCTCTTTCTGAACGTAACTGGGAGCAGTTTTGGGTGTGGTGCCCCGCTTGACCTGGTGGTAGTAAGCATAGGTCATCGGTTCACCTTCTTTTAGCACCTCTGCCCCCACGAGTTCTCCCACAAAAATAGTGTGGGTTACCACATCCAGTTGGTTTATTACCCTGACTTCCAGATAGGCGAGAGCATGGTCGGTTACTATTGGTGCCTGCGTCTCCCCGATTTTGTAATTGATTCCCTTAAGTTTATCAATATCCCTGCCTGATTTGAAACCAAAGTGTCCGATGAAGGCAAGGGGGGTATCCTGAGACAGAATCGAGACGGTGAAGACACCGCTATCTTCGACAAACTGATGAGTCAGGTTTTCCTTGTTGATGGCTACAGCGATGACAGGAGGCTCAGAGCATACCTGGAAAACAGTGTTGGCAATCTGTCCATTAAACTTTTCTTCTTTCCCGGAGGTGACTATATAGAGACCATAACCGATACTATGTAGAGCCTTTGTATTCATCTCTCACCTTCACAGACGTTATTTACATAAAGTCCTCTTCACTGTCCGCGATAGCTCTCTGCAGTTCGGTGTTGAGCATTGGTGGCAGTCCCTCAATGTCTACCCGAAGGAAGCCCCTGACGATGGTGGCTGTAGCCTCGCTACGGGTCAGCCCCCGGGCCATCAGGTACTCCACCTCTTCTTCAGCAATCTTGCCCACCGCAGCTTCGTGAGATAGGTCAACACCTGCCAGCATACCCTTTAGCTCAGGTATGGCGTGAATCATGCCTTCTCCCTTCAGGATTAGCCCGCGACATTCCAGATGCCCCTTAACCTCGGGGGCATTGCCTTCGATATAACCCCGGGCAATGATGTTTCCGCCCGTAGTTATTGCCCGTGTGACGATTTCTGTTCTGGCACCCTTGGCGTTAAGTAGTGCCCGGGAACCGATGTCCAGGGACGACCCTTCAGTGGCTACCAGAATGCTGTTGTACCTGACGGTCGCATTATCACCAATACACCTGGCAGTGGGGTACATTTGCAGTGAGCGGACCGGTTTCATAAGTACATAGTTGCTGAGGAAGAGTCCATCTTCTTCTATAACAGCGGTGCTGCGGGGGCGAACCGCTATTTCTGGATTCCAGCTATGTATCATGGTGAAGGTAACCTTGGCTCCCTTTTTGATATAGAACTCGGAGACACCCATGTGCAGACCCGGTTCCTCTCTGGAAGCGGTGGTGCAGCCGGTAATGATGTGTAGCTCGGAGTTTTCCTCGGCAATGATGATGTTATGCACGTTCTGGGCCAGTTTCGCCTTTGCCAGGTAGAGGCAGGCCTGCACCGGTAAGGTAGTCTTACAGCCGGGCAGAGTCCTGATGAAATAACCGTCATTCTGATTCAATTCGATATTAGCGGTGTATTTATCGGTATCTACGGCGACTGCCTGCCACCAGTAGTCTGCCAGCCAGTCGTACTTCTCTAATGCCTGGCTGACTGCCATTACCTCTACGCCTTCTTCCCTCATGGAGCTGTGAATCGGGGTATTATCCATCTGGATAAATGTTCCTGACCTCTGGCTGACATCATCCAGGATAACCCCTGCCTCCAGCATCTGTTTCTTTGCTTTGTCGGGGATTTGTGACGGGTCATCCCGGTAGGGTTGTTCTTCGGCTGAGGCAGCGTAGTTGCTTAAATCTATATCCTCACCGAGGGCAGCCGGTTTGGCAGCGGCTTTCTTGGCTTTATCCCTGTAGCTTCTGGATGATTTCACTTCAGACATTGAGTATTCCCCTCAAGGTACAATTGGCGCATTCCTCATAACCCTTCTCTTTAATCGTCGCCAGTATCTCGTGGGGGTCTCCCTCACAGCCTATCCTGCCGTCCAGCATGATATAGCCGGTACGGGCGTTGACATAGTCGAGGATGTGCCCGGTGTGAGTGATGACGAGCCCCATGCATTTTCGTATCCGTATCGGGCAGTCTTTTTCCAGGAGTTCGTTTATCAGTTCACCAATCAGGGCTATGTTTTCCAGGTCAACCCCGGATTCCGGCTCATCCAGCAGGGTAAGTTCCGGTTTTTGGGCCAGTAACTGCATTAGCTCAGAGCGCTTTATTTCACCCCCGGAAAAACCGTAGTTTATCGGTCTATCCAGGAGTTCGGTCAGATTGGTTCTCTCAGCTAATTTTTCTATGGTTGCTTCATCTTCTTTGCCTTTCAAAGCGGCGCTGACCATGTCGTGGGTTTTCACCCCACGGACTACCGGGGGACGCTGGAAAGACATACCAATCCCCAGACGAGCTCTTTCGTCCAGAGATGCGTTGGTTACGTCCGTACCTTTGAAAATGATACTGCCTTTGGTTATCCGGTACCTGGGGAAACCCATTATCGCCATGAGGAGGGTCGTCTTGCCACTACCATTAGGACCGAAGAGGACATGTGTTTCGCCGGTCCCGATGGACATGTCAATATCATGGAGAATGTCATTACCATCTATAGCCACGCTCAGACTTCTTATTTCCAGCATATCTATTACTCCTTCAGTCAATTACTCGCTTAACCGCCATCCAGTGACGGACGCTCTTTTTTGGTAAACCACCCGGCCGGGTCTTTGAGGTATTCGTAGTAATCGAGGAGAATTATGTGGTGTTCTCGTTCTTCGGCAGCCACAGTCTCGAAAAAGCCTCTCTCAGCGTCACTGGTTGCATTGTGAGCCTGGTTTTCATAGAAATCGTAGCTCTTGTTTTCCATTTCCATCGCTGTTTGGACGGCATCAAGCTCGGTGGCGGGAGCCTTGATATTTGAGCCTGTTTTCTCGGTTGCGTTGGCAAATATCGTTCTCAGTGTTTTGCCCCCGTCAGGCTGAAAATCAGTCACCGGCCAGGCTTTCTTAGTGCGGATAGCATTATATATCTCGGTAAACTTATCCTGGTGAATATCTTCTTCGGCGGCTAGCGACTGTAGCAGTTTCTTACCCATCTCATTCGTAGATTCCCGACTGGCTTTGAGATAGTATTCCTTGCCGTCAATCTCCATCTGGATAGCGGTTTGAAGCGCTTTCAGTGTTTTGTCCTGTTCCGCTACCATTGCTGATTTTCCCCCCGGCTCCTTCACGCAATGCCTTACTTTCTGACAGTTAGACAACATTCCAGGTCAGGTGCCAGCCATTGTATGTGATTTCTCTTTTATTGTCAGTAGTGCTGAAGTCATTAAGCGTAATCGATAATAGAACTAAATCTCTTTCTTGTCAACATCTCCTTGAGATGCAGAATAAATAACGGGCTCCAGTCCTGGAAAAGAGCCCGCTAAATATCTGGTGGAGACGGGGGAGAGTTGAACTCCCGTTTTCAATTTACTGAGACTATTCCTAATGATACAAGGTGTGCTTCCTGCCTGTCCACCAGTAGTGTTCTGGAAACTAGCTTCAGGCAAGCTTGGGACTCCACCAAGTTCGAGTCTGACCCCCTCAAACTGATGCCCCAACTTCTCGACCAGCTCATAGCGCTGGGACAGACAGCACAGCAGTTACGGCAGGCACCGGATAATGATGGCCACCATCCGGATAAGGTAGAGGATCTGGCAAAACAAACGCTTGAAGGGGGTGGGCATGCGCCTTAGAAGCAGCCAACTCATCCATGAACTCTCAGTAGCCGCATTGCGGACTATAGTGGACACGTTAACGGACTTCATTTCCAAATCTAGGCCCTTTCAGACGTCTACCCTACTATTTACTACCCTGAGAACATCTATTGACAAACCGCCAGTAGAGAATTAGACTTGAGTCCTAGTAAGTTGAAATGGGAAATGCCAGTTACAGGATGGTCAAAAGTATGGTATGCCAGAATTACAGTTGTTAAAAGTGAAGGTGACAGACAAGGAGTAAAAAGGGTAGGCTAAGTAGGCAATATCTATACATTGAAAAGGAGGTACTCTTCAATGGTACAGGTGTTAGAGAGGGAAAAGAGTTTAAGAGACAGGGTCTTAACTATAAAACCAACACCAAGAGTCGAAAGGCTGAGGCAGAAGTATCTGGATACCAAAGACAAAGTCGTAATTGACATCCTCCGTACCAGAACCCGGGTAATGAAGGAAACAGAAGGGGAACCAACGGTAACTCGCCAGGCGAAAGCCTTTGCCGCAATCGTGAGAGAGATGCCGATTAACATCTACCCCGATGAGCCTTTCGTGGGCTGGTTGTTCTGTGAACCTCGCGGTGCAAATCTTTCAGGGGGGCAGGCACTTGCGCTGGACGGGGAACTGGATACCCTCAGCACAAGGAAAATCACACCGTTTCTTATCAGTGATGAAGATAAGAGAGAGCTGAGGGAGGAGATCATACCGTACTGGAAGGCACATCACGATTGGGGGGCGACTCTACCCCACTGGACAGCCGGCTACGAGAAGGTACTGGAAAAGGGGCTTCTGGGGGTAAAGAGGGATGCCGAGGAGAGGCTGGAGAGGCTTGATCTTACTGACCCTGAGGATTTCAAGAAGCTGAGCTTCCTTCAGGGTGTCATTATGGCTCTGGAGGCGGCTGCTGAGATAGGAGACAGGTTTGCTGCGAAGGCAAGGGAACTGGCGAATAAGGAAGAAGAGGCCGGGAGGAAGGCGGAGCTGTTGAAGATCACCGAGGTCTGCGATTGGGTACCGGCACACCCGGCAAGGACATTCTACGAAGCAATACAATCAGTCTGGTTCATCCATATACTGCATGCCCTGGATAATGAGCATGCTACGGGCATGGGCCCGGGAAGGCCCGATCAATATCTGTACCCCTACTACAAAAGAGATATTGAGGAAGGACGGATAACCAAAGAAGAGGCACAGGAGCTAATTGATTGCTGGTTCATGAGGTATTCCCAATACTACATGATTTGGCGCTCTGACGCTGGATCGTACGGTACGCATACGCCCCATACGCCGGGGCACCATCTTGATGTAGGCGGTTTGAAGCCTGATGGAACTGATGGCGCCAACGCGCTGTCATACATGTTTATCGAGGCCGTGATGCATACCCCGGGGATGACGGAACCTACCCTCGGGCTGCTCGTCCATAGTAAGACACCTGAGGACCTGCTGATCAAGGCGTGTCAGCTGACCTCGCTGGGGGGTGGTTACCCCATGTTCATTAATCAGGATCTCAGGATTGAGAGCCTTCTTGCCCGAAGCGAGATCATGGATGGACCGCCGATACCACTGGCGCTTGCCAGGAAAGGCACGGGTGCAGGCTGCCATGAGCTTGTGATACCCGATATGGAATCGGGGTTCAGTTTCACTACGCTACTCCTTGCTGGCGCCGTGGAACTCGCGCTGACCAACGGCTGGAGCCGACTTAGCGACAGACAAGTTGGGATAGAGACAGGCGACCCCAGGGAATTCCGTTCCTTTGATGAGGTGAGGGAGGCCTTTAGTAAGCAAGTGGCCGAGCTGCTGAAGAACGGGATAATAGCCTCGCACACTTCTGAGAGGGCACTGCAGCCAAAAGCGTTCAACTCAGCACTGGTAGAAGACTGCATTGAAAAGGGGATATCCAAAGAGGAAGGCGGTGCGCGTTACAACGTCAGCGGCGTTCAGACATGGGGCCGAATCGATGCCGGCAATTCCCTGGCGGCCATCAAGAAGCTGGTCTTTGATGACAAGAAGATCACTATGGACGAGTTGTGCCAGGCCCTGGACAAGAACTTCGAGGACCATGAGGGCATCCGCAGGATGTGCCTGGCGGCGCCCAAGTTCGGAAACGACGAAGACTACGCCGATGAACAGGTAGCCTGGGTAACACACATCGTCAATGAGGAGGCAAAGCGGTACAAGAGTACCTACGGTGGCTGCAAGGTGGTTTCGGAGGTCCCCAGCGCAAGCTACATAGCAGTGGGTAAGAGGGTGGGGGCGCTTCCTTCGGGAAGACTGGCCGGGGAACCACTGTGCGAGGCGGCCACACCCACCGCAGGTAGTGCTGTGAATGGTCCAACGGCGGTTCTGAAGTCCGTAGGTAAGGTCAACAACGCCGAGGTAAACCAGGGACAGACCCTCAATATGAGATTAGACCCGGCAGTCTTTGAGAAAGAAGACGGTTTCAAAAGGCTGGCAGACCTTATCCGGGTATTTGTCGATCAGAAGGTAGATCACGTCCAGATTAACGTAGTTTTCTCAGATACACTGAGAGCTGCCCAGAGGGACCCCGATAAATACAAGGACCTGACGGTGAAGGTAGCCGGGTATAATGCCCGCTTCGTGGAGCTACACAAGGATCTTCAGGACAGTATCATAGTCAGAACAGAGTACGGACTGTAGAGGGTCGGACGTGATGAAATTGCATTCTGTTCAGTCAAGGGCACAAAGCTTGTCCTGCTACCCAAAGTGACATCCTACTGGTTTTGTCCGATTTCACGAAGTAGTTGTACAAATAACAAATATTATCTTGTTGCGAAATGCTTCCGGTGACGGTTCCTCTTGATTATGGTCGATTATAGGAATAGCAGGAAGCCATTACTCCGTTAACCGTTGTTTCCAAAACATGGTTTCTGCTTGTTTGGCTTGTTTGATTTTATCTTCTTCCAACTGAATGAGTTTATCTCTATCCTGTAAGTGGTTTTGCTCTTCACCACGCTGTGCCTCCAGCCATTCTGAGGTGGTCCCCGAAATCTGGACAGGTAGCTAAGAGCGGGTTCTGCTCCTAAAATAAAGACAGAATCAGGAAGAGCAGACATGAAACAGAACCGCAGGAAACACAACCCATCATTCAAAGCAAGGGTGGCTCTGGGAGCAGTCAAAGGCGAAGAGACAACGGCTGAACTGGCAGGGATGATGCTTTCCCTTCAGACAGCGGGCCGCCACAATACGAATCTGGCAAGGCCGGCCCATGTGGTGCCCTTTAGTGTGGACGCTCTGGAGCTACCAGTCTGTCTAAACTCATCCCCCATCTGCCTGATAAGGAAGGCTTTTCTACTTCAATCTTTCACCACAAATACCGCTTACATGTATTGGTATCCTGCTAAGCCGTCCCGATACCGACACTTCACAATCCATGCTCTGTTCTGGCAATAATACTATCCTGGAGCTCCCTGCTCAGTTGCGTGAAGTAGGCATTGTAGCCGGCCACCTTCACCATCAGGTCTCGATACTTCTCGGGCTCCTTCTGCGCATCTCTCAGCGTGTCTGAGGAGACGACGTTGAGCTGCAGGTGGAATATCTTCTGGTCGACGAATGCCCTTGTCATGTCGGCCATTCTCTTGATTCCGTCTTTGCTCTGGAAGATCGCTGGGTCTAACCTCGAAGTCAGTGAGAGCCCGGCGTGTACCTCAACTCCGTCAACCTTGCCCATGGACTTCAGGACTGCCGTTACGCCGTTTACGTCTGCACCCGTGCTGGGTGAACCAGCCGGTGCCAGCGACTCCCCGGCAAGCCTTCCCGAAGGAAGTGCCCCCACTATCTTGCCCCCCGGTATGTAGCCTGCCATGGAGGACCCACCAGGACTACCGTGGCCACCGCGCAGGTTCTTCAGCTTCATGAACTCGGTCGCCCACTGATGTATTACCCAGGCTTTCTGCTCGTCAACGTAGTCATCGTCATTGCCAAACTTCGGCACTTCCTGGCACATCTTGCGGATGTCCTCATAGCCTTCGAAGTTGGCCTCCAGGGCGTCACACAGCTGTGCCATGGTAATCTTCTTGTCATCAAATACAAGCTTCTTGATGGCAGCCAGGGAGTCGCCGGCATCAGAGGAACCAACCTCCGTCCCCCCGGTGTTGAAGTTGTAGTGAGCCCCACCTTCTTCACGGCATAGCCCCTTTTCAATACAGTCCTCTATCAGGATTGACTCGTACACCATCGGATACAGCTCAACAAGCTGCTGTTCGAAGGCAATACCAGAAATCTGGGTGTCCTTCCTCATGCGGACGACCTGTTGGCGAAATGCCTCCCGCACCTCTTCGAAGGACTTGAACTGTCTGGCGTCACCGGTCTCCTCCCCGACCTTCGCGCCGTCAGGCCGCCTTACCCCATTGGTCAGCGCCAGCTCCAGCGCTGAGGCAAGGTTATGCCCGGCGGTGTAGAGATAGCCGGAATCCTTACCGGGTATTACCAGCTCGAGGCAGCCGACGTTGGAGGAAGCTCTGGCGTCCGCCAACGTTACCATCGGGCCGCCCATGTCGCCCCGGGCAAGGGCCTGTGCAACCATGACATCGCTGCTGAGGAATTGGGGATGTCCGCTCCCCAGCGAAGTGAGCTCGGCTATCTTGATCAGGAAATCATCCGGTGATTTGCTGTGAACGTGCACGGCAAACCATGGGTCCGCTAACCGGGTGTGCATCATAGCCTCAATGAACATGTATGACAGGTCATTGGTAGCATCGCTTCCCATCGGCTTTGACACCGCCCACACCAATAGAACCACTGCTGCTTTGCCCACCATTGCCCACGTAGTTCAACTTGAGGATATGGCAGTCAAGGAGCTCCTGGACCTCCTCTTTCGTTATCCGCCCTTCCCTGATATCGCGCTCGTAGTAGGGATAGAGGTATTGGTCCATCTTGCCCAGAGCAAAAGCTATGTTGTGGTACAAGTCCAGCGTCAACATCAACCAGGCGAAATGGTATGATTGCAGGGCTTCGTAGAACGTTCTCGCCGGGTTCGCCGGTACCCAATCGCATACCTCGGCTATTCTCAGCAGCTCTGCCTTCCTCCGGGTATCCTCTTCCTTCTCGGCCAGATCCCTCGCCCTGACAGCATACCTCTGCCCGAACTCGGCGGCTGCCTTCGTGACCATCACCACACCCTTGAGGAAGGGGAGCTTCTTAAGGTCCTCAGGCTCGGTGAGATCAAGCCTGGCCAGCCTCTCTTCGGCCTCCTTCTTGATTCCCAAGAAACCCTTCTTGACCACCTTCTCCATGCCGTGTATGTTGTGGCCGTAGTGCCAGTGCGCGATTCTCCCGACTCTGCCTTGCTGCTGCCAGTATGGAGCGAGATCATCCTCCAGCTCTCTCATTTCTTCATCGCTGAGTCCAGGGTAAATTGCGCGGTCCGCGTACCCGACGCTGTTAGCCCGTCTTGCCTGAAGTTCGGCATACGCCCCGGGGACGACATTGCCGCAAAGGGGTCTGACACTGGTGAGACCCACGATAAGATCATCGGGACAGATGTCAATCGGCATCTCCCTGAGCACCGCAGCGAAGACCTTCGACCTGCGGGTGATCATCGGCTCGCCTACTGTCTCCCTCATCACCCTGGCTTCAATACGGGCTCTATCAATCGAGGCTGAGCGCTCGAGCCTCAAGAAGGCTTCCCTGAGCCTCTCGACCCGCGCTGTCGGTTTCATGGACAGAACTCTGTCCAACATCGTTGGTTCCTTGACGGTTGTCTCGTTTGATACCTGTACCATTAGAGGACCTCCTTTTCCTCAATACTCTGATCCCGCTGCGCTGAAGGCATCTTCGTCGATATGCTCCAGCAGGACCTAACCGATGAATAGATCGTGACCACCCGCGAGGTGGAATCCCACCCTTGAACGCCAGTTCACCGCGCACTCGGCGATGATTGGCGGCTTGATATACTTCGACGAGAGCCGGGTGAGCCCTTGGCGTCAAGGCTCCCTTCTCCGACTGGTGAGTCCACTTTCATTCCCTTAATATTGGCCATTCATAGCCCTTCTCGTCGGCAGTAACTTTCCTAAGTTTTACGACGCTGAAAACGCACACTGGCGCTCTTCGCATCCTATCACTCTCTACTTATGCAAACTCTGCCACGACAGGTGCCCAGAGCGCTGCTTACTAAGCCTGGTCTTGCGCGGGCGTATTCAGAAGTTCAAGAATTACGCTACCAGGCCCTCCGATATTCACGTAGGCAAAGACACCCGGAGTCGAAACCATAATCTCGCCGCCTTTTTCTACGAGTTTAGCGGCCGCCGCATCCACGTCAGCAACACGAACACAAATATGATGCAGACCTTCCCCCTGGGTATTAAGGAAGTCAGCCCACAACGATTTCGTATCCGGTAGAGGCTGAAGCAGCTCAACCTGTGCCTGCCCCAGTTTGCCCCAGGCCAGCTTCAGAACGCCTGCCTCTCTAGTTGTCCACGGACCGGCGCCAAGTAGCGATGACCATGACTTAATAGTGGCATCACAGTCCCTTACGACATGGCCGATGTGGTCAAATGAGTCAATCTTGAGTTCATGGCTTTCAGAATCTACCATGCTAATAAACCTCCTTCTGCTATGACTTTGATTGTAGCTCTGTAGCTTTAAGAGAACAGCTCACGCTCTATTGTCGCCCCTGATATTCATTAGGTATCAGCTATACTCTAACGCATCACCTCCCCACCAACAACATGTAGTACCTGCCCGGCAATGTTCTTCGCATCGTCAGAGACCAGGAAGACCACGGCGCAGTGCCGTAACCGATGTGGGGATTGCGACCCCATGAAGCATTGTATGGCACCACGAGATGGTGTGTATATACGGGAGACGAGTAAGAAAGCGACCTGCATCTGTCAGCACTTTTCTAAAACTCGCTCGACCAGGATTCGACGACGCTGAGCTATCCCATTATCCCTTGAAGATCGTCTCAAGTATCGCTCACACACGTTTGAAGCGTATCGCATTTCCTCAACAGCCAATGGACTCTTGATCTCACTCAGGACGAGGAGAGTGTAATAGAATGGAAAGGTCTTCCATCTGCCTTCACCATCACGGCGAGTCTTCAAGCCGTTCAGACCTGCTGCTAACCGACGTTCGGAGTCTTCAAGCCCTCCCACTGCCAGATGACGCAATAAGGCGGCTGTGCATTTGCCACAGCAGTATATTCCTGACGTCGGACCCAACCGACTCAACATGCCAAGACTTGCACGGTCTAATGCATCGCGAACACCAACAGTAGACACATCCAGTAGAATAAGTGCTCGGCACGCCTCTTCACCAAGAATATGGCTGGTGGCAGCTCTGGATTGCACCCTTTCCCCGGTGAAAAGTCTTACACCCTCATTGAAATCGAATTCTGTGGGAGCAAACATATTGGCGTACGAGCCAGGTTTGCCTTGCCGACTGGCGATCCATTCTGCAACCTGCTCCTTCTGTAACTGGGTGAGAGGCTGCTGGGAAAAGAACGCTTCATTTAGTGCATCGAGTGTTAGAGATAGACTATTAGGATTGACTATGTCCACTAATCCCTCCTTCCTGATTGAGACCTCTGTCATTTTCTGTTTTGTGATTTGAGTCTAATCCTCTACTGGGGGTTTGTCAATGCTGCCATAGAAATCGGACAAAATCAGTATTTTGCCTCATTAGCCAACAAAATCTGAAGACTCGCTCGGTTGCATACCCCATGATTTATTGCTGGCATGACTTCGATGGGAAGAACTGAGCTAAATGGTAAGACTGAAGGTCAAATCCATAGATAGTCTCCGAACAATTCAATATGCTATGATACCGTAGTAGTGTTTGGCAGATTCTGCTCAGCCCCTGCCAGGTGGTCGGAACAAGTATGGAGAATGTCTCGGAAGGGAGATAATAATGGTTTTGGAATCAGTAGTTAGAATGGACTCGGTAGGCATTAAGTATGGCTCTGGAGCCACCCGGGAAGTCGGGTTTGACCTGAAAGAGCTTGGGGCAACAAGGGTAATGGTGGTAACAGACCGCGGTCTGGCGGAAAAAGAGCCGGTGAAGGTAACTCTGAAAGCATTGGAAGAGGAAGGATTGGACGCGGTCTTGTACAGTAATACCCGCATAGAGCCTACAGATACATCGCTGAAGGAAGCTATTGACTTTGCCACAAGGGGAAAGTTCGATGGCTTCGTAGGCGTAGGAGGCGGTTCAAGTATGGATACTGCCAAAGTTGCCAATCTCTACTCGACCTATCCAGCAGATTTTCCTACCTATGTCAACGCCCCGATCGGCGAGGGGTCTCCTGTGCCTGGCACCCTCAAGCCGTTGGTCTGCATCCCTACCACCGCGGGAACCGGCAGCGAAACAACAGGAGTGGCTATCTTCGACCTGGTTGAGATGCATGCCAAGACCGGGATTGCCCATCGATTCCTGCGGCCAACGATTGGTATAGTTGATCCAGACAATACTCAAACCCTTCCCAGGATGGTCGCAGCGTGTACGGGCTTTGACGTTCTGGCTCATGCCTTGGAGTGTTTCACAGCCATACCCTACAACCAGCGGCAGGCACCGGAAAACCCGCGACTGAGACCTGCCTATCAGGGATCAAACCCGCTAAGTGATGTCTGGGCGGCAAAGGCTATTGAAATGGCAGGCAAGAACATCGCCCGGGTAGTTGAAGACCCCACAGATGCGGAAGCTCGCAGCCAGATGATTATCGCCGCCACCTTCGCTGGAATTGGTTTTGGCAACGCGGGCACACATCTCGCTCATGGCATGTCCTATCCTGTGTCTGGAATGGTGCGTAGCTACATACCTGAGGGGTACCCGCCGGACCACCCCATTATTCCGCACGGAATGGCAGTTATTCTCACTGCCCCGGCTGTTTTTCGCTTCACCGCCCCGACCAATCCTGAGAAGCACCTGGAGGCTGCTCGACTAGCAGGCGTGGATACCGCCAACACCAGAATAGAGGACGCAGGGGACATACTTGCCGACACGTTAGTCTCCCTAATGAAAGAAACAGGGATGCCCAACGGTCTGTCTGCTGTTGGCTTCACAGCAGAGGACGTGGATAAGCTGGTTGAGGGCACCTTGCCCCAGCAGCGTGTAACCAGGCTATCACCCAGGCCTTTTACCCCGGAGGACCTGAAGAAACTGTTCCTTGATTCGCTAACATGCTGGTGAGATGTAGGCTATTGTCAAACAAGATGATACCTTGAATCTGAGTCAGGTTGTCGCCAACTCTCATAGCTCGCCTCTACCCCACCCGCTAGACTAGGTCGCACCCTTCGGGTGGCATGCAATGCTCATCCTTTCCTTCTCCTTTTTTGAAGCCGCGAAATACCTCCCTCGTATCGCCTCAGCGTATTCCAGTATGCTGCCTCGCGTCATGTCGCCCTCCTTTTGGGTAACATTTATTATGAGTCAATTCGCGGTATTGACAAATACAGCAATGCATGATAGACTCTCCACGCGACGGTAGGAGAGACCCTTATTTGGAGGGAGCCGAAGGGGAAAAAGACACATAACAGGTTTGGTGTCTTGAAACTCTCAGGCAAAAGGACTGCCGTGAGCAAGACCTCTGGAGAGACCCTCCCCAGGGAAGGTCACCGAAGGGGCAACCCACGAAGAAGCGTGGGCCATCTCTCAGGTGAAAGGACAGGGGGCACGTTGTTTAGCAACGTGCCCCCTTCTGTCTTGGGGGTTAAACCCCTGACACGGTGCTCGGCAGCGGGAAGGAGAAGTGTAACATGGACACTGATTATGATGTCATAATTGTCGGTTGTGGTCCTGCCGGATTGGCAGCAGGAATATACGCCGGACGTGCCAGGCTGAAGGCATTGCTTTTAGGTGATGAAGCCGCCGGCGGACCCATTAGAGGTTATGAACTGATAGAAAACTATCCCGGCTTTCCCGATGGAATATCAGGTGGTAAGTTAGGCTTGGAAATGATGAAACAGGCTATGAAATATGGCCTCGAATTCAAGCCGGCTGAGGTTGAGGGAATAGAGTTGCAGGGGGATTATAAGGTAATTCGGGCAAAGATAATCAGAGGCGACCAGGTTAATTATATGGCTAAAGCGGTTATTATCGCTGGTGGTGCTCACCCCAAGAAGCTGGGTATTCCAGGGGAAAACGAATTTGCCGGGAAGGGCGTAAGCTACTGCGGAGTGTGCGATGCGCCCCAATTCAAGGAACGTGCAGTAGGATTGGCTGGCGGGGGAGACGCTGGACTTACCGAGGCCCTGTATCTGACACGGTTTGCATCCGAGATAACAGTGATTGAGCAAATGCCGGAGTTAACAGCAAGCAAGATTCTACAGGAGAAGGTCTCGGCTGACCCCAAAATCAAAGTTTGCTGTGGCACCAGGATTGAACGGATAACTGGCAGTGGTCATGTTGAGGAGCTTGAGCTGCTTGAGTTGTCAACCAGTGAAAGAGCCGCACTACAGGTGGGCGGAGTTATAGTCCGAATCGGGTTGGAGCCCAACACCGGATACTTAAAAGGGCTGCTGTCTCTGGACAACGAAGGGTTTATCCTGGTAGATGAGAAGCTTGAAACAGCCGTCCCCGGCATATTTGCCGCTGGCGATATAAGACATGCTTCGGCCAGGCAAATAGCCACCGCTGTGGGGGATGGGGTGACGGCGGCGTTAGCGGCTGGCAGTTATATAGAAACGAAATACTAAGGTAGTGGGTAAGCCCACGTGCAATACTTGCTGTTGGGAAGGAGGAGTTTGTCGTGAGCGGTTCACCAGGACAAGGGATTAAACCGGTAGTGAAAGGGGTATCCTATTTTCTGGGGCATGTACCGAGTATGGTTCGTCATGGGTCAAAGCCTTCCCGGGAAGTAGAAAAGGATAACGCCCTACTACCACAGATATTAAGTCACCTGGAAACCTTTGAGCAAGCCGTTGCCTATCCACCAAATCAGGTCTTCATCGGCAATCTTGACCCTGATGACCTGTTGCACATGCCATCTCCTTTCTACAAGAATCCCGTTCCCGACAGCTCGCGGTGGGGTGCTTTTGGGGAAATAATGCCGGAGGAAGAGTTCTACGGTATGTTGAAGATATGCGATGAATTTCAGCTCCTCATGCTGGAAGAAGGCTTTCTCAAAGAAACGTCTTCAAGATTGAAAAAGCATCCCCTGTTTACTGCTGAGGACCTGCAAAGACTGGATAACGGTGTTTCGCCGGAGCAAATTGAGAAGGCACTCAGTGAAGAGGATGCCCTGCCAATCTACGTTCAGGGTGAGCGACTGGTAGGCTGTGTCCGCAGGGGGCACGAGGAAGATTCCAATCTCATTCCCGAGATACTGATAGAGAATCTGACAGTCAGGGCATCGGGTGTACTGGTTCTGCGACATCTGCTTGACAAATCGGGAGGAGCCGAAAAGGTCGATTACCTGCTCGGCTGTGGTGAAGAGGCGGTAGGTGATCGCTACAATCGGGGGGGAGGTAATATGGCCAAAGCCATCGGTGAACTCTGCGGGTGCAGTGCGGCCGGGGGTTCCGACATCAAGGCATTCTGTTGTGCGCCGGTTCACGCGATAGTGATGGCGGCAAGCCTGGTTGCATCCAACGTATTCAGCAATGTGGTAGTGGTAGCTGGTGGTTCCTTTGCCAAACTGGGAATGAAGTTCCAGGGTCATCTGCGGCATGACATGCCAATTCTTGAGGATGTTCTGGCCGCGATAGCTATCTGGGTAGGTGGGGACGATGGCAGAAGTCCTGTAATCCGCCTGGATTCCGTAGGCAAACATGAAATCAGCTCGGGGTCGGCTCAACAGGCTATCCTTGATAAGCTGGTAATAGAACCCCTGGAGCGCCTGGGACTGAAGATTACCCAGGTAGACAAGTATGCCACCGAAATGCACAACCCTGAGGTGACACTGCCACAAGGGAGCGGCAACGTACCCAGGACGAATTACCGTACCATTGGCAGCTTTGCCGTATTGCGTAACGAAATCCAGCGGGATGAGCTTGACCATTTTGTCGAGGTTCATGGCATGCCGGGTTTTTCTCCTACGCAGGGGCACATCGCCTCCGCGGTACCGGTGCTGGGGCATTCGGTGAAGAAGATGATGGCAGGCGAGATGGAGAATACCATGTTCTTGGCTAAGGGAAGCTTGTTTCTGGGGCGCATGACCCAGCTATCTGACGGCATATCTTTCTTGCTGGAGAGGAACAAGGGGTAAGTGAAACTTAGAAGAGACGGTATTACGAATAGACTGTAATCTAATTAGTTAGGGAGGAAATAGAGATGGATTTGAAAGGGAAAAAGGCAATCATCGTTGGAGAACGGGATGGAGTGCAGGGTCCGGCAATTGAAGCATGTTTGAGGAGTGCTGGTGCGGAACCGGTGATAATGCAAACTCAGTGCTTCGTCTGAACAGCGGCAGGTGCGTTTGACCTGGACGGTCAAGAGAACATCAAAGCATTTGTTGAAGAACACGGTAAAGACGATGTGATAGTGGTTCTGGGAGCCCCTGATGCTGATAGCGCTGAGCTGTACGCCGAGACTGTAATTAGCGGAGACCCAAGCTGGGCGGGACCACTTGCTGGTGTGGCGCTTGATTTACCCGTCTATCACATCCTGGAGCCGATAATGAAGGAGCAGATCGACCCTGCGGTCTATAAAGAACATCTTGAACTCATGGAAATAGCCTTAGACGTAGAGAGAATCAGTAAGGCGCTTGATGAAATGCGCAGGGCAAGCAGTTAAATCTCATCTCTAATCAGGGTAGGAATTGGGGCCAGATTTAGAGGCCAGGGAGGTGCATTATGCGCTTGGAGCTAGGGATAATCAAAATCAAGGACGTGCAATTCGGTGAGGAGACTGTCGTTAAGGACAACACCCTTTACGTAAACAAGGATGAGTTGACCTCGCTGGTGATGCAGGATGATAGGTTGTCTCAGGCTGACGTTGAGCTGGCGAAGCCGGGAGAGGAAGTGAGGATAATCCCGGTAAAAGACGTAGTTGAACCGAGGGTCAAGGTAAATGGCTCCGGTGAACTCTTTCCAGGAGTCATCGGTGAGATGGGGACAGTAGGGTCGGGCAGGACTAACGTTCTCAGAGGGGCTACCTTGATGACTGTAGGGCAAATCATCGGTTATCAGGAAGGTTTTGTGGACATGAGTGGTCCCGGTGCTCAATACTCTCCATTTTCTGAGACAAACAATGTCGTATTGATTCTGCAATCGGTTGATGGGTTAGAGCCATACGCCCACGAAGAGGCTGTCCGTCTTGCCGGGCTGAAAGCAGCGGTTTATCTGGGTAAGGCGGGGAGGGATACTGTTACTGATGAGGTGGAGGTCTGCGAATTGAGTCCGCTCAGTGATACCACTCTCCCTGGAATCGTCTACGTTTACCCATTGTTGTCAGAAGGGCTGCTACATGATACCTATCTCTATGGGACTGATGTCAAGAGGATTCTGCCTACTCTAATTCATCCTAATGAAGTGATGGATGGGGCAATAGTCAGCGGCAACTGTGTCTCGGCGTGTGACAAGCACACCACCTACCATCACCTGAATAATCCGGTAATCAAGGAGCTATATCAGAGGCACGGTAAGGACTTGAATTTCAGCGGCGTGATTATCACCAATCTAAACGTTACCCTGGCAGACAAGGAGAGAGCTTCAGACCATGCCAGTAAACTGGCGAAACTCATTGGAGCGGAGGGGGCAATCATTACCCTGGAAGGTTTCGGTAACCCCGATACCGACCTGATGATGCTCTGCAAGAAAACGGAGGAGTATGGAATAAGGACAGTACTGATTACTGACGAGTACGCGGGAAGGGATGGTGGCTCTCAGTCTCTGGCAGATGCAGTACCCCAGGCTGATGCCGTGGTAAGTGTGGGGAATGCCAATGAGGTCATAGCTCTCCCGCCTATGAAACGGATTATCGGAGACCTGAACTCCTCGGAGGTTATTGCTGGTGGTTTCGTTGGCTCCCTGACTGCCGGTGGGGGTCTGAATGTTGAAATACAGGCAATTATGGGGGCTACGTGCCAGTTAGGGTTTGGCAAGTTAACCGCTCGTGGCTACTAGAAAACCCCGGGGCAAAGGGAGTACAGAAAATGACAGCTAAGAAGTATAGAGTAGTCCATTACCTGAATCAGTTTTTCGGGCAAATAGGAGGTGAGGAAAAGGCCGATGTTCCTCCCATGATTAAGGAAGGAGCTGTCGGCCCCGGCGTCCCTTTGCAGCAGGCGTTAGGAGAAGAAGGGGAAATAGTGGCTACAGTGGTCTGTGGTGATACTTATTTTGCGGAGAACATTGAGATTGCACGGGACAAGGTAGTGGAATACGTTTCCTCTTACAAACCGGACGTATTTGTCGCTGGCCCTGCATTCACTGCCGGCAGATACGGCATTGCCTGTGGGGCTGCATGTTCAGCTGTGGGAAAGAAACTGGGTATCCCGGTAGTCACCGCAATGTACGAAGAGAACCCGGCGCTGGAGTTATATCGCAAGGATGTCTATATTATTCCCACCGCCAATTCGGTTCGGGGCATGAAAGACGCCATTCCCAGAATGGCCGCTTTCGTGCGAAAACTGGGGTTCAGGGAAAGCATCGGCCTGCCGGATGAAGAGGGTTACTTTCCTCACGGGATAAGAGTCAACCAATTTGCCAAGCAAACTGGGGCAGAGAGGGCAATAGATATGCTCCTTGCCAAGCTTAAGGGAGTACCATTCCAGACCGAGTACCGGATGCCAACCTTTGAGCAAGTTCCTGCCAGCCCGGCAGTCAAGGATTTAGCTTCAGCTACAATAGCCCTGGTGACTTCGGGAGGGATTGTACCGCACGGCAATCCGGATCGCATAGAGGCGGCCAGTGCCTCCAAATTTGCCGAGTACAATATCAGTGGCGTGGATGAGCTGACTCCAGATGCCTACCAGACCTGCCATGGTGGCTATGACCCAACCTACGCCAACGAGGACCCGAACAGAGTTTTGCCGCTGGATGCCATGCGCACTCTGGAAAAAGATGGCACGATCGGCAAATTGCATGACCGCTACTACGTTACTGTGGGTAATGCCACTTCGGTTGCTAATGCTGAGAAATTTGGTAAGGAGATTGCCGAAAGATTGAAAGCAGCCGACGTTGATGGTGTAATCCTTACCTCTACCTGAGGAACGGATACGCGTTGCGGTGCAACGCTCGCAAAAGAGATAGACCGGGTGGGCTTACCAGTGGTGCATCTGGCTACGATAGTACCCATCTCTGTAACCGTTGGCGCAAATCGTATTGTTCCGACCGTAGCTATTCCGTACCCTTTGGGGAACCCCGATTTACCCGGGGACGAGGAAAGAGAACTACGGCTCAATCTGGTCAGGAAAGCAATGCAGGCTCTGCAAACGGAAATAGAAAAGCAAACCGTATTCGACTAAAACGCGGCACATGACCAAACAAGCGATTGTATAACGTCAAAAACGGTCCCTTGTTACAGTATTGACAAACCCTCAGGAGAGGACTAGACTCAAGCTTCTACATTTAGAAAGTAGTCATATCAGTGATATGAGTTATGCATTCGACTTGGACATCCTGGCCTCATGCAGGATGCGCACTGCACGAGACGTGTTGAAGGCACCGCACACACAGAATTTGGCCATATACCGGGCAGCCTTTTCCGGGGCAAGACGCTTCTCCTTGACCATGTCTATCATCTTCCTGGCAAAGTTGCTGGCTATGAGGCCATGGCCACACATAGTTGTAAGAGCCAGCACATACTGATCGGGTAGACGATACAGGTTTCCTCTAAAGCCCAGTGCGTAGTTAATGGAGTGAGGCAAAACGCCGGTACGAGGGGCCATTTCTCTGATGTCTTCGACCAGAGATGACACATTCACAGACAGCCCAAGGTCCATCTCCCCTATTTCCTTTAGGAATCCCTCAAGAGCTTGCTTATTGTCGAATACGACCAGTGCTGCTCCAGGTGGCCTCATCTCTTCCATTGCTTGTTCCGGCGGTACAGTTTCTTTTCGTCCTCTGGCATACAGCTTGAGTGGGTTAAGGTTCTTTTCTGGTCGGAATATTGGACCATATTTGGAATTGCCTGCAAGATTGACAGGGTTGTACTTAAGAGCCACTCTCAAGAAGTCACGTGCCTTCTGCACTGCACCTATGTCGTTAATGCCTGAGCATGTCAATGTGAACGCGATATAATCGTCCTTTAGGTCATCTGGCTTTCCGAATCTGTGAAGAGTATTGGTCACGGTACCTTCTCCTCTCTAACAAGCGTTGGGTTAGTATGCCTGCCAAGACCCATGTTTATCTTTGCCCTCCATGCGTCGTAGCCCATTGTTTCGAGTTGACTTCTCACAGTATCATTCCCCTTTGAATCACACCGCACAGCTACTCCCAGCGCTATTACCGTATCAAGTTGTCTGGCCTCGTCCTCAATAGCTTTCAGTATGGCAGGCATCTTGGCTATGTCTGTTTTGAACTCGAGGATACAGGACAATACTTTCTCGTTCAAAATATCCTCCTGTAGCTCTCCAACTTTGACATCGGACATGAGCGCTGTTACAGGATTCTCGGGCTGGAACTCCACCGGTATTTTAGCGAGCGCCCGACACATTTTGTCCATATCCCTGAAATAGACCCCCACCCCTGGCCTTCCGAACTCCACGGTAAACCCGGCCTCCCCCTCCTTCACACGCCCCGTTAGTTCGTTTGTCTTCACTTCCTGGGTACCTCTACCTCCCCCGCCTGTGGACTCATGGGGCACCTGCGGATCACTAAAGGCGCGGCGAAGCGTTCTTGGCCAGACCAGTTCGTCCGGTGATATGGCTCGACTTGGGCAAATGTCAGGATCTGGTTGAAAGCGGAGTTTGAAGAAAGCTAAAAGGCCTCTCAGAAAACGCGTGGGTTGTTGGGGCAGATTCTCTGTGCTCATGCCTTTGTAGCATGCCTGGCACTCAACACAGTCCTCTTGATTTATCTCTGCCAGACCATCATCTCCGATGTATATCGCTCCCATCGGACAGACAGCAACGCAGTTAGCACATCCAATGCATTTGGTTTTCTCTATTTGCACTCTATTTCCTCCTCAGCGGACCGTGACCTGCTATGATTTGACGAAACCTGTTCAGTGATATAGTCTATACTAACAGAATAGAAAATGGAAGCATTTCGCAACAACTGAATTGCCTGTTCATTTATCAAGGTGCTTCTGCTTATTTAAGAAACGTTCCTTTATTGAACAATCTCCCATCCTGCTGATTCTGTTCGATTCTGTACTGGAATTGACAGACCCCTGCACTATGACCAAACTCTGCTCCTGGCATCCGGAACAACCCCATCTACCAGAAACTGTAACTTGAGGAGTGGTATAATCAAGAACACCTGGCCAGTAATGGTGTGCTACTCTTCAGAAAGGGGGAATCATGTCCGGTAACGGGAATACGGACCTTGTTATTCTCGGAGGAAACGTAATCACACTCGATCCTGTCAGACCGAGGGCACAGGCAGTCGCAGTTAAGTTCGGCAGAATCCTTGCTGTCGGTCAGGATGACGAGATAAAAAAACTGGTCGGCAGCAACACACGTGTCATCGATGCTTCCGGTAAGACAGTCATTCCAGGCCTGAACGATGCCCACTGCCACGTGTTGCCTGCCGGACGATCGTACCTCTTGCTGAACTGCGGTCCGGATGTCGTGTCATCAATAGCTGAAATAAAGAAGCTGGTAGCCGAAAAAGCTCAGACTGTACGTAAAGGGGAATGGATTGTCGGCTTCGGATATGACGACACCAAGATGGCGGAGAACTGGTTCCTGAACCGCACTGACCTTGATGAGGTGGCCAGTGAGCACCCGGTCTGGATCAGACATGTAGGTGGCCATATGTCAACGACCAACAGCATCGGGCTGAGAATGGCGAACCTGACGAAGGACTCTACAGACCCCACAGGTGGCAGGTATGGACGAGAGCCTGCTTCCGGCGAGCTTGATGGTGTTATCTACGAAACTGCCCAGATGGTGTTCTCCAGGGGCAGCGGTCCGCTTATTCCTCCTCCGACACCAGAGCAAGACACAGAAGCAATCAAAAGGGTATGCAGAGAAGCTGCAAGCATAGGCCTGACCAGCTTCACAGATGCCAATGTTGACCCTCGGGGGTTCCAGTGCTACCAGTCGGCTCTGGCCAGTGGCGACCTTACCATCCGCACCTACCTGCTTCTTGGAGTCGGTTTTCTGGACAGCTTCATCAGTGCCGGGCTGCGGACCGGCCTTGGCAATGACATGCTGCGCGTGGGGGCAATCAAGATAGTAGGTGACGGTGCCATTGCCGGGCGGACCGCTTACCTGTCTGAGCCTTACGAGGGCAGCATGGATGACTACGGAATCCTGGCGATTGACCCTGACGTCCTCGACGACCGTGTGATGACGGCTCACAAGGCTGGATTTCAGGTGGCCGTTCACGCCAACGGGGATAAAATCATCAACCTGACCCTTGATGCCTATGAGAAAGCCCTTCGTGCGCACCCTCGGGAAAATCACCGCCATCGCATAGAGCACGGCACTGTGGTGAATCCGGAGATACTGGCTAGGATGAAGCACCTCGCGGTGGCCGTTCTGCCTTTTGGCTCCTACATCTACTATCACGGGGAAAAGATGCGCTTCTATGGAGAGAAAAGGCTGTCTATGATGTTTGCCCACCGGTCTTTCTTGGACAATGGCATACCGGTCGGAGGCAGTTCAGACCACCAGTGTGCGCCATGGTTCCCGCTGGCAGGCATTCAGTCTTGTGTGACCAGGAAAAGCCACACCGGCGAGCTACTGGGCACCGAGCAACAGGTCACACCTGAGGAGGCGTTGTGGATATATACCATGGGCAGTGCCTACACCTCTTTTGAGGAGAAGACCAAGGGGTCCATTGAAGTGGGGAAGCTGGCTGACCTTGTCTTTCTTGGTGAGGACCTGACGCAGGTAAACCCGGAGAAGATAAGAGATATCCCGATCGCGGCGACCATGGTGGGTGGCAAGTTTGTCTACGAGAGCTAGACGTAACAGATTCACCAGCTTGAGAAAATCCGTCGGCAGTCAAATGAATTAAGGAAGACTAAACTTAAGTCCCAGGAGGTGAAATAGCCAGAAGTGACATCGGCTCCGACTCTACCCAGACAGCAGTTTTGTTTTCTTCAAGTCCAGTAGATAAGACACAATCCACACTGAAACTCAGTGGGAGTTATCAGGAAGAAACTCCCGGATAAAAGAGCTATGGTCGAACACTGCGCTTCGGACCTGCGTTTCTCTTCAGGTAGGACTGTGCAGCCTTGATGAATTTACATGCGATTGGCCTGGTATCACGGGGATCGATGATGTCGATGACATCTCCCGCCTCAGCGGCCCGAAACGGGGAGCGCACCCCGACCAGTCTCTCTTCCAGTTCCTTACGCTTTGCTTCAGGGTCCGGCGCTGATTCGATAACCCTTCGATAGGCAGCAGCGACACCACCTTCTATTGGAATTGGACCCCATTCGCCACTGGGCCAGCCTAATCGTAAGTTAAGGGATATCATACCACCAGCGGCGGAAAACGCGTCTCCCCCCATCCCGTAGGACTTTCGCAGGGCAATATGTACTTTGGGCATACTTGCCTCCGTTGCTGCCATTACCGCCACCATGCCGTAGCGCATAGTGCCTTGTTTTTCCGCTTCAGACCCGATCATGAAGCCCGGGACATCGCCGAGAAGTAGTAACGGAATACTAAAGCAGTTACACAGGTCGATGAAGCGGGTCATCTTCTGGGCAGCTTTTCCGTCGACCGCGCCAGCATTCACCATCGGGTTACTCGCCAGGACGCCAACAACATAGCCATCCATACGCGCAAATGCCGTTATCACTGCCTCACCGTAATATTTACGCATCTCGAAGAATTCGCCTTTGTCGACGAGAAGGCCTATTAGCTTGTACATATCGTAGGGTCTTTTGCGCTCTATCGGTACTATACTCAGAAGCTCTTCTTCACGCCGCTCTGGGTCGTCGCCCATATCTTTACGAGCGGCCACTTCATGTACATTGTCAGGCACATAGCTGAGAAATTTCCGTATCTGCTGGAAGCAGTCCTCTTCATCTTCTGCTTCGTTGTCAATTACTCCTGTCTCGCGCGTATGCATCTTTGTGCCACCAAGGTCATCTTTCTGAATATTCTCGCTGAGGGCTCTGGATACAACCGGGGGGCCAGCAGGGAAGATTTGCCCGGTCCCCTTGACCATTATGGAGAAGTGAGACAACACGGCACGGGCGGCCACGTGCCCGGCACACGAACCGACAACTGCCGACACCACTGGCACTTTCTGCAACAATTCAACATCCCACCACCACTGTTGGCCCGAGGGAAGACTCATTCGGCCACCTCCTTGACCTCCCCCCTGACTACCACCCTTTTTTTCACCGCCCCCTTCGTAACTGGCGGCGCTGGCTCCAGCTCCGTCACAGAGCTGCACCAGTGGTATCCCGTACTGAAGTGACATGGGCTGCATGAAGAACCTGGCATCCTTATGCATACCGGCGGGACTACCGCCACTGATGGTAAAATCTTCACCACCGACAGTTACCTGACGACCGTCTATCTCAGCCAATCCCTCCACAAAAGCGCCAGGCAGGAAGGCAATTATATCACCGTTTTCGTCGTATATACCCCTGCCCATCAGTGAGCCAACTTCGAAGAACGTATCCTTGTCCACCAGTCTTTCTACGCGTTCCCGAATAGTCAGTTTGCCCTGGTCGTGGTGCCGAGCGATCCGTTCCTTACCACCCATCTGTCTCACTGCCTCCCTCCTCAGACGCATCTCCTCAATGGCATCCTGCCACGGCATACCCATCTTCCAGGTAATTATCTTCTCGAATTCGTCTGCGGTGGTCATGCCAGTACCTCCTCTTCAGATATTCCCACTGGTTGCTTCACCCGGCGCAACTATAATCTCACCTTCCCAATTTCAACTCAGCTAGCGTACTCTTAACGTTAGCTTCCTCATAATATGCCCATTACGCCTGACCGTCAAGCTCCTGCTATGTCAGCCTCTATCAAGAATAAATGATAGCACCCTCGGAAAAAATCAGTCAGGGTGTCACATTGGGTAACAAAACAGGCAATTGTGACGCCCTGACCGGAATTCTGAGCCTGTTGACAGTACATGAGGAAATAGTATATCGTTCTACCAGAACGGGGGTCAACAGATGCAAGCATACTGTGTAAAATGCCGTGCTAAAAAGGAAATGAAGGATGCCAGGGCAATAACCATGAAGAATGGTAAGCCGGCAACGCAGGGGTTTGCCCAACCTGTGGCACCGGGATGTTCAGAATAGGAAAGAGCTAGTACTAATATTCCTGAAAGGCCAGATTATTGAAAGGGGCTGAGTATCTCTGATAGGTATCCAGTTCCTTTGTTGTTTATCATGCAAAGCGGATAATTGATGGGAAAGGGGTGCTTTTTGACCGTGCAGCCGGTAGGAGGAGTTATGAATGGCGATTGAGGGGGTGAGGGATTATCTTGGAGAAGGAAACATAGTCGGCAGGGACTGGACAAAAGGTAGTATTGTCCGCAACCTCTTGAGTCTATCCTGGCCCATGATGGTGCACGAAGGCTTCTATATGATTGGCATGACTGTCGACATGATATGGGTAGGAAGGCTGGGACCAGCCTCCATTGCCGGTGTGGGCATTGCCGCCGTCATCATTATGATTGCAGAAATGACAATGATGGGCATCATCGTCGGGATGACAGCCATGGTTGCCCGTTTTGTTGGGGCTGGTGATACTAAAGGTGCTCGTCACGTAGCCGGGCAGGCCTTCATTATCAGTTTTATCTATGGCGCAGTTGTCACGATTATAGCTGTCTTCTTCGCCAGACCAATAGTGAATGCGTTCGGGTTGGAAGCTGATGTTGTTACAGAAGGAGTAGCGTATCTGCGTACGCTTCTGGCTGGTGCACTGGCTATGTCCTTCTGGTTTATGGGCTCAAGCATTATGCGTGCCTCAGGTGATTCAATTGCGCCCATGAGGATATCAATCTTTGCCAGGTCTATCCATTTACTCCTGGCTCCTTTCCTTGTCTTCGGTTGGTGGATATTTCCCTACATGGGTGTTAGCGGCGCTGCTCTCGCCAACGTAGTGGCTCAAATTCTGGGGACTTCCGTTGCACTGTGGGTTCTTTTTGGTGGACGAACCAGGTTACGATTGACTTTGAGTGACTTCCGGGTCGACTTCAGTACCATACGGCGTATCCTAAGGATAGGCATTCCTGCCGGAGCCATGGGCGTGCAAATGTCCTTTGGCAACGTTGTCCTGGCGTGGCTATTGGTCCCATTTGGTACTCTGGCTGTAGCCGCTCATAGCCTGTATCAGAGAGTGATGATGATGATGTTCCTGCCGAGTTGGGCACTGGGTATGGGTGCTGGCGTGCTGGTGGGACAAAACTTGGGTGCGCAGCAGCTACAGCGGGCAGAAAGGACCGGCTGGCTGGCGACAGGCATTGTGGAAGCAATCATGCTCGTCGCTTCGGCGGTAATACTGCTGTGGGCTGAGCAAATACTCCATATCTTCACTGCTGATCCTGACCTGGTGCGCATCGCCAGCGTTTTCTTGAGGATTGCCACCGCCGGTTTTATAGTAGCGGGTCTCAGTGTCGTATTACAGCAGTCAATATCAGGAGCCGGTGATACACTACCGCCAATGATTATCAGCTCATTAACTGTTTGGGCGATTCAGATACCCTTGGCATACTTCCTGTCGCAGACTACTCTGGGTGTGTATGGAGTACGCTGGGGGATAGTAGCCGGTATGGTTTTCGGAGCGGTCGCTTATGCAATATACTTCAGACTGGGCAGGTGGAGACGCAAGCGAGTTTAACACAATACTACACGCCCATCCACCGCTACAGTTTAGTCCTGTGTTGAGCGTTTGTTAATACTGAATGGTATTGCGGTGGATGTACTTCCGCAAAATCCGGTCCGATTTGACATTCCCGGACGGTGGTCATAGACTGTGGGCAATATCCGGATATTCAACAGTTGACAACAGGACTGCGCACGCATCTTGCTTCAGAAAAGGAGGATATGGTGTCATGGTAAGCAGATTTGAATTGCCAGTGAAAATCCTGTTTGGTGTCGGCAGTATTGACCGATTGGGTCAAGAAGCGGCGAAGCTGGGTCAGAAGGCTCTCATCGTAACCTACCCCGATATTCGCCGCATCGGTCTGCTGGACAGGGCTATTAAAGACCTCAAAGACAAAGGAGTGGATACCCTGGTTTTTGAAAAGGTGGAACCTAATCCACGCAGCTCCACTATTGATGAAGGAGCCGGAATCGCCCGTAGTGAGGAAGTCGACCTGATTATCGGTCTGGGTGGGGGTAGTGCCATGGATGCCGCTAAGGGGATAGCTCTCGCCAGCAGCGGCACCAGGCCAATCTGGGACTATGTGGAAGCCAGGCTTCCGCTAGAAGGTACTGTTCCCTCAATCATTCAGGTGCCAACTATGGCTGGTACCGGCTCGGAGACCAATGGTGGGGCGGTAATAACCAACTGGGAAACCCACGTAAAGGTTAGCTTGGGCAACCGTTACATGCAGGCTAAGGTTGCCATTATTGACCCTGAAGTGACACTTACGGTGCCTGAGAACCAGACAAAGGCGGGAGGGGTGGACATGTTTACTCATATAGTGGAGGCTTATGTTACCGATGGCACGCCCAGTCCTCTCACCGACGGTATTCGCGAGACTGTAATGAGAATGGTGGTCAAGTACTTACCGCAAGCACTGGCTCGGTTGGATGATATTGAGGCTCGCACCCAGCTTTCCTGGGCGAGCACTATTGCCATGTCACAGTTTGCCAACCTGGGCGGTGGTGGGGGTTCACTGACCTGCCACGGCATTGAGCATGCCTTGAGCGGTTACTATGACGTTACTCACGGTGACGGCCTGGCCGCTGTCCTGATTGAGTGGATGCGATTCACGCTTCCGGTAATGAAAGACAGGTTCGATTCGCTGGGCAAAAATGTCTTTAATAAGGCAGATGGAATACAGGCTACCGAGGACTGGCTGGAAAGCGTCGGCATGAGGTTACGATTACGAGACCTTGGTTGTGAACTTGAGCGCGCTGAGGAGATAGCAGAACTCGTTCTCAAGTCATCCCCCTGGATTAGTGCACACCCCAGGCCATTGGACGTCGCAGCTGTCGCACAGATCTACCGGGATTCGTACTAGTTCGCACTGGTAGCCACAGGTACGCCTCTGCTAGGAATGGCTCGCCCCAACAAGGTGCCAGCTTACCACACTAGGTGCTTGCTGCGATGACCTTCCTGGCAATTTCATAACTGCGCTTGGCAAGGTCCGAAATCTTGCATTCATGAAATCCTGCCACGGCACTCATCAGGCGGTCATTCAACACCCCCACCCATCTTTCGGGGAGTGCGTCAGCACCAAGCATCATCCCACAAACCGAACCGGCCGTGGCACCGTTGCAGTCAGTATCCCATCCACCGCGTACGGCAGCGACTATACTGGTCTCGTAATCACACTGCCCAATCATCAGGGCCATCACTACCAGAGCCGCATTGTTGATTGTATGAACACCGTGATAGTGCCCGTACTTTCCATTAATTTTCACCCAGACATCTTCCCAATCAGCCAGCTGCTTGCTCCAGTCAATTGTATCCTCCACAGCTTCGGCAAGGCGACAGTTCCTCGGGATCTCGGAGAGCCCAATCCTGATAACCTCTTCCACATCACTGGTAACAAAAGCACCTGCCAACATTGCAGCCACAAACATTTCACCATAGATGCCATTCTTAGCGTGGGAAACGACGGCATCACGGAAGGCAAGCTCGGCGGCTTTCTCTGGCCAGCCCGGAGCCGCATAACCCCAGCTGTCGGCACGGATCTGGGCACCAATCCACTCGCGAAACGGATTATGGTGCGTGGCAGATTCGGGGGGCCACAGGTTGTTCACCAGATTACGGTATGCCGCTCTCTCCGCTGTATAGACAAGGTGATATGGCAACCTTATGAGCCAGGTCTCGGCTACGTTGCGTGAGGTGAAGTCCACTCCATACCTCTCCAGGATGTGCAGCCCCAGAATCGTGTAGTCCATATCATCGTCACGTGCCATATAGCTGATTTTACCGCGAGTACAATCAGCAGAATGCGGACGGAGTTTTTGTCCGTCAGGATGCCCGTCTACCAGAGGGATGTAGTCTGTAAGTGGCAGGGCGTCAGCAAACTGAAGGTAGCTGTCAATCTGCTCCTTATGCCACCCCTCCACGGGCTTTCCTAAAGCACAGCCAGCGGCTCGTCCCAGCCACGCCCCGTGAATGCGGTCGAGCACCTGGGCATCCGCAAGATTCAATTCTATGCGGCGTGGTCCCTCAGGACGTTCGGCGCGGATTTCATCCAGCGTGGATGGTTCTATGTAGGTAAACGATTCTGTGGGTTGCAGACTTTCAAACTCACTGAGGATAGCGTACAGTTCTATTCCTCGTAAACCGTCGCTCCTCCCTAGGGCAAGCTCAACACGCTCTTCAATCGTTTCCACATCACACCCTTCTTCACGCCGTTGCACAATCTCATAACGGACAAGGTTAAGTAACTCGTTAAACGTTTCCATTACTCGCTATTCTCCTGCACTCTATTGTTACTCGCGACATTTATTAGTGCTAGCTATCTTCTAACGCATAACAAAACCGCCATCAACATGCAATACTTGCCCGGTAATATTCTTCGCATCCTCAGAGACAAAGAAGACAACAGCACGACCCATATCCTCCGGTGTCTGCTCTCTCCCTAAGGGGGTGCTAGGGGCAACTACAAACTTGAGCCAGTATTCTTTCGGTGTGAGTTTCTCGATGTCAATGCCTTCATCAGCAAGACGGCGGAAACGGGGTGAAACCTCCTGCCCCGCCGCTATGGCATCACGGGCTTGCTGGTACATGCCTGTCGCTCGCCTCTCCCAGGGCATGGTATAGACAAACCCCGGACAGATACAGTTGACGTTGACATTATAGGGAGCAAGTGCCCTCGCCAGAGACCAGGTGATGGAAATGACGCCGGCTTTGAGGGAAGCATAGGGCATCTCATTGGGGTTAGCTATTCTCCCGGAGATAGATGATGTGTTTACTATCTTGCCGCTCTGCTGTTTCATAAAATGGGGTGTTACTGCGTGACTCATCATGACGTGGGCTTTCAGGGTTAACCTGTAAAATTCATCCCAAACCTCTGAATTGTAATACATATATGGGGGCAGAGATTCATCGCCTAATTGAGTCCTGTATTCCCGCATTAGCCGTCCTGTCTCTCCGCCGGCACCACCAACATTGTTAGCAAGTATATCCTACTTACCGATGGATACCTCAGTCTCTTTGACTGTCTTTTTTACCTTGTCATCATCCGTAAGGTCAGCGACTATCGCCAGCGCCTTACGCCCCATTGATTTCACTTCATCGGCTACCTTCTTGGTATCATCGCCGTTAATGTCAACCACGGCAACATCCGCCCCCTCTTCCGCCAGGCAGTGGACAATGCCTTCACCAATCCCTCGCCCACCTCCGGTAACAATTGCCACTTTACCTTCCAGCTTCATTATGTCCCCCTCTTTCAATCTGTCCTCTCCATCTTTATATCATGTCCCTTGTTTTGCCGTCAATAATAGAAACGGGGTGTGGTAAAACCACACCCCGTTCTTTTCGGTATTTCCGCTGGTGATTAGGGACTTGCCTTAATCACGCGTTCCGGTCATCTGGTACTTGAGGTCCTGGTCAACCCAGACGTACTTGTACTTTATCAGGGTGCCGACCTCGGTACCGCGGCCCATGGTGCTGATACCCTGGATGTTCTTCACCCAGGGCCACCAGAAGAGCAGTGGGTACGGAGTTGGCGTGTAAATCGTCCAGGCGAGCATTATCTCGCGCAGGTATTCCTGCTTCAGCATGTTGGCTCGTTCTTCTGCCTGGTCCGGCGACCACATGCTCAGGTACTCTCCGAATACCTCCTCGGCAACCGGGTCAATGACATTACCGAAGCTGGCGACGTGCGGCGGATAGATGCCGCCGTGAGCCGCTGCCAGGCAGGAGTCGGGGCCGGTGTTCTCCCA
>SDBS01000458.1_pt1 | contig 39659 bp, 44 predicted proteins | sample 2277091 | NCBI WGS metagenome assembly SDBS01 (sample SAMN10404972, study PRJNA504765) | marine sediment metagenome | isolation source: marine sediment core GS10_PC15, 163 cmbsf | place: Arctic Ocean: Southern Knipovich Ridge | collected 2010
ACCGAGTATCTCTTTGAGAGAGAAAATATCGCCGCCGTTAAGTAAATAGTTAATAGCGAAGGTGTGGCGACAGAGGTGTGCGTGAAGCCTATAAACACCTGAAGTCTTAGCCAAACGAGAGAAAAAAAATTTAACGCGTTTACGGTAGTCGGTTTTCCGTATCGAGTGAGGAACAGGTGATTATCCTGATTGCTAGGTTCCGGCCTCACCTTATCAATATAGCTCCATAAAGTCATTCGGACAAAACAAGGAGCTCTATATCCTGTTATATTAAATACAGGTACTTTTTTAAAAAATACTAGTGTGCTATTGACTTATATTATAGTGTGTTTTATACTTTTATAGACGCAACCGGTACGGAGTGCGCGAAATGCATCCCTTAGCCATAGTTTTGGTTTATACTCTCTTCGGGGTACAGATACTGCTGGGTATCTACCTGACCAAATGCTTGGCCCTATCGATAAGGGGCTTGACTAGTATTTCCGGCACGAGCCTGGTAGCCCTCTCTCAAGCTCTGGTCTGGCGTGGTCTGCAGGCCTTGCTCAGCCTCCTGTTTATCACTTCAGGTTTATTTGGAGCTTACCGGCTCGCCTGGGGAGATTAGTCCTAACGAACTTCTGAGCATGAAAAGTTACACAAAGGTACTAGAAGGTACAAAACGAGGCTAAACTGAATACGCAAAGGAACTAAGAGTTACTATTATTCACTAGGTGGGATAATACGCCTGTATCTTTTAATCAGGGTGTCACAGGTTCGAGACCTGTACGGCCTACTTATTTATAGCTAATCAAAGCTAAACAAAACCACCCTAAAATTAGGGTGGTTTTTCTTTTTAGCCGATAGTGACCCCCTGATTCGTCTAAGAATATTCTGCCGTATCACCCCTCTTACTTGCCCGCTGGACAATTTACAGGAAAGGCAGGCAAGTACAAAATGAAGAGTAGAAGACGAAATCTGCATTGGGGTGATCTTAACATGGCGGAACTGGAACTGGAGAAGTTAATCCTGCATTTTGAGCAATCCAATAAAGCTGAAGGCAAGTCACCCAAGACCATAACCTGGTACACAGAGATGATTTCCGGCTTTACCAGGTTTCTCACCAGCACAGGCAGAAGACCGGTGCTCGCCGAATTTGATATCTCGGCAGTACGAGAATTCATAATTCATGAGCAGGAAAGGGGTTTATCCCCCTACACTGTACAGGGCAAAGTAAGGGCGCTAAAAGCCTTCGCCTCCTGGCTCTTTAATGAAAGCTACACTACAGGCCACGTTCTCTATAACCTCAAAATGCCAAAGGCTCCGCAAAATCTCATAGAGCCACTGACCCCTGCTGAAATTGACCAGCTGGTGAAGATTCAGAATCCTCTTACGGCATTAGGCTGCCGGAATATCGCCATACTGGTGCTACTTCTGGATACCGGTCTCAGGGTCAGCGAGTTATGTGGATTACGCTCTGATGATGCCCATATTGAGGAAGGCTATCTCAAAGTGATGGGTAAAGGGGCAAAGGAGAGGGTCGTGCCTATCGGTGGTCTTGCCCAGAAAATGCTGTGGCGTTATATCATTCACTTTCGGCCAGAGGACTCAATAGAGGCTAATAACTACGTCTTCCTGACCCTGGATGGTAAACCACTGTGCCCTAATGCCGTCAAATTGTTACTGAAGCGGTGGGGTAAGAAAGCGGGTGTGCCGAGATTACACGCTCACCTCTGCCGCCATACCTATGCCACCAACTTCCTCAATCATAAATGCGGTGATGTATTCCGGTTGCAGCAAATACTCGGACATACCACACTGGAGATGGTGCGAAGGTATGTGCACTATACCTCAACTCAGGACATGATCAATGGCAGACCATCTTCCCCTATGGACCAAATGGGTATCGGCAGGCTGAACGGATACAAAGTTGACCGGGTGTTGAGGAACAATCATAAGAGATCTGGTAAAGGCAGCTTTCCTGAGTATAACGACAAAGGCATGGTAAGACGAAATGACCGGTAAAAAGATGCTAATAGGCAGACCGAGGCTTTCTGTTGATTTTGCGATAGTTTTGCGCACTCGTGACGTGGAAAATCTGGGCTGGTCACGGATGGCTGAAGCTTACCGAAAAATAACCGGCCAATATATAAGTCGAGACACCATCAAGCGCAGATACCTTGAAATAAAGGCGCAGGAAGTTACCACAACAAATAGCACGGATTAAAGGCCTTGTTTACATGAGCACAATGCACTCATATTCCCCTTTGCTCTCAGGCTAAAAGCAGAGAAGTAACACTTTGGGAAAAAGGCTGGCGTCCAGAGTAACAGCACTGATAATCGGCGGACTAGAGCAAACGGTGAACCGGCGAAGATGTAGGAGACGGGGCTAGAGCAATGAAGGTGTACTTAGAACCTGATGAAGTAGCTATGATGGAAAAGGCGGCAACCAATGTGCGAGACAGGCTACTTATTCGGACACTCTTCCACCTCGGCTACCGAGTTAGTGAAGCTCTTGGGTTGGCTACGGACGACATAGACTTCAACCGAGCCATCCTGACCATCAAGCATCTGAAAAAGCGGCTGAAGCTGTCCTGCTCTAACTGCGGGGCAACACTCGGTGCAGCTCATCTCTTCTGCCCTAAATGTGGCGGCAAGATAGAGAAGAGTCAAACCGAAGAGCAGGAGCACCGCCGGCAGCGGGAGCTGCCCGTTGACGGTGATACCTTGAAGTTGCTCAAGGAATACGTCAATGGTGGCGGCCCGATTCTTCGCAATGGAAAGAACCTGATATTTGGTGTGAATAGGCATAGGGCATGGCAAATCGTCAAAGAGTGTGCCGCGAAAGCAGGTCTACCAAAGCTCATTAATCCTGAAACGGGTCGAGTCCACAATGTGAGTCCTCACAAATTAAGGGATGCCTTTTCTATCCATGCTGTGAAGAGGGATGACAGTGGTGATGGACTTAGGATGTTGCAGGAACACCTCGGACATCAAAGCATCGCTACTACTATGAAGTACCGCAAGGTTGCTGGGGAAGAATTAAAGACTTGGTACGGGAAGCTATGGGAAGAGGAATATGGTCGTTGAGCCATTAAAACCGAAAAGAGGTGGCTTCCTGCGTCCTTTTGGCTGCGGATGGTTTATCCGGGAGTTCCTTCTGGGTAACGGCCCGAATGGCTCACCTGTAATAGACCCTGCTGTTGGTGCTCCTCAGGCAGACACCTTCCACCACTACAAGATGGCTCTTCTCAAGGCTACCGCTCTCGATAGAGCTACCAGGACAGAAGAGAGGCGGGCACGACGTGAGAAGCGTTCGATTGAGCCTGACAATATTGATAAACTCACTCAGAGGTATCTCGCCAGCATGCCTTACAAGGCTAACGGTTGTCGCTATCATTCCTTCGTTGTTTACTTCTCGAACATTCAAAGGCTGGCTTGGGTAGAACCCTCCGGCAAGGAAGAGAGATCAGCTTTCCAAGGTAACTACCCACCAGGCCCACCTCGCAGGTATTTCCGTCTGACCAACGCTGGTAGAACTGCCCCTGATACCGCCTGGGCAAACCCTCATCTTGCTCTCTATGGTAAGGAGTAGAACAGTGTCGCTTGAAGAACGCTATGTAAATGACCCTGAGCTTCTGGTGTTTCACAAGAAGAAGCTCTTAGAACCAGGATGGGCTGGTGAACTGGATAGGGTCTACATCATCCACTTTAAGTCCCAAGGCTTCTGATATGCGACAGCTTGCCCAGGATAGCACACGGACAAGTAGTTCGTCTCGAACGCAGATAGCTGCCTGCGCCGGCGCTTCTGCGTCCTCTAGCGTTAGATAAGCCTTGCTAGCCATAGTTCTCTAATCTGATATTTATTTTGGGTGTTATAAACGGTTACACGTTTGCAGATAATTGATATAGTTTCTTTTGTATATCATAAGGTCATATTGTGCCATTCTATACATTGTAGGCTCATATTTTGAGACTGAACCTTAACAAATACCGCTACCCGATAGTCCTACATCTTATCGGGCTAAAGCTCAAGAGTGAATAAGGCTGGCAAGCCTGAAAGCCGACAGCCTAGCGGTCATAGAGCTTCAAGGTCTAGTCGGGGGGAGCTATCCCTATAAAGGAAGGTGCAAAAATGAAGCAAACTCCGAACTACATCCGCAACCTGTTAATGCCAAGCTCCAAAAGCCCTACAGGGCGTAGGGTATGGAGCATAGACCTTGAGACGGTGTGGCTACCGTTCTTTACGGCTACCAACACTATGGGCGATACCGCCATACCTGCTGACGCTTTGGGTTGTCCGATACGCCTAGCCTATGACAAAGACGGCTCGGTCAAGTTCTCAAAGACTGGTAGACCTGTCAGCAAGGTAGCCAAGCCCCTATCTGATAGCGTAACCCTTGTCCGCCAGAACTTTGTCGCTAATCTTCAGGACTATGCACAGCAGGTTGCTGACGGCAAGCAAGAGGAATACGCCCATCAGGTTGAACTGGCACAGAAGGCAGGCAAGCCCATTATCGCCCACGACAGGCAGGAACTGGACAAGGCTATCCAACTCCAGATAGAGGAAGCTCTACGAGTAGCCGAACAGGAAGCCGAACAGGAAGCCACAGCGGAAGCCACAGAGGAAGCCACCACAGAGCCAGAGAAGGAACTGGCAACAGTCAGCTAGTTAGCGGGAGCAAGCTCCCCCCAACTAGACCTTGAAGCAATACAGCGAAAGGGGGACTATGGTATGACTAATCCAGTTATGCCTAAGTGGGCTACCCCTGACCGCAAAAACTCGTTAGTTGAGTTGTTTGTGTCTAGTGGCGGTTTTTGTGTCTACGGGCATAAGAACTGCCTGATACCTGAACATCACTATCCTGTCTACATAGAGCTATTGATAAGAGACTGGAAGCAATCAGACACAGATGACAGATTAGCCTTGTGGCAAGCCGAACAACGAGCTATGCACAGTCTTGGCGAAAGGACTTATCCCCTGACTGGCAGGTTCAACGCAATCTCAAGGGACATCTACCACAGTAACCAGCCACTATACTACCTTGATGGTCAGTCAGTAAGCGGTCTAACTCTACTACCTTTCGTTATGGTCAGGATAGCTTCTAGCTATATGAGACTATTCGTTGACTTGGGAACTGAATTAAGACAGGTCAGCAAGTCCAGAAGGCGGAAGGCTATCAGATACGGCAAGCCGTTACCGCAAGAGACTGAAGCAATAATCAGGCGGAAGGTGTTACAAGCGGTCAGAGATTATCTAGCCCACTAAAGCAAAAAAGAGAAAAAGCACTTCTCTAACAGGGGGTGCTTTTTGTCATTTTACTGACAGTTTACGCACAAGAGAAGAGGCACTTCCGATACAGGGGGTGTCTCTTGCTTTTTTACCGCTACGTATGCGTGGCTTGCCCATTCCTCCAGCTCCGGTGACAGGGGGCTGGGATGAGCGGGTAAGCTCAGAATAACGAGAAGGAGGGCTAACATGGCAAGGGTTTTTGTCTACGACAGTAGAGAGTTCCCGGACCCGGACCCGAATATGTCGCCGGAGGAAGTCAGGCAGTCTATGACTAACTTCTTCCCCGAGCTGGCTAATGCTGAAACTCAGCAGAGCAAGCGCGGTGATGATGACATATTCGAGTTCAAAAAGCGTGTAGGAACCAAGGGGTAACATGAGCGAATCTGAGAATATTGAGAAGGTCGTGCGTGCTTTAGAGAAGGTACCGGCCAAAGAGCTGCTGATTATCGACCTGGCTAACCGCTTTATGAAAGACGGCCAGCTCGACTATGATGCGCTGGCAGAAGTTCAGCCAGATGTCAACACGGCTGTAGCTGAAGCCAAGATGTATGGCACTCACACAATTCGGGCGGTTAGCGCACTAGACCAGTTGGAGGCGATACCGGCAGATGATGAGTCATAACCAGGTCTTCCCGCTCGCTATCCTGGCGTCCAAGCTCATTGTTGGACCGCCGTCATTATCAAGACTTATCGACCTCATGGAGGACTCCGACTCGGTCGGGTATTTTCTCGAGCTTGTGAGAGAGTTTCTGCCGCAACACGAAGCCGAGATAATGGCTGAAACCGAGGCTTCACAACGAATCGGAGTTTTCCGCCACTTTTTCGAGGAGCACTACTTCCCCCTGGAGGACGGCATGTACGATGACTGGGAACTCCAAGCCTTCACACACCATATTCCCGTACAGCTGATGGGTTTTTCGTCAAGTGACTGGGAAGCATTCAGCTCGATGAGGGACGGCCTCGTCCTCTTACTCTCTATGGTTGAGTCTCCATATGACCCCGGCGAGCGGGTGCCGATACTTGACTATGTGAAGGACCTGGTCGGCAAGAGGCTGGTAGAGATGATACCACCCGATGGCTGGAGCGTGGCTGAAATTGAGGCGAGGCTTAGCGGTAATGAATACAAGGGGTGTGTCGCCTTTTGCGAAGGTACTTCACTTTGAGACCGGCTGCTGGCAGCTGGACGCCAATTGGGAGGATTACGAGGGGGAGATGTGGAGTCGGCACGTCGTTGACGGTCTTACCGAGCAGTGGCCGATGGTTCAAGAACTTCAAGGACAAATGCACAGTGCGTTCGAATGGCTTGAGGAGGATATCCACCGTAATTTTGAAGAGATACTAGCACTTATGAATGACACAGAGATAGTACCTGTGCCCAAAGAGCAAATGCCTTTCCCGTTAGATGACGACGGGCAAGTAATTCAAAAGGAGGTGATAGCAATTGGCAAAAGATGACGCCTTTGAGTGGGCGGTCCCTGCCGAACTGGAAGTGCCGCCGGATCCGCTCAGATGCCGACTGGACTTTCATCACCAGGCAGTGGTAATGACGCTCTTTCGTCCGGAGACGGCGGAAAGAAGGATAGTCTCAGCCATGGACGTGAGTCACGCCCTGGCCAGCGAATTGTCCTTCGGATCAGGGTTGTTGCCGCCTCAGACCCTCTGGTGGGCGAACACCAGGGGAGGGCCGATATTCGCGCTCTATGTTGAGCCGAAGGTGCGAAAACTAGCGCTGCAGGAACTGGACAACAATCCACCGCGCCGGTTTACCGTACCGCTACCCGGGTTAATCTTCCTATGCTCGCCTGGTAAACCCCCGTGGGTTTTTGCTGTGAAGAAGAGACCGACCAAAGAAAAAGACCTCGTCTACAAAGCGCCCCTCGTCAACGTGTTCGACGACGGGCGATCCTGTCCTGGAAGTCACAAATATCCGACCAGGGTTGCGGACATAGTGGAGTCGTTCTTTGTATCCTTCTTCAGCCCAACGGGTTCCTGGCGCAACAGATCAGTTAGATTCCCTGATAATGTAATTCACCTGTGGGAGCACCTGGACAAGAAGAAGAAGTTTCCGAATGATGACCTTGTTCAGCACGGCACAGTGAAGGACCTGATGCAATATGAATAAACCAGTGGGATACCTGGTGAATCACCCGGGAGGCCTTGCAGGAGAGAGAGGCCTCTACTATGACTATATCATTGGCGCCAACGGAGTCTTCATCGATGCCGAAAGCCCACTCATGGCAGCCAGAATACCGGTTGCCGACTGTGATGTCAGAGGGCTGGCGCCCATTGAGACAAAGGTATCTCTACTGTATGGGAGTATCCCGCAGCGCTTCTTTGACCTGGCACTCGACCTGTTTTTGACCGACAGTTCCTCCGAGCACTACGCTGCGGTGACCGGGGACGCCGGTTACCACTTCTACATACCCATACAGGACAGGGCTGCCGGCGGAGTCGTCTATGAGGTGGGGTCTTCTGTGGTCATCGAGATGCACTCCCACGGCCACATGGGCGCTTTCTTCAGCTGGACAGATAATAAGGATGAGACAGGCCTTAAATTATACGGCGTTGTCGGAAAACTAGATGCCACTCCGATAGTGAAACTTAGAGTCGGAGTCTACGGCTACTTCCATGAACTATCCTGGAAGGAAGTCTTTGACGGCTCCTTGACGGGCGCATTGGAATATGAACAGGAGGAGGTGATAACAGAAAGTGACCTTCAGAATCTCACTGAGACACATGGCCCAGGACTCAAACATCCTGGTCGTCGGCTGTGGTGGAACTGGAAGCTTCGTCGCTGAAGGCTTATGCCGCCTGCTAATTAACAGCGATATCCCCCTCTTGCTGATAGACCCGGACCGTGTGGAACCACATAACCTGCTAAGGCAGCAATTCTTCTCCGGAGACGTGGGCAAATTCAAGAGCCAGGCCCTCGCGGAGCGCCTGGCGCGACAGTACGGCCGCCCGATCGGATACAGCGTCTATCCCTACATGGAAGACCTCGTTTATAAAGACTACGGCGGTGGGTTACACACAAGGGCAGCTCAGGGTATTATCGTGGGTTGCGTCGACAATGCAGCCGCTCGCCGCTCGATCGCCGAGTCACCAAACCACGGCAGCAGCTGGTGGCTTGACGTCGGTAATGGATATGACTCAGGGCAAGTGCTGATCGGCAACACGTCTAATGTGGATTATCTCCGAGGGTGTTTCAACGGGGAGGAGCAGGAAGTGGACCGCTTACCAATACCGTCGCTGCAGCTCCCTTCCCTCTTAACTCCGCCGGCAACACCCTCTAATGATAGCAAGGACTGCGCGGAAGCCGTGCAAGACGAAGAGCAGAGCCCCGTAATCAACCAGGCTATGGCAGCACTGGTGCTCGAGTTTATGCACCGTCTTCTCCAGGGAAAGCTGACCTGGATGGGCGCGTACCTTGATATGGAAGCCGGCACTCTGCAAACAGTGCCGGCAGAGCCAGAGATAGTAGCCAGAATGCTGGGGGTGAAGGTCGACACCCTCCTGGTGAAAAATTCAAGAAGGAGGTAAAGGTATGGAACAGAAAGACCAAGCCGAGGAAGCGGCCGAGGAAGAAGCGGCCGAAGAAGAGCCGCCACCGGAGGAGAAAGAACCGGAAGAGCCCGTTAAGGCGAAGCCGTCTGATGAGCTCAAGATAGTTATTATCCTCAATCCCGGCAAGGTGATGCTGGGGGTTCAATCGCCGGACTGTGACCCGGTGTATACCACCTTCGAGGGCACCTTACCTACTGCTTTGCAGCGAGTGCCGAAACTCGTCAAGGAAGCAAAGCAGAAGTGGAGTGAGAACCCCCGGAATCCCGACGCCAACCTGCCTACTCCGGAACCCAGCCGCACTCCTGCTCGAACTCCAGCAGCTCAGAAGAAAGAATCCAAGCAGCCGAGCTTCTTCTAACATCCAGACCTGCATCGGAAGTTGGCCTACCGGTGTGGTGAATCATAGGCCGGAAAGGAGGTGAAAAAGATGGAAATTCAAGTGGCAAGGTTCAGGGAAGTGCTGGACTTACTGCAACCTGCAGTAGCCCGGAAATCCCAAATCAAGAGCCTCGAGTGCGTGCTGCTCAAGGAGGGGCAAGCCGTTGCCAGCGACCTCGAAACTATGGTGACCGTTGCAGTGCCCGAAGCCGACCTTACATCTCTGGTACCCTTTAAGGACGTGCTGAAAGTGCTCAAGTTCACCCCCGGCGGGGAGATGCTTAATATCAAAGCCAAGAAGGGCAAGCTGTCCCTGTCATGGTCGGATGGCAGTGCATCCTTTGATGTAGAGAAACCCGACACGTTTCCGGACGTGCCAGAGTTCGTCGCTACCTCTTCGGGAAGACGGCGCTCGCTACCAATCACGTTGACCTCGGTCTCTATTCCAGAATAGTCGGTCACGTCTGAGGCCAGCCATTCCAGTGCCGACAGTAAACCGAGGCGGTCCAATGCAGCCGGGCGCAGGTCCAGGCTTAAGCGGCGTACCACTTCTGGCTGCCTCGGTTTCTGTCAGAGAGGTCCATTAGTCCTGATTGAACCGGAAAACTTCCTCTATCAGCAAGTGGAAGAGAAGGATGTTGCTGAGATAGTCTCCCATACTATTGTAGAAGGTGACATAGTTGAAAGGCTGCTTTATCCCACTTCCTAGGTACCATCTTCCTTAAAGCAAGTCCAATATTAACTGCGTATCGGGGAGCAGGTAACTCAGGGGGAAGTTCCACTCCCAACGCTGGCGATTCTACGGGATAGTCTATGTTCTTTTGAACAAGGTCAACAACATTAGGGTCGTTTACCATCTCCCCGGTCAGGAAGGTAGGTGTCTCAGAGCTAAGGGGATGCCCAGGGTGAGCGTTCCCATAGAAGCCCACCGCTCGTGAAAGGTCATCAGTCAGTTTCTGTATCCTTTCTTTTAAAAGCAATTCTCCTGACCCCACAATCACCGTATGCATCACCTCAGGTATACCCTTAACCAATATGGTCGTAGACGTGCTTTCGATCTCCAGGTTGATGATTATCGCCTCGGCTCGGTTCACCAACCTTGCCAGAGCCAACGGCTTAAGCTCTATAGCGCGAGATGTGATGCCCGCTTTCCGCAAAGCCTGGTAAAAAGGGTCAAGCAGACTTCGTGGCGTACCCAGGAGGAATATCCTCTGCTCTGTGTTCTGAGTACCTATGACTTGCCATGAGAGGTACAGCTCTTCTAAAGGTATGGGCATCTCTCTCCTCGCCGCCCATCGAATAGCCTCCTTCATTAGAGTAGCAGACAGCTTTGGCAAAGTTACAATACGAGTAACAGACCGAAAACCAGTAAGGCTAACTAACACCCCACTCTTGGATATCCTGGACGACCTGAAGAGGCCATCAATAGCTGCCCCCACCCCTCCAGGGTCAACACCAAGGGCATCTCTGACTGCCCCGTGTGCGAGAGGCACATCTCCCCACCTTCTAACTCTTCTCCCCCTGATGTTGAGAACTCTGGCGCTATTTGCCTCTATATTTAGCGTAGTGATACTTCCAGAAAACATCTGGCACCTTTACTCCTTAGTACAGCAATACCACTCCGGACTCCTCGTTTCCCCCTATCTCTTCTGAGAACATGTTTAGTATACAAAGTACCACCTTACCATCATTCAATCTCCCAGGAGAGTACAATCAACTCACTATCTTCAAACTCTACTGTAGCTCTAACAGTTCTACCAGCCGCAGTTGACACAATCTCATAAGTGACAGCACCAACTATCTCTATTTCATCAACATAGAAGTAGTCCTTCTTGTCGCCCATCCCCGAATCAAAGGCAATCCAGAACTCACCCCGCATGTCATATGGCGACAGGTCGATATCATAGAAATGGTAGGTATCATCGCTATCGGTGCTGGTCCATGTCCTGACAATAGTCCACTGGCTGTCATCAGGGCTCACCAGGCAGTACATCTCGTCGTCAGCCTCGAAAGAACCGACCTTGGCCCAGAACTGCAGACGAAGACCAGAGCAGCCGGAGAGGTCTGCAGCCCGACCCACATAGCTGTTGGCTTCCTTCATTTCTAGGTGGTAGCTTCCCTCATAAGGGTGCTCCTTGTTTGTGATCTTAGAGTCCCCTTCGTGATTCCATTCATCGAACCATCCGGAACCTCCAGACCACTTCTTACCTTCAAAGCCGTCGCTAACTATGGCTGTTTGGACTCTAGCCAGGACTGATTGGCCTCTGGTCACGGTAATGTCGGTGGTAAGCCCATTAGCCGGCTCGTTAAGTGAGTAGCTGACACTATCTCCTGGGTTAGTGAGTACGGTTGTGGCAAAATCTCCATACATCAGATTCCAGATCGCGTCCTCGATACCGGCGGCAGCAGCATATTGTCCCGGCAACGGCCGGCCAAACACTCGTGAGGCAATCAAGTTCGTGCTTGTAGAACTCAAAAAACCGCCAACAAGTAATGAGCCCATGGCCAGCGTAATCAGAGCCAGAGGAAGAGCTTGACCTTTTTCGTTACACACCAGTCTCTTGATCATTGTTGCTACGTTATTCTCCCGTCTTTGCTCGAAGGCAAACCTTGCTCGTTGTTTGTCGACTTATTTGCCAGCGCCCTGGAGGGGTGGACTCGATGCGAAAGGTGAGGACATCACCGGAAATAGAAAATTCGATTGAAGTAACATACCATGCTACAGTTGTTATGTTACCGTCGTAATTACGTTGCAGTTCAGTACCTGACAACCAATAGTTGCTGGAGTGGGAATCTCCATAGCCATCAGCCCACTCCAGAGTCATACTGTCAACTGCCGGCCCTCCGTCAGGGAGACCGGTTGTCCAGGCCATCTGGGCATCGTTACTGATCCAGTATACTGCCTTCTGCATATTGTGGATAGCGCTGGCCTCCGCATTGCCACGCTCCGTGACACTGGTAATCATGTAGATAGCTGCGCTAAGGCCCCCTACAATCACTGCCGTAATACTACAGGCTACAAGAACTTCCACCAGTGTCATTCCCTTCTGGCTGCTCTTGCCGCTCATCGATTCACCTTGAAGCTTTCCATAGACAGTATGGGTTCCCCATCACGGTAGACTGTAACCGTAATCTTCTGAATGTTACCGTCCCTGTCGGCAACTGGCGAAGCCTCGGCCGACACCGTAAAAGTAGATGGGACAGACACGACGGTATCGTAGGACGATGGAGCAGGGATGTAATCCTGGCTCGCTGTATACTCCAGTTGTGACCGCGCCAGATTCTCTGCCGTGGTTCGTTCATACATAAGTCCAACCGTTCCGGAGCCGGTTGACAGTGCAGTCAGAAACATGATAACCGCGGTTGCCACAATGGCAAGTGCTACTAATACCTCAACCAAACCGAAACCCTCCTGCTGCCGAATAGCAGCAATCCGTCTTAGCAGTCCTTGACTTGTGCTCGATGGCCTTTCGGTTCTACCCATATCCCTCTCTCGTCTGAGGCAACCCTGAAGGAGGCCTGCAAGAACGGGCCGCAAGCGGTTCAAACTAGCCCATAACGTCGTAGATGGAGTAGATGGGCATCATTGTTGCAACGGCAATGAAGCCAACTACCAAGCCAATCAGCACCACCAATACGGGCTCTAGCATGGATATAAACACAGTAAGAGACTGATTAAACTCAAACTCATAATGGGCAGCAAGGGCAGCAAAGCTTGAATCAAGGGTATTGGTCTCTTCACCAGTTATGACCATCTGGATAAGCATGCTGGGGAACAATTGACTCGCCTTCATAGCCTGAGACAAGCCTTGTCCTTGAAGCACGCTTTTCGGAATATTATCCAGTGCCCGGCGCACGACCTCACTTTGTGCGCTTTGTCGAGCCATGGTAATTACCTCAATCATAGGTAAACCCGCCCCGAGGAGTATCGACGTAATTCGAGTGAAATGAGACAAGTTACGAACCAGGACGATGTGCCCAATCATAGGCAATTTCATGACCAGCCGCTCAAGTTGATAGCGCCCGGAGCTTCGTGTTACAGCCCAGAGCAGTAAAGCAATGAGGAGAAAGGCTACGCCTAAGAGATAGAACTTGTAATCGGCGACAAAACTAGCTAAGGCTAAAATCAGCCTTGTGGGCCAGGGCAATTGAGTATTAACCCCGGCAAAGACTCGTATTAATGGCGGAAGCACTGCCGTGACCAGCACTACCGCGGTAGCAATCCCTAGAAACACAACGAGACCAGGGTAGGTTAGGGCAGCTCTTACCCTTTTCCGTGTCGCTTCGTCCTGCTCCATGTGAGTTACTACCTCTCTCAGGACTACTTCCAGCTTCCCGGTCTGTTCGCCTACCCTCATCATGCGACTATAGGTGAGTGGGAAAGCTTGAGGATGTCTCGTCACTGCATCAGAGAAAGTGTTACCTGATTCAACATCCTTAACGACATCGGTAAGAATCTTCTTCAATACTCTACTCGTGGTCTGGTCCCTCGATAGTCGTAGTGCCGTCAGAAAGCCGGTACCCTTCTCGAGTAGCATGGCCAATTGACGCGAGAAAAGGATAACGTCTTGAGTCTTGACCCCAAAAAGTATCGGTACCAGTTCTTCAATGCTCCGCCTTCTCACCTGCTTGAGACTTAATACCTTCATCCCCGCCCGTTCCAGGGTCTCAACCGCCACGCTTTCACTAGTGACACCCAACGTGCCTCTAACTACTGTTTTCTGGGGTGTATAGGCTATGTATTTGTAGGTCATAGTGTACTACCCATAGTGCCTGGAGTAATCACTGCAATTGCTCTTACTCAATGGAGAAGATATTACGCAGTACCTCACTGGGTGTGGTGATACCTTCTGTAACCTTCAGCATTCCATCACGTATCATGGGAATCATACCCTCTTTGATTGCCTGCTCTCTAATTTGGGGACCTGTGGTATGCCCAATTACCATCTGCCTTATTCGCTCACTCATCAGCAGTATCTCAAAGACCCCCGTTCGGCCAAGATAGCCTGTATCTGCGCAGAAATTACATCCTGCGCCGTAATAAAACTCCGTCCGTTTCTCACCGAGTACTTTTTCATAAGCCATCTGCTCTTCCACTGGTCGCTCGCCAAGGCTGCGGCAGTGCGGGCAGACGCGACGTACCATCCGCTGGGCTACAACACCTAAAAGGGCCGAAGATGCGTAGAAAGGCTCCACACCTAGATGCGCCAATCGAAAGAACACGCTGGCTGCATCATTGACGTGAATGGATGAGAGGACAAGATGACCCGTAAGAGCGGCCTGAACGCCAGTGCTGGCTGTATCATTGTCACGCATTTCGCCAACCAGGATGACATCGGGATCCAGGCGCATAGTAGCTCTTAGGCCACTGGCGAAGGTTATGCCAGCTTTGGGGTTAACCTGAATCTGGTTGATATCGTCAAAATGATATTCAATAGGTTCTTCAATTGTTACAATATTACGTTCGCTTCGATCAAGTTCATTAATCGAGGCATAGAGCGTTGTTGTCTTGCCTGAACCGGTAGGACCGGCAACTAGAATCAATCCAAAGGGGATACTGAGTATTTGTCGGTATCTTTGCAGGTCGTCAGGAAGGAACCCCAGCTCAGTTAACTGGAGTAGAGAACGGGACTTATCGAGAATACGCAACACCATAGCTTCACCGTAGGCAGTGTCACTGGTGGCAACACGGATGTCTATTTCTCTTGAATCTACAGTGACAGATAATTGGCCGTCCTGAGGAAGTCTGCGTTCAGCGATGTTCATGCCAGCGATAATCTTCACCCTTGAGGTTAGGGCAGGATGAATGCTAAGTGGTAGTGATATGAAATCGTGCAACACTCCATCGATGCGATACCGAACTCGCAGCCGATCCCTCTGTGGCTCCAGATGGATATCGGAGGCACGTCCCTTTACTGCTTGACCAATAAGGAGGTCGGCAATTCTAACAATGGGGGTTCCTTCAGCAAGGTCAGCAGAGATTCGCAGATCAGCCTCCTCTGGCTCGGTAACTGCCGGCACAATACGACTGATCTCCTCCTCAATCTCGCCTATGGCCTCGTAATTCAGATCAATTGCTTCTCGAATATCGCTAGGGATGCCCATTGCCGGCTGAATCTTCACCCCTGATTGAGCTACGAGATCATTGACAGCCTGAGTGTCTCCGGGATCAGCCATCACCACGACTAGCGCATCGTCAACGATATCCAGCGGTACAACCATATATTTCCTGGCCATCCACTCGGTCACAAGCTTTAAAGCTTCAGGCTGAAGCGTATGTCGCTTCAAGTCAATGAAGGGTACGTTCATCTGGACACTCAGCACTGCCGTCAGGTCTTCCGGACTGACGAAACGCTGCTCAACCAATACCTCAGCGAGCTTCCTGCCTTGAGTTTGCTGTAACTCTTGGGCATATTCCAGTTGCTTCTGCGTAACCAGATTCGCCTCAACCAGCATCTCACCGAGACTCTTAGCTCCTTGCGTAGCGCTTGGAGCCGCTGCACTATCTGCGTCTTTATTGCTAGCGTCCACTCTAACTACCCTCGTTGTTTGGCCTGCTATAAGGAGCTAGTTGTTCCAGTCCGAGAAGCTTCTCGGCTAATCTGTATAAAGCGACAGCCACTGAGGAGGAAGGAGCAGCAAGGACTACAGGAGTTCCACGCTCTTCAGCATTAGTGCACTCTTTGGCATCACAGGGAATAATACCCATCACCGGAAAATTATCAATTAAGGTTATGTTTGAAAGCTCACTACTGATGCCAATTCCAGTTCGATCAACAACCACCACTCCGAGTCGCTTCTGTTCAACACCTAACTTCGAAAGCATATCAACAGTAGGACTGATCCTGCTTAGTGACTGATGCCCGGGGTCTGTTACCAGGTTAACAAAATCACATCTGCTAAGCACCGCACCAGTTACCTCAGACGGGGAGACTGGCATGTCGATTAGAATGTAGTCAGCCATGACACCTAGTTCCTGCAGGAGTACTTCGATGCCATCGGGAGTAACCCTACCATATTCTTCGGGGGCTTGTTCACCCGACAACAGCCTGACACCAGTGGAGTGCTGAGTCAACGCCGCTTTCAGGTCATCCCGGCTGAAAGTACCGGTAGCTCCTTTGAAGAGTGTAGCAATGGTGTACGCGGGTTTAACACCCATGAGAGCAGGTACAATACCAAAAGATCGGCAGAGATCTACCAGGATAGGAGAATATCCCTTCTCTGCCAGTATGACTGATACACTGGCCACCATGGTACTTGTACCTACTCCGCCCCGTGAGCCAATAAAGGCGATTATTCTGGCTCGCTCTTGATATACCTTCTCCTTTTGAGCAAGTAATCCTTGCACTATATCCAGGAATTCCCGCCGGTCTACTGGTTTTGTAAAGTACTTGTCAGCACCAACCTTGAGTCCAATGTCCCTATCAGTGAGCCTTGTCTTGCTTGAAAGTATCACAACCGGGATTCGAGCAGTCTTCGCCCCACTCCGCAAACGATGGCAAACCTCAAAACCATCCATCCCAGGAAGCATAACATCCAGGACAATCAGGTCAGGGACTTCCTGCGACGCCGTCTGCAATCCCTCAACGCCGTTCGAAGCGGTGATCAGCTCATACCCCTCCCCCGACAGCATATACTTTGTGAGCCGCAGACTACTCGGATCATCATCAACTACAAGGATCTTCTTTCCCATTGTCTTCTCCCTTGATGTCAGGTGTTATCTTGTTGCCGTCCTGATAGCATCTCCTCAACCACCTCTGGTAACTCGCGAGTATCAACTGGCTCTGATAAATAGGCATCGCATCCGGATTCAACGAATTTCTCCTTATCTCCCTTCATAGCATACGAAGTAATGGCAATAATGGGAACACGGTTAAAGCCTGGCATCTGCCTGTCTTCCCTATCAAGATATACTCCTTTCATTTGCTTTCCATTTGGCTTTCACTTCTGCGTCTCCTCCGCTCTTCTTTGGCAGTTCGTTGGCACAGTTCTTCTGTCCATTGCCTGATAAATGTCAACTGTCACTATTATGGACTTGTGCGTGCCCTTTGTCAATACATAATCAGACTTTTCAGCATACTGACACTCATATTGAGAAAGGAACGAGGGAGAAAACAAGTGAACCCTGACCGGGGCACTGCATATTACGCTAGATTACCCACTACCACCTGCTCCCGGCGGTGACCTGTCGTGATGTCTTGATGCTCTAAGTTGACATTGTGCTACCTGTGGGGGAGGGAAAAGGATGCAATTTCTTCCTCTAATATAACAAAAGCCCCATTTGTGCAATATGAAATAAATGATCTCTTGGTTAAGTCCGTTGAACAAAACAGCTTTTTGTTGCTTTGGATAGATGGAAAGATAATATAGATTATATTCCTGGCATGGTAACAAACAAACCGGCAAAATCTCAATAACAACTCCCCGTTAGCAGAGTTCGAACACCCGCTCCCTACCGCTTAGCCACGTGTTAACAGACTACTCCAACAACAGCCAAAACACACTCGGTTCTTGCTGTTTGTATGCGAAATGCTAGGCGTGAGGATTTCAATGAAATATAGGCCGTTGGGCAGCTCGCGAGATATTCACGTGTAATCGCCTAACAACTGTTGGTAACTATTAAGCGACTGAGCCTAACAGTTGTTATTAACAATCTGGTAGCGTGTGTATATGGTTGTTAAGCTTTGCCCGAAAAGAGGGTGCTTTGGGCCATAATCAGGAATTTTGTTAATAACATTGTTAACGCCATGCCTAACAGCTTAACAAAAATCTTGTTACCAACGTGTAATATTCTATTGGTAACAGACTGTGGTCCAATATAACGTATCTTATCTTTCGGTGTGACTAATAGAACAAAACGTCATGTTGTTCAGTACTTCGCTTCCTGATGGTATAATACGATAATGGGCAAGCTGCCAGGCTTGGGTCAGACATTCAGATGTCAGGAAAAGGAGGGAAGTAGAATGCCAGAATACGTACTGTACGAAAAGAGGGGACATGTCGCCTATATCACCTTGAACAGGCCTGAACGACTCAATGCCCTCGGCACGGAACTGGGGCAGCAGCTACGCGAGGCGGAAAACAACTTTGCTGAAGATGAGGACGCCTGGGTCGCCATCTACACCGGTGCTGGGGAACGCGCTTTCTCTGCCGGACGGGACCTGAAGGAAGTTGCTGGACAGGACTCACAGAGCGGGAGTACTATGCCATTCGCACGCAGGTCCGCCATTGAGCACAATAAGCCGACCATCGCGGCCGTCAACGGTTTGGCCTACGGTGGAGGATTCGAACGGGCCCTTGACTGCGACATCCGCATATGCTCGGACAATGCCACCTTTGCCCTTGCCGAGGTGAAAGTGGGACTCTGCCCGCCCTCTGCGATGTTCACCTTGCCTCGTCTCGTCGGGTTGTCCAATGCTATGTGGTTGCTGCTGAGCGGGGAACCTATCAACGCTGAGGAAGCTCACCGAATCGGCCTGGTGACCAGGGTTGTCACTCTTCCCGAGTTACTGCCGACTGCCACACAGATGGCGGAGATCATCTGCGAGAACGCGCCGCTGGCAATACGCACCACCAGACAGCTAACGACACTCGGCCTGGAGGTGCCGATCGACTATGCCCGCCGTCTCGGTCAGGGACTCATCAGTTCAGTATGGGGATCAGAGGATGCCGCCGAGGGAGCCCGGGCGTTTGTGGAAAAGAGAAAGCCTGTCTGGAGAATGCGTTAGCTGGCAGAGAACTCCCGATGTCACAATCAGCCAGAATGTGACAATCTTTCAGATTGTTGAGCGAGCTACGCCCACAGGATCTCCTTGTGCTTCAGGGCACGCTCCAATCCATCATGCGCGTTATGCTTCATGGTGGTGAGATGACTACTTCCCAGCTTTCGATATTACTGGCTGTAACCTTAATATAGTATTCGCCAACACCAGCATAACTATATATTGAACCACTTGTGCCTCTGGGCAACAACATGGAATCCACGAACATTACTGATTCCCCTGTAGGATAAACAAAGAAGCGAAAAACTCCCAATTCGGGATACTCGGGGTAAGGAACATAAGACCAATTAACAATCCATTCTTTTGTGGTTACTCTAAACGGTTGGCTTGTCTTATCGCCAATACCAGTGATTATAATAGATTCAAATGCAGTGGCTTCTTCTGGTGGTGCTGCTTTATTTACCCCGGTAACCGCTGGCGCACAAGATACCCATGGTAGGGATAATGCCATGAAGCTAACAATCAGAATACAGATTGTTAGTAGAAAAGAGCCTTTATGTCTCCAATGTTGTGTAATCATGGTCTCTCCCTAGTTGATTCGTATTCTCCACCTTCTGGGCAACATTTGTCAAAACGGATGACTTGTCCCCATAAAGGATACCAGATTGATATCAGGGACTGGGTAACTGTGATGGTTATCCAGTCCCTTCATTGTCTGTCACACAAAACATCTTCTTGTTCACCTGGTTGACATTGAACAAAACATCGTCTTGTGCAATTAGGTAAACACAATGGAATCAGACATTCCAGGCCGATCACAACTATTCAGGTAGTATACCACTCATTTCTCTAGTATCTGATAGGACTTGCCACAAGAGGGACAGCTGATGATTACTATGTCCTCGACCCATTTCCGAGTAAGCTTGCTTTCGCAGCGGGGACAGACATTGATTGAGACTAGCATTCTTTCGGTATCTTCTCGGTACTGCGCTGCCATTTGCTTCAAGTAGTCCCATCCCCCTTCCTTTACAATTCGGGTGAACGTTTGCCACATTTCCTCTTCTTTCTCGGGCTTTTTGTGGCTGATATCCATAATCAACAGGGCAATCCGAGTAAGCGCATCAGCCACAGTGGAAGCCTCTTCCGCATTTCTAACAAGGAATTGCTCCTTTACCTGTTCTTTCATAGACTGAGGAAATAGTGGGATATCTATCCTTTGGTCCAGCAGCTGATTTGAGCGCGCCTTGTCTCGATCCATATGAACTTTCCTGAGCCTCTTGGCTTTCGCATCGTATTTGTTAGAAAGGGCGTCTATCTTTTTGACAATTTCTTCAACAATATGCTCGAGGTCAGAAATAGCTTCAATAGAATCAATTTCATCGACCTTTGCTAAAACAAAGTCTTTCAGTTCCTTCCGTATCAGCTTTTGAGACGCATCGTAAACTATATCAAACACTTCTTGCTTCTCGTAATACTTCTTATCAAATTCTAAATCAGCTTCAAGATCTATGGCTCTTACTCTGATTCGTTCTTTACGCTGCTCTATCTCCTGCTTTTTCTGGAACTCACTCAATTCTGCCTTAAGGTCTAGTTTCTTTGGTGACTCGATTTCTTCTGCTGTCCCTTCAGCTTCTATTTCGGCCTTTACCTCCCCTTCTTGTTTTTCCCCATGCTTTTTCAATGCAATATCAATGAATGCCAAAGGATAATCCAGCTGTACCGCGATCTGCTCTCGTTCAAGACCTTCGGCCTTTAGCTTAACAACTTCTTCCGCCGCCTCATTTATTACATTGCGGATTGTAGTTGGGCTATGACCCGTCCTGTCTGCGATTTTTCCCTGTGAGTATCCTCTACCGTATAGCTCTAATATTTCCTTTTTTTCGTCGAAGGTTAATGCCATAACTACCTCAAAACTGTATTAAAACTGGTGATTTACTGGTTCGCCATTAGCTCGAAATTACCGCCATTTTGGTCGAGAATTGATGCACTACTGACGCCCCTCAATTTATTTCTACCTCATAACTGACGCATTTAGGTACTATCAGTTGTCGTATTACTCAGTCTAAACTAGAAGCAAAGACAATGAGCAACAAACCTCTTGATTGTGCTTATAAGGATTCTAACACGAGAGAGGCCAGTTTGAAAGTGGTGACTTTGGCAAGGTCGAACGGCGAGGTAGAAATCACCAGTAGTCCAGGGTGAAGAGATATGAGTACGGGGCTGTATTCAAATAATTTTTCTGAGGTCTTTTCCAAGATTCTTGAAGAGGCCAACATAACTTGTTATCAGCTTCACAATTACACTAACCTGGATCAGGCTTACCTTAGCCGTCTTAAAAGCGGTGAGAAAAGTAATCCCAGCCCGGAAACGATAATGAAGATCAGTCTAGGGCTGGTTCACTGCAGTAGCAAAGTAAAGTTGTCTGATATCGAGAACCTTTTTAAATCAGTTGGACGCTCTCTGCGCATGTAAAGCTACCGGAGTTAGCGAGATACAATCACTATTCCATGATATATTCCAGTTCATTTTTATACTTGTCCGGTGGGCAAATATGGTATAATACAGACAAGTAATCAGCGGGAAAGCAGGAGGAAAAGTGATACCCTGATTAGGACGAGAATTCAGGGTGGTTTTGTTAAGATTTAGCTACGAATGTTTCCCGTCAGGACGTTGAACAGATACTCTGACTTTTAATCAGGGTGTCACAGGTTCGAGACCTGTACGGCCTACACTCCATCCCACCATCATTTGCTAACATTTTGCTAACATTGAGGTCTAAGTTCTCTTCGTTTTCTGGTTCAAATATCCTGTCAAATTTATCCGCCGCCGCTTCTTGTAGTCCTGGCAATACATGGCTGTAAATATCTAAGGTAATACCGATATTAGCATGCCCTAATCGCTCAGAAACAACCTTGGGATGAATACCTGCTGTGAGCATTAAACTAGCATGGGTATGCCTTAAGTCGTGTATCCTGAGGTCTCTCAGGCCAGCTTCCTTTGTCATTAGCTTTTTCTCCTTCTTAGCCCGTCCTTGCACGATGCGGGTTTGATTAACCCTGACAACTGTTCGGGCTTTTTGGGAGATTCGGGCATGGCGACCACGCTGCCCCACGGTCTTGCAAGACCTAAGGTCAATCGGCCTGCCACACCCATCCCTCGAAGGATACTTCAAACACACTGTTTGAGATACAAGGTCACCCCGACTACCTTCCATTGATAGAGAGCAGATACCGGTAGCGGGTTACTCCATCTAATACACAATAAGCATGCGACTCTTCATCAGTAGTGGGCACCAGGTGAATTATTGGTTTGCCAAGTTCGTCTGCTATCTTAATCAAGTCGTCCATTGACCCCAGGGATATTGTTATCTCGCCTTCCATCGGTGTGTGGACTGTCGCTTCTACCATCAGCCTTCCATACTTTTTCCGGACTCGCAGCGCCTCTTCCTCACTGGGGGAGAGCTCCTCAGGCTTGAACCTGACATATAATACTACTGAGAACAAAAGGGGGAGGAAGAAAACACCCATCAAAGCAGCGGATGATATTTTTGCTGCAGCCAGTGACAGTCCCAAATATCTATTGGGATTGGGCACCAACTCAGTCTTCTGTATAGAGCCAGGCTGAGTCTGTACTAGTTCCCCTTTCCACTCCAGAGTACCACCCTCCAGCGCGGTGCTCAAGGTCTGGCTGAAGACTTCATCTATTGGTCCGAAATCTGTCTCGGCAATGGTATGCACATCAGCGGTAAGGCTTAGACTGTATGATTCAGCAGAAGCTCCGGTTTCTCCACGGATAATATCGAGCAATTCAAGGTAGTGAAACAGGTCCAGAGTGAAACCAACGTTGAAATCCCCGCTCTTCTCGGTGGATACCAGGGGGAATCTCTTGGACCAAAGGCCAGTCGCTTCGAGGACAGCAGTTATTGCCACCTCTGTGGCTACCTGGTTAAGTGGTCTGTTGGCTGCTAACCGATAGTAAAAGGTTGCATCAATCCTATCTAGGAGGTTGAGGAAGATTGTATCTCCCGGTCCTGATATCTTGGATGATAGTGGTGGCGGCGGTGGTGAAATGGTTATCGCACCCCAGGGAGAGTCTGCCTTCAGACGTACAGAGTAGTCAAATTCCCCGATTTGCTCATAGCTCAATTCACCAAAAGAAGCCCGCTTTGTACTTCTCAAACCCTCATCCACCTCCAGAAAAAGCTCTTCTGACTTTATGGTCAGGCTCTGGGTGAAGCTCTCGAATACTGGGCCGGTAGCCGTCTCTATAGTAGTGTCGACTCTGGCCGTGATAGTCGTTGTCGGGCTTAAAGCAAGCTCGCCGGCATCCAGTGAGAAGACAACGTGTAAGGGCCCCGTCCGCCCAGTTTTAGGGACAAGGACAACTTCTTCCGTCCCACCTGACTTGTCCAGAACTGCCTTGACCTCTACATCCCCGGATACTCCAGTCACCAGGTCATCCTGGTCGGGCACAAGCCAGTGGGTAAAGCTCATATCAAACCGCTCAGTAATGCCAACAGGGTATTTTTGGCTCTCCTCGGTTTCGGGGCTGGTTTCAGGGAGGATATCGTCAAAGAGATAGGAGGCCTTTTGATAGGCAAGGTAATTAAACCGTCCCCGGTGCTCGTAATCAAGCAGTTTGGTCTGCTGTTCAACTTCGCTGGACTGGGCAAAGACGGTAATAAAGCCAATCAGCGAAATGAGGAACAGGACACCACTAATGACCAGCCACCTCTTCACCTTAGCATGCATAGGTTTCCAATCCTTACTGTCCTCCCAAACATGCAAGAAATAGTTTTTCACATTATGCATTTTACCCGCTTATGCCTATCCTGTAAAGAAATTCTTAATCACTATCGCCACCCAGCCTATCTTGGGCACGGTAAGAACAACCTTCCCTACCACGTTCTGGGGAATTACCGGGTCTGTGTCAGGCTCATCATTGTCATCACCCTTGGTTATGAAAGATCTTGCCATTTCCGTCTCCTCAATCTCAATCACCCGGTGCATTATGGTAATCTTTTCCGGCATCCTGAACTGGATAATATCACCCACCTCGATGGTATCGGTCGGTATTTTAGCAATGATAACAACATCACCAGCATCCATCACCGGTCGCATACTACCACTCAACACCACTGACGGATGAAGCGGGAATAGCCCCACGGCGAACCAGATTATCACTACACAGAAAACTGCGGTGATAATCCAGCTGGTGGGAGAGCCCTCCCTGGCCGGTCTTGCCTTGGCACGTCCCATCCGAAGAGGGTAAAGGCTTTGCACCACTGCCAGGCCAATAATCGGCACTGCTGTCCCCAGAAGTCCCTTGAATACCCAGGGCAGGTCGGGGAGGATAGGGCAGAACCACCAGAAGCCCTGCAGCACCCCGCGGTAGGCGATGGCAGCTAACGGCCCGGCTTGCAGGGCAAGCATTGATGCCAGCATGTTCTCCGCCAGCGACGGGATAAGAGTGGAGTTCAGGAAGCTGATTGATTCTACGTTTGGCCTGAGACCAGTGACCTGGGCTAGCGGGATACTCGCCATCGTGTAAAGAAGGGTGACGAAACCTAATGCCAGTAAGGTACGGGACCTTCCCAGGTGGTTGATCAGCCAGGCACGGCTCACCTCCATGCCAACCAGCATTGAAACGACTAGAAATACGTTCTGTGCGATGCCCAGCGGGGCGAAGGAATAGGGGCTTTGCCCAAAATTTGAGAAGAGCCCGCCAATAACGTAAAGCACTACCTGGAAGAAGCCAATCATTAAAGCCAGCTGCATGATCGCCGTCCTGGCTCCTGCTTTGCCGGCCGTTCTATATCCGGGGGATGCCCGCACCACCAGGGCAAGAAGCAACCACAGTATCGGCGGAATGATATATGCCTTCAGCGTTGTGCTGATGGTAAGGTGTCGTAACCCTAGGTTGATGACAAGGTATACGGCGATAAGCATGCCAAATACAAGCCACCACCTGTAGCCGGCCGTGGTGCTAAGAACCATCTTCATAGTGAGACCAATTTAGAGTAGAAGTGAGAAAATGTCAAGACAGCAGTAAACTGGGTTCTGCCTGGTAATGGTTGATTTTCTTGTCATTACGACGAGCGTAGTGACGAAGTAATCTCAAACCTTTAATATAATTGAGCACCGAATTGCCAGCAGAACGCCGAATTCATCATTCGAACCAGCAGGCGACGGCATGGGCAACTACATAGATATCCCCGGATAAACCTTCTATCGTATAGGTGTCAAATGTCGCACCAGTCAAAATATGTTGATATGGATACTGTCCGGGGCTAACCGTATAATCACCCTTTCCGTCTCTGGGCAAACGCTCGTTGCCAACATACAGGTGCGTCGCCTCCATGAAATAGTCTCCATCAATATCGTAGGTAACGGTTGCCGTTGAGCCGTCGTAGTCAATGGTGACCGTACCAACCAGCCTGCCCTTTGATATGTCGCATTTTGCGGCTGATGCGTACAGTGGGAACTCATAGTAGCCGGGGGCCAGCGGGCCGTTAGTCCAGCCCCAGGCCTTATTCTTGGGTATCTCATCTATGCCGATGAAGCATGTGGCAATCCCCTCACCACCGTAAGCGTAGGCAGTTCCACATGTCTTGAGCTTACATTCGGTCATAATTGAGAGGCGGAATTTATAGATTGCATTCTGCTTGGCATTCTGATTGACCAGGATATGCAGGGCACCCATAACCTCCCCACCAGGGGGTATATATTGGTTTATCTCAAGGAGGGATGTCGTAACCGTGATGTAGTCGAGGGGGTTTTCCTCGGAATTGTCGACAACCGCCTCAATAACGAAATCCCTTATCCACCCCCGGCGCGACTCGGGGCATTCCAGGGTGAAAAACACCGTCGAGTAATAGTAGGGGTAGGCATTGTCTACTACCACAGTGATATGCTGAAGGTCTGCCTCAATCTCGGCAAGGGTCCTGGCAACGTCCTTGGTGTACCTTGGGAAATTGTCTCCCGGGGCTGGTGGGTCTGGTGGTGGAACTGAACCCGGGTCATTGCTGCTCGAAGGACCCCAGTAGTCGTATCCCGTACCGCCATTGTCATCCCCGGGGTCTATTGGGTCATACATAACCCCGTCATATACCCGGTTATCTAAATGACCGTCGTCATTGGTGGCTACCCAGGTGAACGGGTCGTTGCAATAGACTGTAGGGACAGGGTCATCCTTCGGTGGTTTTCGCCCTTTCATCCCGGCATAGGTGACACCGACACTCCCCAGCGCCACGACCACGACCAAACAGACAATCGCCCACCTGCTCAGTTGGAGTTTTCTGTTCAATCGCCTTATCCTCATCTTAATCTTACCACCTTGCTGCTAGCCTTTCATTATCCGGTTACTGATTCCACAGTACCGTATTAATAGTTACATCTACGTCATAGGTTCCAGCCGCTGTTACCTGCATGTTCACTGTTCCATACAGTGTTGCACCACCGTCAATCACATTATCAACAGATATACCGCTTACTGTAGTAGTGACTCCCGCTGGCGATGATATCGAAATGCTCTGGATTTTGACCGGTACTGTCCCGGTATTGTGGATATCGAAATTCGTATAATAATACCAACCGACGGTAGCGTCTGTAATTGTGATTTGAAGTGTATCACCGACGATGATGCAGCTAACTCCCTCATCGGGAATGCCGGGGCTCAGCTCAGCACCCCAGTCGCCCATATCCAGGGTGCTGCTTAACGTCAGCGTGTCTGACCAGATGCCATAGCCCATGCCTGTCAGGACCAGCGCTGCCAGCAGCGCCAGGAAAACAGTTCCCGCTTTGGCCAGGCCATCTCTTCTTTTTCTCAAATCCTCACCTTCCCTACTGTCTATGTCTCCTTCTCAAGGGGAGGGGGAAAGACCTTCTCGAAAGGCACCCTGCCTTTCCCTATTCCCTTGCTAAGGAGGGGGGTGGGGTGTTTCCCCACACCCCCTTCCAAAGCTAGCCACTAGCCTGGTTCTATGGTGGGAAGTACATAGATTCGTTGTACTGGACGTAGAAGAATTCTACGGTGAAGGTATAGGTAGCATTCTGGTCGGCACACTGCAAGACATGGAACCAAAGGGTATTGTCAGCAAAGTCGCCCGGATGTCTCTGCTCGCCGATGGTGTCCCATGCATCCACTTCAATACACGCGTTGGGATTCGTGACGATGATATTCTCCAGAATGACAGGCACCGTCCCTAGAATGCTTGTGGTGAAGTGAACATAGTTTTCGTAGGACGGATAGCCATTGGTTACCGTCACCGTCGCCGTCTTACAGTCTACTATAGCGACAGCAGTGCTGGCCACGTCCTTCTGGTAACCCGGGTCAATGCCTATGTCATCGGATGCAATGCTGACAATGCAGGTATCGACTTCGCCGGTATTGATGGTGCCTTCCAGGTACAGGGTATCCGACCACAGCGCATAACCCACACCCGTGGCGCCCAGAGCCAGGACCAGTGTTAAGGCAAGTATAACAATTTTCTTCATTTTCTTCCTCTCTTCCGCTCCTTCCTATAAGTTTTTAGGAAGGAGCAGGGGACTAAATGCCCCCCACACCAGTCCTTACTACGGGCCAGCTTCGTTGTACTGCCAGTAGTCCAGCTGGACACTGAAAGTGTAGATACTATTCTCCAGCGCGGAGTTATCCAGGTGGATGGCTATCTCACCAAACCAGACATCGCCCTCATGTATCTGCATTCCAGTCAGGTCTGGCAGCTGTACCCAGCTCTGGTTTCCGCTGATTACGGTCATAAGGGTGTGTACCGGTACCGTGCCTATTCCGTGGAGGTCAATGGGAATAGTATACGTGATGGAGGGATAGGCGTTGAAGACGGTGATGGTCAGCGTATCACCAACGATGACGCATTCGGCATAGCTGACATCCTTCCCTTCGATTTCATCATCGTAAGGCACATCCTGGCTCCATCTTAGACCGATGTCACCGGTATTGACCGTGCCCTCAAGGTACAGGCTATCAGACCACAGCGCAAAGCCCACACCGGCCAGACCTAGAGCCAGTACCAGTGTCATTGCTATAAGTGTTATCTTCTTCATCATTATCTTTCTCCTTTTGTCTATTCTCTGAGGTTAGCCCCTATAGAGATTTCTCTGTACAATCGACCGGGGCGTCAGTAGTATTCAATTTTCAGAACATTCATATTCATATTCCCCTCTCCGGGAGCAGTCTCTCTTTTCAACCACTCACCTCTGGAGAATCGACCGGGGCATCGCTAAATTCTTTCTTTTATTGGCCGGCCGCTGTACCGCCGTCTTCCGACAGGCAGTAGCCAACCCCCCTCAGCCTCAATATACTGATATTGGCTAACTTGGTGCGCAGGCGGCGCATATAGAAATGGAGCGTGTCAAGGCTTACCTCGTTGCCTCCCCACACCTCACTGATAAGCTGCGCGTAGCCAAGCAATCTGCCTTTATTCACTATCAGGCAGGAAGCAAGGCGAAATTCGGTGGCGGTAAGCCCATTTGACCCATTTCCCCCCTCTGCCAGGCGATTTTCAATCTCCACCCTGGGGGCTTCTCCTGGCGGGTCATACCTCGGTTTCCGGCGTAACAGCGCATGCACCCTGGCCACTAGCTCGCTGAGGCTTGGCGGTTTCGCCATATAGGCGTCAGCCCCAAGCTCGAGTATCTCCGCCGGCTCTTCATTATTACCGAGCACGATAATGGGCAGGTACGAAGCCTGTCGGATTCGCAAGCAAGGGTCTTCTCCGTTCACCATCGGCAGTCCCCTGGCCACAATAATCAGGTCAGGGTATGCTTCGTATAACTTCTTCAGCCCATCAAGGGCATCAGTAGTCCTTACCACCTTGTATCCTGCCTCTTCCAAAGCCCCGGCTAGCTTTACTGCTAATGCCTCATCCTCCTCAATAACAAGAATGCGGTCCGGTTTGATGATGTCACCTCCAGGATAATCACCTGCACTATCTGAAAGTTTAGCATTACAAGGTCCAAATACTGGTGCCAAAGGTGCCGATTTTGGTGGAGATTGGTGCCGATTTGGTGCCGATTTGGTGCCAAATTGACGAGAAAAGCGAAGGGCAGGTTTGGCCTGCCCTTAGTGGTATGTCAGTTGTCTCTACAGTGAGATCAGGTGGGTGCGATAAACTTGTAGCCCACTCCATGCTCAGTATGGATCATTTGCGGGCTGTCAGGGTCATCGTGCAGCTTCTTACGAAGGTGATGGATATACCTCTTGGTAAAACTGGTATCACGGTCATATTCCGGACCCCAGACCTTCTTGATTAAGCTACGATGGGTAAGCACCCTGCCCTCATTTCTTACCAGCTCTGAGAGGAGGTGATACTCGATAGGAGTCAGCTTCACTGGCTTGCCGGAAAGGAAGACCTCGTGTGTGGTGAAATTGATGGTTAGCTTGCTGCCAAAAGAAACCAAACGCTCCGGTTTGAAGCCAACTGCCTGGGTGCGGCGGAGCAGCGCTCTCACCCTGGCTAAAAGCTCGATAGGGCTGAAAGGCTTGGGAACATATTCATCAACTCCCGCCTCCAGGCCCCTGGCTCTGTCCATGTCACTTTCCGCCTCAGAGAGGATGATCAGGGGGACATCGGAGAACTCACGAATTTTGCTGACTAAGTCCAGGGTGTCTATATCAGGTAAAGAGGAGTCTGCCATAACCAAATCAGGCGACTCGGTTTCTACCATCTCTATCCCCTTTAACCCCTCAGCAGCCGAGCTGACGATAATTTCCGGGTACCTTACCTGCAGACAAAAAGAAATGTCTCTAACGACCCGCTTATTTTCCTCAATGACCAGTACTTTCACCGTTCCGTCCTTGTCATTGGTAAACCTCACCTTCCGTTCAAAGCTGAACCACTTTTGGAACTCACAAGGCTATCAAGTTATTTAGGCGCGCAGTCATAAGCACTCAAAGTATGCTTCGCCAAATGGGGAATATCCACATATAAACATTAGCAATATCTTACTCTACTTGTCAATACACCTAGCTTAACTTTTCCTACCAATTTGGGACTTTCTTCCCATGACTATTTACTGACAAAATTAGCCGATTTGGGTGATGGGTTGGTAGGTGGAGTAAGCCGTACGGGTGGCAGAGCAGTTCATCAGTATTGACTAGGCAAATTACCCTACTTGGGTGATTGTGTAGTTAACTAAAGTAAATTACCATGGAGATAGGCTAATTGAAGAATAGATGGAGGAGGATATGGTAAATAATAATGAAATAGGACCGATGCTGACAATAAGAGAAGTTGCCCAGCTTCTCCATATCCACAGCAATACACTACGGCGGTGGGCGGACCAGGGAATAATAAGGGCATACCGTATTACTCGTCGCGGTGACCGAAGATTCAGGCGAGAAGACATCGCTCGCTTCCTGGCTGAGCTAAACGCAAATGAAAGCAATAAGGAGAAGCTTAGCTCGACTCGCCGCTAGAATACAGGGAAAATTCATCACGGCACTGGTTAGAGTATCGTTTTCCATTCGTTGACACCAACCTTAGAAATGCCATATTCTGTTTAGTAGCATATTCAACGATAAGCAACTCTTACAGTTATTGGCGGAGGCAGGCACATTGATAGATGTAGACCATGAGGATAGTATTCTGAGAACGTTCATACTCTTTACACAAGCGTCGGATGCGGTGATGAAGTATGCCAATACTCATTTCTACAGGAAGAACTCTCTCTCAACAATAAAATTCATGGTATTGCAGATACTATCCGTTAATGGTGGAACTATGAGACCGTCCGAGATAGCTGAGTGGACATCACGGGAGCGCCATAACATCGTGGAGTTACGACCTATTTACTACACGTGATACGAGTAGTAAGGAGTTGGTGCTTTTTCGCTTGACGAAGGTCAATGTTCCGTATAACCAAGATTAGTAAGATTGCAGCTGGGATTTCTACAATATCCGTAGCGAATGCCACCCAACTTTTTGTGAGCATCTCGCTCAACGTCTCGGCCTGTAAACTCAACCGTAGTATGACATTGCCCAGAAGCCCCGATATTAAGGAGAGTATCCACCAGGAGATGATAAATGGTGACGTTGGCGTCCTCTGCCAGGTGGCACTGTCATCAATGTCAGTTATCGGGTCGCTAGCCTTCCAGATTTCTGTGGTTACTTGTAAGGGCCGGATGAGATTTAGAAAGGGTATGAAGAATCCACCAACGGCCCACCATGGAGAGTACTTTAGACCACTCGCTCCCAGTGATGGGAGATTGCGGTGAGCTCGATAAATCCAAATACAGAATAATGCGGCAGTGATACAGATTAGTACTATGTGGATACGGTTGATGATAACCTGCCTGCTATCACTAGCAGTTGCCTTTGCTGCCGTAACTGTCTCCCCCCTCATTACTCCACTAATGAGTCGGATTTCTGTGCAACCAGACACAACAGCCACAATATCTAGCACCACTAGTACTGCAAGTAGAATTAAGACACATTGTGCCCAAAAACGCCCTGACGAAAAAGGCACAACTTTTTGAGTTCCATTGTCGACCACCGTCTCACTCCTAAACTAGCATGTTATTTTAAGGTCAGTTCGTAGTAAGCAAACTCACCAGCAGCATTGTTGATAGTATTCTTAGTACCAATCCCAATTTCATTCTCCACCTTCGACTAACAGAAGCTGAATGTTAGCTTACCACTTAATTATAGTTCTATTTGAATAAATGTCAATATTTAAGAGCATAATACATAATATGAGAACAGCTAGCCCTTCGTGGCTTGAGAAGGATAACCTTCCGAAGAGTGTGCCCGGAGTTGGGAAGGTGGTATCATCATCCCTCCTGATTGAACTGCCTTTGCTGGGGAGACTGAACCGCCGTAAGATCGTCGCCCTGGTGGGCGTGGCTCCCCTCAACCGAGACAACGGTACCATGCGCGGGAGACGTACAGTATGGGGCGGCCGGGCCAAGCTGAGAGCTGTCCTGTACATGGCCGCATTGGTGGCGTCGCGGTGTAATCCCATCATCGCTGCTTTCTGCCAACTCCTTTTGAATGCTGGTAAGGCTAAGAAGGTGGCGTTGGTGGGCTGCAGGCGTAAGCTACTGACAATTCTCAATGCCATGATACGTACGATGACCGTTTGGCAACCGGGAATTATCCTTAGGCATACTTCTGTGGAGGCATAATGAAGACAGTTACTTGTATCTCAAACAGTGTACTGAAGTATCCTTCGGGGGACGGGCGTAGCAGGCCGCTAGGCTAGCCTGAGGTATATTGTATGCCCAAGTCAGCCCGGGTGTAAATAGGTCAAGAGTAGCGTGTAACGTATGGCGCGATGTTATCGGTTTCTGCAGAGCATCACCGGGAATTGCCTAGCGCGCGTATCGGGTAATGCCTGGCGGCAGATACCGTTGACTAGGAAGTCAACGATTGAGGAGACTTGCTCCGTTTGCCAGTAAGGTAGATTATTATCGTGGCCGACATACCCAGTAACAAACGGGCTTCATCGTGGTCGATCTTTGAAGTGAAGCCTAATTCCCGGTCTATGCCTCGATGACCGCTGGCGTAGGCGTAAACATCTCGAAAGGCCCGACCTAGGGGTCTTGGAACAGTCCCTTCTGCAACCAGCCCTTTGATGAATTCATCAAACGAAACCTCATTATTGTCTGACACTGTCTTGGCAACAGATTCAATTGCCGCTGCGGCGTCTGCAACACAATCCTCGATATCTCCGTCAATACTGAGAGCCCTCACCGCATTTTGAAAATGCTCACCGGCTCGTTTGAACCTGGGTTCGTCGAGCAGATACCCCGCTTGCTTGATCTTGGCATCCATGAAACCGGATTCAACTCTTTCTACTTGGCCGTCGACGAATTCAAAGCCCAATCTCTCATTTCTGAACAAGGCGTTAATCTCTTCAGCGAAATCCTTTGCCTTCCTCTCAAGAGTAACATGAGATGACCTGAGAGTAATCTCGCAGATATCATAGAATTGCCACCACTTGCATGTCATGACTGCACTCTTGACGCTTTCTCTCCTGAATTCGCGACTGACATGGTTCGAGACTGATTTGTACTCAGCGAGGATGCCTTCCCCAATACCCAATCCCGAGTTTATGTTGACAGACAGATGCTCCGCAGACAGGCATCCTTTGCTGAAGTAGTCCTTCAAGATGGAGCATAGACCAGTTCTTGCAGACTGCGGTACATGCTCGTAGAGCAGTCCGCCTGGCGTAGGCCTCAGGTTGTGGCGCTGGGAAAACAATTGAGGGGACATTGTCCTCTCCTTACTACAGCAGTCTATGAATCCGTCCCTTAGTTGATTCTACCCCGACGTTCATGAAAAAATCTAGGGTTTCTCTTAGTACTTTTCGGTAATGATTATCATCCATTAGTCGTATCTATCGGAGGCCTGCTCGATACTGGTCTTCGTTCCTGAGCGCATATTCTCATGGGCCGGGAAGCGATACCTGATTTTAGAGGGCAAGTCGTACCGATGGAAAGTGGTCAGTGAGCAGTTGGGCTCCGGTTGTCGGCAGTAGAAGACGGCGCGGTTTACACGATTCCTTTATTGGTCGGAATTATGAGTTCCGTCCCTCTGTAGGTGTACGTCTTCTCCAAAATGGCCTTGTAGCCACTCTAAAGCCATCTTGTCTTTCTTCTTAATTATGATTCGCAGCGAACTGCCTGGTTCCGCCGGAATATAAGCCTTAGCATCGGCAAATCCTGCTGCCCAGGCTCTTATTGCCTCTGTATCCATATTCATAATCTCCTCTGTAACCCATGAAGTACATCAGTCACCGCTATGCTAACTGGCGGTTTCCGTGTCCTTCTTTCATTTTGATATTAGTAACTTCGAAACCACTATGATATCTCAGGTTCGTTTTACCACGTTGAAATCTGAGTTTAGTCCTCTTTTGTGGGTTTGTCAATACGGAATACGGGTACAGGAACCGGACAAAATCAGCAGGATGTCGTGTTGGTGGACAATTCAAGCATAGGTTCAGTTTGGCGATTATTCAGTCGGCTTTGATGCCGGTAACACTAACTTAAAAGGTAGTATCCCTTTTGGGGGCAGCAACTGTCTTCATAATGCCTCCACAGAAGCACGTCTAAGGATAATTCCCGGTTGCCAGACGGTCATCGTCCGCATCATTGCATTGAGAATTGTCAACAGCTTACGCATGCAGGCCACCAGTGCCACTTTCTTAGCCTTGCCAGCATTCAAAAGGCGTTGGTAGAAAGCAGCGATGATGGGATTACACCGCGACGCTACCAGCGCCGCCATGTACAGGGCAGATCTCAGCTTGGCCCGTCCTTGCATGATGCGGGTTTGATTAACCCTGACAACTGTCCGGGCTTTTTGGGAGATTCGGGTGTGGCGACCACGCTGCCCCACGGTCCTGCAAGACCTAAGGTCAATCGGCCTGCCACACCCATCCCTCGAAGGATACTCTAACACACTGTTTGAGATACAAGGTCAGCGCATCCTGAGGGTTAGAGATTGCCTGATGCTGCATTGTCAATAGTACATAAGTAATACCACCAGCAAGACCAATGAGTCATTGAGCCCAAACCCTTAAGATGCAACAATGATGCTGGACGAATACTGTTCATGAGCGCGACGGTGCCCACAGTAATAATACTCGCCTGTGGCATGTCATGCCGTGTTGCTGTGTGAGGGAAGCCTGGGTATTTCAGGAAGACAGAGAATGTGAGGTGGACAATGATGCCGATAGAGCCAAAAATAACACAAAACGAACAAACGGAAACAGAAGAAGGACTGGCAGGCTCATTGGAACAAGCCTTGACCGAGTCAAGAAAGAAGGCTGAGCAATATCTGGCTGAGTGTCAAAAAGTTCAGGCGGAGTTCACTGATTATAAGCGACACAAAGAGCAAGAAAGGAAAGCCAGAGAGGTTAAAGAGAAGACCGATCAGGACGTAAAGACGGCTAACGAGCACTCAACAGGGGCTGAAGGGAAGGCCGAGCAACATGCCAGGGAAGTCTTGGCAGTGTTGGCAGCTAGCGAAGCCGGGGAGGCTGAGGAGAAGACAAAAGAGGAAGTAGTAGCAGCCGAAGAACACGTAACGGTGACCGACGAGAAGGCCGAGCAATATGTCAGGGAGGCCTTGAAAGCCCTGGAAGCCAGAGAAGCCAGAGAAGCCGGGGAGGCTGAGGAGAAGACAAAAGAGGAAGTAGCGGCAGCCGAAGAGGACGTAACGGTGGCCGAAGAGAAGACCGAGCAGTATGACACGGCAGTTCTGGAAGCGTTGGAAACCAGAGAGACACTGGAGGCTGAAGAGAATACAGAACGGAAGATAATAACGGTCCAGGCGAAAGTCGAAGAATACGCTAAGGAAGCAATGGAAGCGAGTGAGGCTGAAGAAAAAGCCAGACTGAGTGTATTAGCGGCCGAAAAGAAGGTCGAAGAATACGCTAGGGAAGCCATGGAAGCGAGAAAAGCTGAAGAAGAAGCCAGACTGAGTATATTAGTGGCCGAAAAGAAGGTCGAACAACATGTTGTGGAAACCAAAGAGGCGGAAGAGAAGGCCGGACAGGACGTAACAGCGGTCCAGGAGAAAGCCGAAGAATACGTTAGGGAAGCAATGGAAGCCAGAGAGGCTGATGAAAAGGCCAGGCGGGATATGACAGCGCTCGAGTATAAGGTCAAACAATATGCCGTGAAAGCCCGGGAGGCGGAAGAGAAGGCCAAGGGGGACGTAATAGCGGCTGAAGAGAATGCCGAACAATACGGCGTGGAAACCAGGGAGGTTGAAGAGGAGGGGGAAGAGGACGTCACAGTGGCCGAAAAGAATGCTGAGCAATGTGACGAGGAAGCCATGGAAACCAGAGAGGCGGAAGAGAAGGCCAAACGGGACGTAACAGCCGTTGAAGAAAGGGCTGAACAATGTGCCGTGGAAACCAGGAAAGCCAGAGAGGACGAAGAGAAGGCCAAAGGAGACGCAATAACGGCTCAACAGAAGGCCGGACAGTATGTCATGGAAATCAGGGAGGCTGAAGAGCAAGGAAGACTGGATGTAAGAGCCGCCGAAGAGAAGGCCGGACAGTATGTCATGGAAATCAGGGAAGCTGAAGAGAAGACCAAACAGGAAGTAATAGCGGCTGAAGAGAATGCTGAACAATGTGCCTTCGAAGCCGCCAAAGCCAGGGAGACTGAAGAGAGAGCCAGACTGGAGGTAGTAGCCGCCGAGTATAAGGTCGAACAATATACCGTGAAAGCCAGGGAGGCTGAAGAGCAAGGAAGACTGGATGTAATAGCTGCCGAAGAGAAGGCCGGACAATATGCTGCGAAAGCCAAGAAGGATGCACAGAAGATTGAACAGGATGCAATAGCGGTTGAAAAGAAGGCCGAACACGATGCCGTGGAAGCGGCGAAAGCCAGGGAAACTGAAGAGAAAGCCAGACTGGAGTTAGCAGCAGCAAAAGAGGAAGTCGAACAATGTGCCATGGGAACCGTGGAAGCACAAGAAGCTGAAGAGAAGGCCCGGCAGGAGGTAACAGCGGCCGAAGAAAAAGCCGAACTGTGTGTCAAGGATGCCAGAGCGGCTGAAGAGAAAGCCAGACAAGACGTAATAGCGGTCAGAGAGATGGCCAGACAACATATCACGGAAGCACAAGAGGCTGAAGAGAAGACCAGGCAGGACGTAATAGTGGCTGCAAGGAAAGCTGAGCAATATGCTATCGAAGCTAGGAAAGCCAGGGAGGTTGAAGAAAAAGCCAGACTGGACGTAACAGCGGCCGAAGAGAATGCCGAGCAATATACCATGGAAGTCAGAGAGGCTGAAGAGAAGGCAAAGCGGGATGTAGCAATGGCCGAAGAGAAGACCGAACAATATGCTATGGAAGCCAGGAAAGCCACGGAGGCTGGAGAAAGGGCGGAACGGGACCTGATGCTGGCTGAGTTGCAGGTCAAGCAGGCTGCTGCAACGGTCAAAGAGAAGACCAAACAGGCTGCTGCAACGGTCAAAGAGAAGACCAAACAGGCTGCTGCAACGGTCAAAGAGAAGACCAAACAGGCTGCTTCAGCGGCCAAACAGAAAGCCAAACAAGATGCCATCGAAGCCAGAAAGACTGGAAATTCTGAAGAAAGGGCAAGGAAGGAAGCCGAGAAGGTTGCTAAGGAGAAGGCGAAACAGGATCTAGTCGTGGCTGAAGAGAAGGCCAAAAACGATGTAGTAGCGGCCAAAGAGAAAGCCGAACGATATGCTGCGGAAGCCAGAAAAGCCCGAGAGGCTGAAGAGAAGGCAAAGAAGGAAGCCAAATGGGCGAGCAAGGGGAAGGCCGGACAATATATCATGGAAGCTAGGAAAGCCCGAGAGGTTGAAGAGAGGGCAAAGAAAGAGGTTAAGGAGCCTCAGGCAGGTGCACAAGATACTAGTTCAGATGTCTGTGAAGGGAATTTTCAGCTGGTCATCCCGATGCCGCTAAGTTCTATACAGATAAGACAATTCGTGGAGGACCTCAGAAAAGTGGAGGGACTCAGTATAGTGTGGACCGGTGGTGAAGCCGACGAAGACATGAACATGATAGTCGGCATATCAGCCCGGAAACCGATGAATCTAATCTACATCCTGAGCAAAATACCTGTGGTAGAAATGGTTGACAAACAGGATGATCAGATTATGGTGATGTTAAGACCCTTCAGTGCCAACTGAGGAATGTCTAGGTGAGTTATCGACTTCTTGATGCCCCTCAAGAGTGCCAACGGCTTGCCCCCACAACGGATATCAATTGCAGAGTTAGAGTTCCCAGTCATCAGGCTATTCTGTATATTGAAGCTAGAGTCTGATACTCTTCCAGGATGCTGTCAATACACTGAAAAGGAATTCTTCCTGCTCCCGTACGATAGAAAGCAGATCCGATTGGGAGTCAGGTTCTCTTTCTGCAATCTTGGTTCGTAATCGCTGAACGGACCAACACATCGCTTTCCCTAATACGATTTGATAGTTGTTGATTAAGAACCCCTAAGAGTGCTGCCCTCCATCTGGGTCTCCTTTCTTAGTTCTATTATTGTTTATTGTTGTGTTACTGCCGATAAGAACCGGCAGATATTTGTGGACCAATTGCTATGGCTTATACTAATTGGAATTTCCCATTTCAACTCGCTGGAACCTGAGTCTAATCCTCTCTCGGGGGTTTGTCAGTGCAAATACAGAAATCGGACAAAATCAGTATCTTGTCTGATTTGTGCAGTAGAAACGGTCTTATCGATATTCATTCTATCAATGTCTCTATCTCATCGAATGCCGTTTTCCTCTTTATTAACTGACTCAATAAACTGCAGCATTCTTGCCGGCATTCTGCCGACAAACTGTTTAACATGTCATGGTACAGTAGGGTACAACTAGGCACAAAGAGGACTCCAATCGAAAACACGACAATACAGAATCGTAGCTAAGGGAACTGGTTGGTACCACAGCCAACGCTTTTCGAGAGCGGCGCCATGTGCTAGTCGTGTTGGAATCTTTCTGAGTTTCTCTTATCGGTTTTGAGCATTGTAGCACCGTCATTGGACCAAGTTATGTTCTAGCCTATTAAAAAATTCATTATAGCCGATCCGAACGCTTTCCTTAGAAGAGGCGTGTAAGGTTGATGTAGTTGTTTGCATAATCACTGAAAGGGCGGTCTGGGAGTTAACTTTTGGTCACGGTTGGCGGCAAATTGAAGTAAGACGTATCACAGCGGGCGATGTACGCTCTATCCGGGATGGCGTTATCTGGTGCAGGGGTAAAGAACGTGAGGAATTTACACCTATTCTGCCTGAAACACAATTATTACTAGAGCAGTTAGCTGATGGATTAGAGGACGATGAGTGTGTTATCCATAGCACTAGGATACGGGATGGTAGGACCCAACCGTTGGGCGAGAACGGTATGAGGCAGCTAATCCAACGGTTTATTAATCGGTCTGGCACCGAATATCAAGGGCATGACCTTCGGCGCACTTTTTGCACGCTGGTAAGAGAAGCAAGCGGCGATGAGTTTTTGGCAATGCGTTTGGCGCGTGACAAAATACCTGGTGTCAATGATAGATATATTAACACCCGACCTGTAAAGCTGAGGGAGAGTTTGATGCGATATTCCCCTCTTAGACTTATTAGGCAAAATGGTCAGGCGAGGGAGACCTGGTGGAGACGGGGGAGGGTCGAACTCCATCGTACCCAACAGTTCAAAGACTAGTTAGGGAACGACGAGCATTAGCGGTTACTTTTCATGTCAAAGAGCAGATCTGACTTTTAATCAGGGTGTCACAGGTTCGAGACCTGTACGGCCTACACTCCATCCCACCATCATTTGCTAACATTTTTGCTAACGAACTTTTCACCACTATAAATGACAAGGTGGTACTAAACAGTACCACCTGAAGCTAATTCGCATATTTAAAGTTACTACTTGTTATTCTGGTTTACGCTCAGGGACAAACCTCTTGTATCTTTTAATCAGGGTGCCACAGGTTCGAGACCTGCACGGTCTACCAAAGCTAGAAGGCCGTCCCTGCCGGGGAGTTTTTAAAAGAATCAGGGTGTCAAGACACTAGGTCAACCGACACCCTGATTTTATGCTTTTATTGCCAAAATATCAAATTCGTTTATATCCACCAAATATTCATTCCTTGGCCGCGGTTGGACTTGAACCTCTGACCCCCTGCGTGTAAAGCAGGTGCTCTTGTGCAGTTTCAATTAGCTTTGAGCCAAGAGTATCCCAAAGCTGTTGGAAGGTAGGGAAATTTGGTAAAGCAGGTGCCCTT
>SDBS01000459.1_pt1 | contig 39632 bp, 33 predicted proteins | sample 2277091 | NCBI WGS metagenome assembly SDBS01 (sample SAMN10404972, study PRJNA504765) | marine sediment metagenome | isolation source: marine sediment core GS10_PC15, 163 cmbsf | place: Arctic Ocean: Southern Knipovich Ridge | collected 2010
CCCAAACCGTCAATAAGTTTAGATCTGAACGAAATGCCGTGTTACTATGCCTATCCGATCTATTCCGGTAAAGATATCCAGGCCTTTGTAAGCATGGATTTTGATATCCCCACCCGGGGCGGACTTGAAGAAAAGCTGCAGTGGACCAATGCATTTTTACGAAATCTCATCCATAGCGCTGTGGACGGCATTATTGCAGCAGATATAAAAGGCAAAATCCTAACCTTCAACATTGTGGCAACGGATGTCTTTGGCTACACCAAGAAGGAAGCACTCACTAATCTTAATATCAGGGATATTTACCCCAATAACAAAGCGTTTGAGGTTATGCGACTGCTTAGAAGTGAGGATTACGGCGGCAAAGGAAAGCTCAAATCATTTCAGGTAAACGTCATCAACAAAGACGGTGAAGCTATTCCCATCAGCCTGAATGCAGCTATTATTTATGAAGAAGGGCGAGAGGTGGCAACCATCGGTTTTTTCCATGATATGCGCGAACAACTTCGAATGAAAGAAGAGCTGGAAAAGACACAGATCCAGCTTCTGCAAGCAGAAAAGATGTCTTCCCTCGGCAAACTGGCCGCAGGAGTTGCCCACCAATTAAACAACCCCCTGGGAGGAATTACTCTATTTGCTAAACTTATCCTGGAAGAATATGACCTGGAGGAGGGGGCCAAAGAAGACTTGCGCCGTATCCTGAAAGATGCCAAAAGATGCCGTGATGCTGTCAAGGAACTGCTGGAGTTTACGCGACAGACCCGCCATTTAATGCGACCTTGCGACGTCAACAAATCGATTTCCCGGACCCTTTTTCTGCTCGAAAACCAGGTCCTGCTTCAAAATATTGATATAGAAAAAGATCTGGACTCTTCACTCCCCTCTGTCCAGGCTGACACCCAGCAACTGAACCATCTATTTATGAACATCATTCTTAATGCCGTTCAGGCCATGGAGGGAAAGGGGAAGCTTGCAGTGAAAAGTTACCGCTTACCGGACGGCAATAAGATCCGTATAGAAATATCCGACACGGGTCAAGGAATACCTGAAGAGATTCTTCCCCACATCTTCGAACCATTTTTCACTACCAAGGAAGAAGGTGAGGGTACCGGTCTGGGTCTCAGTCTGGTTTACAACATTGTAGAAAATCATGGCGGCAATATTAAAGCCAGAAGCAATCCCGGAGAAGGAACGACATTTATCATAGAGCTTCCCGTTACGAGAAAGGCCAATGGAGGAGATGAAAGTGAAGAATAGGGTTGACGCCATACGTGTATTGGTTGTGGATGATGAGCAGGACATCCGTGACGGGTCCGAGCGGATTCTGACCCGAATCGGCTGTCAGGTTCTCAAGGCGCCTCGTGGAGATAAGGCATTGGAGATTCTGGAAAAGGAAGGAGCATCCATTGTTCTTCTCGATTTGAAGATGCCCGGCATGGATGGGATAGAGGTTCTCAAGCAAATTAGAAAAATGGATGAAGAAATTCTTGTAATCGTGATCACCGGATATGCCACGGTAGAAACAGCTATCGAAGCCATGAAACTGGGGGCCTATGATTTTGTCTCGAAGCCCTTTGAGCCGGATCAGCTTCGCATTGTAGTTAATCGCGCCTGGGAAAAAATTCGTCTAACTCAGCAGGCCGAAAAGTTGGAGGAGGATAGAAGAAGGACCCTGTCTGATCTGGACACTGAAAAGAGCCGCTTACATACCATTATGGAGTACCTTCCGAACGGTGTGATGGTGACCAATACCCGGGGGCAGGTGGTTCTTATGAATCCGGCCTTCAGACAGCTTCTAGATCTCGACTCCGGTCTGAAATTAGGGGGCCTAATAGATGACTGTGTGCCGGATAAAGACCTTTGTAATCTTGTAATGGAGATCTCACAGGGAAAACATGTGGATTACGACGACGTACCCGACTATGAGTTCGCCCTTTCAGATGGAAAATATCTCCTGGCAAAGGGAAAGCCGGTCCTTGGCGAAAGAAAAGAATGCCTGGGAGCGGTGATAAATGTCGTGGACATTTCAGCCATGAAAGTCTTGGATCAGCTTAAATCCGAATTCGTGGCAAAGGTTTCCCACGAGCTGCGATCACCGCTTTCAACCATACATGAGCAGCTAGCTTTGGTAATCAGAGATATGGTGGGAGAAATAACCGAGCATGACCAGCATGTTCTTGCTCGTGCCAAGGAGAAGACCCAGGGATTGATTTCTCTCATCGGTGATCTGCTTGATCTCTCTCGTATCGAGGAAGGGCTTATTTGCAAAGATGCAAAACCGGTCCAGGTAGAAGAAGTTCTTGAAAACATTGTAGATTTTCTTAAGACCAGGGCAGATGTTAAAGGCCAGACCCTTACCCTGGCACTTCCCAAAGACCCTCTTCCCAAACTTACAGCCGATCCCCTTGCTCTGGAGAGCATTTTCGGGAACCTGATTACCAATGCCATCAACTACACCCAGGACGGCGGAAAAATCAAAGTAGAAGTTGATATGGCCGGAATCAACGTGCGCGTTAAAGTTACGGATAATGGATTCGGGATAGAAGATAAATATCTGGATAAGATTTTTGAGAGATTCTATAGGGTTAAGGACGAAAAGACGCGATACATCACCGGAACAGGGCTTGGACTTCCCATAGTAAAGGGGCTAGTTGATTCCATGGGGGGGTTCATTGATATAGAGAGCGCACCTGGCAAGGGAACCGCTTTGACGGTTCTTCTTCCGATTACAGCATAATCACAAAATTTCATTAATCACCTTCAAAAACTCCTCCGAAGGGACTTGAACGCCTGTCCAGAGGGCAAAGGTTCGCCTGGCCTGATTTGCAAGTGTGGAGAGGCCATCCATAAAGGGGATACCATTGCGCAGGGCCATATCCTGCCAAAAATTATTGCTGCGCCCATAATTAAGGTCAAGCACCAATTCGCAATCCTGCACATCGAGCCTTTCCATTAGGGCGGCCAATTCCGGCGACTCATCAGTGCTGGAAACAGAAGTGGCGTTTACTATCAGGTTCACCGCTAAAGGTTGGTCCGGCAAAGTGTTGATCGGCCTTGCTTCTCCACCAAAGCGATTGACAATTTGCCGAGTTTTTTCTTCATCACGGCCGGCAACAACTATGGAATTTGTTCGCAGCCAGTTTAAAATAAACACAACTGCCTTGGCTGCCCCACCTGTCCCGCAAACAAGGGCCGACTTGCCATCAGCATCAAACCCTACGTCATTCAAGGAATCCATGAATCCGATTGCATTGGTATTATAGCCTTTGAGTTCATCTCCGTTGCGGATTATGGTGTTAATTGCACCGATAATATTCGCCCCTTCTGATAAGATATCTAAATGCGGTATAACCGCCTCCTTATAGGGAACAGTGACGTTCGCACCGGCGATGTTTAAAACTCTAATGCTATGCAACGCCTGGCCGATCTGATCCGGCGTAACTTTAAACGGTACGTATGCTCCCTTTATTCCCAGCCGCTTCATTAATGCCGAAAATATAGCCGGTGATTTTGAATGAAAGACCCGTTGGTCGCCTATAATACAATAAACCTTCATGTGAATTCAAATTCCGGGTTGCTGGTATTCAAGACGCTTTTCTAAGTAAAAAACCTGCTCCAACCACGGTGGGCAGGTTTTTATGCATTATGCCAAAACAAGTCTGGTACAGGTCTTACTCGGTTAAATCCGGCCCAAGGTATACCCGTCCGTTTTCACCAGTAGCTTTTTCCCACGATCAACCTGGCATGGGATAGCCCCCTATTTCTTACTATTCGAGAAGTCTTTTGATACTTTCAGTTATCTCTTCGGCGGAGGCCGGTTTGGCGATATAGTCATCAGCCTCGGTGCTCATTCCATCGGCATGGGAATAGCGGGTAGAGGTAACATGAGAAGCAACGGCAGTCAGCAGAATGACAGGAATATCTGCATATTTCTCATCTGCTTTCAACTTCTTACATACTTGATATCCGTCCATTTCAGGCATCATGATATCCAGGACAATAGCGTCCGGCGGGTTTGCGTGGACCTTTTCCAGACCTTCAGCGCCACTGTAGGCAAGTTCAACCTCGTAACCTTCCTTCTCCAGATTCAACTGAACAATGGCACAGAAATCAGGTTCGTCATCCACTACCAGAATCCTCTTTTTTGCATTCATAATTATCCTCCTTGATCTTTTAGTAGATTTTCAGATTTATAAATTAATTTAGCTTTTTGAAAAACGTGTTCCACAAGCATTCAGGTGATCCGGTTTAAAACCGGGTTACCTGAATGCGATAATGTTTTCAAAGGGCTAAAATGTTACCAGATTTATAATTTAATGTGTTAGTTCGTGCTTATTTATAATTGTGTTTTCTGCTGTCAAAAAATTCGCAGTGAAGCTCCCCGCCTTAAAAGGCGGGGGTTCTGCCCTGCGGCAGTGCTTCGCGGCGGGGAGCAGACCGGTCAATCCACGCTCGGCCTGGGATAGAGGCCGGATTTTTCTACAATCTCAGGAACCATCTCCTCCCATTCAATGGCCATAACATGAAACCCGTGAACCCCTTCCACTTCTTTGAGGTGCTGAATCTGCTCAATGCAGATTTTGATACCTTCCTCCGGCTGTTTTTCCTTTGGCGTATCTGCCATTCTTTTTATCAACTCATCCGGCACTTCTATCCCGGGAACCCTGTTCTTCATGTATTTGGCCATTCCGGCCGATTTAAAAGGAGTGACGCCTGCCAGAATATAGACTTTTTCAAGTAATCCACGATCACCGGCTATCTTCAACCAGAGCTCGAATTTTTCCATGTTGTATATACACTGGGTCTGGATGAACTCGACCCCGGCGGCAATTTTTTTGGCCAATCGGGGAACGCGAATCTCAAACGGGTCGGCAAAGGGGTTGGCTGCAGCTCCCACAAACATAGTTGGAGGGCGGCTGATATCCCCGCCTCCCAGAAACTTTCCCTCATCCCGCATGTGTCTGACAGCCTGAATCAATTGTATAGAGTCAATATCATGAACATTCTGTCCTTGGGCGCAGTCTCCGAAGCTCTGGTGGTCTCCGGAAAGACAGAGGATGTTGTGTATGTCATATGAAGCCGCCCCCAAAATATCGCTCTGCAATGCGATGCGGTTCCGATCGCGGGTCACCATCTGAAGTACCGGCTCCAGCCCCATTAGTTTAAGGCGGATACAGGCGGCCAGGCTGCACATGCGTGTCACGGATGTCTGGTTGTCAGTTATATTGATAGCATCCACGTGATCCTTGATCATTTCCGCTTTTTTAGTAATGACTTCCGGGTCACTTCCCCGTGGAGGGCCGCACTCTGAAGTAACTGCAAGGTGTCCGGCGGCAAGTATTTTCTCCAGTTTACTAAGTGTTTTTACTTTCATTGCTGCACATCCTCCCTGACAACTTTTCGGGGTCCTCCGGCTCTATCGAAGGACCAGTCTTTCAAAGGAATAAGATCTTCATAGTCATCGAGTCTGTCCAGTGCCTTTAGGCGATCGACAATCAATTGCCAGGCACAGTCAATTTCATTGTGAATTTCGCATTTACCTTTTGTTGAGCCACCGCACGGGCCGTTAAGCACCCGTTTTGCACACCGGGAGACCGGGCAAATTCCCCCGGTACGTGCCAGAATACACTGGCCGCAAGCTTGGCACCTTTCAGTCCAGAGACCACGTTCTTCGGTAACTCCTAGAAAACAGGTATTCACCCCGGGATAGACAGGGGTGGATTGGTATTTCTCGGCCATGAACTGGACGCCAACACCACAGGCAAGAGAAACGACAGCGTCATACTGATCCATCACATCACGAATCTCTTCAAGATATTCATGATCACATTGCCGTTCCAAAGTCTTTTCATCTATCTTGATATCATGTCCCTGGTTGAGGAAATACATCCTCAGGGCCGAAGCCAGAATGCCTACCTCCTTTTTTCCTCCTGCCTCGCAGACCGTGACGCATTCGTTGCAACCTAAGATGAGGATTTTTTCATCATCCTTGATTTCCTCAATAATCTCCTCCATCGGCTTTTTATCTGCGACAATCATAAGACCTCACTTTCGTTGCAAATTAAATATCATCAATTGTTTCAGGCCGCTTTCTTCTTGGCCAGTTTAATGGGATTGGGACCCAATTTTCGGATTTTTTCATCCATTTCAACAGCGATCTGAGCAAAACGCGGACCTTCACTTGATGAAAGGTTATACATTTGTGCCCTTTCTCCGCCAATGTTAATTGTATCAAGTATTTTCTGAACCTGTTCAACCCGTTTGTGTGCTCTGAAGTTGCCGTTATTAAAATGGCAATCACCTTCCATACATCCCACTACATATACTCCGTCCGCTCCCTTTTCAAAGGCACGCAGGATATAAAGGACATCCACCTTGCCGGTACATGGGACGAGAATGATTTGAATATTTGACGGGTATTGTAATCGCATGGAACCTGCCAGGTCCGCAGCAGTATACCCTCAGAAATTGCAACAAAACGCTATGATGATCGGTTCAAAATCTTTACTCATAAAACCCCCTTTTAATTGAAGATTTTCAAAAGATGAATTTAATCCTCAATCTTCAACTCTACATGACGCCCTCGAGCAAAGCTTCAACTTTGCTCAGGATTTGATCGTCTTCATACCAATTTAATTCAATCGCCTTTGCCGGACACTCGGCCGCACAGACTCCGCACCCGTGACACAAAGCCACATCGATTTCACTTACGCCGTCTTCATTGATTCTCGGTACACTATAAGGACAAGACCGGACGCATATGAGGCATGAGGCACACAGGTCTTCCTCTACCTTGGCCGTTACTGCCGATAATGTTAGATGGGACCGGGATAGAAAAGTAGTGGCCCTTGAGGCCGATGCAAAAGCCTGTGAGATCGATTCTGACAAAAGTTTGGGGCTATGAGCTGTCCCACAAACAAAAATTCCGTCCGTGGCCATGTCGACAGGTCTTAACTTGACGTGAGCTTCCATAAAATGACCTTCTGCTGTTCTGGCCAGCTTGACAATAGAGGCAAGTTCCTCGGTGTCTTCAGCCACCATTCCTGCACTAAGTGCCAAAAGATCTGCACAGACCTGGAGACGACGGCCCAGCACATGATCCTTGAAGGTAACTACCACACCTTCTTCAGATGATTCCACAACAGGAAGATCATCTGTACTATACCTGAAAAACATAATCCCCTGGCGTCTAGCCTCGGTGTAATATTCCTCAAGAAATCCGTATGTCCTCATATCCCGGTAAAGAATAAAGATTTCCGCATCCGGATGAAGTTTTTTAATATGAAGGGCGTTCTTGATGGCGTTTTGACAGCAAATTCTGGAGCAGTTGGGGTTTTCGTCGTTTCTTGATCCAACGCACTGGATCATGGCAACCTGGTTCAGATCCGCTATTGATTCCTTTTTTAGGCGATCTGCCAGTTCAACCTGGGTTACCACCCTTTCATCCTGTCCGTAGAGAAACTCTTTGGGGCGGTATTCACTGGCACCAGTAGCCAGAATTACGATCCCGTGATCGATCTTTCTTTCGTACATACCCGGTCCGACAAGGACCTCGGTTGTGAAGTTACCCTTGAACCCGGAAAACCCGACGATAAGGGACTGGGTCAGAATCTGGATATTGGGATGGGAGGTCACTTTTTGAATCAGTTCTTCCAAATAAGTGCTGATGTCCGCTCCCTCGATAGTGACAGTGAGACGATTTGCCATGCCACCCAATTTTTCCTCTTTTTCAACCAGAACCACTTCAAAACCCTGATCAGCAATACCCAGTGCGGCATTCATTCCTGCTACCCCGCCGCCGATTACCAGTGCGCGTTGAATTACTCGAATCTTTTTTTCGTGAAGCGGATTTAGTGTTGAGGCACGGGCCAAGGCCATTCGCACCAGTTTTTTAGCTTTTTCAGTTGCTTTTTCAGGCACATCCGAATGTACCCAGGAATCCTGATTCCGGATATTGGCCATTTCAAAGAGATATTTATTAAGGCCGCACGCTACAAGTGTATCCATGAAGATTCCCTCATGGGTTTTAGGAGTGCAAGCGGCAACCACCACCCGATTTAGGCTGTGTTCTTTAATGATCTCCTTCATCTGTTCTTGGGAATCCTGACTGCAGGTGAACAGATTTTGACATGCATAGACAACATTAGGAAGTGTCTTGACATAATTCTCCAGGTCATTTACGTCCACAACCCCTGCGATGTTGACACCGCAATTGCAAACAAAGACCCCGATCCGTGGCTCCTGACCCGTCAAATCAATTTCATCGGGGATTTCTACGCTTTTTGTTATAGTGTCCCGGGCTTCGTTTAGAAATCCCCCTGCCAGGCAGGCAGCCGCACTCGCCTCAGTGACAGAACTTGGGATGTCTTTTGGTTCCTGCAACACACCGCACGCATAAACACCGGGCCGGGAGGTTTCCACCGGAGTAAAAGGCTGTGTAACCGCAAAATTATACTTATCCAGGTCCACATTCAGCCGTTTGGCCAGTTCAACGGTTGATTCCGGTACCTGAAGGCCCACTGAAAGGACTAGAATATCAAAGACCTCTTCATGTAAATCACCTGTTTCATCTGCATAATGAATGCGTAAATTTCTTTCCTCACCTACTTCTTCTACAGTATGGAGACGCGCCTTTATAAAACGTACACCCTCTTTATCTTTGGCCCGGAGATAGTACTTTTCGTAATCCTTTCCGAAAGTACGGATATCCATGTTAAAAATGGCGCAATCAAGATCTCCGTGAGCATGCTCCTTGGCTATCATTGCATCTTTAATGGCATACATACAGCAAACAGAAGAGCAGTATCCGTTGCCACACTGGTTGTTGTCTCGCGAGCCGACACATTGGAGCCAGGCGATCTTTTTTGGCTCTTTTTCGTCAAAGGGCCTGACCAAATGTCCCATGGTCGGCCCCGAAGCGCTAAGGATTCGTTCAAATTCAAGACTAGTGAGTACGTTTGGGTTGCTTTTATAGTGGTAGAATATTTCCAGATCTGATGGGTTAAATGGTTCGCTTCCGGTGCAAAGAACAACGGAGCCAACTTCAATCTCTTTATCAGCCCTTACCTGGCTGTGATCGATAGCTTCCGCCAGACATGCATCCACGCACTGAAAGCACTCTGAACAGTAACCACAGTTCAAGCAGCGTCCGGCTTCGGCCTGTCCGGATGCTTCGTCATAACCCAGCTCCACTTCCTGGAAATTGCCCGCGCGCTTTTTCACCGGCAGTTCAGGCATTTTTGCCCTGGGAATCTCAGACTCATCATCCTGAATAGGTCGATAAACCGGATTTTCATTTATTTCAGGTTCTCGTCCTTTAGCCATATCCTGCCCGTCAAGATACCTGATAATCGACCCAGCCGCCTCACGACCTGCGGCTATGGCGGCAATAGCTGTTGCAGGACCGGTCTGTAAATCGCCGCCGGCAAAAACACCTTCGCAATCCGTGGCATATGTGATAGAATCAACTTCGGTGGTTCCCCAGCGGGAGAATTTTAGGTCCGCTACATTTTCGATAGCCGAAAGATCCGGTTGCTGACCAATGGCCGGAATTAATTGATCGATCTCCATGTCATATTCGCTGCCCGGTATGGGAACCGGTCGTCTTCTTCCCGATGAATCGGGCTCGCCAAGTTCCATCCGGATACACCGGAGTCCCACGACGCTGCCGTCACGGGTTATAACCTCCTGAGGCGCTGCAAGGTATGTGATCATAACGCCTTCCGACTCTGCCGCTATAATTTCTTCCTCCCAGGCAGGCATCTCGGCACGCGTTCGCCTGTAAATGATCCTTACCTCTTTTGCACCCAGCCGAACAGCCGACCTGGACACATCAATGGCTACATTTCCACCGCCGATGACGGCCACCTTTTCGCCCACTTCGGCCTTTCCCGTCAGGTTGACTTCTTTAAGGAAATCCACACCCTGCCTGACGCCTTCGGCCTTTTCGCCGGGAATCCCGAGTTCGATTCCCTTGTGGGCGCCCAGAGCAAGATACACCGCTTTGTACCCGTCATTTAAGAGATCATCTATGGCCAAATCCGCACCAAGAGGGGTGTTGGTTTTGATTTCCACGCCAAGATTGGTAATTAACTCGATCTCCTGATCCAGGATCTCTCTTGGAAGACGATGTGCGGGAATGCCTACTCGCAGCATCCCGCCTGTCTCGGGCAGGGCTTCAAAAATAGTGGACAACACACCTTTCCGGGCCAAATGATAGGCGGCAGAAAGGCCTGCAGGGCCTGAACCGATTATCGCCACTCTCTCCTCTCTTGGCGGCAGACAATCGATCTCAATTTCACGGGGATCGAATTGATCTGCGGCCAGTCGCTTAAGATCCCGGATGGCTACCGGTTCGTCTACTTCACATCGACGGCATGCGTCTTCACACTCGTGCGGACAAATCCGGCCCAGCACGCCGGGAAGCGGAAGGTCCTCCATAATTATCTTCAGGGCCTCTTGGTACTTTCCCTCCTTTACCATCTGAACATAACCCTGAACATTCAGTCCGGCAGGGCATGTCAGACGGCAAGGCGCTTTGTCAGTTTTTTCAATTGCAAAGGCACCCGGGATCGCCTGGGCGTATTTTTTGTATGCTGCTTTCTTAGTAGAGAGGCCTTCGTCGTATTCGTTGGAGAGGTTAACAGGGCACACCTTGATGCAATCCCCGCAACTAGTACACTTTAAAAGGTCCACAAATCGTGGCTGCTGTCGAATATGGGCCGTGAAGTGACCCGGTTCGCCTTTAAGATCTAATAGTTCTGTGTTCGTTAAAAGCTCTATGTTCAAATGCCGGCCGACCTCGACCAGTTTGGGCGAGATAATTCACATGGAACAGTCGTTAGTCGGAAAGGTTTTGTCAAGCTGAGACATGAGCCCGCCGATGGCAGAAGATTTCTCGACAAGATACACATAGTAACCGGAATTGGCTAAATCAAGGGCCGACTGCATCCCGGCAATTCCGCCGCCGACCACCATGACCGAACCGACAATGTCATTTCCTCGATTCTCAACATTTATTTTGTTTTTTTTGTTTTCCATCTTTTTTCCTTATATTTTATCGAGTATTTCAGAAAGCTTATGTTCCCATCCGATTGTTGATAGAAGAACGCCGCTGAATCCTTCCTGCTTTAGCGAGGCAACCATCTTTGATGCTATCTGTATACATTCGCGCACCTTTTCCGTAGACCTCTGTATCCGTTCGATCAAGGAATCGGGGATAAAAACATTGTCCACATTACGCGCCATATAACGTGCCATACCGAGGGATTTAAGGAGCAAAACAGTGGGAATGATTGTTGTTTTATTAAGGTCTACCCGTTTGAGGAAAGGCTTAATGGCGGAAAGGTCAAATAATGGGGGGGATATGAAGAATTGAGCACCTGCTTCAATCTTTTTATTCATCTCTTCAAGTTCCAGCTCGGGAGACCTTCCCTTGGCGCCCGCATTAACCGTGGAGCCGACCAAAAACTCTGGAGATCCTGCAAGATCAATACCGGCCATATCCTTTCCCTTCTGAAGATTCGAGATTGCCTGAAGCAATTCCAGCAGATTGATGTCATACACTGATCTTGCCTGGTGATGATCTCCAAATTTGGGATCTTCTCCTGTAACCGCCATTACGTTGGTAATACCACATCCATTGGCCGCCAAAAGATCAGCCTGGAGGGCGATCCGGTTCCTGTCTCTGCAATTGATCTGCATAACCGTCTCCAGACCTTTACCCTGTAAGATCGTGGCGGCGCCAAGTGAACACATCCGCATTACAGCGTTGCTCATTTCCGGCACCACAAAGGCATCCACTTTGCCTTTGACTCTCATGGCATTAGCCACCATATTGGAGACATCAACTCCCTTGGGTGGATCCATTTCCGCAAGGATGGCAAATTCCCCCGCGTCTAATTTGCGTTTCAAATGCATATGCATACCTCCGGGCTTTTCTATATAGGTGATAAAATGGACTAAGGACTTTTTGATTCAAATTAATTCAATTTAATTATAGCAACAATCGTGCCGTAAGGAAATCATTATGGCAAAAATTAAAAAAAGATTATAAATACAAATAAATGGATAAAAAAGTTTAGTTAATAGGATATTTTTTAAAGCTTGAATTAATCATGCTGTTGTGCCAATTTGGCATATGTGTTAATAGAATAATCATAGTTTCATAGCGTTATAATAAACTGTGCCATTTTGGGATTGTCCACTTTGGCATAGCAGGGTTGATTTTGATTTAGTTTACAGTGGGTTAGGAGACATATAAATGGATAGCACCATAATTCTGGTGGACGATGATCTGGATTTCCTTGACACTTTGAAAAAGCGGTTGATTAACTCTGGTTTTAAAAAGATATATACCGAAGAAGACTCGGTAAAGGCAGCGTTTCTATTTGAGAAAGGTGAGATCTTTGATATTGCGATGATCGATATGACCATGCCCGGTATGGGCGGTATAGAGCTGCTTGAGGTGATTAAAAACACCAGCCCGAGAACTGAATGCATTATGGTGACTGCTGTTAATGAGGCCAGGGTTGCAGTGGAATGCCTTAATAAAGGCGCTTATGACTATCTTGTAAAACCGATTTCCCAGGAAGATCTGGTCTTTTCCATGAAACGCACACTGGAAAGGAAGCGGTTGCTGGATATTCTGGATATCGAAAAGAGCAAGACCCTGCCTCAGTTGATAAACGAAGAACCCTTTAAACCGATTGTTACACGGTCGCAAAAGGTTTTAAAAGTTTTAAAGGAAGCGGAACTGCATGCCGGCAGTGAGGTTCCTATATTAATTACTGGTGAAAGTGGAACTGGAAAGGAACTTTTGGCCCGGGCGATTCACACAGCAAGCCCCAGGTCAAAATTCCCTTTTACACCGATAAACATGGCTTCTCCTAGCGCTAGTCTTTTTGAAGCGGAATTTTTCGGTCATACAAAAGGCGCTTTTACAGGCGCCGAAAATGGGCGTGTTGGTTATTTGGAACATACAAACAAGGGAACCATGTTTTTGGATGAGATCGGGAATCTGACTTTTGGGCTTCAGGGAAAACTGTTACGTGTTTTGCAGGATGGAGAGTACTTCAAGTTGGGAACCAGCAGTCATCAGAGAACCGATGTTCGCTTTATTGCGGCTACTAATGAAGACCTTGACAAACTTATGGCCAAAAAGTTGTTTAGAAAGGATTTATATTACCGCATTAGCGGCGGATTACTATACCTGCCTTCCCTGAGAGAAAGAGAAGAGGATATTCCATTGTTGGCAAACAGATTTTTGCAAGATTTCGGCAGTTCTTATAAAAATTGCGGTATTGAGGAAGAGGCCATGTGTTTGCTTATGGAGTATGACTATCCCGGGAATATCAGAGAACTCAGGTCCATCATCCAGTCGGCAGTGAATCTGGCTCAGGGAAGACCCATCTCCTCAAATTTTTTTCCCGATCATTTGAGAAGGCGAAAGTCAATATCGATATGTCAAAGTAAGTCAGAATCCGAACCTATTGTTCCCCTTGAACAAATTGAAAGGTCCCATATAATCAGGGTTTATAAGCAGACAGGGGGGAACAAGTCTCGGTCAGCCAGGCTTTTAGGCATCGGTCTGAACACTCTTCGAAGAAAACTTAAGTCCTATGGAGTAGAATAAATCATTAAGGTCTGGGCATGAGGCCGGCAGCTTCAACGATTTCTCCGACCACTTCCTCCCACTCAATGGCCATAATATGAACGCCGTGTACGCCTTCGATTTCGTGAAGCTCGGCGATTGTTTCCAGGCATATTTTGACACCCTCCTTGGTGGCCTTTTCCTTGGGAACACCTGCCATTCGCTTGATCACAGGTTCAGGCACGTCCATTCCTGCCACCCGTTTGGCCATGTATCTGGCCATCCCTGCGGATTTCATTGGTGTTACGCCTGCTAGGATGTGGACCTTATCGGTCAAACCTTCTTCCCGTGCCAGTCTCATCCATTCCTTGAAACGATCCATATTGTAAACGCACTGGGTCTGAATAAAATCTACACCGGCTGCAATCTTTTTTGCTAACCGAATGACGCGAAACTCGAAGGGGTCGGCAAACGGGTTTGCAGCAGCGCCAATATACATGCGCGGCGGCATTTTAAGATCGAAACCATCAACTTTATTTAAGGAAGAATAAGGGAATAAGGCTTTCTTGTTAAACATCTTTTGCCGGTTTCTACATAACTTTTATGCTTGCTTGATCACCTGGTCAGGTCCGAAAATCCTTTGTCTATCCAAAACAAGGAAAGGAAGTGCAGGAAAATACAAATCAGATCGTTGGAAAATACAACATTATTATAACTATTTGTTATTAGGATATAAAAAGCTAAACAATTGATAAATTGCGACTTGGGGTTAAGCTATAATGTAGGGTATTCCTACATATATGTTTCATAATTAAAACTGAATCCCATAGCTCTTTGACTCACAAAAAGATAGCAATATCAAGTTGTTATGCTGTTGATCTGCAAAATATATTTTGTTTGGCACGCCCTTTGCGCTATGTATGTTTAAAAAGGAAATAAACTTTAACTTTAAACAAAGGAGTGAGGGAAATGACAGAAGAAATAAGAGGAGATCAAAAAAGGCGTTTTGGTTACGGTGGATCCCACAGAAAGGGGAGGGAACAGGATTTAGAAAAAGAAAATGAGATCGGAGCAGTTTTTGGGGGGCAGGTCTGGATGTTTAGGCCGGACAAACAAGCCAAAGCAGACAACCCTTGCATTTGGATGCAGACCGGTGTTGCAAAAAACAAGAACTGCAACAATTTTTATGATTGCAACACATGCAAATACGATCTTGGAATGCAGAAGAGAGTAAACCAAGGTAAGCAGATCAGTTGGCAGGAAGCCATGCGAAAAAGATCAGATATTGACAGGACTTGCCGACATAGCCTCACCCATCGCATTGAGAATAGAGTTTGCAGTTTCAACTATAATTGTTCAAGATGCGATTTTGACCAGTTCTTTGAGGAAGTATGGACCGCAAAAACTAAAAGTATACCTTTTGAAGTGCAAAACGTCAAAGGATTTGACGTTCCGATGGATTACTTTTTTCATAACGGGCATACTTGGGCGCGAATTGAAAGCGGGGGGTACATACGCATCGGACTGGATGATTTTTCACTCAAGCTACTTGGGAAAGCTGATGCTCTGGATCTTCCCCTAATGGGCAAGGAACTGGACAAGGATAGTGTTGGTTGGGGCTTGAGGCGGAAAGATAATCATGCAGATGTTCTCTCTCCTGTTGGCGGCGTAATTGTCGAGGTCAATTCAAAAGTGAGAGAGAATCCGGAACTGGCCAACCGAGAACCGTATGGTGATGGATGGCTTTTTATGGTACGCACACCGGATATCAAGGGTACTGTTAAAAAGCTCATGGCGGATACCGATAGTCTGAATTGGATGAACAGCGAGGTCAACCAACTGGAAGGCATGATCGAAGAGGTTGCAGGCCCCATGGCTGTCGATGGTGGTTATCTGCAGGATGATATCTATGGCAACCTCCCGGATCTCGGTTGGAAAAACTTGACGAAAACATTCCTAAAGACCTGACACCTCTAATTTAAAAAACGTCGGTTCGTGAAAAATCTGGACTATCCCGGATTTTTCACGAGTCTGAATTGAGATTCTCGTGAGAAATTGAGGTGAAACGGCCCAGAAAGGAAAAGAAAAATGGGTTCTATCCGTTTTGAGAGTCGATTAACAAGCAACTCCAGTACCTGTATTTGGATGCAGTCCGGAGTGGTTCGTCGCAGGGTTTGCCAGAGCGATTATCAGTGCACAGTGTGTCGTTTTGACAGAGCTCTGCGACGTGTATGCGAGCAAAACCGAAGGCTCAAGGAACATGGAAAAACCCTCAAGGGGAAGCAGGGCAAAATCGTTTTCTGGAAAGAAAAGTTAAAAGAGCGGCCTCAGTGGCAACGTCCGTGCCTCTACCATATGAAGGGGCGTATTGATTTTAAGGCTTGCAACCGGGACTACAAGTGTGGAAATTGCGAATTTGATCAATATTTTAATGATCAGTTCACCGTCCATGCAGTAGTCAGGCCTGTGGATTTCCTCGATATCGAAGGATTTAAGGTCCCACACGGATATTACCTTCATCGGGGACACGCTTGGTTGAGAGTCGAAGAAGGATCTGAGGTCCGAATGGGAGTGGATGATTTCGCCCTGCGTCTGTTAGGCCCTCTTGATCGGATTGAAGCTCCCCTTGTCGGCAAGACCTTAAAACGTGACCGCGCAGATATCATGGTGAGACGGGGCCGGCACAAGGCAAAGATACTTTCGCCTGTCAGTGGAGTTGTCACCGCTATTAACCCCAAACTAAGGGAGCGGGGTGATCTGTCCAATCAAGATCCATACTCAGATGGCTGGGTTTTGAGGGCGCATTCCAAAAACCTTCGTCAGGATCTTAAAAACCTTATGATAGGCAGAGAAACAGAAGATTTTTTTGCTAAAGAGGTTGATAGTCTTTATTCGGTGATAGAAGAGGAAGCCGGTCCTCTGGCTGCAGACGGTGGTCAACTAGGGCATGATATTTATGGCAGTATCCCCCAGGTGGGGTGGGAGCGGTTGGTAAAACGCTTTCTTCACACTTAGCCCCGGATTTCATACTAGATCCAGATATTTCTCTCACAGGCTGGCGGATTATTTTTTCACCAGCCTTTTGATTGCATCATTCAGGAGTACAAGGCAATAACGGCAAAGCTGGTCTGATTTTCGGTCCACATCTTTAACACTGCGACAGTAATGCATACTGCAGGTGTGATCCCGGCAATGGCGGAGATTAAATGTATGGCCCAATTCGTGAATAGCTTCCTTAACGACCCGCTGATGAAAAGTCTTCGAAACGCTTGCGCCAAGGCCTTCATTAAGGCGGTGGGTTGAAATGATGCAGGCCTTTCCGCCCAATTGTGCTTCACCGTAAACATGAGTCAAAATGGGGATAAAGAGGTCCACTTTTGTAATTGCAAGTATTTTGATTGCCTGGTGAGATGCCATGCTGGCCAATTTTTCCAGAATCGACGTGGAATAATGCTGATTACGGCTTGGATCCAGTGCAAAATCAACATCCTTCAGGAGTGGCTTTATTTCGGTCCGGTAACCGAATATCCGATTGATTTCCCTGCTTATCAATCTAAAAAGTTCAGGGTCCTGATCTCCGATAGGCGAAATGATGATACGTTCTGATCGCGTAGTTGATTGGCGAGCTGCCGTTTGTGGGGTGGATTTAATGGGCTTTATTTTTTTTTTGCTTTTAGGCATTAAATAAACGTCTCGAAAATTCTATCCACCTTTGGCAGAAAATCAAATCGATTTTAAAGGCCGCCCCCCAATGAAACCTACATGGAATTGTATTGACTATCAGGCTGGCTTTTTTATCTTATAACGCTTAATTTTACTGTACAGTGTGGAGCGGTCAATCCCCAGGGTTTTGGAGCTTTTGGCAATGTTCCATTGGTTTTCATTAAGTATCTGAATAATGTGAGCCTTTTCGACTTCCCTTAAGGAATTTTCTTTCGAAACAGCAATGTGTTCTAAACGGAAAATGGGTAAATCATCGGGCATAATTGTGCGTCCTTTACCCACCACCACCGCCCGCTCAACGGCATTTTCCAGCTCCCTTATATTTCCAGGCCATTCATAAAGCATCATCTCGTCCATAGCCTCACGGCTGATCCGGTCTACGGGCTTATTGGTTTCTTGTGAATAACGGTGAACAAAGTATTCGGCCAGAAGCGGGATATCTTCTTTGTGTTCTCGAAGGGGGGGCATTGTAAAGGAGATTACATTCAGGCGGTAATAAAGGTCTTCTCGAAATATTCCGTCTTTGATGGCGGCTTCAAGATTTCTGTTAGTGGCGGCGATGACCCGGAAATATGCTTCGAGGGGCTGAGTACCGCCGACCCGATAAAATATGCGGTCTTCCAGCACCTGCAGCAGATCTATCTGCATTCTCATGCTGATTACCCCGATCTCATCCAAAAAAAGGGTGCCGCCATGTGCCATTTCCAGGCGTCCTTTTTTGGTTTCCTTGGCGTCTGTAAAGGCTCCCTTCTGGTGACCAAACAGCTCACTTTCCATTAGATGTCCGGGAATAGCCCCGCAACTGACAATCACAAATGGACCACTACTGCGAGGGCTGTTGGTGTGGATGGCTTTGGCCGCCAATCCCTTGCCGGTACCGGTCTCACCTGTGATCAGGACCGTGGAGCCCGTGGGCGCCACATTCTGGATAAGGTCGAAAATCTCCTGCATAGGTCTGGACTGACCTATCATGCTCTCGAAGCGGGTTCGATCCTTATATTGCTCTCTCAAAAAAAGGGTTTCACGAGTTTGGTCTTGATGCTCGATGATCTTTTCAATAAGCACACCCAATGCATCTGGATCAAATGGTTTGAGCAGATAATCATAAGCCCCTTTCTTCATGGCTTCAATGGCTGTAGGGATCGACCCGTAGGCGGTAATCATGACCACGTCCACATCAGGATCACTTTCTTTGACCTGTTTTAGAACATCCAGCCCGCTCATACCTTCCATCTTGATATCGACCAGCAGAATATCAAAGCGAGAGTCTTTTAATACTTCCATAGCCTCTTCTCCACTGGCCGCTGCCGAAACTTCGTGGCCGTCCCTTTCTAGCCAGCCGGCCAAAGACTCTCTCATGATCAGCTCATCATCAACTATAAGGATCTTAGTGTTGTCCATGGGAACCTCCATGTTGTTCAAGAGTGGCAAATGGCTGTTTCAGGGGAAGTTTGACAATAAAGGTGTTACCTTTTCCCTCTTCCGATTCCACATAAATAGACCCGCCATGTTCTTGCGTAATCCCGTATGCCACAGATAGACCTATCCCAACACCTTTGCCTTTCCTTTTTGTAGTGAAAAAGGGTTCGAAAATTTTGGAGATATTTTCCTTGGGGATGGCTACTCCGGTGTCTTTAAAGCTGGCTTCAATCTTACCGGCTTTTAAAAGGTGCCGGGTTTCAATACTCAGGACACCGCTTCCGGTGGCCTCGACAGTTTCAGCGGCATTAGAGATAATATTCATAAAAACCTGCTGAAGCTGGTCCTCTGAGCCGATTATTTCGGGCAAGCCCGGGTACAACCGTTTTACAACCTTGACACCGCTGATTTTAAGAAGATTCGAATTCAAAAAGAGTGTTTTTTCGATCAACCGGTTGATGTCCACCCTTTTAAACTCCATTTTGGATTCCCCGGAGAAAGCGAGCAGATTGGAAACTATGCGGCCGATTCGCTGGGTTTCCGTTTCCATGAGATCCAAATATCGACGAAACTTTTCAAACTCCTCTTCCCCAATAGTCAATCCTTCTTCAATAATCCTTTTGATCAGCTTGGTCAGGTTTAATATGCCGGCAATAGGATTGTTGATTTCATGGACAACCGAGGCGGCCAACTTTCCAAGAGAGGCCATTTTATCCTGGTGAAGCAATTTTTCATGGGTTTCCTTTAATTGCCGTGTTCGTTCCTCGACCATTTGCTCCAAACGTTGAGTGATTTCCTCTTCCAACTCTTTACGTTTGGTAATATCACGACTGATCTCGATAAACTTGGAGATCTTACCATCCTTTTCCCAGATAGGATAAACAGTGACCTCGAAATAGCGCGCTTCGCCATTAGGGCTCTTACGGAGCCGGATCTGCTGGCTGGGCCTTCTGTTACGGATTGCCTTGTTCAGGGGACAGATAATCTCTTTCCTGTTACAGGGATAAGCAGCTTGCTGGTAAACTTCATAGCATTTCCGGCCGATTACTTCTTTACGAGTATAACCCATCGACTTCAAAAATGCCTCATTAACATCGACAATTACACTCTCAGGCGTGATGACCAAGATGAACTCCTGAATACCGTTCAGAATAGTCGTTATTTCTTCATGTCGATCTCTCAGCTTGCGTTCTTCCAAACCAATGGCTTTCCAGAAGACTTCAAAGACATGGTATGACATAATGCGAATACGTGGCGGCCGGGTGGCAAGAATATCTTCCAAAATACTATCTTCAGGGGTCAGAAGAATAATAAGGTGGATACTGTAGCGGGGGTCATAAAGTTCGTGATAGTCGGCAAAGGTTAAAAGGCCCTGTTCTTCGGCAAGCACCATGCCCGGTGCTTGGGGGTCGTGATCCGCCACAGCAATGATAGGAGCAAAAACTTCTTCCTGTGTATAATTGAAGGTTGTTTTTTCAAGAAGTTCTTTACATAGATCTCCTCCGCCAACAAGGGCCATGTGAGTGATTGAAGGTTTGTAATCCGGCATGAATAAGACTCCTTAAATTACGGCTTCTTTTTAAAGACTTTATCATGTGTTCAGACTTGTTTCAAGGCTGTTTTTAGTGGATATATTGGCCTACTTTTCGTTAAAGGCTCAGTAGAAAAGGAAAGCATGCCAACAATGTTTGCGGGTCATTTTTGTGAATAAAGAGGCCCGGAGCAGGTATTTAACCAATGTGAAGCTATTTTATAGCCATCTACGCCTTCCATTGGGATATTGTAAACATAAAAGCTTTATCAAGAAAGCCGCAATACACTCAAACAGTGACCCACTTTAAAGCCGGATCACCTGAATGCATGTGGGACACGTTTTTCAAAAAGCTAATAAATACGACGGATGATAGTATTTTTTCTATTAGTCTTACAAGATCAACTTCTTGATCTCTTTGGATAGTTTTTATGCCTTCCATAATTCTACTAAGTTCCAACAGTCTGTTAACGAGTTTTAGCAAGGATTTTGCTTTATTATTACAACCAACAAGAAGCTTGAAAGCTCTCTCGGAATCGAGAGCAACCATCTTTTGAGTTAAGACATTAAGAGAGGCTATTATTGTGGCAAGAGGAGATCTTAATTGATGAGCTGAATGGCGCATAAACTTGGATTTTTGAGTCTCAAGAGCTTTGATAGATTCAAGATTTTTTGCAAGTTCGTCATGAGCTTTTTTAGGGATGTTCTGCCAGCCTATTAGGTTTTCAGAATATGGCTATCATCTCTATTTGTTACCACTCTTCAAGTTCTACACCATCCCTTTCAAATTGGGCATCACGTTCTGCATGGGCCTTTTCGATTTCTTCCTCGCTACAGGGCTCGATAACCAGGGATTCAGACACTAACTCCCAAATGTACATTGTCTCCTTGTAGTTGCCCATATCAAATTCCTCTGCAAGACCCTTCATTATTTGGTCACGGCAGTTATGACATGGCGCAATGACCAGCTCTGCACCGGTTTTCTTGATCTGGTCCGCCTTATGTTTGCCGTAAGCGAGACGCTCCTCGGCATAGGGCATTGCCCAGGCCCCGCCGCCTGCACCGCAGCATAGATTGTTCAGCGGGCTGTCACACATCTCCGCCATATTCTCACAGCACTGGGAGACGATCCATCGGGATTTCTCCCCTTCGTGATCCCCAAAAGCCATTTGGGCCTTTCTAGCGTAGTTGCACGGATCATGAACGGTTGTTAATTGAGGATGTTTGGACTTATCAACCTTTATTCTCCCGGTCTCAATGTATTCCTTTAAAAGATCAAATACGCTGACAACTTTAAATTCCTCGAAAGCCTCCGGAAACCATGTTTTGAACCCGACCCGGGTTGCATAATAGGCATGGCCTCATTCCGGATAGAGGATGGTCTTCGCTTTCAGCCTGCGGGCATTTTCTAAAACGCGGCCCACCTGGATTTTCCAGTTTTCGTCATCTCCGGAAAACAGGCCCCAGTTGACCCCTTCCCAGTTTGTGGATGAAACGGTCCAGTCTTCCTTTGCAGAATAAAAGATCCGCCACCAGAACTTCATATCATCGGGCTCCGCAAAGGGCTCCTTGGAATTTATTGTGACGATGATGTTGGCATCTTCCTTGTCCACCGGCACATAAAATCCGGGACATGGTTGCTTCTCGTCGTCTTCCATCTCAACGCCAAGATCTGCCAGGAGAAAAAGGAAATCATCCCTGGGGATTCCAAGGTTGTTGCCCCTCTCGAGATTCATAATTGTTCCCTTGTGGAGTGGGCCGGGGACCTTGTCTCGCTCGCGAAATGAACGGCATGTCCGGAAGGTCTTCATCAACTGCACTCCCATGGGACATGCAAACTGGCATCGGCCGCAGAGGGTGCAAACCCAAGGCCATTTGGAATCAATGACCTCTTGTTCCAGGCCTAAAGCTATAGCCCGAATCCCTTTCCTGGGGTCCCAGCCAGGAACAAGCCCGGTTGCAGGGCAGCCGCTGGCACATGTGCCGCATGTAAAACAAAGATCTGCCAACTCCGGTGAGACCCCTATTCTTCGGCTCTTTCTGTCTATTTTAATTGGCTCTTGCAAAATGTTTACCTCCCTTCAGGTTGTAATTATAAAATGTTTTCTAACATAGCCTCGGTTTCACCGCTATTCCCGGAATTCATGGACATTTAACAGATCTCATTTGCATTCTACGGTGCTATTTTACCATTTGTATGGCCCTTTTGATTCGAATGATCGCAAGCGCCCTTATTACTTTCACAATTTGAGCGGTTTAAAACCGATAGGCTATCGATAAATATCGAGAAATTGTTGATTTCTGATTTGCAGCCTCGTTTTGGAGATGTTGGCAATTCTTTTCATAAGCAAGAAACCTATTTCATAGTCTTCATAAAAGAGATTCTCTATGAATTTAAAGAGACTTTGCCATGCAAAACCGGTTTAGTTTCGCTATACGCTTACTTTTTTCTTAATGATTTTTTCAGATTTTTTAATCAACTTGTCGATTTTGAATGAATCGAGCTTTTCAAACATGGCCTTTCCTGTTTCAGCCCAGATGTACTGGGTCAGGCATTCCCCTGCCCGCGTACACGTTCCGCAAACATTGTCGCTTTCAGTACAGTCGGTGATAGCGTTTGAACCTTCCAATACTCGTACAATATCTCCAACAGAAATGTCTTTCATCGGCCTGGCCAACATATATCCGCCATAGGGACCACGCATGCTTTTGACAAATCCGGTCTTTTTAAGTATGCCAATCAGTTTTTCAAGATATTTTAATGAGATACTTTGTCTATTGGAAATCTCGCTTAAGCGCACGGGTTTGTTTTGTGCATTAAGGGCCAGATCAAGCATCAATCTTGTTCCGTAACGACTTTTGGTTGTTAATCGCATCGATACCTTATTGTTTCAGCCTTTAAATCCTTCCTGGGTAATCTCTTGTTCGAGTTGACCTTTCTTTATCTCTTCCGGAAGAACTTTGTGTAGTTTTATTCTAAAACAAGATCCCTGTCTCGGTTCTGAATCAATTTTTATTGATCCACCATGTTGCTCCACTATTTGATTGGCCACAAAAAGCCCAAGCCCTGTTCCCCTGTAGCCTTTTGATGAGAAGAAAAGGGTGAACAGATTTTCTCGCGTTTCCCTATCCATGCCGACACCGTTGTCATGTGCTTCGAAGATAGTATGATATTCATTCTCATAAACACGAAAAATAACTCTATGTGATTTATCTTTGGATTTATCATCCAGACATGCATCTATTGAATTTTCAAGGATGTTCACTAGTGCTGAACTGACTGTTCCTGGATCTATTTCAAAAAGCGTCTTAGAATGATCAAATTTATAAACAAACTCTATATTGTACTTTTCTGCTTTTGGTTTTATAAGTGCAGCCACCTGGTTCGAAAAATCCAGAACATTAACATCTGTCCAGTTCAAGCTCCTTTCTTTTGTATAAAAAAGTATATCAATGACCATATTTCTAATGTGGTGGATCATATTTTTAACAACTTCCAGAGCGTCATTGATTTTCTCTTGATTCCCTTTTTTGAGGCCTGTTTCAAGGCGGTAAAGACCGCCATCAAGGGCGGTCAACACCCCTCTTATCCCATGGGACATTGAGCCGAGCAAGAGACCAAGGGATGTCAGACGGCTTTGAAATTTACGTATTTGAGTTATGTTGGTTGCCATCTCCATAACCTGGGTGATTTTACCGGTGGCATCTCGCAAAGGTGCTGTCCAGGTAAGAATATTGTACTGTTCTCCACGTTGTGACGTAACTACCTCCTCGGTTTGATGCGGATTTCCGTTTTCGAATGTGGCTTCGACAGGACAACCACGGCATGGTTCATTCCGGTGTTTGTAAATTTCGTAACAGTATGATCCTATATTATCACCAAAATCTTTCTTAAACTGTTTGTTGGCGCCGGTAAGCCTGAAATTTTTATCCTGAATAGAAATATAGCAAGGCACCTCATCAAACAACTGCTGAAATAAAGCTTTGTTCTTGTTGGCCATTTCAAGCGTCTTGTCATAGTGTTCGAATTTTAACCATATTTCTCTTCGATCGTATGCCCTTTGTAAAGCAACCTCCAAGGCTCCGCTATTTATCGGTTTACTGATATAATCTGAAGCACCAAGGCGGAGGCAGTTAACACCTGCATCGATATCACCTTCATCAATGATCATTATGACTTCTATTCCGGGGAAATTATCTTTTAAGTTACGAAGGAAATCGACACCTTCCGCATCCTGTAATTGAGTTCCGGAAATGACTATAGACGGTGTATTATTTGATATAACAGAGAGGGCAATTTGACTGGTTTCTGTTTTTGTTACATCATGGCCGTACCTGGTCAGATATTTTTCCAGAGCATTGCATAGTTCCTTATCCTTATCCACTATTAGTATGTTATTATTCGTTGGCATTTTCGGCACATTCCATATAGTGATTAATTATTCGTAATCATTTACTGAAAAAACAGCAATGGAACCAAGTTGTTTTTTAGTCACCGATTAGAAGAGGGTATATTTTCTAATTCAGGCACTGGTTCAGCCGATGGTATCTTTTACTATTTTCAGTAGCTTGTCCCGGTCGAATGGCTTGGTGATGCTTGCAACTGCCTTTTGTATTGCGTATTTGCTTCCGGACAGACCGCTAATAACAATAACGGGAATTTTCCTGAATTCTTCTTCTTTCATAAGTTTACGGTAGAATCTTGGACCCCATTCTTCCGGCATTTCCAGATCGAGTGTTATCAGATCAGGTTTTTCCTTTTTGACTACTGCCATGGCCTCAGGACCATCTGCGGCTGAACAAGTTTCATAGCCATTGTCGCCAAAGAAATCTTCCAGATATGTAACGGTATTGGGATCATCATCAACAATTAAAATCTTCTTTGCCATAAAAAATTCCCTCCTTTCAGTTTTGTGGAGTTAAATCTCCAAGGATGCGGATGACTACATATCTTTTATTTTATCAGGGCGATTTACACTTGCTACCGGACATGTTGCACGCAATACAACCTGTTCAACCGTACTTCCAAGCAATGCTTTTTCAGGACTCGGCTTTCTAGTATGGTGTGCCATAACAATGAGATCAGCATACTTTTCACGGGCAAATTTTACTATCTCTACATATGGTATTCCTTCCCATATATCGATCTCATAATCATCGAATTCTTTCATTCTGGGAACATACATTTTTCTCATCTTTTCTCTGGCTTCCATCATGTTGTCTTCAATCTCGTACTGTTCCATGATTTTTCCGAAATGAACAGCACTGATGTCATAAGCGTGGAAAAGATGTAGCGTACATCCAAGCGTTTTTGCCACCTTATATGCAAAAAGAAAAGCCGAATCCGCTGCCTTGGAAAAATCTGTTCCGAAAACGATATTGGAGAAACCTCCCCAGAACGATGCGGCCGGCCGGCCGATGACAAGAACGGGGCACCGTGCCGCCTTTGTAACAGTCTGCAGGGTGCTGCCCGCTGTGCTCCTATAAGCATAGGTTCCTTCATCTTCCTCTCTGGTGGTGGAGCCCATAATGATAAGATCTACGTCTTTCTTGCGTGCGGCCCTGAGGATTTCCGTATGAGGAACTCCGGGCAGGGCTTCAAGCGTACTATTTTCATACATTTCAAGTTGTCTGGCATAGGTATTTTTCATCTCCTCCTTTACCCAGTCAAGATAATCAGCATCATATGTCACTGTTTCACCGGTTCTGACGTCTATTACGAACTGACTAAACCCCCTCGAAGGGACACCGAGAACGTGAAAAATAGTAAGCTCTGAATCGTATCTCTTAGCTATGTCAAAAGCCACTCTGGCTGCGTGGTCACACGAAGGAGAAGCGGTTGTTGCAAATAGTATTTTTTTGAACATAAGCCACCTATGAAATAATATTGTATGTTATAAAGCGTGCCTCCCGATTTATTCTTCCTTTGGTTTGAGCTGCTCAGGAACTTCCACCATGTCGATCAGAAGAGGTTTTAAAAATGTCCAATTTATTCCCATGTGATAGATTTCTTCCATATCCCGTATGGCATCCCAGCAGTTGTGGCACGGGGAAACCACAAGCTTTGCACCAGTGGCAAGAATCTGGTCACGTTTAACCTTAAGACCAATGTTTCGTTGCTCTCGATATCGGCCTATACCGTTTATCCCGCCGCCGCCGCCGCAGCAGAAGTTGTGCTCTCTGTTCGGCTTCATTTCCCTGAAATCTTCTGCAATATAGCTCATAATTTCTCTGGGGATATCAGCCAGTCCTGCATTTCGAATATAATTACATGAATCCTGGTAAGTGACAGGCTCTTTAATCTTTTTTGCAGGGTCAATTTTCAGTTTCCCGGTCCTTAATGCTTCTGCTACCCATTCAACATAATGGAGACTTTCAACGGGCGGCTGTCCTGTTTTGATACCAACCCAATAAGGTCCTTCTATGACAGTGGCTCTGTATGCATGGCCGCATTCCGTTACTACCATCCGCTTCGGTTTTAACCTCTCAATGGCAGCGTAAACATTCTCTACCTGCATTTTACATGCTGCCCAGTCTCCGGCAAACATTGTAAGGCTCGTTTCTTCCCAGCCCTCGCTGGGTACGGTCCAATTTTCACCGGCGAGGTGAAAGAGTACGGCTGCTTCAGCTATGTCCTGTGGATAATGTTTTGGTTCCCTGGCATTCAAGGTATACATTATATCCGTATTTTCTTTATCCATAGGTATTTTCAAACCGGGGTAGTCATCTTCCCATTCTTCTTCCATCCATTCGCACGTCTCAATCCAATCTTCAGTTGTGACATCCATCTGGGCCCTGTAGATCCTGTGCATACCTGAACCTATCTTCATTTCCCATGGTGTAAACCCCTGGGAAAAGAGAAGGCCTCGAAGGTAACTGAACATGATCCCCATGTCTATGCCAAAAGGGCAATAGATACCGCAACGCGTACAGCAGGAGCACTTTGAAAATGCAGTATCCATGCACATCTGCATGAATGCATTATCCATATCACCTTTTCGCCTTATCAGTTCCCCAAGTGTCGTCTTAATCTTGTATGACGGAACCTGCTCAGGGTCCCTTTTGTTTGCAAGATAATAGTAACAACTTTCAGCACACAAGCCGCAGTGAGCACATATCTCCATCCATGTTTTAAACCGCGACCTGAATGTCTTCTGAATCGTTGCCCATAATGCATCTTTATCGACTTCAAGATGGTTCATTTCTTCGTAGTACTGATTACCACCGGCATCTGCCAAAAGAGCATCGAGTTGTTCCCTGGTGTCTATCATTTTTTTGTTGCAGAGCATTCCTTCCGGCATAATGATTCATCCCCAAAGTGTTAAAAGGTTAGTAAAATATTACCATGGAAACCCTTTACCTTTCATACCGCCTCGTTTGATACCGTAATCCATCCCCAGTTGGGCCCTTGACATAAAGAACAGAACAAAATGAGACAATTTTGTGAAGGGGATGGCAATCAACATGGTCTCGCCACAGATGACGTGCACAATTACCCAAAACTTGTAATCGGATGCAATGTGATGAGCAATGAATCCGGTGACAAAAGGAGCAACCGCTATTGCAAGGATAACAAAATCATATGTTGTAGTAAGAATCCTGACCTCAGAGAGTGCTATCCGTCGCAAAATCAGAAAAATTGCGGCTATAATCACTCCAACAGTCATGACGTCGGCGACAGATTCTGGGATTGTCCAGAGGCTGAAACCCCATCTTTCTTTGAGAATAATATTGTGAGCCAGCAAAAAAACAGGTGTAACCAGCAGACCGATGTGGAAGACAAAAAACACCACGGTGAATACCGGATTATTCCTCCAGCTTCTTGTACCAAATGGGAACAACCAGAAAGCAATGGACCTTATTGCCCCTTTCATCCCGTAGGAGAAGTGTGCTGTGTAGGCAACTCTGTCAGCTTGCCAATCTAGCCCCCTGATATAACGTATTATGCGAACTATACAGCCGATAACAAAGATCGCAAATGACAGCCATAATAAAGGGCCGGTTACGAACTGATACATTGCATTCTCCTTTTATTAATCTTCATCCCTTTCAACCAGAAAATTCCAAAACCCCAACATCCCCAGAAGTATGGCCACAATCAAAATATACGTGACGTCTTCAGTATATGTCATGAATTCCTGGAGTGTATAAAAAATACCGTCCATTGTTGATCACTCCTCAAAAATACAAATCAGTGTGCATCCTCATAGTCAGGGTGCTTATAAAAAACAGGCATACGGGTTACAATAAACTTAAAGGCAATAAGGCCAAGTGTAACCAAAAAGATTGAAATCCCTATTTCCATCCAGTGAGGAAAATATCTCTCATCGGGTGGCAGATGATAATTAAACGCAATAATACATATATTGAATCGGTTGATGATGATCCCTAACACGGTCCATACTGCCGTCCACCTTATCACTGTCAGGTTTTTATCCCGAACTCCAACGGCATAAAAAAAACATGGCAGTGCTACAAAACCGATAAGCTCCACAAGGAACCAGAGGCCATAGGAGGTGGAAAGTAGATGCCAGTGGTTCCCCGCAGATATCCCTACCACTTTAATGGCAAAGTAGCCAGCCAGAACCCATGAAGCAGCCTTTCCGAATCCAAGGGCGATCTGATCTTTTTCTTTGAGGTGGTCCTCATCCATCTTGTTGGCAAAATACCTATAAGAAAGGGTGCTTTCAAAAATTACCATGGAAAGCCCGGCAATCACACTTGTAACAAAAAAGAAGATAGGCAAATAAGACGAGTACCAGAGGGGATGCAGCTTGGATGGCGCAATCAGAAAAAGCGCTCCGAGGGACGATTGGTGCAAGGTGGAAAGAATTACACCAAATATGGTCAGCACCAATGTCAATCTGGTGATAAGATTTCTTAGCTTATCTATGCCAAGCCATTCCAATGCAGCAGGAGAGAACTCAAGAAAAAGGACTATAAGGTAAAGAGCAACACAGGCAGCGACTTCAAAAAGCACCGACGTTGTCCCCTGTTGGATGATGAAAGGATAAGGCAGGCGCCAGGGTCTCCCCACATCATAATGGAGGGCAAGAACAACTAGTGCGTACCCCAGGAAACCGGTGAGAATTGCAGGTCTAACTGCAGAATGGTATCTTTTCATCCCGAAAAGATAAACCGCCGCTGATGTGACAAACCCACCTGCTGCCAGGGCAACGCCAGCTAGCAAGTCAAAGCCTATCCATATTCCCCACGGGTTGTAATCGGAAAGATTGGTTACCGCAGCCAATCCTCCTGTAAACCTCAGACCAGTTAGGATTAATCCGATGATAACGATTATGCCGGCAACTACATTAAAAGGAGTGAAAAATGATTTGCTGGCTGCAGCGGTTTCTTCTGACATCAGGAACCCTCCATTTCTTGAGTCTTTTGAGCTTCTTCAAGCGCCTTTTTTACCTCTCTTTTTATTGCTGTCTCTTTTTCTTTTTGGGCTTTTGCCAGGGCTTCGGAAAGCTTTGATTCCGCCTCTGCATTCGCCTTTTCAAATGCAAGAAAAACGGCTTGTTCTTGTTCTTCCTTTGCGATTTTCTCCTTTCGCTTTGACATGGCGTAAATGCCGGCCAAAAGTACGGGCCATAATCCCACCACCATTGGAACAGGGGCAAGAGCCCCAACGGTCAGTTCAGGAGCAGGAGAAATCCCAAGATCTTCACGCATTCCTAACTCTTTGAACGGAACGCCCGAAAGGTAGAGCCAGTTTGTCCCTCCCATCTCGTGCTCTCCATAGATATGATCGACATAACGGCCCGGGTATTTTCTGATACGTTCCCGAGCGATTTTGATCATATCCCTGCGCTTCCCAAAAGCGAGAGCCTCATTTGGACATGTCTCCACACATCCAGGAAGCTTGCCCTCAATGACACGTGGGTGACACATGGTACACTTCCTGATTCGAGGGGTAAGCACCTTATCGTACTCAAAAGTTGGTATTTCAAAAGGACAGGCAATCATGCAATACCTGCATCCCACGCACACGGAAGAGTCATATATAACCGGTCCTTTTTTTGTTTTCGTAAAGGCCCTGACAAAGCATGCTGATGCACATGCAGGTTCAAGGCAATGATTACACTGTATCTTGCGGAATAAAGGGCCTTTTATGCCTTTGGAATGATCATAACGGTTAACTACCGTAAATGCCTTGGTATTTGTCCTTCGTTTTTTACTCAAGACTGTGAGATCATCAAACGGCTGGTTAGGCGGCGGTAGTTCATTAACTTTGTTGCATCCTGCTTCACAGTTTCTGCATCCTATGCACAACACACTGTCATAGAGGACGCCAAGGCTTTCAGGATAACCTTTAAAATGTTTGTTTGCCGCAGCATGAACAGGCGAACCAAAAGCGGTGCCCAGTCCTGCTGCCCCCATCCAACCTAGAAATTTTCTTCGTGATATAGACATATAAGTCTCCTCACAGGCTTTCAAACCAGTCTTTTCCTATTTCTTTGTCTCCTTATGACAATCAGTACATCCGGTAGATTTTGGTTTTTCAAGTTTCAGCACCTGGTGGCATCCTATGCACTGCTGGTGATAAGCCCCCTTGATTCCCGGTCTTAATATGTTTCTTTCATCAAACGGTTTGCCGTGACAACTGCCACAGCGGGGAGGCTTATTGTCTGATGGACTGTTATGATGACAGCTCTGACAAACCATACCTTTTTCTGCATGAAAATAACTGGCCAACTTGTTGTCTTTGATGTTGTTCAAAAGTGTTTTAATGATCTTTCGATGTGGAAGTTCAACCGGCTCGTATTTGTCTGCCAGTTCTTTGATAATGACTTTTTCAGGGATATCTTCATCTTTGTATGTGCCGGCCGTGGCCTTTCTTGACTTAAGCAGCACTTTAGCCATGAGCTTTTCGTCCAGCGCTGCCGCCTGTGAATTTTTTCGCAGCGGTTTCATGTGGCATATTTGACAGGAAGCCTCCAGCTTGCGATCTTCCGCCATTAAAGAATGGCAGGCTGCACAATTCGGTTTGCGCTGATTTATTTCATGACAGCCCATGCAGCTCTTTTCGTAACCTTTTTGATGCATAGCGCTTTCAAGATTGACATATCTCCCCTCTTTTGAACCCGCCGGGGTATGGCATTTCTTACTACAGGAATCCAGACTTGCATGGTGACATACAAGGCATGTATCATTGTATTCTTCGTGAGACTTATGGTCGAAAGGAACAGGGTTCATTCTGGAAATCTGGTCATCTTTGTTTGTTTTCTGGTTGTTTGCACGGATAAGGACAATATCAGGCTGTTTCCGTTCGATTCTTGGAACAACTGCAACCTTTTCAATATCCTGTTTCATTTTGGGATCATGGCAGCCACTGCATTTGATAGGACCGGCTTTCTTTTTCTCGTCCACTCTCTTTTTATGGCAATCGATACAACTAGAATGGGACGCCAGCCTAATGGACATCCGGTTTTCTTTCGTCTCCTTCATGTGGCAGTACCGGCATGAACCTTCTTTCTCTTTGGTGTAAATCAGCTTCTTTGCCTTTTCATCGTATTCGTGATGGCAAAGCTCGCAAGCCTCTTTGTTTGTTTTCTCACCCTTGTTTGCTTCCGTGTGGCGGAAATGGAGGGATTTATCAAAAGCCATAGGCAGCCTGGAAGATATCACCTTGGCATTCTTTTTGTGACACTCTCCACAGACTTCAACAGGCCCTGCGTTTTGGCTAGAAGCTGACATCTCTTTATGGCACCCTATACATTCGGCATGATAAATATCCATTACCTCTTGTTTGCCAGTGTCTTTAAATCTCTTGAATTTAAGGGAAAGACGATCCTTGGAAGATTTTTCAGAAAGATGGCAGGTCTGACAGTCTTTATTACTCTTTTCCAGAGCCTCGGTATGTAAATCATGAAGAAAAACAACTTTCGGCCTTTCAAGCGCGTCAAACGACTTGAGCGTATCAATAGTTATAAGATCAGATCTATGTTCTGGAATTTCACTCGTCTCTTTAGCCTCAATACATAGAGTCAAGACAAGAATAAGCACAACAATAATTCCAGCCCACTGCAATAGAGATTTTCTCATTGTCATTGTTTAACCCTTAAAATAAAATGCCTTTTTTCAGATTTTTAAGACCATATCGCCCAAAAAAGATTTTTTCGAGCTACATACAGGGACTTTTTTCTTTTCCTATTCCAGGCCTTTTATTTGGGAAAGAGGCCTTTTTCCCATCCAGGAAAACGAATCATTTTGGTAGAAGGAATGTATCATTTTAGCCCTTGAAAACAAATTAACGCATTCAGGTAATCTAGTAGAGCGATTCCAAAATAACAATATATTACGCAATCTGGCTCACCCCCACTCAAACCCTCCCCCTTCAAGGGGGAGGGCAGGGTGGGGGTGGATTGCCGATTGTAACAATAATTAAGAAACGTGCTACTAGTTTTAAACCGTATCAAACAGTGACCCACTTAAAAACCGGATTACCTGCATGCTTGTGGAACACGTTTTTCAAAAAGCTAAATTAATACGAAGGAATAATAACAGTGTTAATATGTTGGGTATGCAATATGTCAACATATCAGACTATTTTGGTATGGTAATATCCTCCTAATTTGGTAGGAATTTATACGTAACAGATTGTGCCTTGTCAAGAAAAAAGAATAAAAAAATTGTAGCCGATAAAAAATATTTTAGAGTATAGTTAACAAATGAGGTGGGATATTCTCATATTTGCCAGGATTTGAAATGATGATAAATCTTTAGTTGTTGGAGTTGTTATTTTGAATATCTAAAGATCAAAATGCGCCTTTATTTTGAATACCTTTGTTGCGGGCAGATTGATAATATCTGATATTCCTGTTTCCTTAGAGATATTTTTCAGGTTTGCCTCTATCACCTCCATAGATGGTGCGATAAAGGTGAACCATATATTATACTTGTTGTCCCTCAGATAATTATGTGTCACTCCAGGATAGCGGTTAACTATTTTGGTAAAGGATTCGATCATATCCTCGGGAACCTTTGCTGCACAGAGGGTGCTGACAAATCCTAATTTATTTGGAACAAAATTGCCGCCGATTCTTCGGATTATCCCTTTTTCCTTCAACCTGGCAAGGCGCTTTAAAATGTCACCTTCAGAAATACCGACTTCGTCAGCAATGGACATGTATGGGCGAGATGTTATGGGAAAGTCTGATTGTATCCGGTTTAGGATTGCTCTATCGATAGTATCCAGTTCAGACATGTGTTGTTCCTTCAAATTCAGTATAACATCTGTCTGGGGCTTGTTATCATCCTCCTATGGCATGCATTGCCCGCCCAAACACCTTTCGTCCGTCAGTTTTTTGTAGATAGTGGCCGGCAGGCTTTCCAGCTGCGGCCGTCCTGAAGATTTCGGCCAGCTTTTCTATCGAAGCTCCAGCCCGTAAAGGGCCCTTGATATCTATCTCTTCTTTGGAAAAGAGACAGGTTCTGAGCTTGCCGTCAGCGGTGAGCCTCAGCCGATTGCAGGAACCGCAAAAATGCCGGGTCATTGGGGCTATGAACCCCACCTTGCCTTTTCCTCCGGGTAGGGTGCAGAGCCTTGCCGGTCCGAAAGAATCTGCTGTAGGACCCGAGTTCGACACACCTATATGTTTGATCAATTTCACTATCTCTTCCGCTGGTACAAAAAGCGATTCATGGTCACCATTAGCCCAACCATCTGTTGGCATGAGTTCTATAAACCTGACATGGTAAGGTTTCTTTAGTGTTAACCGGGCAAGGTCTTCAACTTCGTCATCGTTTATTCCCCGCATCACCACAGTGTTTATCTTGATAGGGTGTAGGCCCACCTCCTCAGCTCTCTTAATACCGGCAAGGACGCGGGATAGGAGATCGCGGCCAGTTATCTTCCTGAACCTTTCGGGCTTTAAAGTGTCAAGGCTAACATTTACCCTGCGGACCCCGGCATCAAAGAGCGGCCTGGCCATCTCTTTTAAGAGTATACCGTTAGTGGTGAGGGCAAGACTTTTAAGGTCTTGAATACTGGCAAGCATGCGGCAGAGTCTTATCATTTCTCTTCTCAAAAGCGGCTCTCCACCGGTGATCCGTACTTTGGAGATCCCGGCAAGAACTGCGGCTTCCGTTGCCTTAATAATCTCTTCATAGGAGAGAATTTCAGCATGGGGAAACCTAGAGCGCCCCCCGAACGGAGTACAATAGAAACAATTCAGGTTGCAATGATCGGTGATCGATATACGCAGGTAGTCTATTGACCGGCCATAGGTATCAAGAAGCTGCGACATGCTTTACGCTCCTGTTTGTCCCTGGTCGATGGGTAGTTTTGATTGGCGTTGCAACTTTTGAAAGGACATGGATTCGATCTTCGGGTTTGATTGGGCCCCCCTTAATGACCCGGGCGAAAATACCCTCTCTGGGCATGACGCAATCGCCCACCTGATGATAAATTGCACAGCGGTCATGGCATTCTTTGCCGATTTGTGTCACTTCCACCAGCGCCTCCTTCCCAAGCCTCATGCGGGTGCCGACAGGAAGTTCCCATAGCCTGATTCCCTCGGTTGTGATATTTTCAGCAAAGTCGCCCGGTCTTACATCGAGGCCATTGTCCCGAATTTTGGCAATACTTTCCATGGACAGAAGGCTGACCTGGCGATGCCAGTAACCGGCATGTGCATCATTTTCAAGACCGATACTCTCGATGAGTCTACCCTCACGGATATTGGTTTTTTTGATACTTTTTCGAAAACTGATGGATACGGCGACTATTCGGCCACTTTCGAATTGAACAAAGTTAGTCATAACGATTCCCTAAATTATTATACAAATAATATATAGTAGAGCGATTCCAAAGTAACAATATATTACGCAATCTGGCTCACCCCCACCCAAACCCTCCCCCTTCAAGGGGGAGGGCAGGGTGGGGGTGGATTGCCGATTGCAACAATAATTAAGAAACGTGCTACTAGTTCTCAGTGCCTGGATATTTACTATCTGTCACGCAGCGCTGCATGAGCGGCGGCCAGGCGTGCCACAGGTATACGGAAAGGAGAACACGAAACATACGTCAACCCCAGCTCATGGCACAACTGAATAGATTCAGGGTCACCGCCATGCTCGCCGCAGATCCCGCATTCCAGGTCAGGCCTTACGGAACGTCCCTTTTTAACTGCCATCTCCATTAACAGACCCACGCCATCGCGGTCAATGACGGCAAATGGGTTTTCAGGCAGGATTCCTTTCTCCATGTATTCAATCAAAAATCCTGCTTCAGCATCGTCCCTGGAAATACCGAATGTTGTCTGGGTGAGGTCATTGGTGCCGAATGAAAAGAACTCGGCGTATTCGGCGATCTGATCGGCCGTCAGCGCGGCTCGCGGTATCTCGATCATGGTTCCGAACTTGTAATCAGGCTCTATGCCCTGTTCCTGCATGACCTTCTTGGCCTCGGCCTCAAGGATTTTCTGCTGATACTTTAGTTCGTTTACATGGCAGGTCAGCGGGATCATCACTTCCGGAAGTACGTCTATACCTTCTTTGGCCACCATGCATGCTGCCTCAAAGATTGCGCGCACCTGCATGGTGGTCAGTTCCGGAATGTGAATTCCCAGTCGTACACCGCGCAGACCGAGCATGGGATTTGACTCATGCAGACTTTCCACTCTTTTGAGTATATCCTCTTTCTTTTTAATCTGGTCCAGCAGCTCGTTGATTTCATCAAGGGTGCCGGCATCCTTCAAGCGGATCTTAAGATCGGACAGATCACGCATCAGGTCAGCGTGAAAGGGTAAAAATTCGTGCAGCGGCGGATCGATCAGGCGAATGATGACAGGCAGACCGTCCATGACCCTGAAAAGGCCGGCAAAATCTTCCCGCTGAAAGGGGAGCAGTGCGTCAAGCGCCTCGCGCCGTTCACTCGGCAAATCGGTCATGATCATCTTCTGTACAAATGGGAGTCGCTCGGCCTCGAAAAACATGTGCTCCGTGCGGCAAAGGCCGATGCCCTCTGCGCCGTATTCACGTGCACGCTGCGCATCAGCCGGATAATCGGCATTAGTCCAGACACCGAGTCGACGGAACTCGTCGGCCCATGAGAGCAGCTTCATCAGCCACGGATCATTAATGTCGGGCACCATGGTCTTAAGCTTGCCGGCGTAAAGCTCGCCAACGGTACCGTCAATGGAGATCCAGTCACCCTCTTTGATAACCCGGTCGTTCACGCTCATCTGGCGCTTGGCCATGTCTATTTCAAGAGCCGAGACGCCGACAACCGCCGGCTTACCGAACTGGCGGGCGACTAGTGCGGCATGGCTGGTACGACCACCGCGACTGGTGAGAATTCCATTGGCCGCCAGCATGCCGTGTACGTCGTCCGGCCTGGTTTCGGGGCGTACCATGATGACATCTTTGCCTTCTTCCTTGGCCCATGTTTCAGCCGTGTCGGCGTCGAGCGCCACCACACCATAAGCAGCGCCGGGCGAAACATTAAGGCCAAAGGCCAGCATCTCGCCTGCGTCCTTGGCCGCCTTCATGGCTTCACGGTCGAACTGCGGATGTAAAAAGAAGTCGACCTGCTCCGGGGTGACGCGCATAACCGCTTCTTCGCGTGTGATCAGGCCCTCTTCAACCATTTCAACGGCTATTCGTGCAGCAGCCTGGGCAGTTCGCTTGCCGTCCCGCGTCTGAAGCATCCATAGCTTGCCCTTCTCAATCGTAAACTCAACGTCCTGCATTTCGCGATAGTGCTTCTCCAGTAGCTGCGAGACCTTCTCAAATTCGTCATAGGCCGCGGGCATCTCTTTTTTGAGTTTTAAGATGTCCTCGGTCAGGCGTATGCCGGCAACCACATCCTCTCCTTGGGCGTTGGTCAAGTAATCACCCTCGATTTGATTTTCTCCTGTGGTGCCGTTGCGCGTCAAAGCTACGCCGGTGGCGCTGTCATTGCCCATATTGCCAAAAACCATGGCCTGGATACTGACCGCCGTGCCAAGGTCATGGGGAATACCGGCGGCATTGCGATAGTCAACCGCCCGTTTTCCATTCCAGCTCTTGAAAACAGCCTCCGTGGCCAGGTTTAGTTGCTCATTTGGATCGGTCGGAAAATCACGGTTGGCATAACGTCTGAAAATAGCTTTAAATTTATTGGTCACATCCTTCCAGGCATCGGCCGATAACTCAGTGTCGGTTTTAACACCTTCTTTAAGCCTGGCTTCGGTAATGACCTCCTCAAAGGCCTCATCAGGTGCGCCCATCACCACGCTGCCAAACATTTGCACAAGACGGCGATAGGAATCAAAAACAAAGCGTTCATCACCTGTCAATTCTATCATGCCCTTGGCTGTTTCGTCATTCAAGCCGATGTTGAGCACGGTGTCCATCATGCCTGGCATAGAGAACTTGCCGCCGCTGCGGCATGAAACCAGCAGAGGGTTATTCTTGTCGCCAAATTTCTTGCCGGTGGCGGCTTCTACAGTCTTCATCGCTTTCTCAATCTGTTCGCTAAGCCCCTCTGGAAAGATTTCGCCCGAAGCAAGGTAGGTGTTGCAGGCCTCTGTAGTCACGGTGAAGCAGGGGGGCACCGGTACACCGATGCGCACCATTTCCGCCAGGTTGGCCCCCTTGCCGCCTAATAGTCCCCGCACATTTTCCCACTCATTGCCGACATACTCTTCGGCCTGTTCAACTTCATCAAAGAGATACACCCACTTCTTAGTCATTTTGAATCTCCTATCAAAATATGTTAGAATTATTTTTGACTGGCTCGCAATAGACTTTTTACGAAACCATCATTTTTAACCGAAAAAACAGAGTTATCGGTCAAACATTAAATTTACACCATTATAGTTAGAGTCTGTGGCGCTCAGCTACAATGCGCTCCACCTCCTCTTCAGTCGGCATGGTATCCCGATAGCCGGCCATATGCTGGTTTCTGAACCATCTGAAAAGGGATACCGTCTCGTTCACATGGACAAGCTCAGGGATCACATCCCCTTCCTGGGCCTTGATATGCCTGTTGTACTGGCCAAGCATACTGACCACATCGTAGAAAGTGGCCGGCTCCCTTTTTATTCCCTTTTTAAAAGATTTTCCTTTGGTTGGATATGTTTTATCGGGGTCCGGGTTGGCCGAAATATCTAATTTTTGGAACGGCCTTCTTACCTGTATCTGCCATTTCCTCGACTCATTCATCATCCTTGAGATTAAGGGACCTGCCCAATCATGGCTCTGGTGGCCCTGTGAGCAGTATGAGAAAAACTCCACCACCGACGGGCCGCAATATGCAATGGCCTCCTTTAATATCCTGATGGCATAAAACGGGTTGTCCACGGTGAGTTTTGCCGAGTAGACGTGTGAAATTGCCGTGGCCTGACTGACGATACGCCGATGCAGGGTTGTTTTTCCCGCATATTTGTTTCCTATGGGCGATGTGGACCGGTCGCACCCGAAGCGGGTGGCTCCGGACTTCTGAGCGCCGGTGTTCATGTATCCCTCGTTGTTGTATATCACCCAGGTGATGTCGAAATTCTCGCCCAGGGCATAATTGAAGGGGCCGTTACCTATATCATAGATAGCTCCGTCTCCTGCAAAGACAATTATCTTGGTCAAAACATCGTTAAAATTGTTTTCATATGCCTGATCCAGGCTGAATTTGGCCCCCAGGGCCGCGGCCGAAGCAGTTCCGAAACCGTAGTGACCCGACTGGTAAATCCGTGTGTTAAAGGGATTGACCAGTTCCGAGACCTGGTTGCAGCCGGTGGAATTGATTGTATAAATGTTGAATCCGCGGTCGATCATATGATCGATTGCCTGCCTGTTTATGTCCGAAAGAACCTTGATTCCCTGGTAGAAGGTCTCGATCCCTTTGGGACTGTTCCGCAGGCTTTCTAAAGCAAAAAAGGTCAGAAGGTTAATTGTCCCCTCACCGCAGCCTGGACAAAGGGTGTGCTTGCCAGGATAAAGTTTGGAAAAGACAAAGAGCACCTGGTGGTTAAGAGCCATGCGGTCCACATAGCGGGCCGCATCGTAGGTGTTGTCAAGATCCTGGTATTTTTCGGGTAAAAAATCTGTTTCGCTTACACTTGCCTTGCCGGCCATGGAGAAAGCATCCACAGGGCAGACCTGGGCACAGATCCCGCAGCCCTTGCAAGCAGAATCAATTACGTTGATGTTCATGGCGCACTGCTCCCAGGGGATGCCTTTGGGAGATTTTTTAAACACCTTGAAATAACGGGCTGCGCCTTCTGGAATGGCCTTGTCTGTTATGGTAGAGTAGATCGCAGAATCCGGACAAGAAGCAGCGCACATGCTACAGGCAATACATTTTTTTGCATCCCAGACAGGAATCTGGGTGCCCATGAAGCTCATGTCCCGGAATCTGCTGGTAGCGGCAGGCACCACAGGCAA